>OFTX01000016.1_pt1 | contig 118914 bp, 116 predicted proteins | sample 1775051 | NCBI WGS metagenome assembly OFTX01 (sample SAMN08195772, study PRJEB24354) | sludge metagenome | isolation source: sludge from phenol fed wastewater aerobic bioreactor A | place: India: Nagpur | collected 2016-09-15 | reverse complement strand
ACCTGCCCCTGCGCGCTGTCGCTGGCCACGCCGGCGGCCATGCTGGCCAGCGCCGGGGCGCTGGCGCGGCGCGGCATTTTGGTGCGGCGCCTGCAGGCCGTCGAGGCGCTGGCCGGGGTGGACACGGTGGTGTTCGACAAGACCGGCACCCTGACGCGCGACGCCTTCGTGCTGCAGCGCGTGCTGCTGCGCGAGGGCGTGGCGCAGGCCGACGCGCTGGCCCTGGCCGCCGCGCTGGCGCGCCACAGCCTGCACCCGGTGTCGCGTGCGGTGGTGGCGGCCGCGGGCGATGTGGCGCCCCTCGACGCCTCGCAGGTGCACGAGGTGGTCGGGCAGGGCGTGGCGGGCGAGATGGCCTGGGGCGGGCAACTGCGGAGCCTGCGGCTGGGCTCGCACGCCTTTTGCGGCGTGCCCGCCGTGGCGGCGGCCGGGCCGGTGAGCCATTTGAGCGACGGGCAGGGCTGGCTGGCCAGCTTTTTCTTTCTGGAAGACATTCGCGCCGACGCCCCGGCGGCCGTGGCGGCCCTGCACCAGCAAGGCCTGCGGGTGCAGCTGGTGTCGGGCGACGACGCGCGCACGGCGGCGCAGGTGGGCGGGCAGCTCGGCGTCGACGCGGCCCTGGGCGGCTGCTCGCCGGCCGACAAGCTGGAGCACCTGCGGGCGCTGCAGGGGCAGGGCGCGCGCACCGCCATGGTGGGCGACGGCTTGAACGATGGCCCGGTGCTGGCGGCGGCCCAGGTGTCGTTCGCCTTCGGCCGCGCGGTGCCGCTGGCCCAGGCGCAGTCGGACTTCGTGGTGCTGGGCGAGCGCCTGCGGGCGGTGCCGGCGGCGCGCCGGCAGGCATTGCGCACGGTGGCCGTCGTCAAGCAGAATTTGACTTGGGCCATGGTTTACAACGCGGCCGCCGTGCCCATGGCCATGGCGGGGTGGATGCCGGCCTGGGCCGCGGGCCTGGGCATGGCCACCAGCTCGCTGGTGGTGGTGCTGAACGCGCTGCGGTTGTCGCGCGGCATGGATGGGGAGTGGGCCTGATGGACGTGCTGTACGTGCTCATCCCGCTGTCGGTGGTGCTGGTGTTTTTTGTTTTGGGGGCGCTCGGCTGGGCCATTTACCGGGGCCAGTTCGAGGATGTGGAACGTGAGGGGCAGCGCATTCTCGAGGACGATTGACGCACGTCAACGTGCCCATGACGCGATCGAGGATACTGCTGCGCGGTTGTTAAGCAGGAACGATTGACATGACATTTGCCAACGCTAAAGCGACGGTCTACAACGACAAGGTGGTGCGCCAACTGGCCATCATGACGGTGGTCTGGGGGGTGGTGGGCATGCTGGTGGGCGTGATCATCGCCGCCCAGCTGGCCTGGCCCGATCTCACGTTCGGCATTCCGTGGCTCAGCTACGGGCGCCTGCGGCCGCTGCACACCAACGCGGTGATCTTCGCCTTTGGCGGCACGGGCCTCATCGCCACCTCGTTCTACGTGGTGCAGCGCACCTGCCAGGTGCGCCTGTTCAGCGACAAGCTGGCGTCGTTCGTCTTCTGGGGCTGGCAGGCGGTCATCGTGGGGGCGGTCATCACGCTGCCCATGGGCTACACCAGCAGCAAGGAATACGCCGAGCTGGAGTGGCCCATCGACGTGCTGATCACCCTGGTGTGGGTGGCCTACGCCATCGTCTTCTTCGGCACCATCGGCACACGCAAGGTCAGGCACATCTACGTCGCCAACTGGTTCTACGGCGGCTTCATCCTGGCCATTGCGCTGCTGCACATCGTCAACAGCGCCGAGCTGCCGGTGGGCCTGTTCAAGTCCTACTCGGCCTACGCCGGGGTGCAGGACGCCATGGTGCAGTGGTGGTATGGGCACAACGCCGTGGGCTTCTTTTTGACGGCGGGCTTTCTGGGCATGATGTACTACTACATCCCCAAGCAGGCCGAGCGCCCGGTGTACAGCTATCGCCTGTCGATCGTGCACTTCTGGGCGCTGATCTTCACCTACATGTGGGCCGGCCCGCACCACCTGCACTACACCGCGCTGCCCGACTGGGCGCAGTCGGTGGGCATGGTGTTTTCGCTGATCCTGCTGGCGCCCAGTTGGGGCGGCATGCTCAACGGAATCATGACGCTGTCGGGCGCCTGGCACAAGCTGCGCGACGACCCGATCCTGCGCTTTCTGATCGTCTCGCTGTCGTTCTACGGCATGTCCACCTTCGAGGGGCCGATGATGTCGATCAAGACCGTCAACGCGCTCAGCCACTACACCGACTGGACCATCGGCCACGTGCACGCCGGCGCGCTGGGCTGGGTGGGCCTGATCACCATGGGTTCGCTCTACTACATGATCCCGCGCCTGTACGGCCGCAAGCAGATGTACAGCGTGAAGGCGATCGAGGCGCACTTCTGGATCGCCACCATCGGCATCGTGCTGTACATCGCCGCCATGTGGATCGCCGGCGTGATGCAGGGCCTGATGTGGCGCGCGGTCAACGCCGACGGCACGCTGACCTACACCTTCGTCGAGTCGGTCAAGGCGACCTTCCCGTTCTACGTGATCCGTCTGCTGGGTGGCCTGCTGTACCTGAGCGGCATGGTGCTGATGCTGTGGAACACCGCCAAGACCGCCGCGGCCGGCCGCGTGGTGCCGGTGTCCATTCCCGCCGCCGTGGCGCACGCCTGAAGCCAGAAAGGACCCATGCATCATGGCGCAAGAAAAAATCACCGGTCACGCACGCATCGAGACCAGCAACTTCCTGATGATCGTGCTGATCCTGATCGTGGTCTCCTTCGGTGGCCTGGTCGAGATCGTGCCGCTGTTCTTCCAGAAGTCCACCACCCAGCCGATCGAGGGCCTGAAGCCCTACACCGCGCTGCAGGTGGTGGGGCGCGACGTCTATATCCGCGAGGGTTGCAACAACTGCCACTCGCAGATGATCCGCCCCTTCCGCGCCGAATTGCTGCGCTATGGGCCGTATTCGGTGGCGGGTGAATTCGTCTACGACCACCCGCACCTGTGGGGCAGCAAGCGCACTGGGCCCGACCTGGCGCGCGTGGGCGGGCGCTACAGCGACGACTGGCACCGCGCGCACCTGAACAACCCGCGCGACGTGGTGCCCGAGTCCAACATGCCGGCCTACCCGTGGCTGGAGCGTACCGCCGCCGACGCCGGCAGCATCCAGGCCCACATGCGCGGCCTGCGCACCCTGGGCGCTCCCTACACCGACGAGGAGATCGCCAAGGCGCCCGAGGACGTCAAGGGCAAGAACGAGCTGGACGCCCTGGTCGCCTACCTGCAGGTGCTGGGCATTCATCGCAAGTAAGCACGGAGGGCATTCGCATGGACATCAATCTGCTGCGCGGCGTCATCACCGTGGTGACGTTCATTGTTTTCGTGGGCATCGTGGTGTGGGCCTGGTCGGGCCGCAACCGCGCCCGCTTCGAAGAAGCCGCTCGCCTGCCGTTCGAGCAGGACTGAACCCCGGGACACACGACATGAGCGACTTCACAAGCAACTTCTGGTCGGTGTATGTCACCGTCATCACACTGGGCGGCATCATCGCCTGCCTGCTGCTGCTGTGGTTCAGCGGCAAGACCAAGGCCATGACCCTGCAGGACAACACCACCGGCCACGTGTGGGACGAGGACCTGCGCGAGATGAACAACCCGCTGCCGCGCTGGTGGGTGGGCCTGTTCATCATCACCTGCGTGTTCGGCTTCGCCTACCTGTACCTGTATCCGGGCCTGGGCTCCTACCAGGGCTCGCTCAAATGGACGCAGATCGGCCAGCTCGACCAGGAACTGGCCAAGGGCAAGGAGCAGGTGGCTCCCATCTACGCCGCCTTTGCCGGCAAGAGCGTGGAGGAGCTGTCCAAGGACCACCAGGCCATGGCCATCGGCGACCGCCTGTTCATGAACAACTGCGCCCAGTGCCACGGCTCGGACGCGCGCGGCGGCAAGGGCTTTCCCAACCTGACCGACCGCCAGTGGAACTGGGGCGGCACGCCGGCGCAGATCGAGGAAACCATCGCCAAGGGCCGCACCGGCGTCATGCCGCCGATGGCCGCCGCCGTGGGCACGCCCGAGGACGTGCGCAATGTCGCCAACTACGTGCTCAGCCTGTCGGGCGCGCCGCACGATTCGGTGCGTGCCAACCTGGGGCGCGCCAAGTTCGTGGCCTGCGCCGCCTGCCATGGCATCGACGGCAAGGGCAATCCGGCGCTGGGCGCGCCCAATCTGACCACGGGCATCTTCACCCACGGTCCGGGCGTCGAGTCGCACATCGTCAGCATGATCACCAACGGCCGCACCGGCGTGATGCCCGCCTGGGACAGCAAGTTCAGCCCCGAGCAGCTGAAGCTGCTGGCGGCCTACGTCTGGGGCAAGGGTGGCGGCATGCCGGCCGAGGTGGCGAAATAGGCGAGATCCGGCTCTGACTGGAGCGTGCGCGCCGCCGGGTGCGCACGCTCGAAGCGTTTGACATGAAACCATCCAAGCAAGCGGCGGCGGCAGCGACATCCCCGGACGAGGGGGCGACGGTCTGGCTCTACGAGGCGCAGAAGAAGGTTTATCCGCGCAGCATCAGCGGCCTGTTCACGCGCTGGCGCTGGTTCTTCGTCTTTGCCACGCAGCTGTTCTTCTATGGCATGCCCTGGGTGCAGTGGGGCGGGCGCCAGGCCATGCTGTTCGATCTGGAGGCGCGGCGCTTTTACATCTTCGGGCTGGTGCTGTACCCGCAGGACGTCATCTACCTGACGGGCATCCTGATCATCTCGGCGCTGCTGCTGTTCCTGTTCACGGCGGTGGCGGGGCGCCAGTGGTGCGGCTACGCCTGCCCGCAGACGGTCTACACCGAGATCTACTTGTGGGTGGAAAAGCAGTTCGAGGGCGACCGCCAGGCGCGCCTGCGGCTGGATGCGGGGCCCATGTCGCCCAACAAGCTGTGGCGCAAGGCCGGCAAGCACGGGGTGTGGATCGCCATCGGCCTGTGGACGGGGCTGAGCTTCGTCGGCTACTTCACGCCCATCCGCGAACTGGTGGGCCACATCGCCACGTGGTCGCTGGGGCCGTGGGAGACGTTCTGGATATTCTTCTACGGCTTTGCCACCTGGGGCAATGCCGGCTTCATGCGCGAGCAGGTGTGCAAGTACATGTGCCCGTATGCGCGCTTTCAGAGCGCCATGTTCGACAAGGACACGCTGATCGTTACCTACGACGCGGCGCGCGGCGAGCCGCGCGGCGGCCGCTCCAAGAAGGCCGACCCGAAGGCGCTGGGCCTGGGCGACTGCATCGACTGCACGATGTGCGTGCAGGTGTGTCCCACCGGCATCGACATCCGCGACGGCCTGCAGTACGAGTGCATCAGCTGCGCCGCCTGCATCGACGCCTGCGACGAGGTGATGGACAAGGTGGGCTACCCGCGCGGGCTGATCCGCTACTCGACCGAGCGGGCGCTGGAGCAGGGCTGGGGCAAGCGCGAAATCTGGCGCCGGGTGCTGCGCCCGCGCGTGCTGATCTACAGCGCGGCGCTGGCCGCCCTGATCGTCGCCCTGGCCGCCAGCCTGTGGCTGCGCACGCCCTTCAAGGTCGACATCGTGCGCGACCGCGCCACGCTGGCGCGCATCGTCGAAGGCGGCCAGATCGAGAACATCTACCGCGTGCAGGTCATGAACGCGACCGAGCAGCCGCGCACCTTCAGCCTGGCGGTCGACGGTCTGCCGGGCCTGACGCTGGTGAGCGAGCCCAGCGTCACCATCGACGGCGCGCAGTCGATGTGGGTGCCGGTGCAACTGCGCCTGCCCTATGATGGCGCCAAGCCGGGATCGCACGAGATCCACTTCCGCGTCGATTCGCCCGGCGTGGGCGAGGTGCGCGAAAAATCCGTCTTCATCGTTCCAAGGTAAGCCGATGTCAACTAGCCAAGAACCCGCGAGCGGCCCGTGGTGGAAGTACGGCCACATGTGGCTGGTGGTCAGCGGCCCCGCCATCGTGGTGGTGGCCGGCTTTTTCACCCTGTATCTGGCCATCAGCCGGCCCGACCCGGTCTACACCGATGCCCAGCGCGTCGTGGCGACCCGGCAGCAGCCCGGCACGTCGTCGACACCGGCCACCCTGGCACCGGCCATGCAGGCGCGCAATCACGCCGCCACCGGTGGCGTTCCCGGCAGTCAGCGCCCGTGAGGCGCGGGAGATTCGCACGATGCTGCGCCAACGCTTGATGTGGATTGCCTGGCCGGCCTTCATGGTCGCCGCCGCGCTGGAGATGATGGTGTTCGCCGTGCTCGACCCCTTGTCGCTGACCCTGTTCGGCGAGACGGTGAACTGGCCGCGCGAGACGATCTACAGCGTCACCTTCTTCATTTTCTGGGTCATGCTGATGCTCAGCAGCGGCATCACCCTGATGCTGGCGCGCCCGGCGCGCGAGGTCAATGGTTTCGACCACCCCGAGGTGGTGCAACCGCCACCCGACTGGACGCCGCCCGACGTCCTCAAATGAAATCGGCGCCCCTGGGGCGCCGATGACTTGAGTGGGAAAAGGTGACGAGCCTTGACCCCGGCACTGACTCCAGAGTGAGGGCTGCTTGGTTCCCCACCTGACCCGGTTGGCTCCTTCACCATGCGGGAAGGCCCGTCGCCAACTATTGTAGCGGCAGCAGGCGGCGCTCGGCCTCGGCGCGGCCGAAACTGAGGGCCAGCAGTTGAAAGATTTCGGCGCGCAACTCGTCCATGCGCTGGGGATCCTGGCAGTCGCGCAGCCGCGCCATCAGGCGGCCGCTGCGGGGGTGCTGACAGCCGCGCAGCGCCTGGATGAGGGACGCCGCCTCGGGACAGGCCGCGATGAGGGCCGTCTCGGAATCTGCGAAATCAGGGCTGTCGATGCGGTGCAGCATGGATGGAGGAAGCAGCTCGGCGCGGGGTGCGGCGCGTGGCTTTCAAACCTTTGATCATGACGATGTTGCGCCGCAGCATAACGCGCTTTGGCGACTTGCGCGAACGGGCGTTGTGCGAATGCATCGTTTCAGAGTTTGCACTCTAAAACACGGGCTGGCACCGCCTGACCGAAGTCAAGGCATGCGCCCGTAGAATCGCCGCCATGTCCTATCTGGTGCTGGCCCGCAAATATCGGCCTCGCAATTTTGCCGAACTGGTGGGCCAGGAGCATGTGGTGCAAGCGCTCAGCAACGCTCTGACGCAGCAGCGGCTGCACCACGCCTACCTGTTCACCGGCACGCGCGGCGTCGGCAAGACCACGGTGTCGCGCATCCTGGCCAAGTCGCTCAACTGCACCGGCGCCGACGGGCAGGGCGGCATCACCGCCACGCCCTGCGGTGTGTGCCCGGCCTGTACCGACATCGACGCCGGCCGCTTCGTCGACTACACCGAGCTCGACGCCGCCAGCAACCGCGGCGTGGACGAGGTGCAGGGCCTGCTGGAGCAGGCGGTCTACAAGCCGGTGCAGGGTCGCTTCAAGGTCTTCATGATCGACGAAGTGCACATGCTCACGAACACCGCCTTCAACGCCATGTTGAAGACGCTGGAGGAGCCGCCCGAATACCTCAAGTTCGTGCTCGCCACCACCGATCCGCAGAAGGTGCCGGTGACGGTGCTGTCGCGCTGCCTGCAGTTCAACCTGCGGCCGATGGCGCCCGAGACGGTGCAGGAGCATCTGCAGCGCGTGCTGGCAGCCGAGCAGGTGAGTGCCGACGCGCCCGCCCTGTGCCTGCTGGCGCGCGCCGCGCGGGGCTCCATGCGCGACGCGCTGAGCCTGACCGACCAGGCGATCGCCTTCGGCTCCGGCCAACTGCACGAAGCGGCGGTGCGCCAGATGCTGGGCAGCGTCGACCGCAGCGTGGTGTTCAGCTTGATCGAGGCGCTGGCGCAGGGCGACGGCCGTGCCGTGGTCGAGCAGGTCGACCAGCTGCGCGCCGCTGGCCAGTCGGCCGCCACCACGCTGGAGGACATGGCCGGCGTGCTGCAGCGCATGGCCGTGCAGCAGGCGGTGCCGACCATGGCGGTGGACGAATCCGACCGCGACGCCGTGCGCACCGCCCAGCTGGCCCAGCGGATGCCGGCCGACGAGACGCAGCTGCTGTACAGCCTGTGCATACACGGCCGTGCCGAGCTGGGCCTGGCGCCCGACGAGTACGTCGGCCTGACCATGGTGCTGCTGCGCCTGCTGCCCTTCAAGCCCGGCCCGGCCGCCGGCGCCACGGCTGAAAAAAAAACTCTGAAAGCGGCTGAGCCGGCGGCCCATGCCCCTGCGGCGGCGTCGCATGCCCAGGCGCCCGTCGCCGCATCCGTGGCAGCGGCGCGCGCGCCCGACGGCGAGCAGCCGCCGTCTCCTCATGCGCCGACCCCGACCGCCACGGCCCAGGCCGGCCCGCCGGTGCAGGCCCTGCCGGTGCGCGAACCCGGCCGTCCGGCGCCCGAGCCCAGGGCGGCTTCCCCGGCGCCCTTCGACGCGGTCGTCGCCACCCCCGTGCGCCAGGCGGCGCAATCACCCGAGCCACCGGCCCGACCGATCGGCATCGAGCCGGCGCCGCCCACCGTGGTGCCGGGTGCCGAGGGCGACTTCTGGCATGCGCTGGTGCAGAAGCTGGTGGCCGCCGAAGCGGTGACGGCGCTCACGCGCGAGCTGGCCTTGCAGGCCGAACTGGTGGCGCGCACGGCGGACTGCTGGACGCTGCGGGTGGAAAGCGGCTCGCTGGCGCAGTCGGGCGCGCGCGAGCGCCTGCAAGCGGCCCTGGCGGAGGCCGGCCACACCGTGCAACTGCAGGTGGAGCTGGGCGCCGTCAAGGACTGTCCTGCGCGCCGCAACGCCCTGGCCGCCACGCAGCGCCAGAAGACGGCCGAGTCCGTGCTGATGGCCGACCCCTTCGTGCAGGAAATGATGCGCGAGTTTGGGGCGAAAATCGTACCCGGCAGCGTCAAACCGCTGTAGAGCTTTCTTGAATACCCACGTAGAGGATGAGCGATGTTCAACAAAGGACAACTGGCCGGCCTGATGAAGCAGGCCCAGGCGATGCAGGACAACCTGAAGAAGGCCCAGGACGAGCTGGCCAACCTGGAGGTCGAGGGCGAGTCGGGCGCCGGCATGGTCAAGGTGCTGATGACCTGCAAGCACGACGTCAAGCGCGTCACCATCGACCCCAGCCTGCTGGCCGACGACAAGGACATGCTGGAAGACCTGGTGGCCGCGGCCTTCAACGCCGCCGTACGCAAGGCCGAGGAAGTCTCCAACGAAAAAATGGGCAAGCTGATGCCGGCGGGCATGCCGGGGCTGCCGGGCGGCATGAAGTTTCCGTTCTGACCGCGCCTTCGCCTTGAGCGACACCCACAGCCTCGACACCCTGGTGCAGGCGCTGCGCCGGCTGCCCGGCGTGGGCCAGCGCTCGGCGCAGCGCATGGCCTTTCACCTGCTGCAGCACGACCGGCCGGGCGCGCAGGCCTTGGCGCAGGCGCTGGATGCGGCCGTGCAACAGGTGCGCCATTGCCGCCTGTGCCACACCTTCACCGAGGCCGAGGTGTGCGCCACCTGCCTCGATCCGCGCCGCGACGCCAGCAAACTGGCGGTGGTCGAGACCCCCGCCGACCAGGCCGCGCTGGAGCGCACGGCCGCCTTTCGCGGCCGCTACTTCGTGCTGATGGGGCGGCTGAGCCCACTCGATGGCGTGGGCCCGCAGGACATCGGCCTGCATGAATTGCTGGCGCGCGCCAGCGACGGCCTGGTGCAGGAGGTGATCCTGGCCACCAACTTCACCGCCGAGGGCGAGGCCACCGCGCACGTCATCGGCCAGGCGCTGAAGGCGCGCGGGCTGACGGTGACACGCCTGGCGCGCGGCGTGCCGGCGGGCAGCGAGCTGGAATACGTCGACCTGGGCACCATCGCGCATGCCCTGGTCGATCGCCGTTGAAGCGTTTCGGTTACTATTGATTACATAGCTGCTCGCGCTTGATCGGCGGGGGCTGCGGCCCGGTTTCGTTTAAAAACTCGAAACGCCGACGCCTAGCCGATCTGCCGCCCTGCGGCATCAATGAAAACCCCATCCGGGCACGTCCCGATGCACACGTGCCGGGGCTTGGTTAGGGTCTGGGTTGACCTTGCCGACCGCTGCGTGCCGTGCTGACCGCCTGCCCTTCACCCGATCTCCAACGTCGCCGCTGGCTGGCGGCGGCGCCCGCCCTCGGGCTGCTGGCCAGCCCCGCGCTGCGCGCGCAAACGCGGCCAGAGCGCCCGCGCGTGACGGTGGCGGTGGGCGGGCTGGCCACGCTGTACTACCTGCCGCTCACCCTGGCCCAGCAGCTGCATTATTTCGACGACGAGGGCCTGAGCGTCGATCTGCAGGATCACCCCGGCGGTGGCCCGGCCGAGCAGGCCATGGTCAGCGGCCACGCCGACTTGGTGGCGGGCGCCTACGAGCACACGGTGATCCTGCGCCAGCGCGGCATCAACTGCCGCGCCTTCACGCTGCTGGGGCGCGCGCCACAGGCGGTGCTGGGCGTGGGCGGCCCGGCCTTGCCCGAGTTTCGCGACGCGCGCCAGTTGCGCGGCCAGCGCATCGGCATTTCGGCGGCCGATTCGGCCACCCAGTGGTTTGCGCGCCTGGTGCTGGCGCGCGCCGGCGTGCGCGCCGACGAGGTGAGCTGGGTGGGCGTGGGCACCGGGGCGGCGGCGGCGGCGGCACTGCAGGAAGGGCGCATCGGCGCCATCGCCAGCGTCGATCCGGTGATCAGCCAGCTCGAGTTTCGCGCGCAGATTCGCGTCATCGCCGACGCGCGCTCGCTGCGCAGCACGCAGCAGCTGTATGGCGGGCCGATGCCGGGCGGCTGCCTGTACGCGCCGCAGGGCTTCATCGTGCGCTACCCCAACACCGTGCAGGCCCTGGCCAACGCCCTGGTGCGCGCCCTCAAGTGGCTGCAGACGGCCGGCCCCAGCGACATCGTGCGCGCCGTGCCCGAAAGCGCCATGTCGGGCGACCGCGCGATCTACCTGTCGGCGCTGGACAAGGTGCGCGAGGCGTTTTCGCCCGACGGCCTGATCAGCGAAGCCGCCGTCACGACCGCGCACGAGCTGGTGGCGCGGCATGTTCCGGCCGTGGCCCCGGTGCGGGCCCCCGCGCCCGCCACCACTTACACCAACGAATTCGCCCAGCGCGCCAAGCTGCGCTTTGGGGCGTAGTGGGCGCCGCCGTTCAGCGGCGCTTCTTGGTGGTCGCCTTGCCGGCCGCCTTGCGTGCCGGCGTCGCCTTGTGCGCGGCTTTGGCGGGCGCCGCGCGGCGCTGGGCGCGCTGCGGCGTTGCATGGCGCGATGAGGCCTTGGCGCCCGCGCGCGGACTGGCCGTCGCGGCGCGACCGGCACGCACCGGCAGATACACCACCACCGCCCGGCCCGGCTTCAGGGCAGCGCTGGCGTGGGTCTTGTTCCAGCCGGCCACGGTGGCGGCCGGCAGGTCGTAGCGGGCGGCCACCAGGGCGATGGTGTCGCCGCGGCGCGCACGCACGGTGGTGCGGCGCAACACCACCTCGGGCGCCAGCGCCAGGTGCGCGTTGTCGACCACCTGCGGTGCCACGGCGGACGGGGTTTTCCCGTTGCGCGGCACCACTAGGGTGGAGCCCTGCTTGATCATCATGCCGCGCGGCACGCCATTGAGTTCGCGCAGGTCGCCTTCGTCCATGCTCACCTGCCGCGCCGCCTCGCGCGTGGCCATGGTGCTGGGGGCCACCCAGGCCGTCCACGAGGCCAGCGTGGTCGGGTCGGCGGCGGCCAGGTTCTTCTTGAAGACGGCGGCGTTGTCCCAGGGCAGCAGGATCTGGGGCGTGCCGGCGGCAAAGATGATCGGCTTGCGCTGCGAGGGGTTGAGCGCCTTGAAGTCTTCCAGCCGCACCCCGGCCAGGCGCGCGGCCATCTCGACGTCGATGTCGCGCGTGATGTCGACGGTGTCGAAGAACGGGTGGTTGCCGATGTCGGGCAGCATCTCACCGTACAGCTTGGGGTCGGCGATGATGTTCTTGACCGCCTGCAGCTTGGGCACGTAGTTGCGCGTCTCGGCCGGCATGTTCAGGTCCAGGTAGCCGGTGGGCAGGCCGGCGGCGCGGTTGCGCTCGATGGCCTTGGCGACGTTGCCCTGGCCCCAGTTGTAGGCCGCCAGCGCCAGATGCCAGTCGCCGAACATGTCGTGCAGCTTCTGCAGGTAGTCCAGCGCCGCGCGGGTCGAGTCGAGCACGCTGCGGCGCTCGTCGCGCAGCACGTTTTGCGTCAGCTGAAAGTCGCGCCCGGTGCCGGGCATGAACTGCCACAGGCCGGCGGCCTTGGCACTGGACACCGCCTGCGGGTTGAACGCCGATTCGACGTAGGGCAGCAGCGCCAGCTCGGTCGGCATGCCGCGCAGCTCCAACTCCTCGACCACGTGAAACAGGTACAGGCGCGAGCGCTCGACCATGCGGTCGATGTAGTCGGGCCGGCTCAAATACCACTGCTGCTGCTGGCGCACCAGGTCGGTATCGAGGTTGGGCATGGCAAAGCCGCGGCGGATGCGCTCCCACAGGTCGGCGGGGGCGGCCAGCGGGGCGACCTTGCCGCTGGGCAGCTCGGTCACGGCCACGGCGGGCATGGCGCCCGCCTGGCCGGTGGGGGTGGCGCCCGCCGTGGGCGTGCCGGCCGCGCCGCCATCGGCTTCCTTGGGAGGCGCGGCGCAGCCGGCCAGCCAGACACAGGCGCCCAGCGCCAGCACATGCAGGAGTTTCATCGGAACGTGTTCTTCCATTCACGAAGGGCGGCGAACACCGCCACTTCGTCGTGGGCGGACGGCGTGTGCGCCCGCACGGCCTGCACCACCGCCGGCTGACGGCTGCGCAGAAAGGGGTTGATGGCCCGCTCGGTGCCGATGTCGGACGGCAGGGTCGGCAGCCCCTGCGCGCGCCGCTGCTCGCACCGACGGGTGTAGTCGGCCAGCGCCCGGTTGCCGGGCTCGACGGCAATGGCGAACCGCAGGTTGGCCAGGGTGTACTCGTGCGCGCAGCACACGCGTGTGGCGGCCGGCAGCGCGGCCAGCGTGTCGAGCGAGGCCAGCATCTGCGCCGGCGTGCCCTCGAACAGGCGCCCGCAGCCACCCGAAAACAGCGTGTCGCCGCAAAACAGCAGCGGTGCGCCGTCGACGTCGGCGGCAAAGTAGGCGATGTGCCCGGCCGTGTGGCTCGGCACATCGATCACCTGCCAGTCGACGCCCAGCACGGTCACCCCTTGCCCGCCGCGCAGCGGCTCGAAGGGCTCCGGAATGCGCTCGCGCGCCGGACCGTACACCGACGCGCCGGTGGCGGCCCGCAGGGCGGCCACGCCGCCGGTGTGATCGCCGTGATGGTGCGTGACTAGAATGCCCTGCAACTGCAGACCCAGGCGGTCGAGCGCCGCCTGCACCGGCTGGGCATCGCCCGGATCGACCACCAACGCACGTGCACCGTCGTGCAGCAGCCACAGGTAGTTGTCCTCGAAGGCGGGCAGGGCGATCAGATTCATGAAGAGCGGATTTTATTCACCATCGAGCGGGGGCCTGGACCGTGCTGCGTGGCTGGTGCTGGATGCGCTGGCTGGCCGGCCTCTCCAACGCCCGAAGAATCCTCTTCCCAACGGGGCCACGGAGCAAACCCGGGCATGAGCGACCTGCACGACTGGTTCCAGACGCCCGCCGGCCAGGTGGTGCTGGCCTGGGAGCGCGCGCGGCTGGACGAGGCGCTGGCCGACGTGTTCGGCTACCACGCGCTGCAACTGGGCCTGGCCGAGCTGGACGCGATGGCGGCCAACCGCATGCCGCACCGCTGGCTGGCCAACGTGACACCGCCCCTGCCCGATGCGGCGGCCCCGCGCACGGCCCTGGTGACCGACAGCACGGCCCTGCCGTTTGGCGAGGCCAGCCTGGACCTGGTGGTGCTGCCGCACACGCTGGAGTTCAGCGCCGACCCGCATGCCTGCCTGCGCGAGGTGCAGCGCGTGCTGGTGCCCGAGGGGCGGGTGGCCATCACCGGCTTCAACCCGGCCAGCCTGTGGGGCCTGCGCCAGTATCGCGCGCACTGGCTGGGCGGGCGCCTGTTCTTGCCCGACGTGGGCGAGTTCATCGGCCCGCGGCGCCTGCGCGACTGGCTGCAGCTGCTGGAGCTGGAGCTGGAGTCGGCCGAGTTCGGCTGTTATCAGCCCGCCGTGCGCGGTGCCCGTACACTCGCGCGCTTCGGCTGGCTGGAGCGGCTGGGGCAGCGCTGGTGGCCCATCCTGGGCGCCACGTATTGCATCGTCGCCGTCAAGCGCGTGCGCGGGCCGCTGCTGATCGGGCAAAGCTGGCGCAAGACGGCCGCCCCCGTGGGCCAGCCGGCGTCCATTGCCGGGCGCGCCACGCCGGCCGGCCATCACAAGGAAAGTCATTTTGGATCGCGTTGAGATGTACACCGACGGCGCTTGCAAGGGCAACCCCGGCCCCGGCGGCTGGGGGGTTTTGCTGCGCTCGCCGGGCCACGAGAAAGAGCTGTGCGGCGGCGAACAGCTGACCACCAACAACCGCATGGAGCTGACCGCCGTGATCGAGGGCTTGAGCGCGCTCAAGCGCCCGTGCGAGGTGGCGCTGTACCTGGACAGCCAGTACGTGCGCCAGGGCATCACCAGCTGGATCACGGGCTGGAAGGCCAAGGGCTGGCGCACTTCGACCGGCCAGCCGGTGAAGAACGTCGACCTGTGGCAGCGGCTGGATGCGCTGGTGGCGGGCAGTGGCCATCGCATCGCCTGGCACTGGGTGCGCGGCCACGCCGGCCACGAAGGCAACGAACGCGCCGACGCGCTGGCCAACCGCGGCGTGCCGCGCGGCTGATTTTTTCTGCGCCGGATGGCCCCGTTGCCGGGGCAGCAGGCCCGGCTGCTGCTACAGTTTGCAAGATTTGGCGCCGCGGTGGCGCCGGTGTGCGTGAGCCCAAACTTGAAGACCTCGACATCCCTGATCGCTGTCCTGGCCCTGGCAGGCGCCTTGGGCGTGGCCTGGTGGGTGCAACGCCCTCCGGCCACGGCGACCACCAAGAGCGCCGCAGCGGCCCAGTCCGGTGTGGCCGGTGGCGCGCCGGCGCGCGCGGCCGTGGTGGTGGAGACGGCGTCCGTGCGCCGCCAGGCCGTGGCCGACGACGTGGAAGCCGTGGGCTCGCTGCGTTCGCGCCAGGGCACCGTGGTGCGCGCCGAGGTGGCGGGCCGGGTGGTGCAGATCGGCTTTCGCGACGGCCAGAAGGTGGCGCGGGGCCAGTTGCTGGTGCAATTGGATGATCGGCTGCAGCAGGCGCAGCTGCAGCAGGCGCAGGCCGAACTGTCGATCGCGCAGGCCAACCACCGGCGCAACACCGAGCTGGTGGCGCAGGGCTTCATCAGCCAGCGCGGGCTGGATGAAAGCGCGGCGGCGGTCAAGGTGGCCCAGGCCAAGGCCGAACTGGCGCGTGCCACCGCCGCGCGCCTGCGGGTGCTGGCGCCCTTCGACGGCGTGGCCGGGCTGCGCAACATCAGCGTCGGCGACTACCTGAAAGACGGCGCCGACATCGTCAACCTGGAAGACATGAACGCGATGTATGTCGACTTTCGCCTGCCCGAGCGCTGGCAGGCCCGCGTGCGGCCAGGCCAGACCGCCCGCGTGCAGGTCGAGGCGTTGCCCGAGCGCGTCTTTGCCGCCGTGGTGCAGGCGGTGGACCCGCAGATCGACGCCAACGGCCGCAGTCTGATCGTGCGCGGCTGCATCGACAACCGGCGACTGCAGTTGCGCTCGGGCATGTTCGCGCGCGTGGCCGCGCGTCTGGGCGATGACCGCGCGGCGCTGATGATTCCGGAGCAGGCCGTGGTCTCGCAAGGCGGCCGGCAAAGCGTCTATCGGCTGGTCAAGGCCGAAGGCCCCGAGGGGACGCCGGCCTGGCGCGGCGAGCGCGTGGACGTGCAGACCGGCCTGCGCCTGGCCGGCCTGGTCGAGATCGTGCAGGGCCTGGCCGAGGGCGAGCGGGTGGTCACGGCCGGCCAGCAGCGCATCCAGGGCGATGGCGCGCTGCTGCGCGTGGCCGACACCCCGGCCGTCGCGGCGCCCGCGGCACCGGCCGCTTCGAGTGCCGCTGCCGCGGTGGCCTGGGCCGAGACCGCGCCCGGCCCCAGCCCCTGCGGCGCCGCGCCCGCACGCTGAGCGCGCCATGCAACTGAGCGAGCTGTCCATTCGCCGCCCGGTGTTCGCCACCGTGCTGTCGCTGCTGATCCTGCTGGTGGGGCTGGTGAGCTACACGCGCCTGTCGGTGCGCGAATACCCCAAGATCGACGAGCCGGTGGTGACGGTGAGCGTGCGTTACGCCGGCGCCTCGGCCGAGGTGATCGAGTCGCAGGTGACCAAGCCGCTGGAAGACTCCATCGCCGGCATCGACGCGGTGGACGTGCTGACCTCGATCAGCCGGCCCGAGCAGGGACAGATCAGCGTGCGCTTTCGGCTGGAGAAGGACGCCGACACGGCCGCCGCGGAAGTGCGCGACCGCGTCTCGCGCGTGCGCAACAAGCTGCCGCAGGCGATCGACGAGCCGGTCATCGCCAAGGTCGAGGCCGATGCCTTTCCGGTCATGTGGCTGGCGTTTTCCAGCGACACGCGATCGCCGCTGGAGATCAACGACCTGCTCAACCGCATCGTCAAGGCGCGGCTGCAGACGGTGACCGGCGTGGCCGACGTGCGCATTTACGGCGAGCGCAAGTACGCCATGCGCGTGTGGCTGGACGCCGACCGCCTGGCGGCCTACCGCCTGACCACGCAGGACGTGGAAGACGCCATCCGGCGCAACAACCTGGAGCTGCCGGCCGGGCGCATCGAGTCGAGCCAGCGCGAGTTTTCGGTCACCTCGCAGACCGACTTGGTCACGCCCGCCGAATTTGCCGCCGTGGTGGTCAAGACCGTCAACGGTTTTCCGGTGCGCATCGCCGACCTGGGCCGGGTGGAGGAGGGCGCGGCCGACGAGCGCAGCGCGGTGCGCCTGAACGGTCGGCCTTCGATTTCCGCCGGCGTGATCCGCCAGGCCACGGCCAACCCGCTGGAGCTGTCCAAAGGCGTGCGCGAGCTGTTGCCGCGCCTGCAGCAGGATCTGCCCGACGACGTCAAGGTCGACATCGCCAGCGACAACTCGGTGTTCATCGATCGCGCGGTCAAGAGCGTGTATGCCACCATCGCCGAGGCCATCGTGCTGGTGGCGCTGGTGATCTTTGTCTTTCTGCGCACGATGCGCGCCTCCATCATTCCCATCGTCACCATTCCGGTCAGCCTGATCGGCTCCTTCGGGCTGATGGCGCTGGCCGGTTTTTCCATCAACACGCTGACGCTGCTGGCGCTGGTGCTGGCCATCGGCCTGGTGGTGGACGACGCCATCGTGATGCTGGAGAACATCTACCGCCACATCGAGGAGGGCATGGCGCCGTTTGCCGCCGCCATCCACGGCGCGCGCGAGATCAGCTTCGCCATCATCGCCATGACGCTCACGCTGGCGGCGGTGTTCGCGCCGCTGGCCTTCACGCCCGGGCGCACCGGGCGGCTGTTCGTCGAGTTCGCGCTGGCGCTGGCGGGCGCCGTGGTGGTGTCGGGCTTCGTGGCGCTCACGCTGACGCCCATGCTGTGCTCCAAGCTGCTGCGCCACAACCCCCATCCGCACTGGTTCGACCGCAGCATGGAGCGCGCGCTGACGGCGCTGGCCAGCGGCTACGGCCGACTGCTGCGCCGCATCCTGAGCAGCTGGCGCTGGGCGGTGGGCCTGGTCATGCTGGGCTGCGCCGCCGCGATTGCGGTGGTCTACCCCAGCTTGCGCCAGGAGCTGTCGCCGCTGGAAGACCGCGGCATGATCCTGGCCAGCATCAACGCGCCCGACGGCTCCACCCTGGCCTACACCGACCGCTATGCGCGCGAGCTGGCGCAGATCGGCGAGCGTTATCCCGAGTTCGATCGCATCTTCGCCAACGTCGGCAACCCCACGGTGTCGCAGGGCAGCGTGATGTACCGCGCGGTGGATTGGTCCGAGCGTCAGCGCTCGACGCTGGACATCGCGCGCGAGCTGCAGCCGCAGTTCAACCGCATTGCCGGCGTCAACACCTTCGCCATCACACCGCCCTCGCTGGGCCAGGGCTTTCGCGAGCGGCCGGTCAGCTTCGTGGTGCAGACCTCCGACAGCTACGCCAACCTCAACGAGGTGATGCGCCAGCTGCTGGCCGAAGTGGCCGGCAACCCGGGCTTCATCGCCCCCGATGTGGATCTGCGCCTGTCCAAGCCCGAGCTGCGCATCGAGGTCGACCGTGCGCGGGCGGCCGACCTGGGCGTGGGCGTGGACGCCGTGGCGCGCGCCATCGAGACCATGCTGGGCGGGCGCGTGGTCACACGCTACAAGCGCGATGCCGAGCAGTACGACGTGATCGTGCAGACGGCCATCACCGGCCGCAGCACGCCCGAGGACATCGAGCGCATCCAGCTGCGCGCCAGCAAGGGCGGGGTGGATGCCATGGTTCCGCTGTCGGCCCTGGTCACGGTGCGCGAAAGCGTGTCGCCGCGCGAGCTCAACCACTTCGGCCAGCGCCGCTCGGCCACGCTCACGGCCAACCTGGCGCCCGACTATTCGCTGGGCGAAGCACTGGGCTTTTTGCAGCAAAGCGCGGACAAGGTGCTCAAGACCGGCTACACGACCGACCTGAACGGCATCTCGCGCGAGTTCCGCTCCTCGCAGGGCGCCCTGATCGTGGTGTTCGCGCTGGCGCTGCTGTTCATCTTTCTGGTGCTGTCGGCGCAGTTCGAGAGCTTCGTCGATCCGCTGGTCATCATGTTCTCGGTGCCGTTGTCGATGATCGGCGCGCTGCTGGCGCTCAAGTGGAGTGGCGGCTCGCTCAACGTCTATTCGCAGATCGGCCTGATCACCCTGGTCGGTCTGGTCACCAAGCACGGCATCCTGATCGTCGAGTTCACCAACCAGCTGCGCCAACGCGGCGAGCCCATGCTGGACGCCTTGGTGCACGCCAGCAGCCAGCGCCTGCGTCCCATTCTGATGACCACCGGCGCCATGGTGCTGGGTGCGCTGCCGCTGGCCCTGGCCACCGGCGCCGGGGCCGAGAGCCGCCGCCAGATCGGCTGGGTGATCGTGGGCGGCATGAGTCTGGGCACCCTGCTGACGGTGTTCGTGGTGCCCACCATGTATTCGCTGCTGGCGCGCCGGCGCGTGCCGGGGGCCATCAACGAGCCGGTAGCAGGCTCCGTCGTGGCGCCCCACTGAGGGGATCCATGCCTTGGGGCGGGAGTGTCGGATCCGATGCCACAGCGGAGCGAACGCAGACTGACCTGAGGCATTCGATGGAGTGCCATCATCATTCAGTGGAAATCCCGGCTCTTGCCCAGCACGTCTGCCAGGCGTCCCAGCAGTGGCGTCAGATCCTCCAGTTGGTCCGCCACGACATTGCACACTTCACCCTCGCGCTGCCAGCGGCCCTGCACCGCCAGCAGCCTGGATTGCAGCAGCGCCACGCGCTGGCGCTCGCGCACGCTTTTCCAGACGACGACCTGCACCACGCCGGTCTCGTCTTCGAGCGAGACGAAGACCACACCCTTGGCGGTCTGCGGCTGCTGTCGCAGTGTGACGATGCCGCAGCAGCGCACCAGGCTGCCATTGGGCAGGTCGTTCAGTTCCTGCGCGCTGCGCAGGTGTCGCTTGCGCAGCATCGGCCGCAGCAGCACCAGCGGATGACGCCTGAGCGTCAGGCCCGTGCTCGCGTAGTCGAAGAGGACCTCTTCGTCTTCGGGCGCGGCCGGCAGTTCGAGGAAATCCTCGTGGACCGGCGCGTCGCGCAGAAGCCGCGGCGTGGCCTTGAGCGCCGAAGCTTCCCACACTTGCTGCCGGCGATGGCCGGCCAGGCTCGCCAGCGCGTCGGCACCGGCGAGCCGGCGCATGTCCTGCTGGTCCAGCAGCGCACGCCGTGCCAGATCGTCGGCGTTGGCAAACGGCCCCCTGGCCCGCGCGGCGACGATGCGCTCGGCCGCCGCACGGGGCATGCCTGAGATCATGCGCAGTCCCAGCCGCACCACGGACTGGTCCGTCTGCCCTTCGAGCGTGCAGTCCCAGTCGCTCGCTGCCACATCGGCCGGCCGCACCTGCACGCCGTGGCGGCGTGCGTCCTGCACGAGCTGGCTGGGACTGTAGAAGCCCAGCGGCTGGCTGTTGAGCATGGCCGCCAGGAACTCCGCCGGATGGTGGCACTTGATCCAGCAGCTCGCATACACCAGCAGCGCAAAGCTGGCCGCGTGACTCTCCGGGAACCCGTAGTCGCTGAACCCCTTGATCTGCTCGAAGATGGCCTCGGCAAACGCGGCCCCGTAACCTCGCTCGGTCATGCCATCCACCAGCTTGGCGCGGTATTTCTCCAGTCCGCCCTTGCGCTTCCAGGCCGCCATCGCGCGGCGCAACTGATCCGCTTCGCCGGGCGTGAAACCCGCCGCCAGCACCGCCACCTGCATCACCTGTTCCTGGAAGATCGGCACGCCCAGCGTCCGGCCTAGCGCTTCCTTGAGCGCTGCACCGGGGTAATTCACCGGCTCCAGGCCCTGGCGCCGGCGCAAGTAAGGGTGGACCATGCCGCCCTGGATGGGCCCGGGCCGCACGATGGCCACCTCGATCACCAGGTCGTAGAAGCAGCGCGGCTTGAGCCTGGGCAGCATGCTCATCTGCGCGCGGCTCTCGATCTGGAACACGCCGACGGTGTCGGCCTTGCAGACCATGTCGTAGGTCGCGCCATCCTCGGGCGGTATGTCCTGCATCTCGAACACATGGCCCTGGCGCTCGCCGATGAAGGCCAGCGCCTTGCGCAAGGCCGTGAGCATGCCCAGCGCCAGCACGTCCACCTTGAGCAGGCCCATGGCGTCCAGGTCATCCTTGTCCCATTCGATGACGGTGCGGTCCGCCATCGCCGCGTTCTCGATCGGTACCATGCGCGACAGCGGCCCGCGCGTGAGCACAAAGCCGCCCACATGCTGGCTCAGGTGGCGCGGAAAGCCCAGCAACTGGCCCGTCAGCGTGACCAGCTGGCGCACCTGCAGCGATCCTGGTGCGAGCCCCGCCTCGGCCAGCCGTTCGGGATCGATGGTGCCGCCGTCCCACCAGCGGTGGTCCTTGGCCAGGGTATCGAGCGTGTCCAACTCGAAACCCAGCGCCTTGCCCACGTCGCGGATCGCGCTCCTGGGTTGATAGCGGATCACCGCGGCCGTCAGCGCGGCCCGTTCGCGCCCGTACTTCTCGTACAGGTACTGGATCACTTCCTCGCGCCGCTCGTGCTCGAAGTCGATGTCGATGTCCGGTGGCTCGTTGCGCTCCCGACTGATGAAGCGCTCGAACAGCACCGACATGCGGGCCGGGTCGACCTCGGTCACGCCCGTGCAGTAGCACACCGCCGAATTGGCGGCGCTGCCGCGCCCCTGGCACAGGATGTTGCGCGAACGCGCAAAGGCCACGATGTCCGCCACCGTCAGGAAGTAGTGTTCGTAGCGCAGCTCGGCGATCAGCGCCAGCTCATGCTCGATCTGGTTCTGCACCTTGGCGGGAATACCTTCAGGCCAGCGCCGGCCGGCACCCTCGTAAGTAATGCGGCGCAGATAGCCGGCCGGGGTCTCACCTGCTGGCACCACCTCGGCCGGGTACTGGTAGCGCAGCTCATCCAGGCTGAAATCACACCGCGCCGCGACCCGCAGCGTTTGCGCCAGCAGCTCTGGCGGATAGGTCTGTGCCAGTCGCAGGCGCGAGCGCAGGTGCCGCTCGGCATTGGGCTGCAGCGCCAGGCCGCACTCCGTCAATGGTTTGCCGATGCGCGTGGCCGTCAGCACATCCTGCAGCGGCTTGCGCGAGCGCACATGCATATGCACATCGCCGGCGGCCACCAGCGGAATCGCCGTGAGTTCGCCGACCTCGCGCAGGCGGTGCAGCCACATGGCATCGTCTAGTTGGCGCAGCAACTCCACCGCCAGCCAGCAGCGCCCCATGAAGCGCTCCAGCAGCCAGCGCGCGCAGGCCAGCAGTTGCGCCGCAGTGCCGGCGCGCTGCGGCGACACCAGCACCACGCAGTCAGCCAGGGCCTGCGGGTCGATGTCGCGCACCGGCAGCCGGTAGCTGCCCTTGGGGGCGGTGCGCCGCAAGCGGGTGATGAATTCGCACAAATTGCCATAGCCATTGCCATTGCAGGCCAGCACCACCAGCGTGAAGGGACACAGCCCGGATGCGTCGTCGCCCACTGTTTCGACCTGAAACTGGCTGCCAATTAGCAGCTTCAGTCCCTGCTCCTTGGCCGCGACATGCGCGCGCACCACGCCGGCCAGCGAACATTCGTCGGTGATCGCCAGGGCGGCGTAGCCTTGCTGCCGGGCGCGCGCCACCAGCTCCTCGGGGTGGCTGGCGCCGCGCAGGAACGAGAAATTGCTCAGGCAGCGCAGTTCGGCGTAATCTGGTACCGAAAAATGTGTCGGCGCGTTCATGCAAAGAACCCATGCAGGTACCAGGCGATGTCGTCGCCGGCCAGCCGTTGCTGATATACCCACAGCACACCGGCGTGCTCACTGAGCGCGACCCAGTAGTCGCGCAACACCAACTGGCTGTGCTGCGCGGCCGTGCCACCTTCGCAATGCCACCAGCCGCCTTCGATGCGCTGCGGCCCCGTCAGCAGCGCCAAGGGGCCTCGATACAGCGGCCGGTGGTTGCGCACTTGCAAACGCAGCGGCGTGGGCAGCACGAAGGTGGGTTGTGCCAACTCCGGCGGCGCGACGCGCGCGCGAGGCAGCGGCAGGGCCGCCGCCTGCCAGCGCTGGGCCCATTCCAGGCGACGGTCTTCCACCAGCACCGGCCGCAGCACGCGATCGGGTCCCAGCCGCGCGGCCACGCGTTCCAGCGCCAGGGTCAGCGACTCACCGTCGCTGCGCGGGTCGGGCAGCAGCGAAGCGTTGGGTTCGTGCAGGGGCACAACGTGGTCGGCCGTGATCTCAAGTTCGCCCACGGGGGCCTGCAGCACGACACGGGCCAGATGCTCGGCCAGCAGGCAGCACAGGTGTTCGATGTTGCGCATGGGTTGCGCGGTGCGGACCCTGAGTGCGCCGCCTTCGCCTGCGTCGCGCGTGCGCATGGCGTCATGGGCCCAGCGCAGCGTGAAGGTGGTGATGCCGGCACGGCGCGCGGCCAACCAGCCGCACAACTGCATCAGCAGCCGGCGCGCGCCAAACAGCAGGGCGGGCGCGGTCTCCACGCGGCTCATCAGCTCCAGCCGGGCGCGGAAGGTCGCGGGCAACTGCACCCACTCATGGGCCTCGGGGCGCAGACCGTAGGCTTGGTCCAGCCCCGCCAGCAGCGTCTGGCCAAAGCGCCGGCCGATGCCGCCGCGCGGCAGGCGGCGCACGTCGCCCAGTGTGTGGCAGCCGAGCTGGGTCAGTGTGAGGCGGCAGGGCGTCGTGGCCGACAAAACCTTGAAGGGCAGGGCGTCGAGCAGATCGGGCAAAGGCAGGCGCAGCCCGTTGACGATTCCGCCACGGGCGCAAGCCAGCGCGGCCAGGCTGTTGGGCGCCCAGGCGATGGCCGTGCAGCCCAGACCCGTAACCTCGGCCGCGATGCGGTCATGCAAGGCCCGGCGTCCGCCAAACAGGCGCAAGCTGGCCTCCACCTCCAGCAGCACGGCCTCATCGACAATGGCGACGCGGGGCGTGAACTGCAGGGCCCAGGTCGCCAGCCCAGCCAGCGCGTCACTGGGCGGTGGCGTCCCATTGGGGGTGGGAGGCAGGGACAAAGCGATCCACTGCATGCGCAGGCACCTCAGGGCAGAAAAACCGGCTCGGCTGCCGCAACCGGGGCATGATGATGGAGCCCAATGAGCCGGGCATGGACGGCAGCGAAATCGCCTCGCTCATGGCGGGGCCGCGGCGTTTGAGGATTTGCAGCCGTAGCGTCCAATCCAGCCCGGGGCTGGCCAGCACGCGCAGCGGCGCGGCCGAAGGCTCGCGCCGCGCGGTTTCGGGGCGGCACAGGAACACTGGAGCATCACAGGACTGGGCGCCCACTTGGAGCCGGCGCAATTGCTCGGGCCGCGTTTGGGGCAGCCAGGCGACGATGGCGCCGCAGGCGTTGGACTTGATCAATTGCTCGACGGCCCAGAGCCGTTCGGCGGGCTGGTCGGCCTGAATCCAGACGAAGCACCGCTCGTCCAGACCCGCCTGTTGCAGGCCCGGCAGGTACGGATGCCTAGGCGGCGCGATGGTGACGATCTGGCGGCCCTGCGCCGCGATGCGCCCGAGCGCGAAGCTCAGCAGACGCCACTCCAAGACGGCCGGCTGAGGCGTCAGCACCTCGGTCAGTGAGCGGCTAGGCCAACCGCCGCCGGGCAGCGCTTGGTCGAGCTGCTCCCATCCCGTCGGTTGCACCGCAGCGGGCCGTTGACCGAGTTCGCAGCCGCGCCAGACGCCGGGCAAGGCGATGGCTGATGCATTCGGGTGTTTGATGGACGTGGTTGAAGAGCGCATAGAAATACTGTTGATTTATACAGTATTTCAGGCAAGTCCATGTAACCGCAGTTTTGTCCATGACAGGGATCGCCGGGCATCCGCTGACTGGTTCAGCTCCAACTGCGGCGGGTTACGTCCGATCCCATGTTGTAGGTTTCCCGTCGATTTCTTTGCTCACGGGATCGGCATTCAACCGGCGCGCAACGCTTTGTCGATAGCAAGACGATCGTTTTTTGGGCGGCACGGGCAGCCCTGAAACGTCACTCGATGTTCTGCACCTGCTCGCGCATCTGCTCGATCAGCACCTTCATGTCCACGCTGATGCGCGACAGCTCCAGCGCGGCGGACTTGGAGCCCAGGGTGTTGGCTTCGCGGTGCAGCTCCTGGATCAAAAAGTCCAGGCGCTTGCCGGCTTCGCCGCCTTTTTTCAGCACCGACTCGATCTCGTCCAGGTGCGCGCGCAGACGCCCCAGCTCCTCGGCCACGTCGATGCGGATGGCGAAGGCGGCGGCTTCGGCCAAGGCGCGCTCTTGCGCCGCCGCCGTGGGCACGGTGCTGCCGGCGTCGGCCAAGGCCTCGTTCCAGCGGGCGACGAAGCGCTGCTTTTGCGCCTGCACGGCCTGCGGCACCAGCGGCTCGGCGCGTGCGGCCAGCGCACGCAGCTCGGCCATGCGCGCGTGCAGCAGCTCGACCAGGCGCGCACCCTCGCGCGCGCGCGCCGCCGCAAAATCATCCAGCACGCGGCGGGCCAGCGCCAGCAGGGCGTCGGCCGGCACCTCGCTGGCGCCGTCGCCGGTGCCGGCGGCGAGGCGTTGCACGTCGGCCACGGACAGCGCGGCGGCCTCGGGCAGCCAGGCACGCACCTTGTCCTGCAAATTGGCCAGCTGCTGCAGCACGGCGATCGGCGGGTCGCCCACCGCGCTGCCGGTGCGCCCTTCCAGCGCGGCGCGCAACTCGACCTTGCCGCGCTTGAGGCCTTGCGTGAGCAGCTGGCGCAGGGCCGGCTCGTGTGCGCGCAACTCGTCGGGCAGGCGCAAGGTGAGGTCCAGAAAGCGGCTGTTGACCGAGCGCATGTCGATCACGACGCCGGGGAGGGCGGCTTGCTCGTCGCTGGCTTTCCGGGGGTTGATCCGGCCACTGGCGTAGCCGGTCATACTGTAAACTGACATTTGGTTTCCTTCGCTTGCGTGACGGGCCTGCCTACGGCGCTTCAGGCCGGTTTCAGCGGGTTCGCGCGGCAACCGGGGTGCATTCAAAATTCTATGGCAAAGCTCAAGCCTGCTCCCCTGCCTCCCGACACCATGATCGGGGGCTACCGCGTGCTGCGCAAGCTGGCCGGCGGGGGCTTCGGCGTGGTCTACCTGGCGCTGGATGCCTCGGGCCAGCAGGTGGCCATCAAGGAATACCTGCCGACGGCGCTCACCACGCGCGCGCCGGGCGAGCTGGTGCCCCAGGTGGCGCCCGAAAAACTGTCGCTGTACCGCCTGGGCCTCAAGAGCTTCTTCGAGGAAGGCCGCGCGCTGGCGCAGATCTCGCACGCCTCGGTGGTGAGCGTGCTGAACTTCTTTCGTCAGAACGAAACCGTCTACATGGTGATGAACCACCTGGAGGGCGCCACCTTGCAGGACTTCATCGTGACGGCGCGCGAGCTCAAGAAGGACAAGGTGTTTCGCGAGTCCACCATCCGCTCGCTGTTCGACGAAATCCTGCGCGGCCTGCGCGTGGTGCACCAGCACAAGATGCTGCACCTGGACCTGAAGCCGGCCAACATCTTCATCACCGACGACAACCGCGCCGTGATGCTGGACTTCGGCGCGGCGCGCGAGGTGCTGAACAAGGAAGGCAACTTCACCCGTCCCATGTACACGCCCGGCTTTGCCGCGCCCGAGATGTACCGGCGCGACGCCACCATGGGCCCCTGGACGGATATCTACGCCATCGGCGCCTGCATTTATTCGTGCATGCACGGCTTTCCGCCCAACGAGGCGCCGCAGCGGCTGGAGAAAGACCGGCTGGCGCTGTCGCTCACCCGCATGCGCGGGCTGTACTCCGACAGCCTGATCGAGATGGTCGAGTGGTGCATGGCGCTCGATCCGCTGTCGCGCCCGCAGTCGGTGTTCGCGCTGCAGAAAGAGCTGTCGCGCGAGGGCGAGCGCCGCTACACCAAGCTGTCGATGACCGAGAAGGTGCGGCTGGGGCTGGACAACGTGCTGACCGACACCAAGAAGAACATCAAGCGGGCCACGCATCTGGCCACCCGCATGAGATAAATGGCTCACCCCCAGACTCCACACGCTGCGCGTTGTTTCGCCTCCCCCCTTCGAGGGGGCGTCGCCAGTGAACGGGCCAAGCCCGTCCACGGCGACCGCTGGCATGGCCTGCTCCGCGGCCATCGGGCTCTTGGGTGTCCGATGGTTTCGTTTGGCGCCCGGCAGTCCGGGTGGTGGCAATGAAGTTTTCGATTTTTCAGCTCAGCCGCATCGGGGGGCGCGAGAAGAACGAAGACCGCATGGGCTACAGCTACACGCGCGATGCGGGGCTGTTCGTGCTGGCCGACGGCATGGGCGGCCACCCTGATGGCGAGGTGGCGGCGCAGATCGCGCTGCAGTCGTTTTCCAGCCAGTTCCAACGGCACGCCCGCACGCGGCTGGCGGTGGTGCCCGATTTCCTGTCCGCCGGCGTGCTGGCCGCGCACCACGAGATCATTCGTTACGCCAGCGCGCGCGCGCTGCTGGACACCCCGCGCACCACGGTGGTGGCCGCGGTGGTGCAGGACGGCGTGCTGCAATGGGTGCACTGCGGCGATTCGCGCCTGTACGTGGTGCGCGAGGGGCGCCTGCTGGCGCGCACGCGCGACCATTCCTACGTCGAGGCGCAGGCGCACGCCGGTAGCGCCATCGAGGCGCTGAACCGCAATGTGCTGTTCACCTGCCTGGGCTCCATCGCCCGCCCGATGTACGACCTGGGCGGGCCGCTGCCGCTGCGGCAGGGTGACAAGGTGATGCTGTGCTCGGACGGGTTGTGGGACAGCATCGACGACGAGGCCATCGTCGCCAGCCTGTCGGCGCTGCCGGTGGCGCAGGCGGTGCCGGCGCTGGTCGACCAGGCGCTGGCCGAGGCCGGGGCGCGCTCGGACAACGTCACGGTGCTGGCGCTCGAATGGGAGTCCGCGCAGCCGGCGGTCGCCAGCAGCGGCTTCACCCAGACCGAGCTGATGGACCGCGACAGCTTTGCCTCCACCATTCAGGCCGTCGACGTCGACCCGCTGCTCGACGAGCTGGACGAGCAGGCCATCGAGCGCTCCATCGCCGAGATCAACGACGCCATCCAGCGCAGCGCCGCGCGGCGCTGACCACCTCGGGCCGGTGCGCAGGCGCCCGGGTCCGTCTTTTTTCGACTGCCGTTTCCATGACCGATTCCTCCACTTCTTCTTCTGCCCATCAGCGCCAGGGCCGCGCCTTTGATGCGCTGCGCCCGGTGCGCATCACCCGCCACTACACCGCCTACGCCGAGGGCTCGGTGCTGGTCGAGTTCGGCCAGACCCGCGTGCTGTGCACCGCCTCGGTCGAGGAAAAAGTGCCGCCGCACAAGCGCGGCAGCGGCCAGGGCTGGGTGACGGCCGAATACGGCATGCTGCCGCGCGCCACCCACACGCGCGGCGACCGCGAGGCCGCGCGCGGCAAGCAAAGCGGGCGCACGCAGGAGATCCAGCGCCTGATCGGCCGCAGCCTGCGCGCCGTGTTCGACCTGGGCGCCCTGGGCGAGCGCACCATCCACCTGGACTGCGACGTGATCCAGGCCGACGGCGGCACGCGCACCGCCAGCATCACCGGCGCCTACGTGGCCGCGCACGACGCGGTGAGCTGGCTGCTGGCGCAACAGCGCGTCGCGGCCTCGCCCATCCTGGGCACGGTGGCCGCCATTTCGGTGGGCATCGTGGACGGCGTGCCGCTGCTCGACCTGGACTACGGCGAGGATTCGGCCTGTGACACCGACATGAACGTGGTGATGACCGGCGCCGGCCATTTCGTCGAGGTGCAGGGCACGGCCGAAGGCGCGGCCTTTTCGCGCGCCGAGATGGACCGCCTGCTGCAACTGGCCGAAAAGGGCATTGGCGAGCTCATCGCGCTGCAGCAAAAGTCTCTATCAAAATAATAGCTATTTGCGCTTGATTGGTGGGCGCTGGAGCCTGATTTGACCATGAACATCGTGCTGGCCTCCAACAACGCCGGCAAGCTGGCCGAGCTGCAGGCCATGCTGGCGCCGCTGGGCTTTGGCCTGCGGCGCCAGTCCGAGCTGGGCATCGGCGAGGCGCCCGAGCCGTACCGCACCTTTGTCGAGAACGCGCTCGCCAAGGCGCGGCACGCCAGCGCCGCCAGTGGCCTGCCGGCGCTGGCCGACGATGCCGGCCTGTGCGTGGACGCCTTCGGCGGCCAGCCGGGCGTGGACACTGCCTACTACGCCACGCGCTTCGGCTATGCCAAGGGCGACGCCAACAACGTGCGCGCGCTGCTGGAGCAGATGCAGGGCATCGAGCAGCGCCGCGCCGCCCTGGTCAGCACGCTGGTGGCGCTGCGCAGCGCCGACGACCCCGAGCCGCTGATCGCCGTCGGCCGCGCGGTGGGCGAGATCGTGCGCGAGCCGCGCGGCAGCGGTGGCTTCGGCTTCGATCCGGTGATGTTCATCCCCGCGCTGGGCAAAACCTTTGCCGAGCTGCCGGCCGACGAGAAAAATGCGCACAGCCACCGCGGCCAGGCGGCGCGCGCCATGATTGCGCTGATGCGCGAGCGCTGGCTGTGAACCCCGCCTTTGATGTCGTGTCCCTGATGGGGCCGGGCCCCCTGAACCTGCCCGCGCTGCCGCCGCTGTCGCTGTACGTGCACCTGCCCTGGTGCATTCGCAAGTGCCCCTATTGCGACTTCAACTCGCACGAGATGCGCGCCGGCGCCGACGCCGAGGCCGAGCAGCAGCGCTATGTCGACGCGCTGCTGGCCGACCTGGAGGCCAGCCTGCCGCTGGTGTGGGGGCGGCCGGTGATCAGCGTGTTCATCGGCGGCGGCACGCCCAGCCTGTTCGCGCCTGAGCGCATCGAGCGCCTGATCGAGGGCGTGCGCGCCCGTCTGCCGCTGGCGCCGGGCTGCGAGATCACGCTGGAGGCCAACCCCGGCACCTTCGAGCGCGAGCGCTTCGCCGCTTTTCGCGCCGCCGGCGTCACGCGCCTGTCGGTGGGCGTGCAGAGCTTCGACGACGCGCACCTGAAGGCCATCGGCCGCGTGCACGACGGCGCGCAGGCCCGCGCTGCGCTCCAAGAGGCCGCGCGCGCCTTCGACACCTTCAACCTCGACCTGATGTACGCGCTGCCGGGCCAGACGCTGGCCGAGCTGGAGCAGGACGTGCGCACCGCGCTGTCGTTCGCGCCGCCGCACCTGTCGATCTACCACCTGACGATCGAGCCCAACACGGTGTTTGCCAAGTACCCGCCGCGCCTGCCCGAGGAGGACGTGGCCTGGGACATGCTGGACCGCATCACCGAACTGACCGGCGCCGCCGGCCTGGAGCGCTACGAGGTGTCGGCCTACGCGCGGGCCGGCCACCGCTGCGTGCACAACCTGAACTACTGGCAGTTCGGCGACTACCTGGGTATCGGCGCCGGCGCGCACGGCAAGCTCAGCTTTGCCCACCGCGTGCTGCGCCAGGTGCGCCACCGCCTGCCCGAGCGCTACATGCAGCAGGCGCTGGCCGGCGACGCGGTGGCCAGCCACCACGAGGTGACGCCGGGCGACCTGCCGTTCGAATTCATGCTGAACGCGCTGCGGCTGAAGGACGGCTTTGCCCTGTCCGAGTTCAGCGCGCGCACCGGCCTGCCGGCCGAGCGCGTGCGCGCCGCCCTGCGGCAGGCCGAGGACCAGGGCTGGTTGGAGCCCGGCGGAGCCGGCCTGCGGCCCACGGCGCGCGGCTTCGACTTTCTGAGCGACCTGCAGCAGCTGTTTCTGCCGCCGGGCTGAGTTCAGATCGCGTTGAGCTGCGTTGGCGCGGTGAAGCCAGCACGCTCGACCAGTTCAGGCAGCAGGCTTGGCCATTGGGCGCCGGTGGCGACCATCCGCATCTGCGCCTCGTCCATGAAGCCGGCGCGCACGCCGGTGTGCATGAACTGCAGCAGCGCGTCGTAGTAGCCGTCCACGTTCAGCAGGCCCACGGGCTTGCCGTGGTAGCCCAGCTGGTGCCAGGTCCAGATCTCGAAGAACTCTTCCATCGTGCCGATGCCGCCGGGCAGGGCCAGGAAGGCGTCGGCGCGCTCGGCCATGCGGCGCTTGCGCTCGTGCATGGTGTCGACCACGTGCAGTTCGGTGCAGCCGCGGTGCGCCTGTTCGCGGTCCACCAGCGCCTGCGGGATGACGCCGACCACGCGCCCGCCGGCGGCCAGCGTCGCGTTGGCCACCACGCCCATCAGGCCGCTGCGGCCACCGCCGTACACGAGCTGGCCGCCGCGCTCGCCGATCCAGCGGCCCACGCCAGCGGCTGCCTCGGCAAAGGCGGGGTTGGCGCCGGGGCGCGAGCCGCAGTAGACGCAGATGGAAAAGGCGGGTGCGGCGGCAGAAACAGAAACTTCGGACATGGCGATCAGGTGAGAAAACGGTGATAGAGCGCGGCAGCCCAGATGGCGCCGGCCAGCAGCAGGGCCAGCAGCACGGCCGCCGAGCCCAGGTCCTTGGCGCGCTTGGAGAGCAGGTGCCAGTCGTCGCCGAAGCGGTCGATGGCGGCCTCGATGCCGCTGTTGAGCAGCTCGACGATCAGCACGCCGACGACGGAGCCGGCCAGCAGCGCCACCTCGACCCAGCCCTGGCCCAGCCAGAAGGCGAGCGGAATCAGCGGCACGGCCAGCGCCACCTCCTGGCGAAAGGCTCCTTCGTCCCAGGCCGCGCGCAGCCCCGCCAGCGAGTGGCGCAGCGCCGGCGCCAGGCGGGCCAGGCCAGCGTGGTTCTTGCGTGGCGGCTGGGGGGGCGGGCTGGCGATCACGGGCGCGCCCCGTCCGCGGCGGGCCGCACGTCGATCAGGCGCGTGCCGGCCCAGATGTCGTGCCAGAACTGGCGGTCGGCGCGAAAACGGCTCAGCAGCGCCCACACCAGCACCCAGCCGACGGTCAGCACCGTGACTTCGCCCGCGCGCAGCGGAAACGGCGCCATCGCCGCCAGCGGCGGCAAAAACCACACCCAGCACAGCAGGTAGCGCAGCAGGGCGCGGCCCTGCGACAGCGGCCGGCCCTGGCGGTCGACCACGCGGATGTGCCAGGTCTTCATGGCCAGGGTCTGGCCCTTGCTCCAGAACCAGCCGAAGTAGATGCCGATGACCACGAAGACGAAAAACTGCAGCTCGTGCCGGTTGTTCAGGGCGTTGCGCGTCTGCGTGAGCGTGCCGAACAGGTAGCCGGCGACGAACACCACGCCGAACAGCAGCAGGCCTTCGTACAGCCAGCAGGCCATGCGCCGGCGCAGCGGGGGGGCGACGAGCACGCCCGGCTCGGCGGCAGACATGGAGGAGGGGCTGGACGGCAGGGCAGGCATCGACAGGGAAAGCGGATCAGACGGCGTGCATGCGACACGCTCGCCAATGACGACAAAGGCGGGGCGCGGTCAGCGCCGATCGACCGTGTCGGGCGCCGTCCGCAAAGGCAGCAGTGTATGGCGGTTCAGCGGCACGCTGGAGCGAATGTCGCGCGTGCCGCCGTCGGCCGGGCGCGTGGCGGGCAGCAGCGGCCGCGCGATGGCGCTGGGCGGCGCGGGGCGCAGGGCCGGCGCGGCGGTGACCGGGGGCTTGGGCCGGTCCTGGGCCAGGCGCTCGCGCTCCTGCTCGGGCAGCGCCTGGTAGGCCTCCCACTGGGCGCGCTTTTCGTCGGCCGGCAGGCGCCGCGCCTCGCCGAAGTTGAGCCGCGCCCGCGTGCGCTGCGAAGGGCTGAGCTGGGCCCAGTCGCTCATGCGCCGCTGCAGCGTGGCCTGCTCGGCCGGCGACAGGCGGTGGTAGTTGCGCGCCAGGGCGATCCATTTGCGCTGGTGCTCGGCGCTCAGCGTGGGCCACTGCTCCTTCAGGGGCGCCAGGGCGGTTTTCTGGCGCGCCGTCAACTCACGCCAAGCGATGCCGTTGCTGGCCGCCGCGTGCGCGGGGCGCGCCGCCCGGGCGGGACGGGCGCCGCTTTCGGCCTGCGCCGGCGCAGCCAAGGCCAGCGTGAGGCCGATCGGGACGAGCAGGGCCGCAAGCCAGCGGGTGGGGCGAATCCGGGCGGGCATGGGCGCTGGCGGGGCTCCGGCTTCAGGTTTCGGGGCGATCGGACGAGGAGCCGCCGCTGCGCTCGTGGTGCTGCGTCTTGAGAAACTGCAGGAAACCCGGGTCGGTGTAGGCTTGGGGCGGCAGGTCGTCGGTCAGCAGGGCGGCGTCCAGGTCGGCGATGTCGACCGCGCGGTCGTCGCCTTGCACGATGTTGATGGCGACCAGGCCGATCGCCAGCCCCGCCAGCAGCACGGCGGTGCTGGCGCGGCCCCAGAAGCCAGGGCCGTCGCCGCCGCCCAGGCCCAGCACGGCGGCCGGGCCCTGGCGCATGACGGCGGCGGCGCGGCTGACCACCGGGCGATGCGCCACCACCGCCGGGCGCTTGCGGTGCGCGAGCGCCTGCTGGCGCGCCACCCGCAGGCGCTCGGACAGCTCGTGCGGCAACTCGCTGGCGCCGGCCGACAGGCGGGCGGCCACGCGCAGGCCGAAGCGGTTTTGCAGGATGTCGTCGCGCTGGACTTGGTGGCTGGTGCTCATGGTGTGATTCCCTTGCTGCGCAGGGCCTTGGCGAGGGCCTGGACGGCGCGCGAGCAGTGTGTCTTGACGCTGCCTTCCGAACACCCCATCGCGGCGGCGGTTTCGGCAACGTCCATCTCCTCCCAGTAACGCATCAGAAAGGCCTCGCGTTGACGGGCCGGCAGGGCCTGGATCTGGGTTTCGATCTGGTGCAGGATTTCGGCGCGGCGCGTGCTGTCCTCGGCGCTTTCGACCGACTCGCCGGTGCCGTTGGCGACCAGGCTCTCCAGCAGGTCGAAGCTGCCGCCCTCGTCGTCGGCCGACTCGAAGTCGCTCAGATTGGAAAACAGGGCCTTGCGCGACTTCTGGCGCCGAAACCAGTCCAGCGTGCTGTTGGACAGGATGCGCTGGAACAGCAGCGGCAGCTGCGCGGCCGGCTTGTCGCCATAGTGCTCGGCCAGCTTCATCATGCTGTCCTGCACGATGTCCAGCGCGGCGTTCTCGTCGCGCACGTGGTAGAGCGTGCGCTTGAAGGCGCGCTTTTCCACGCTGCGCAGCAGGTCGGCGAGTTCTTGTTCGGTCGCCAAGGGCGTCTCAGGCGATGCGGGAGCGTGCCGGCGGCACGCCGGGAGGGACGACGCGAGTCATCGGGGGGCTGCCGGCGCGCATGCCGGCGGGAAGCCGCGAAGCGGTGAATTATGGCATCGGCACCGCAGCGTCCAGGCGGCCGGCGCGGCGGCTCGGGCCGCGCGGTGCCATAATGCGCGCTGCAGTCAAACTGGCAAACGGGTCACCGTCCGGCGGGCTTTACAGTTTCCCGTCCATGGCGTGTGGTCTCAAGTCCTGAAGCGGCCCCACGAGGGCTGGCAAGGGGCACCCAAGGTTTTTCGTCAGAGAAATTCTCGAAAGGTTGATCGAAATGGAAATCTCCAAAGCCGAACTCAAGTCGGCCGCTGCCGCGTCCTCGCGCAGCGAAGCATCCCACACATCCCAAGATCTGCGCGGCGCCGAAATCCTGGTCAAGGCGCTGCAGGCCGAGGGCGTCAAGTACGTCTGGGGCTATCCGGGCGGTGCGGTGTTGCACATCTACGACGCCTTCTACAAGCAGGAATCGATTCAGCACGTGCTGGTGCGCCACGAGCAGGCGGCCGTGCACGCCGCCGACGGCTACGCGCGCGCCACCGGCGACGTCGGCGTGGCCCTGGTCACCTCGGGGCCGGGCGTGACCAACGCCGTCACCGGCATCGCCACCGCCTACATGGACTCGATCCCGATGGTGATCGTCTGCGGCCAGGTGCCCACGGCGGCGATCGGCCAGGACGCCTTCCAGGAGTGCGACACCGTGGGCATCACGCGCCCGATCGTCAAGCACAACTTCCTGGTCAAGGACGTGCGCGACATGGCCACGGTGATGAAAAAGGCTTTCCACATCGCGCGCTCGGGCCGCCCGGGACCGGTGGTGGTCGACATTCCCAAGGACGTGTCCTTTGCCAAGACCGCCTTCAAGGGCTATCCCGACAGCATCGAGATGCGCTCGTACAACCCGGTGCGCAAGGGCCACAGCGGGCAGATCCGCAAGGCGCTGCAGCTGCTGCTGGGCGCCAAGCGGCCCTACATCTACACCGGCGGTGGCGTGCTGCTGGCCAACGCCAGCGCCGAGTTGCGCACCCTGGTCGACCTGCTGGGCGCACCGGTCACAAATACGCTGATGGGCCTGGGGGCGTTTCCGGCCTCGGACAAGCGCTTCGTCGGCATGCTGGGCATGCACGGCACCTGGGAGGCCAACAACGCCATGCAGAACTGCGACGTGCTGCTGGCCGTGGGCGCGCGCTTCGACGATCGCGTGATCGGCAACCCCAAGCACTTCGCCTCGGTCGACCGCAAGATCATCCACATCGACATCGACCCGTCCAGCATTTCCAAGCGCGTGCGGGTGGACGTGCCGATCGTGGGCGACGTCAAGGACGTGCTGACCGAGCTGATCGGCATGCTGCGCGAGTCGCCCGCCAAGCCCAACGCGGCGGCGCTGGCCGACTGGTGGAAGTCCATCGACGGCTGGCGCGGGCGCGACTGCCTGGCCTACGACCGCGGCAACACCGAGGTCATCAAGCCGCAGCACGTGGTCGAGACGCTGTGGAACATGACCAAGGACGCCGACACCTACATCACCTCCGACGTGGGCCAGCACCAGATGTGGGCGGCGCAGTACTACCGCTTCGACGAGCCGCGCCGCTGGATCAACTCGGGCGGCCTGGGCACCATGGGCGTGGGCATTCCCTATGCCATGGGCATCAAGCTGGCCAGGCCCGATTCGGAGGTGTTTTGCATCACCGGCGAGGGCTCGGTGCAGATGTGCATCCAGGAGCTGTCCACCTGCCTGCAATACAACACGCCGATCAAGATCGTCTCGCTCAACAACCGCTACCTGGGCATGGTGCGGCAGTGGCAGGAGATCGAGTATTCGGGCCGCTACAGCCAGAGCTACATGGACGCGCTGCCCAACTTCGTCAAGCTGGCCGAGGCCTACGGCCACGTCGGCATGCTGATCGAGCGCCCGCAGGACGTGGAGCCCGCGCTGCGCGAGGCGCGCAAGCTCAAGGACCGCACCGTGTTCATGGACTTTCGCACCGACCCGACGGAAAACGTCTTTCCGATGGTGCGCGCGGGCATGGGCATCACCGAGATGCTGCTGGGCTCGGAAGACCTGTGAGCCGTTGAATACCGAATACCGAACGCAGAGGACGCAAAGGATTCGCAAAGGACGCAAAAGAGACCGAAAAAAATTTATGGATTTTTTTGCGTCTTCTGCGCAACCTTTGCGTCCTCTGCGTCCCGTATTTGAATTTTTATCTCTCTCAAGACGAATCTATTGCCCGCCAAGCCCGCCGCTTACCGGCTGCGGGGGAGGGCGGCGAGAAGAGGAATCTGGACATGAAACACATCATTGCCGTACTGATTGAAAACGAGGCGGGCGCGCTGTCCCGCGTGGTGGGCCTGTTCTCGGCCCGGGGCTACAACATCGAGTCGCTGATCGTCGCGCCCACCGAGGACGCGAGCCTCTCGCGCATGACGATCCAGACCACCGGCTCGGAGGAGGTGATCGAGCAGATCACCAAGCACCTGAACCGTCTGATCGAGGTGGTCAAGGTGGTCGAACTGACCGAGGGCGCCTACATCGAGCGCGAGCACATGATGGTGAAGGTGCGCGCCGTCGGCAAGGAGCGCGAGGAGATCAAGCGGACGACGGACATCTTCCGCGGCCGCATCATCGACGTGACCGACAAGAGCTACACCATCGAGCTGACCGGCGACCAGGCCAAGCACGATGCGTTTCTCAACTCGATCGACAAGAGCGCCATCCTGGAGACCGTGCGCACCGGCGCCAGCGGCATCGGGCGCGGCGAGCGTTTATTGAAGGTTTGAGGCTGCAGCGCCCGTCCGTCGTGCGGCAGGCGCTTCATTTTTGATAGTTAACCGGATCATCCAAGGAGAAAACCCGTGAAAGTGTTCTACGACAAAGACTGTGACCTGTCCCTCATCAAGGGCAAGACCGTGGCCATCATCGGCTACGGCAGCCAGGGCCACGCGCACGCGCAAAACCTGAACGACAGCGGCGTGAAGGTGGTGGTCGGCCTGCGCAAGGGCGGCGCCAGCTGGCCCAAGGTCGAGAAGGCCGGCCTGAAGGTGGCCGAGGTCGGCGCGGCCGTCAAGCAGGCCGACGTGGTGATGATCCTGCTGCCCGACGAGCAGATCGCCAAGGTGTACCGCGAGGACATCGAGCCCAACATCAAGCAGGGCGCCTCGCTGGTGTTCGCGCACGGCTTCAACGTGCACTACGGCCAGGTCGTGCCGCGCGCCGACCTGGACGTGTGGATGGTCGCGCCCAAGGCGCCCGGCCACACCGTGCGCAGCACCTACACCCAGGGCGGCGGCGTGCCGCAGCTGATCGCCGTGCATCAAGACCCCAGCGGCAAGGCGCGCGACCTGGCCCTGTCCTACGCCATGGCCAACGGCGGCGGCCGCGCCGGCATCATCGAGACCAACTTCCGCGAGGAGACCGAGACCGACCTGTTCGGCGAGCAGGCCGTGCTGTGCGGCGGCACCGTCGAGCTGATCAAGGCCGGCTTCGAGACCCTGGTGGATGCCGGCTACGCGCCCGAGATGGCCTACTTCGAGTGCCTGCACGAGCTGAAACTGATCGTCGATCTGATCTATGAAGGCGGCATCGCCAACATGAACTACTCGATCAGCAACAACGCCGAGTACGGCGAATACGTGACCGGCCCCAAGATCGTGACCGACGCCACGCGCGCCGCCATGCGCCAGGCGCTCAAGGACATCCAGAGCGGCGTCTACGCCAAGAACTTCATCCTGGAAAACCAGGCCGGCGCGCCCGAGCTGCAAAGCCGCCGCCGCCTGAACGCCGAAAGCCAGATCGAGCAGGTCGGCGAGAAGCTGCGCGCCATGATGCCCTGGATCAAGGCCAACAAGCTGGTCGACAAGTCGCGGAACTGAACCGGGTCCGCCGCAACGAAAAGGCCGCGAGCGATCGCGGCCTTTTTTTTGTGACTCACAGATCGGTGCGCAGCCGCCACAGCTCCGGAAACAGCACCACGTCCAGCATCTTGCGCAGATAGCCCACGCCGCTGGTGCCGCCGGTGCCGCGCTTGAAGCCGATGATGCGCTCCACCGTGGTGACGTGCTTGAAGCGCCAGACGCGGAAGGCGTCCTCCAGGTCGGTCAGCTTCTCGCCCAACTGGTACAGGTCCCAGTGCGTCTCCGGGTCGCGGTAGACGCTGAGCCAGGCCGCCTCCACGGCGTCGCTGGCCTCGTAGGGCTGGTTCCAGTCGCGCTCCAGGTGGTCGGCCGGAATGGCCAGGCCGCGCCGGGCCATCAGGCGCAGGCTCTCGTCGTACAGCGAGGGCGCGTCGAAATAGCTCTTGACCAGCGCCAGGCGCTCGGGCTTGTGCGCGTGCACCTTCAGCATGGCGGCGTTCTTGTTGCCCAGCGCGAACTCGATGCAGCGGTACTGAAAGCTCTGGAAACCGCTGGACGGCCCCAGATAGGGGCGGATGGCGCTGTATTCGGGTGGCGTCATGGTGGCCAGCACGTCCCAGGCGTTGACCAACTGCTCGAAGATGCGGCTGGCGCGCGCCAGCTTCTTGAAGGCTGGCGGCAGGTGGTCGCCGCGCACGTCCTGCATGGCTGCGCCGATCTCGGTCAGCATCAGCTTCATCCACAGCTCGCTGGTCTGGTGCTGGATGATGAACAGCATCTCGTCGTGCGCGGGCGACAGCGGATGCTGCGCCGACAGCACCTGGTCGATGTGCAGGTAGTCGCCATAGCTCATGCTGCTGGAGTAGTCGAGCTGGGCGTGCTCGTCGCGGACGATGGATTCGGGGCGTGGGTCGGTCATGGTGCGGTCTCCTGAAATGGGTTGGGCGATCTGCCCAATGGGCAGTGGTTATGGTTGAAATACTATTGGTTTGATAGCTGCCTGCGCTCGCTGGATGCGCGCAAGAGCCTTGTTCGATTCAAACTTTCAAGAAGGCAGGGCACGCAGCACGGCGCGCACCGGCGAGGCGTCGGCCGTCGTCAGCTTGAGCGGCAGCGCAATCAGCTCGTAGTCGCCCTCGGGCACGTCGTCGAGCACCAGGTTTTCCAGCACGCGCAACTGGCGCCGGCGGATCACCTGGTGGCTGGCCAGCGCCTTGCTGTCGGCCGGGTCGATGCTGGCGGTGTCGATGCCGATCAGCACCACGCCCGCGTCGGCCAGGCGCTCCACCGTCTCGGGCGCGAAGGCGGCGAGCTGCGGATCCCAGCGGTCGACCGGCGCCCGCGCGTAGGTGCGCACCAGCACGCGCGGCGGCAGCGCTTGCGCGGCGTGCGCGAGATGCTGCCAAAAAATGAGCGGCCGCACGCCGATGGCGTGGATCACGCGGCAGCGGCCGAGGTAGGGCGCCAGATCGAGCGCGCCGACCGCGCGGCCGCCCGGGTCGTAGTGCAGCGGCGCGTCGGCGTGCGCGCCCACGTGGGGCGACAGCGTGATGCTGCTGACGTTGACCGGGCAGCCGGGGCCGATCTGCGCGCTCCAGTGCTGCCGGTAGGGCGTATCGCCCGGAAACACCGGCGCGCCCGGCTGCACGGGTGGCGAGATGTCCCACAAGGGCAGGGTATCGAGTGACATGGGCCGACGTTAGCGCGCCCGCGCCGGGCGTGGTGTCGGTTAATCGCAACGGGTGGCGAGAAATCGCCCTTTGTCAGTCGGGCGTGGCCAGCCCGTGCCGGCGGCGCGCGCGCAGGCAGGCGTCCGAGCCGGGCTCGAACTCGCGGCACGGCGAGGGCCGCCACTCGTAGATGGCGCAGGCCACCCGCTCGCCGATGCGGCCGCTGAGCGCGGCGCAGCGCGGGCGCGCGTGGTCGGTGCCGCGCAGGCGGCAGATGCCGTCGGTCACCGGATCGGCCAGGCCGTCGGGCACGCGTCCGCCCGCGGCCTCGGTTTCAAAAACCGAGAAATCGACGCGAAAGCTGGCGCAGCAGGCGCCGCAGGCCTGGCAGTCGAGCGGGGGCGGGGCAAGGCTCATGGCGCGATCATGCCGCGATTCGACCTCAGGCCCCGATCGGCCGTGCCACCAGCGATTGGGCGCCCAGGCGCGCCAGCGGGCTGCCGATGAGCCACCGGGGCATCAGGCGCTTGAGGCGCTCGGGGCCGCTCAGCGTGAGGCCGCCCGTGTCGCGCGCTTCATCCAGGCTCAGGCGGCACATCCACACCGAGGTGAGCATGCGCACGGTGGCGCGGATGAGCAGGTCCACCTCGTGCCCCGGGTCTTCCAGGCACAGGTCGACGTGTTCGGCCTCCGACACCAGCCACCAGTGGCGCCGGTCGCGCGGCGCGTCAGTCAGCTCGACTTCGATCACCACGCGCCGCTCGGGCAGCACGGACGAATCGACGCCGCGGCCGATGTCCCACATCAGCAGCCCGGCGTCCAGGTCGTCGTCGTGCAGGTGCTTGCTGACCCAGCGATGGCCCCACACGCCCATGGTTTCGATGAGGGGCACCAGCTCCTGCCCGGCCTGGGTCAACTCGTAGGCGTGCTGCATGGGGCCTTCGGCCGAGCGGCGGATGACACCGCTGGCGACCAGCTGCGACAGGCGCGTCGACAACAGGGTCGGCGACATGCGCGGCAGGCCGCGGCGCAGCTCGTTGAAATGCCGGCTGCCGGCAATCAGCTCGCGCGCCACCAGCAAAGTCCAGCGCTCGCACAGCAGCTCGGCGGCCTTGGCCACGGGACAAAATTGACGGTATCCGACGGTCATGTCTGCCTCCTGTCGAGCTGCCAGTGTGGGCCGTTTGCGGCGCGGCCGGAACTCCAGAATCTGTACTATCGAAAGCCCATTTCCTTGCGTAGATTCAAATCACTCCAGGGGCCGGCCCACGCCAGCGTGCGGGGCGGGACGCCATGGTTTCGGTGCAGCCGTGGCCTTTGCCTGGAGCGGGCGCCAGAACGCAAGGAGAAACTCATGACCCCCTCGCTCTACGACCGTCTCGGTGCATCGGCCGGCATTGCCAAGCTGGTCGACAAGCTGGTCGAGCTGCACCTGGCCAACCCCGTGGTGAAGCAGCGCTTTCTGCCCTATCTCGAATCACCCGAGCGCGTGGCCGAAATCAAGCGGCACTCCTGCGCCTTTCTGGCCATGGGCACCGGCGGCCCGGCCGAATACGCCGGACGCTCGATGCCGGACACCCATCGCGGCATGAACATCAGCGACGCCGAATACATGGCGGTGATCGACGACATCCTGGCGGCGGCGCGCGCCTGCGGCCTGGGGGACGACGTGCAGAAAGACCTGCTGTCCATCGCCTGGTCGCTCAAGGGCGACATCGTTCGTCAGTAGCCGGCGCTGCGCGCCAAGGTGCGTTCAGCGTGGCCTTGGCCGCATGGTACGCAAGCCGGGGCGCGCCGGCAAGAACAGCTTCGTGCGAGAGCGGCGGCGGGCGGGCGAGGCGCCGACGTCTACGCCAGCCGACCGAGCAGCAGGTATTCCAGCAACGCCTTCTGCACGTGCATTCTGTTTTCAGCCTCGTCCCAGACGACCGACTGCGGGCCGTCGATGACCTCGGCGGTGACTTCCTCGCCGCGGTGCGCGGGCAGGCAGTGCATGAACAGGGCGTCGGGCTTGGCGGCGCGCATCATGGCGGCGTCCACGCACCAGTCGGCAAAGGCCTTTTTGCGCGCCTCGTTCTCGGCCTCGTAGCCCATGCTGGTCCACACGTCGGTGGTGACCAGGTCGGCGCCGGCGCAGGCCGTGCGCGGGTCGCTGAAGTCCTGCCAGCCGCGCTGGCCGCCGCCGCCGCTGTCGAGCGTGGCCAGTTGCGAATCGACCTCGTAGCCGCGCGGCGTGGCCACGCGCAGCGTGAAGCCCAGCAAGGCCGCCGCCTGCGCCCAGGTGTTGGCCATGTTGTTGCCGTCGCCGATCCAGGCCACGGTCTTGCCGCGAATGGAGCCGCGGTGCTCGATGAAGGTGAAGATGTCGGCCAGGATCTGGCAGGGGTGGTACTCGTTGGTCAGGCCGTTGATGACCGGCACGCGCGAATACTGGGCAAACTGCTCGATGCGCGCCTGCTCGAAGGTGCGGATCATCACGATGTCGGTCATGCGGCTGATGACGCGCGCGGTGTCCTCGATCGGCTCGCTGCGACCCAGCTGGCTGCCCTCGGACGTGAGGTGCACCACGCTGCCGCCCAGCTGGTACATGCCGGCCTCGAAGCTGACGCGCGTGCGCGTGCTGGCCTTCTCGAAGATCATGGCCAGCGTGCGGTCGTTCAGCGTGTGGTGCTTTTCATAGGCCTTGAACTTGCGCTTGATCAGCGCGGCGCGGCCCAGCAGGTAGTCGTACTCGTCGGCCGTGAGGTCGGAAAACTGCAGGTAATGCTTGACTGGGGGCGGGGTCATGGCCGCTTCACTCCTTCAAAAATGCGTCGATCAGCGGCACCAGGATGGCGACGATCTCGTCGGCCTCGGCCGTGCTCAGGATCAGCGGCGGCACGAGGCGGATCACCGAGTCGGCCGTGACGCTGAGCAGCAGGCCGGCGTGCAGCGCGCGCTCGGCCAGCACGCCGCAGGGCTTGGCCAGCTCGATGCCCAGCATCAGGCCCTGGCCGCGCACCTCGCGCACGCCGGGGTTGCCGGCCAGCGCCTTTTGCAGCGCCGACTTGAGGTGCGCGCCCACGGTGGCGGCGTTGTCCAGCAGTTTCTCTTCTTCCATGATGCGCAGGGTCTCGACCCCCGCGCGCATGGCCAGCGGGTTGCCGCCGAAGGTGGTGCCGTGGTTGCCCGGGCCGAAGATGTGCGCGGCCTTGGGGCCCGCCACCACGGCGCCGATCGGCACTCCCGAGCCCAGGCCCTTGGCCAGCGGCATCACGTCGGGCACGATGCCGGCCCACTGGTGGGCAAACCACTTGCCGGTGCGGCCCATGCCGCACTGCACCTCGTCGATCATCAAGAGCCAGCCGCGCTCGTCGCACAGGGCGCGCACCTGCTTGAGGTATTCCACACGCATGGGGTGGATGCCGCCTTCGCCCTGGATGGTCTCGAAGAACACGGCCACCACGTCGGGGTTGCCCGCGGTGGCCTTTTTCAGCGCCTCGATGTCGTTCAGCGGCACGCGGATGAAGCCCTCCACCAGCGGGCCGAAGCCCTGTTGCACCTTGGGGTTGCCGGTGGCCGACAGGGTGGCGATGCTGCGGCCGTGGAAGGCGTGCTCATACACCACGATCTGCGGCTTGTCGATGCCCTTGTCGTGGCCGTACTTGCGCGCCAGCTTCAGCGCCGCCTCGTTGGCCTCCAGCCCGGTGCAGCAGAAAAACACGTTGCTCATGCCCGAGATCTCGGCCAATTTGGCGGCCAGCTTCTCGGCGTTGGGCGTGTAGTAGTAGTTGCTGGTGTGAATGAGCTTGGCGATCTGGTCCTGCAGCGCCGGCACCAGCCTGGGGTGGGCGTGGCCCAGGGTGTTGACGGCGATGCCGCCCAGGCCGTCCAGGTAGCTCTTGCCGTTGACGTCCCACAGTCGGCAGCCCTTGCCATAGGCCATGGCCGCGGGCAGGCGGCCGTAGGTGTTCATCACATGAGGCTGATCGAGTTCGGGGGCGGTGGTCACGGCGGTGGACTCCTCAAACGGCACGGGGCCAAAAAGAAGCGGGCCAACGCGGCCCGTCGAAGCCCTATTCTAGAAGTGCGGCCCGCCGCCCGCGTTGCGGCTTTTGCATGACAGCGATGCGCCCACCGGCGGCGCCGCTTCGAGGCGGCGGATAAAATGCGCGGGCCGCCTCCGGCTGTCGATGCCGGTTCGAGCGGCGTCTTTTTTTGCGTTCTTGCGGACGGCTCGCCGTCTCGGATCGATGGCCGCCTCCCCCTCCAGCAGCGAAGTTTTCATCCAGGGCATCACCCGCGACGGGCGCAGCTTTCGCCCCAGCGACTGGGCCGAGCGGCTGGCCGGCGTGATGGCGCGTTTTCGCCCGGGCGGTGCGGAAGGCCCTGGCGCCCACCTGGGCTATTCGCCCTGGTGCCTGCCCACCGTGATCGGTGGCGTGAAGTGCGTGGTGGTCAACCGCGCGCTGCGCGAGTACGAGCCCATGGCCTGGGACTTCGTGATGAACTTCGCCCGCGACAACGACTTGCAGACCGTCGAAGCCTGCCTGCTGAGCGACGACCCGACGCCGAAAACATGAACCAAATCGGCCGTTGGCGCCCGTTGAACAAGCGCGAGCAGCTATCAATCGAATAGTACTAGGAGCCCACGATGCCCGAATCCAAGGTCGCCCTTCTCACCGCCGCCGGCAGCGGCATGGGCGCCGCCGCCGCGCGCCGGCTGGCCGCCGATGGCTACCAGGTCGCCATCCTGTCCTCGTCCGGCAAGGGCGAGCGGTTGGCGCAGGAGCTGGGTGGCCTGGGCGTCACGGGCTCCAACCAGTCGCCCGACGACCTGGCGCGCTTCGTCGACGCGGCGCTGGCGCGCTTCGGCAGCATCGACGTGCTGGTCAACAGCGCCGGCCACGGGCCCAAGGGGCCGCTGCTGGGCATCCCCGATGCCGACTGGCAGCGCGGCATGGACACCTACCTGCTCAACGTCATCCGCCCGGCGCGCCTGGTGGTGCCCGCCATGCAGCGCCAGGGGGGCGGCGCCATCGTCAACATCTCCAGCGCCTGGGCCTTCGAGCCGAGCGAGCTGTTCCCGACATCGGCCGTGTTTCGCGCCGGCCTGGCGGCCTTCACCAAGCTGTTTGCCGACCGCTACGCGGCGGACGGCATTCGCATGAACAACGTGCTGCCCGGCTGGATCGACAGCCTGCCCGCGCAGGAGGCACGCCGCCAGAGCGTGCCCATGCAGCGCTACGGCACGGCCGACGAGATTGCGGCCACCGTGGCCTTCCTGGCGTCCGCCGGCGCGGCCTACATCACGGGGCAGAATATCCGGGTCGACGGCGGGCTGATGCGCTCGATCTGAAGGCCAGGCGCAGCAGCTCCAGCCAGAGCAGGCACAGCGCCAGCACGGCGGCGCCGGCCGCGAGACCCGCCCAGCCGACCTCGGCCAGCCCCATCAGCTGGCGCAGACCCGGGATGGCCAGCACGGCCAGCAGCAGCAGGCCCACGGCGGCCACCATGGGCCGCAGCCAGGGATTGGGCGCCGCGCCGCGGTGCAGCACGGCGCGCGCCGGGTTGCGCTGCGCCAGGATCAGCAGCGGCACGCAGATCAGCAGCGCGCCGAAGACCACCGTGCGGCCCTGGGCCTGGCTCCAGCCTTGGGCTTGCAGCCAGGCCTGCGCGGCCAGCAGCAGGGCGGCGATGCCGGCGCCCTGCAGCAGCGGCGGCAGCAGGGCGCGCAGCGCGAACGGCGAGTCATCCACCGGCCGCGGCGGGCGTTGCATGAGGTCGTCCGCCGCGGGCTCGGCCTCGAAGACGATGGAGCAGGCCGGGTCGATGAGCAGCTCCATCAGCACGATGTGCACCGGCAGCAGCAGCGCCGGCCAGTGCAGCAGCGTGGGGGCGAGGGCCAGCGCCACGATGGGCAGGTGCACGGCAAACACGAAGCGCGTGGCCTTGCGCAGGTTGTCGTCGATGCGCCGGCCTTGCGCGACGGCGGCGACGATGTGGGCGAAGCTGTCCTGGAGCAGCACCAGGGCCGCTGCCTCGCGCGCCACGTCGGTGCCGCGTTCGCCCATGGCGATGCCCACATGCGCGGCCTTGAGCGCGGGGGCGTCGTTCACGCCGTCGCCGGTCATGGCCACTACCTCGCCGCCCGCGTGCAGCAGCTGCACCAGGCGCAGCTTGTGCTCGGGCTTCAGGCGCGCGCACAGGTCCACATGGCGCAGGCGCTCGCGCAGCGTGGCGTCGTCCAACTGCCCGATCTCGTCGCCGGTGATGACCTCTGGCCGCTCGGACAGGCCCACCTGGCGCGCGATGGCGCGCGCCGTCGCCGGGTGGTCGCCGGTCATCATCACCACGCGCACGCCGGCGGCGCGGCATTCGGCAATGGCGCCCGGCACCTCGGGGCGCGGCGGGTCGGCCAGCGCCAGCAGGCCCAGGAACTCGAAGTCGAAGTCGTGCTGGCTGGGCGGCCACGCTTGGGCGGGCTGGCCGGTCCAGCGCCCGCGCGCCACGCCCAGCACGCGCAGGCCGCGCTCGGCCAGTGTCTGCACCTGGGCGCGCACGGCGGCCAGGCGCGCCTCGTCCAGGTGGCACAGGTCGGCCACGGCCTCGGGCGCGCCCTTGGTGGCCTGCAGGTGCTGATCGGGCGCGGCGCTGGCGTACACGCGCGTCATGGCCAGGATCTCGCCCGACAGCGCGTATTCGAACACCGGCTCGCGCCCGTCGTGCACATGCTCGGTGCCCTGCAGCCAGTCGTGGCCGAAGCGCTGTATGGCCTGCTCCATGGGGTCGAACGGGTCGCCTGGCGTGGCCAGCATGGCAAGCTCCACCAGGCGGTGAAAGTCCTCGGGCAGCTCCTGTGCGCCCTGCGCGGCCCAATGACCTGTGGGGGTAGCTAGCTCGGCCACGGCCATGCGGTTCATGGTCAGCGTGCCGGTCTTGTCCACGGCCAGCACGGTGATGGCGCCCAGGGTCTCCACGGCGGTGACGCGCCTTGTGAGCACCTGCAGCCGCGTCAATCGCCAGGCGCCCAGCGCCAGGAACACGGTGAGGATGACGGGAATCTCCTCGGGCAGCAGCGCCATGGCCAGAGCGATGCCGGAAAGCAGGCTATCGAGCAGCGGCCGGCCGTTCCACCACCAGCCCAGCAGCACCTGCGCCAGCGCCAGCACGAGCGCCAGAATCCCCAGGCCGCGCACCAGGCGGCGCGAGCGCTGCTGCAGCGGCGAGGGCGGCGCCTCGGCCCTGGCCAGGTCGGCGCCTATGCGGCCCACGGCCGTGCGCCCGGCCGTGGCGAGCACCCGCGCCAGGCCCCGGCCGCGTGTGATCACGGTGCTGGCGAACAGATCGGGCATATCAGCCTCAGCGCCCGCATCGGCAGGGGCGCCCGCCAGCTTGGCCACGGGCACGGATTCGCCCGTGAGCAGCGATTCATCCACCTCCAGCTCGCCCCGCAGCAGCCGCGCGTCGGCGGCGATGCGGTCGCCCTCGTGCAGCACCAGCAGGTCGCCGCAGACCACTTCGTGCCCGGCGATGCGCCGCTCCTGGCCATCGCGCAGCACCAGCGCGCGCGGGGCGGACAGCGCGCGCAGCGACTCCAGCGCGCGCTGCGTGCGCCGCTCCTGCACCAGCGTGATGCCGATGACCACGAAGACGAAGCCGAGCAGGAACAGCGCCTCGCCCCTGTCGCCCAGCGCCAGGTAGATGCCGCCCGCGGCCAGCAGCATCAGGAACATGGGCTCGGTCAGCACCTCGCGCACGATGGCCAGGGTGGACTTGGGCGCGCTGCCGGGCAGCTGGTTCGGGCCGTCACGCGCGAGCAGCTCGGCCGCCTGCTGGCTGCTCAGGCCCTGGGGCTCGGTGGCTGGGGCGGGGTCGTGGATGGGCATGGGCGAGGGATCGTCGGTGCGTCGGCGGTGGGCGGATTCTCAGGGTGCGGGTTCGCCCGCCGGGTGTCGTGCTGCGCCGCTCCGCCCCGGAGCCATGCGGCCGGGGCGGAGGCGGCGCCGGTCAGGCCTGCCCCTGCGCGGCAGCCACCCAGTGCAGGCCGCGGCCCTGGCTGAGGTAGTAGTCGCCCTGGGGGCTGATGACCACGGCGCGCTGCGCGTTGGCGTCGGAAAAATACTGCCAGCCGTGGCCGGGTTGGCCGGGGCCGGCGTCGTTGGCCACGACCTGCATGCCGTGGTCGTAGCCGGTTTGGGCCGGCGCGCTGATGTGCTGCCGGCGCTCACGCTTGTGATGGTCGCCGGCCAGCACGGGGGCGCTGAGGGCCGTGCCCAGCACGGCGATCGTGGCGAGAAGGGCGGTGGTGCGCATGATGGTCTCCTGGGTTTAGTCCAGTGAAACGGAGAAATCGGCGGTGCGCGGGTGTCGCAACGGGTGCAGGCCAAGGCGCGTGCCGCAGCCAAGGCTGGTGGCCTTGGCAAGGTGCGCAACGCCGGTATGCGCCTGTTGCGGCACCCGCCCTTCGGGTGAACGCCTGGCAGGGCCGCACTCTTCGTTGCCGTGCTCGCCGGGTGTCCAACCCGGCTGCGCCCGACGCCTCGATTGCGGCTCTGCCTGGCATTCACGCACCGCCGATTTCTCCGTTTCACTGGACTGGGTTGCAGTCGAAGCTGACTGTGCCTGAAGTTTGCGCGCCGGACGGTGAATCGATGCTGAATGCCCGATTCATCCGGCGTTCACCCGTTGGCGCCGACCGCGCGGGCATCGAAGCGGCCCAGGCCCAGCTCGACCAGGCCCGCGCCGCGCCGCAGCAGGAACAGCGCCTCCAGGCCCAGGCGCTGCGCCAGGGCCAGGCCGTGGTCGCCGCCGGCCACCAGCAGCGCCGTGGCCCAGGCGTCGGCGCTCATGCCCTCCGGCGCCAGCACGGTGACGGAGGCGACGTCGTTGCGCACCGGGGCGGCGCGGCGCGGGTCCATGGTGTGGGCCAGGCGATCGGCGCCCACCTGCACGAAGCGGCGGTAGTCGCCCGAGGTGGCGACGGCCAGGTCGTGCAGCTCGAGCACGCCGTGGACGCTGCGCACGCCGGGCGCGGGGCTTTCCAGCGCCACCGCCCAGGGCTGGCCATCGGCCTGGCTGCCCAGGGCGCGCAGTTCGCCGTCCAGCGCGGCCAGCGCGTGCGCCACGCCGTGCTGCCGCAGCACGGCGGTCATGCGGTCGACCGCGTAGCCCTTGGCGATGCCGCACAGGTCGACCTGCAGCGGCGCGTGCTTGCGGGCGCGGCCCTTGGCGGGGTCCAGCTCCAGGCTCTGATGCGCCGGCCCGTGCGTGGCCTGCGTGGCCGCGCGGATGGCGGCGGCGTCGGGTGCGTCGCGCGCGGCGCCGAAGCCCCAGGCGTCGACCAGCGCGCCCACCGTGGGGTCGAACGCGCCGCCGCTTTGGCGCCCGACTTCGAGTGCGCGCGTCAGCACCGTCATGATCTCGGGCGGCAGCGCCACCCATTCCTCGGGCGCGGCGCGGTTCAGGCGCATCAACTCGCTGTCGGGCTTCCAGGGCGACATCTGCTGGTCGACCTGCTGCACGGCTGCCGCCAGCGCAAGCTGCAGGGCAGGCTGGTCCACCGTGGGTTCGAGGTCGCACAGCACCGACCAGCGCGTGCCCATGGTCGGGCCGTGCAGGCGCGCGCGCACGAAGGGCTCAGAAGGTGTCTTCGGCATAGCGTCCATGGGCCTTCAGTTGCTGCACGCTCAGGCCCACCGTGCCCAGGATGGCGTCCAGCGCCTGCGCCACGCCGCGTGCCATGGCCTGGCTGCCGCACACGCGCACGATGGCGCCCTTGGCGATGAGCTTGCGCAGCCGCGCCGCGTCGCGCTGGAGCGCGTCCTGCACGTAGCCGCCGCCCTGGGGCGTGCGCGAGAAGCTGGTGTGCAGGCTGGCCAGACGCTGCTCGTCCAGCCAGCGCTGCAGGTCAGCCTCGAAATAAAAGTCCAGCGCCGGGTCGCGCACGCCGTAGTACAGGTGCATGGGCGCGCGTCCGGTGTTGCCGCGGATGAAGCCGGCCAGCGGCGCCACGCCCGTGCCGGCGCCGATCAGCATCACCGGGCGGCGCGTGGCCTGCAGCGTGAAGGCGGGGTTGGACCGGATGAAGGCCTGGATGCGCGCGCCCGGCTGCAGGCCGTGCAGATAGCCCGAGCACACGCCGCCGGCGCGGCGGCGCACGCAGATTTCGACAAAGCCGTCGCGCCAGCTGCTGGCCAGCGAATACAGGCGCGGCACGGCGCCATCGGGCGGCAGCACGCCCAGCAGGTCGCCGGCGGAAAAGCGCGCCAAGGCGCGACCCGTGATGCGATCGAGCCAACCCGCCCGCGGCCACTGGAAGCGCAGGATCGCCGCCGGCTCGCCCGCGCCGCCCGGGTAATCCTGGCGCGACACCAACTCCAGCTCGGTGGTGCGCGGAATGCGCGGGCGGTAGCGCAGCGCCAGCGGCTGGCCCAGCGCCTCGCCCAGCTGCTCGCCCCAGCGAGCGAATTCTTGCGCGGATTGCTGGTGGATGCGGGCCAGCGGCAACAGGGCGGCCCAGCCGCGTTCGCGCAGCGCCGCGTCCAGCGCCTCGGCATAGGCGCAGAAGGCGTCGAACTGGCGGTCGCCAAAGCCCAGCACCGTGACGCGGGCCGAAGTGAGCGGCGTGCGCGCGATGCGCTCCAGCGCGTGCGCCGCATGCGCCGGCGCCTGGCCGTCGCCGTAGGTGGCGGCCAGCACGAAGACTTGGCGGGCGCTGGCCGGCACCGCAAAGCTTTCCAGGCCCGCGCTGTGCACCCGGTGCCCGCCCTGCACCAGGGCGGCGTGCAGGGCCTGCGCGAAGCCCCAGGTGGAGCCGTTTTCGCTGGCCACGAAGATCAGCGTGTCGGCCTGCGCGGCCGAGCTGTTGTCGGCCAGATGCGGCCGCTGGCGGCGCGCCTGCCACCACAGCATGACGCCCGTGACCCAGAACAGCGGGATGCTCAGGCCCGCCAGACCCAGCACCGGCGCCCAGGCCCAGGCGCCTTCGCCGGTGTGCAGCAGCTGGGCCCAGTCGTTGATGCGCTGCGCCGTGCTGGCCGGCTGCCAGGCCAGGGTCTGGCCGCTGTGGCGGTCGATCCAGCCCTGGCCTTGCGCCGTCGTCACCTGCCAGGTGTCGGCCGGGTCGTCGGCGGAGGGGAAGTTCAGTTTGCGCAAATCGCGCAGCGGCAGTTCGCGCAGCAAGGGCAATTGAGCAACGGGAAGTTCGCCGGCCGTGGCGGTGCTGGACGCGAGCTCGGGCTCTTGCGCCGCGTCCAGCGTGACCAGGCCGAAGGTGGCCGCGCTCAGGGTGAGTGCCGTGACCGAGGTGAGCAGCAGCACCGCCAGCACCACGCGGCCGGTGACCGCATGCAGGCGCTGCACCCCCGTGCCGCGCACGCGCGCCGCCAGCCGCCGCCAGCCGCCCAGGCGCCGCGCCAGCAGCACCAGGCCGCTGATCGAGATCAAGCCCATCGCCAGCGCGATGCCTGCCGCCGCCAGCCGCCCGGCGTCGCCCAACAGAAAGCTGCGGTGCAGGTTCTTGAACCAGCGCATCGTGGCCGAGGGCTGGTACGCGCCCAGCAGCTGGCCGCTGGCCGGATCGATGCGGTTGGCGCGTGCCTGGCCGTTGTCGAAGGCATAGACCACCACCTCGCCCGAGGGCAGGCGGCGGATTTCCTCCGCGCCGGGGGTGCCGGCCGCGACGCGCTCGGCCAATTGCGCCACGCTGAGGCCCGGGGGCGTCGGCGCGGCTTGCCAGCGCGAGAGCACCGGGTCCAGCGAGAGCACGGCGCCCGTCAGGCCCAGCACCAGCGCGACGATGCCGGCCACCAGGCCCAACCAGCGATGAATCTTGCGCCAGAGCATGGGGCTCGCTTACTTGAGTTGATAGCTGAAGGACTGGACGTAGGCCTTGCCGGCCTGCGCCTTGCCGGCGCCGGCGGCGGTTAGCGGCACGCGGATTTCGGACGGGCTGTCGCGCATGTCCTCGACCGCGGCGTCGACGTGGATTTCATAGCCGGCGTCGATCAGCGCGTCCGCCAGGTCGGCCGTCACCTTGAGCGTGCGGCCGGCGCCCACGCTGGCGCCGGTCACGCCCTGCAGGCGCTTGGCGTCGCCGGCGGACAGGCGGTTCCAGTCCGCCAGGTGCTTGTAGTACTTGGCCTTGCCGCCGGCCACCCACAGCGTGCCGGCGTAGGCGCCCTTGGCGTCGGTCAGGTACACGGCCAGGTAGGCGCCGTCGCCGCCGTAGTTCTTCAACTGTGTGCTCAGCGTGAGCTCACGGCTTTGGGCCAGCGCGGGCAGGGCCAGCACAGCGGCGGCGGCGAGGGTGGTGAGAACGGGTTTTTTCATGATCATTCCTCTCAATTCGATAGCTGCTCGCGCTTGTCCATCAAGCGCTGCAGGCACATTTGACTTAAAATTTCCACCCTCACTCGACCTGCGCGCGCGGCTTGCTGCCGGGCGTGAACAGCGGTGAGGCGGGGCTGGCGCCCGGCGACGCAGCCGGCTCGCTGGGCGCGTGCTCGCGGCGGCGCTCGCGCTCTCGGTCACGCCGGCCGTCGTCGCCGCGTTCGCGCCGCTTCATGCTGACGGGCTCCAGCGTCTCGGGGTCCAGCTTGGCCTTGAAGCGGCGCCCCTCGGCGTCGCGGCCGCGCACCTCGTAGCAGCCGTCGTCGATCTTCAGGCGCTGCAGCTCCCAGCCCTTGTCGGCGGCCATCTGGCGCACCGCTTCGCGCGACTGCCAGCGCTGGATCGGCACGTCGCAGTCGTCACCGGCCCAGGCCGGCAGCGCCGCGGCGCCCAGGGTGAGGGCCAGCAGGCCCGGGGCGATGGTCTGGCGGGTTTTCATGGTGCGTGCTCCTTGTCAGCTCGGTCGATGCAGGCGGGCCTGCGCGCCCCGTTCGGGCTGCCGGGTCGCCAGCGGCAACATGCGCTCCAGCGTGTCGTCGCGCATGAAGTAGTGGTGCCACAGGGCGGCGGCGGCGTGCAGGCCGATCAGGAAGAAGCCCAGGTTGCCGATCAGCTCGTGGATGCCCTCCAGGTTCCTGGCCGTGGCCCGGTCGGGCCCCATCAGGGCCGGCAGCTCCAGCCCGAAGAAGGGGATCGGCTGCCCCTTGGCGCTCAGGGTCAGCCAGCCCAGCAGGGGCATCACGATCAGAAAGCCGTAGAGCGCCCAGTGCATGGCGTGCGCCAGCTGCTCCTGCCAGGCGGGTGGCGCCGGCGTGATGGGCGGTGCCTGCAGCATCAGGCGCAGCGGCAGGCGCACCAGCACGACGGCCAGCACGGCCATGCCCAGCATGAAGTGCCAGGTCTTCATCAGGTCGTGCCCGGCGCTGCCCTTGGGGTAGATGTCGCGCAGCTCGATCAGCGCGTAGACGGCGATCAGCAGCAGCAGCGTCAGCCAGTGCATGCCGATCTGCAGGGGGTGGTAATGCTTGCCTTGGGTTTTCATGGTGGCTCCGACGGTCCTTGCGGTCCGGCGTCGTGCCGGGCCTGCCATGCATTCTCGGCACGCCGGGTGAACGTTTGCTGAAGACGCCATTCATCGATGGTTCATCGCCCCGTCGGTATAAATCGACCCCATGAACCCGTTCTTCACCCACCGCCTGCGTCGCCTGATGCCGACCATGCTGCTGCTGTGCGCGCTGGGCGCCGGCGGCGCGGCGGTGGCGCACGGGGATCACGAGCTGGCGCGCCAGGCGCTGGAAAGCGGTCAGGTGCTGCCGCTGGCCACGGTGCTGGGCAAGCTGGCGCACGAGGCGCCGGGGCAGGTGCTGAAGGTCGAGTTCGAACGCGAGGACGGCCGTTTCATCTACGAAATCCGCCTGTTGCAAAACGACGGCCGCGTGGCCAAACTCAAGGTCGATGCGGTCGATGGCCGCGTGCTGTCGATCAAGCGCCGCGAAGCGGGAAAGGACACGGATGCGCATCCTCGTGGTGGAAGATGAACCTACCTTGCGCGAGCAGCTGATGCAGGCCATTGCCGCCGCCGGCCACACGGTGGAGGGCGCCGCCGACGGGCGCGAGGCGCATTACCTGGGCGAGGTGGAAGCCTTCGATGCCGTGGTGCTGGACTTGGGCCTGCCGGTGCAGGACGGGCTGTCGGTGCTGCGCCGCTGGCGCGCCGCCGGGCGCAACATGCCGGTGCTGATCCTGACCGCGCGCGGCAGCTGGCAGGAAAAGGTCGAGGGCATGGACGCCGGCGCCGACGACTACCTGGCCAAGCCCTTTCACATGGAGGAGCTGCTGGCGCGGCTGCGCGCGCTGCTGCGCCGTGGCGGCGAGCACGCCAGTGCCGAGTGGCGCTGCGGCCCGATCTGGCTGGACACGCGCCAGGCGCGCGTGCTGGTCGACGGCCAGCCGCTGGTGCTGACCAGCCACGAGTTCAAGCTGCTGTCGCTCTTGATGCAGCGCAAGGGTGAGGTGCTCTCGCGCACCGAGCTGTCCGAGCACATCTACGCGCAGGACAGCGACCGCGACTCCAACACCATTGAGGTCTTCGTCGGGCGCCTGCGCAAGAAGCTGCCCGAAGGCAGCATCGAGACCGTGCGCGGCCTGGGCTACCGGCTGGTGGATACCGGCGCGGCCCCATGAAAGGCGGATCGCTGCGCCTGCGGCTGCTGGCCGGCACGCTGGCCTGGATCGTGCTGGCGGTGGCGGTGGCCGGCTGGGGCCTGCGCGCGCTGTTTCTGGAGCACATCACGCAGCAGCTGCAGGCGCAGCTGCTGCTGCAGCTCGACCAGCTGAGCGCGGCGGTCGACTGGGCGCCGGGCACGGGCGTCACCGTGGCCCCGATGGCCGGCGACGCGCGGCTGCAGCAGCCGCTGTCGGGCCTGTACTGGCAGGTGGACGAAGGGGGCGCCCGGCCGCGCGCCGCCGTCGCGCGCTCGCGCTCGCTGTGGGACCAGGCCCTGACCCTGCCGCCGCCGCCCGCGCAGTACCCCGCCGCCGGCCATGGCGTGTTGCACCTGCACGATGCGCAGGGCCACGCGCTGCTGGCCGTGGCACGGCCGCTGCAGTTGCCCGAGCCCGCCGCGCCGCCGCTGCGCCTGGTGGTGGCCGGCGACGAGGCGCTGCTGGCCGAGCCGCTGCAGCGCTTCACGCGCCTGCTGCTGACGGCGCTGGCCATGCTGGCGCTGGGCCTGGCGGTGGCGGTGGCCCTGCAATTGCACTTCGCGCTGCAGCCGCTCAAGCTGCTGCGCCAGCGTCTGGCCGCCGTGCGCAGCGGCGAGGCGGCGCAGTTGAGCGGCGACTTCCCGCAGGAGCTGCAGCCGCTGGTGGGCGAGTTCAACCACGTGCTGCGCGAAAACGCCGACATGGTGCAGCGCGCGCGCACCCAGGCCGGCAACCTGGCGCATGCGGTGCACACGCCGCTGGCGATTTTGGCCAACGCCGCGCAGCAGGACGCCAGCCCGCTGGCGCAGCAGGTGCGCGAGCAGGTCGAGCTGGCGCGGCGCCAGGTCGACTGGCACCTGGCGCGCGCGCGTGCCGCCGCCGCCGTGCGCGCCACCGGGCTGCGCACGCCGGTGCTGGGGCCCATGCGCTCGCTGCTGCGCACCATGGCGCGCCTGCACGTGGAGCGCGGCGTCGTCTTCGAGCTGGCGCCGCAGGCGCGTGACGGGGCCTTTCGCGGCGAGGCGCAGGACCTGTACGAGCTGCTGGGCAATCTGCTGGACAACGCCGGCAAGTGGGCGCGCACGCGCGTGGTGCTCGACGTGCAGCCGGCGGGCGGCGAGCTGTGCTTCACGGTCGACGACGACGGCCCCGGCATTGCCGAGGCCGAGCGCGAGCGCATGTTCCAGCGCGGCGTGCAGGGCGACGAGCGGCGCCCCGGCTCGGGCCTGGGCCTGGACATTGTGCGCACGCTGACCGAGACCTACGGCGGCAGCGTGCAGGCCCTGGCCTCGCCCCTGGGTGGCCTGCGCATGCGGCTGTGCCTGCCGGCGGCCGACGGGGCGGCGCCGGGCGCGGGCGGCTGAACGATCGGCGCTGGCCTGTTGCGCCTGAAAGAGGGTTGACCCTTTTCCTGAAGTGGGCAGGCGACATGCGGCTTGCATGACATCGGGCGATGGCCATAAGATAGCAATCAATTACTAACTTCATGACGCTGCCCGACCATGACCGAACGCGCACGACACCTCCCGGCCGACGAGCGGCGCGCGGCCACCGTGGCGGCCCTGATCGACCTGGCCGCCCGGCAAAACCCGAGCGACATCACCACCGCCGCCATCGCCGAGCGCATGGGTCTGACCCAGGGAGCGCTGTTTCGGCACTTCCCGAGCAGAGATGCGATCGTGCAGGCCTGCATGACCTGGGTCAGCGAGCGCCTGCTGGCCCGCATCGACCAGGCGGCCGCGCAGACCGCTGGCCCGGCCGCCGCGCTGGAGGCCATGTTCATGGCGCACATCGACTTCGTCGCCCGGCACCCGGGCGTGCCGCGCCTGCTGTTCGGCGAGCTGCAGCGCGCCGACGACAGTCTGCCCAAGCAGATGGTGCGCACGCTGCTGCAGCAGTACGGCGTGCGCCTGCGCCGTCTGCTCGACGCCGGCAAGGCGCAGGGCGAGTTCGACCGCGCGCTCGACGTGGACGCGGCGGCGGTGCTGTTCATCGGCACCATCCAGGGCCTGGTCATGCAGTCGCTGCTGGCGGGCAGGGTGGGCCAGATTCGCCACGCGGCGCCGGGGGCGTTCGCCATCTACCGCCGCGGCATCGGGAGCGCGCCATGAAATTTCCACGCCTGCAACGCCGCACGCTCACGCTGCTGGCCGTCACCGTGCCGCTGGCGGTGCTGTTCGCCTACGTCGCCCTGCGCTCGGGGCCGCTGGCGCCGGTGGCCGTGACGGTGACGCAGGTCGAATCGCGCAGCATCGCGCCGGCGCTGGCCGGCATCGGCACGGTGCAGGCGCGCTACACCTACAAGATCGGCCCCACCGGCGCCGGGCGCGTGCGCCGCGTCGACGTGCAGGTGGGCGATCACGTGGCCGCCGGCCAGGTGCTGGGCGAGATGGACCCGGTCGATCTGGACGAGCGCCTGCGCGCGCAGCAGGCCGCCATCGTCAGCGCCGACGCGGCCCTGCGCCAGGCCGAGGCCAGGCAGGTCTTTGCCCGCACGCAGGCGGCGCGCTACGAGCAGCTGCTGGCGGCGCGTGGCACCAGCGAGGAGCAGGCCGTCATCAAGCGCCAGGAGCTGGCGCTGGCCGATGCCGCGCTGGTGGCGGCGCGCGCCGACGGCGCCCGGCTGCGTGCCGAGTTGCAGGCGGTGCGCGCGCAGCGCGGCAACCTGGTGCTGGTGGCGCCGGTGGCCGGACTGGTGGTGGCGCGCGACGTCGATCCCGGCACCACGGTGGTGGCCGGGCAGGCGGTGATCGAACTCATCGACCCGGCCAGCCTGTGGGTGGACACGCGCTTCGACCAGATCGCGGCCGAGGGCCTGGCCGCCGGCTTGCCGGCCAAGGCGGTGCTGCGGTCGCGACGCGGCCAAGCGCTGGACGCCCGCGTGCTGCGCGTGGAGCCGCGCGCCGACGCCGTGACCGAGGAAACGCTGGCCAAGCTGAGCTTCGATGCGCCACCGGCCCCCTTGCCGCCGGTCGGCGAGCTGGCCGAGGTGACCGTGCAATTGCCTGCGCTGGCGGCGGCGCCCGCTATTCCGAACGCGGCGCTGCGCACGGTCGGCGGCCAGCGGGGCGTCTGGAAAATGACCGACGGCAAGCTGGCCTTCGCGGCGGTGACACCTGGCCGCGGCGACCTGGACGGCTGGGTCCAGGTGGCGCAGGGCCTGGCCGCGGGCGAGCAGGTGGTGGTGTACAGCGAGAAGACCCTGAGCGCGCGCAGCCGCATCCAGGTGGTCGAGCGCATTGCCGGGGTGGCGCCATGATCAGCCTGGCCGGGCGCGACATCCTGCATGCCTGGGGCAAGTTCATCTTCACCGGGGTCGGCCTGGGCCTGTTGATCGGGGTCACGCTGACCATGGCCGGCGTGTACCGGGGCATGGTCGACGACGGCAAGGTGCTGCTCGACGCGAGCGGGGCCGATCTGTGGGTGGTGCAGAAGGACACGCTGGGGCCCTATGCCGAGTCGTCCAGCGTGCCGGACGATTTGTGGCGCGGCATTCGCGCCATGCCCGGCGTGGCGCAGGCGGCCAACGTGACCTACCTGACGATGCAGGTCGGCCAGGGCCAGCGCGACGTGCGCGCCATGGTGGTGGGCATCACCGCCGGCGGCCCGGGCGATCCGGGCTGGCCGCCGCAGTTGGTGGCCGGCCGGCAGATCACGCGCGGCCACTACGAGGCGGTGGCCGACCTGGCCTCGGGGTTTCAGCTGGGCGACGAGCTGAAGATCCGGCGCAACCACTACCGTGTGGTCGGTCTCACGCGCCGCATGGTGTCCTCGGGCGGCGATCCGATGGTGTTCATCCCGCTCAAGGACGCGCAGGAAGCGCAGTTTCTCAAGGACAACGACGCCATCTTGATGCAGCGGCGGCGCACCGAGGCCAACCCGGCCTTCAATCGCCCCGGCGTGCCCGGCCTGCTCGATGCCGTGATCGCCACCCAGACCAGCAACAGCTCGGTCAACGCCGTGCTGGTGCGCGCCCAGCCCGGCTTCGCGCCGGCGCAGGTGGCCGAGCCGATCCGGCGCTGGAAGCGCCTGACGGTGTACGACCGCGCGCAGATGGAAGGCATCGTGCTGGGCAAGCTGATCGCCACCTCGGCCAAGCAGATCGGCATGTTCCTGGTGATCCTGGCGCTGGTCAGCGCGGCCATCGTCGCCTTCATCATCTACACGCTGACGATGGACAAGATCCGCGAGATCGCCGTGCTCAAGCTGATCGGCACGCGCAACCGCACCATCGCCGGCATGATCCTGCAGCAGGCGCTGGTGCTGGGGCTGATCGGCTTCGTGGTCGGCAAGATCAGTGCCACCTTCGCGGCGCCCATCTTTCCCAAATACGTGCTGCTGGTGCCCGAGGACTCGATCGCCGGCTTCTTTGCCCTGATGGCGATCTGCGTGCTGGCCAGTCTGGTGGCGATCCGCATGGCGCTGAAGGTCGATCCGGCCGAGGCGATCGGGTGAGCACCATGGCCGGCAAGGGCATTCGCATCGAGGGGCTGTCCAAGCGCTACGGCAGCGGCGACACGGCCGTGCTGGCGCTGCGGGACGTGAACATGCAGGTCGCGCCGGGCGAGGTGGTGGGCCTGATCGGGCCTTCGGGTTCGGGCAAGAGCACGCTGCTGAAGTGCCTGGGCGCGGTGATCGACCCCACGGCCGGCCGCATGACGCTGGGCGACGAGCTGATCTACGACGACGGCTGGAAGGTGCGCGATCTGCGCGCGCTGCGGCGCGACAAGATCGGCTTTGTGTTCCAGGCGCCCTACCTGATCCCGTTTCTCGATGTCACCGACAACGTGGCGCTGCTGCCGATGCTGGCCGGCGCGTCCAACGACGAGGCGCGCAAGCGGGCGCTCGATCTGCTGACGGCGCTGGACGTGCAGCACCGCGCCCAGGCCATGCCGGCGCAGCTTTCGGGTGGCGAGCAGCAGCGCGTGGCGATCGCGCGCGGCCTGGTCAACCGCCCGCCGGTGATCCTGGCCGACGAGCCGACGGCGCCCCTCGATTCGCAGCGCGCCATGGCCGTGGTGCGCATCCTCAACGACATGGCGCGCAAGTACGAGACCGCCATCATCGTCGTCACGCACGACGAAAAGATCATTCCCACCTTCAGGCGCATCTATCACATCCGCGACGGCGTGACGCACGAGGAGGCGGGGGAGGGGCGGGCGCTCGATTGAGTGCTGCCAATCGAGCGCCAGGCGCTCAAGGAGTCGGACATGAGACGCAACACTGCCTGCATCGCCACGCCGCGCCATGAACTGGCCGTCCCGCCGGGCGCGGGCCGAGGCGCCGGCGCACCGCCGCGCACGGTGCCGGTGCTGGCCGCGCTCGGCCTGCTGGCCGGTTGCGCCGCCGGCCCCGATTTCCAGCGCCCGCCGGCGCCGACGGTTTCCGCTTACACGGCGACGCCCTTGCTGGCGCAGACGGCATCGGCCGCGACCGATTTGGGCGCGGCGCAGAGCTTCGGGGTGGGCGCACCGGTGCCGGTGCAATGGTGGCGCAGCCTGGGCTCGCGGCGGCTGGACGACTGGATCGAGCAGGCCTTCGCGGCCAGCCCCACGCTGGCGGCGGCCGAGGCCACCTTGCGTCAGGCCGACGAGACCTACGCCGCGCAGGCCGGATCGACCCTGTACCCGCAGGTCAGTGGCAACCTGGGGGCGCAGCGCCAGCGCCTGAACCCCAGCGTGCAGGGTCAGGCCGGCGATGCGCGCGAATTCAATCTGTACAGCGCCAGCGTCGGCGTGCGCTACCGGCTCGACCTGTCGGGCGGCAATCGGCGTGCGCTGGAGGCACTGGCGGCACGCACCGATCATCGACGCCAGCAGCTGGAGGGCGTCCGCCTGACGCTGGCGGGCAGCATTGCCGCCACCGCCATCGGGCGCGCCCGGCTGGCCGGGCAGATTGCCGCCACCGAGGCGCTGCTGGGCGTGCAGCAGGAACAGCTGGGCCTGACGCGCGAGCGCGTGCGCCTGGGCCAGGCCGCGCCCGACGAACTGCTGGCCTTGCAGGCGCAGATCGAGCAGACGCGCGCCGGCGTGCCGCTGTTGCGCAAGCAGCTCGATCAAAGCGAGCACGGGCTGGCCGTGCTGGCCGGCCAGGCGCCGGGGGCGACGCCGGTGCCGGATTTCACCCTGGCCGAGTTCAGCCTGCCCGCCGTCATGCCGGTGGTGCTGCCGTCCGAACTGGCGCGCCGTCGTCCCGACATCCAGGCCGCCGAGGCGCTGCTGCACGCCGCCAACGCCGAGCACGGGGTGGCGGTGGCCAAGCTGTACCCGCAGATCGAACTGAGCGCCAGCCTGGGCAGCCAGGCACTGACGGCGGGGGCCTTGTTCGGCGGCGCCTCGGCCGCCTGGGCGCTGCTCGGGCAGTTGACGCAGCCGCTGTTCAACCCCGGCTTGCCGGCCGAGCGGCGCGCTTCGCTGGCGGCGCTCGATGCCGCCGGGGCCAACTACCAGGGCGTGGTGCTGGGCGCGCTGCGCGAGGTGGCCGACGCCTTGCGCGCGCTTGACCACGATGCGCAGGCCCTGGCCGCCCAGGCGGCGGCCGACGGCGCGGCACGCGAGGCCCTGCGCTCGGTCGAGCGGCAATATGCGCTCGGTGCCGCCGGCTACGTGCAGGTCTTGCTGGCACGGCAGCAGGCGCAGCAAAGCCAGGTCGGCCTGATCGCGGCGCAGGCGCAGCGGCTGGCCGACAGCATCACGCTGTACCAGGCCTCGGCCGGGACGCCGAATGCCGGCGCGCCCGGAGCCTGAGCACCGCCACTCAGAGCGGCGCGCCCGGAAACGAAAAAACCGCCCGAAGGCGGTTCTTGTGCTGTTTGCCGACAGCGCACCCGATTCAAACGGCGGAGCGGGTCAGTGGACGATCGCTCCGGGCGGTTGAGGGCCTGGACTCAGGCCGCGGCCTGGGTCATTGCCTTGAGCTTGGCCGACAGGCGGCTCTTGTCGCGCGCGGCCTTGTTCTTGTGGAAGATGCCCTTGTCGGCCACGTTGTCGACCACCGACTGCATGATGGCGAAGGCGGCCTGCGCCTTGGTCTTGTCGCCGGCCAGCACGGCCTTCTCGACGTTCTTGACCGAGGTGCGGTATTTGGAGCGCAACGAGGTGTTCGCGGCGTTCAGCGCGACGTCCTGACGCGCGCGTTTGCGGCCCGACGCCAGGCGCGGGTTCTTTTTCTTGGGCTTTCCAGCAGCCATTTCAATGTTCCTTTGGGTTTGAGGATGTTGTCGGCAAACCGCGCATTCTACTCTTTTGCGAGTTTCGGCGGGCGGCGGCTACACTGCAGGGCCTTGCCGAGAGCCCCTCGTGAGCCTGTTCAAAGCCGCTTCCACCGTTTCCCTGCTCACCCTGGCCTCGCGCATCACGGGCCTGGTGCGCGATTTGCTGATGGCCTCGGTGTTCGGCGTCAACGGCCTGACCGACGCCTTCAACGTCGCCTTTCGCATTCCCAACCTGCTGCGGCGCCTGTTTGCCGAGGGCGCCTTCAGCCAGGCTTTCGTGCCGGTGCTGGCGCGCAGCCGGGCCAGCGCGGGCGACGCCGCCACGCACCAGCTGATCGACGCGGTGGCCACCGTGCTGGCCTGGGTGCTGGTGGCCGTGACCGTGCTGGGCATCGTCGCGGCGCCGGCGCTGGTGTGGGCGCTGGCCAGCGGGCTCGACGGCCCCAGCTTCGACGCCGGCGTGCTGATGACGCGCTGGATGTTCCCGTACATCGGCTGCATGTCGCTGGTCGCCCTGTCGGCCGGCATCCTGAACACGTGGCGGCACTTTGCCGTGCCGGCCGCCACGCCGGTGCTGCTGAACCTGGCCATGATCGGGGCGGCCTGGCTGGGCGCACCTTGGCTGGCGCGCCGGGGCGTGGAGCCGATCTACGCCATGGCCGGCGGCGTGCTGGTCGGCGGCCTGCTGCAACTGGCGGTGCAGGTGCCGGCTCTGGCCCGCCTGGGCCTGCTGCCGCGCATCGGCCTGCGGCCCGCGCGCGTACGGTCGGCCTGGCGCGACGCGGGCGTGCGGCAGGTGCTCGGCCTGATGCTGCCGGCGCTGCTGGGTGTGGGCGTGGCGCAGCTGTCGCTGCTGATCAACACGCAGATCGCCTCGCATCTGGCGGTGGGCAGCGTGACCTGGCTGTTCTACGCCGACCGGCTGATGGAGTTTCCGACCGCGCTGCTGGGCGTGGCGCTGGGCGTGGTGCTGACCCCGCAGCTGGCGGCGGCGCGCGCCAGCGGCGACGATGCGCGCTACTCGCAGATGCTGGACTGGGGCCTGCGGCTGGTGGTGCTGCTCACGGTGCCCTGCGCCGCGGCGCTGCTCAGCTTTGCCACGCCGCTGATCGCCACGCTGTTCCACCACGGGCGCTTTTCGGCTCACGACGTCGAGCGCACCGCCTTCGCCCTGACCCTGTACGGCGTGGGCCTGCTGGGCCTGGTGGCGGTGAAAGTGTTGGCGCCGGGCTACTACGCCAGCCTGGACATCCGCACGCCGGTGAAGATCGCGGTGGCGGTGCTCATCATCACGCAGGCCTTCAATGCGCTGTTCGTGCCCTTTCTGCAGCACGCGGCGCTCACGCTGTCGATCGGCCTGGGGGCCTTGATCAATGCCGCCTGGCTGCTGCACGGGCTGGTGCGCCGCGGCCATTTCCGGCCCGCGCCGGGCTGGGGGCGCTTCGGCCTGCAAGTGGCCATGGCCACGGTCGTGCTGACGGCCTTCTTGCTGTGGGCGGCGCGCCACTTCGACTGGCTGGCCACGCCGACGTGGCCGCGCGTCGGCCTGCTGGGCGGGGTGGGCCTGGGCGCGGCGCTGATCTACTTCGGCACCCTGGCGCTCAGCGGCCTGCGCCTGCGCACCCTGCTTCGGCGTTGAGGCGCCGCTCGGGCTACAGTCACGGGGACGACGCTGCGCCAGCAGCCCGCAGGGCACGCATGCAACACGACTGGGCCACACCGACCCCTCTTCAGTACTTCGCCGTTCTGGTGCAGAGCGACGACGACCTGCCGTTGCTGGAGGCGGCGGCCAGCCTGGCACAGGACGACTGGCCCGAGCTGGACGTGCAGCAGGTGCTGGCCGACGTGGATCAGCTGGCGGCGCGCCTGCAGCGGCAGGTGAGCCGGCAGGCGCCGGTGTTCGACCGGCTGAGCGCGCTGGGTCAGTTCTTTTTCGGCGAGCTGGGTTTTGCCGGCAACGCCAACGACTACTACGCGGTCGAAAACAGCTACCTGCACCGGGTGCTGCACTCCCGCCGCGGCATTCCGATCTCGCTGGCCGTGCTGTGGCTGGAGCTGGCGCGCAGCATCGAGCTGGCGGTCGATGGCGTGAGTTTTCCGGGCCACTTTCTGGTGCAGGCCCATCTGGACGAGGGGCGCGTGGTGATCGACCCCTTCACCGGCCAGTCGCTGAGCCAGGGCGAGCTGCGCGAGCGGCTGGACGAATGGACGCGCCCGGCCAGCGGCCCCGGTTTTGCGCAGGAACTGCCGCTCACCCTGTTTCTGGAGGGCGCCACGCCGCGCCAGATCCTGGCGCGCATGTTGGGCAACCTCAAGCACATCCACCACAGCGCGCAGGACTGGCAGCGCGCGGTGGCGGTGCAGGACCGCCTGATCACCCTGCTGCCGCGTGCCTGGGACGAATACCGCGAACGCGGCCTGGCCCTGGCCGAGCTGGGCGAGCTGCAGCGCGCGCGCGCCGATCTGGCGGTGTACTTGCGTCAGGCCGACCAGGCCCCCGACCGCGACCACATCGCCGAGCGCCTGCGGGCGCTGGGCGGCGATCTGATCTGAGGGGCACGCCGCTTCAGCGCAGCCGGATGCGCAACTGGGCGTAGCCGGCGTCGGGCGGCGCGGCACGCGTGGGCGTGTGCCCGGTGGGCAGTCCGATCGAATTCGTGCGGATCAGCACTTCTTCCAGCAGCAGGCGCAATTCCAGCCGGGCCAGCGGCGCGCCGGGGCACACGTGGATGCCCGTGCCGTACAGCAGATTGAGGGCCGGATCGCGGTCCAGGCGCAGGCGGTCCGGCTCGGCCAGCGCCCGCGGGTCGCGGTTGGCCGCGACCCAGTTGAGCGACAGGCGCGTGCCGGCGGGCAGGGGGCGCCCGCCCAGCTCCACGGCGCGGGTGGTGACGCGCCGGTTGGCCGGCAGCGGCCCGTCGCGGCGCAGCACCTCGTCGATGGCGGCCGGCAGCAGCGCCGGCTCGTCGCGCAGGCGCTGCTGCCAGTCGGGCTCGGTGGCCAGCCAGTGCAGCAGGATGCCGACCGAGGCGGCAATGGTGCCGATCTCGCCCACCGTCCAGTTGCGCAGCACGCTGGACAGCTCGCGCAGGTCCAGCGGCCGGCCGTCGATCTGCACGTGCATCAGCTCGGTGCTGATGTCCTGCGTGGGCGGCGCGCCGGTGCGTGCGTCGCGCACGCGCTCGACGAAGGCCTCGAACTCGCGCGCCACGGCGGCCGTTTGCTGGCGATCGCCCGAACGCGTGGCGGCATGGCTGCGCTGCAACCAGTCCAGCAACTCGTCCTGGATCAGCTCGGGCCAGCCCAGAAAGGCCGATTGCACGCGGGCGGCAAAGGGCAGGGCCAGTTCGCGGCCGACGTCCACGTCGCCCAGGGTCAGCGCCTCCTGCACGGTGCGCACCCAGGCGGCGGCACTGGGGTCCGAAGTGGCGGATGCGCTGGGGCGCGAAGAAGGGGTCCAGCGCCCGCCGATAGGCGGTGTGGCGCGGCGGGTCGTAGCCGTTGGGCACGGCCGGGTGGGCCGACACCGCGCTGCTGAAGGTGGCGGGGTCGTGCAGCACGCGCAGCACGTCGGCGTGACGCAGCACGGTGGCCGTGCCGCCGCGGTCGAAGGCGACCGGGCAGCGTTCACGCAGGGCGTCGAAGGCGGTGCGCGGGTCGGCCTGTACCTCGGGGGCAAGGGGGTCCCAGTCGGGCTCGGGGGGGTGGGTCATGACGCGATCTCGAGCCGGCAGATTGGCGCATTGCCGCCGGCATGGTTTTGCGCTGGGTCAAGCCGGCCAGCTCAGCGGCGCAGCAGGCGGTTCAGCTCGCCCCCTGGCGCGGCGCCCGCAAAACCATCGAACCGGCCCTCCGCCAGCGCGTCGGCCGCGTGCTGAAAGCCGGCCCAGGCGGCGCGTGCCAGACCGCCGCCCACGCTGACGCGGCGCACCCCCAGGGCGGCCAGGTCGGCCAGGGTCAGCGCGCCCGGCGCGGTGTAGAGCACGTTGACGGGCTTGGGTGCCACGGCCGCCACCACCGCGACCATCTGTTCGCGCGTGGTCAAGCCCGGCGCATACAGGCAGTCGGCGCCCGCCTCGGCGTAGGCGCGCAGGCGGCGGATGGCATCTTGAAGGTCGGGCTGGCCGGCGAAGAAGTTTTCGGCGCGGCCGATCAGCATCACGTCCTGACCCGAGGCGTCGATGGCCGCGCGCGCCGCGCGCATGCGGGCCACGGCGGCGGGCAGCTCGAACAGGGGGCGGGCGGCGTCGCCGGTCGAGTCCTCGATCGACAGGCCGGCCACGCCGGTGTCGATGGCCAGACGCACATGGCGCGCCACGCCCTCCGGGTCGTCGGCAAAGCCCTTCTCGAAGTCGGCGTTGACGGGCAGATCGGTGGCCGCCACCAACTCGCGCAGATACTGCAGCACGGCCTCCAGCGGCATCTGGCCGTCGGCGCAGCCGCGCGACCAGGCCGCGCCCGAGCTGGTGCTGGCCAGCGCCTTGAAGCCGCGCTGCGCCAGGTAGCGCGCCGAGCCCACGTCCCAGGGGTTGGGCAGGGCGAAGCAGCCGCTGGCGTGCAACTGGCGAAAGGCGGCGCGGCGGTCCGCGATCTGGGCCGGGGTGGGGGCGTGGGTCATGTCGAAGTCTCCTGCGCGCCATCGTAGCCGTGCGCGCCGTGGCGGGCCGGGTGATGCGTCTAAGCATCACCGGGCGCAGGGCTGCCCGAACCCGAGGGGCCTGATGGCGCACCGACCTGCCGATAATCGCCCCATGGCTGCCATCGGCGGCGGCCGAAGGGCGACCGTGACACATGCATCGACCTCGCAGGCTTATGGGCCTCCCGCGCCCGAGTGGGAGGTGGCGCAGTGGTTCAATCGCGACGCACCCCTGACGCTGGCCGGGCTGCGCGGCCAGGTGGTGATGCTGCATGCGTTCCAGATGCTGTGCCCGGCTTGCGTGCGGCTGGCCACGCCGCAGGCGCAGCAGGTGCACGAGCAGTTCGGTGGACAGGGCCTGACGGTGGTCGGGCTGCACACCGTGTTCGAACACCACGAGGCGATGCGGCCGGTGTCGCTGGAGGCCTACATCCACGAGAACCGGCTGCGCTTTGCGATCGGGGTGGACCAGCCGGACGGTCACGGCGGCCTGCCGCGCACGATGCGCACCTACGGCATGCAGGGCACTCCGACGCTGATCCTGATCGACCGCCAGGGACGCGTGCGCCAGCACAGCTTCGGCCACGTGCCCGATTTGGCGCTGGGGGCAGCCTTGGGCACCCTGCTGGCCGAGGGATAAAGCGCGTCAGCGCATGGCGGCGCCGATCAGCCCCGCCGCCAGCAGGATGCCGGTGGCCAGCACGGTGAGCAGAAAGCCCGGCGCGCGCCGGGCCGGGTCCTGCATGTAGCGCTGGCGGTACAGCGCGCGGCCGACCAAATACACCACGCCGATGGGTGCGATCACGGCCTGTGGCCAGTAGGTGCCGGCGATCAGCAGCGCGGGCAGGAAGCCGACCAACTGCTCCAGCGTGTTCATCTGCACCCGATAGGCGCGCTCGAACATCTCGTGGCCGGTCACGGCCGGCGCCTTGATGCCGTACTGCACGCGCGCGCGGCCGACCTTGACGCCGAAGTAAAAGAACTGGATGACGGCCAGCAGGGCGACGATGTGGATCAGGTTCATGTTGGGGTTCATCCGGTGCCGTTGCGCAGGTGGGTGGCGTCTTGCAGCAGCGCGCCGCGCGCCAGCAGCGGCGCCAGCACGGCGTGCTGCAGCCAGTCGTCCCAGGCCAGGTCGGGGCGATGCTGCCGGTGCAGGCGATGCAGGATGGGCGCCGCGTCGGCCCAGGCCAGGAAGGCGTCGCGCGGCATGACCTCGGCGTCGAGCAACTGGTACTTGACCATCACCTTGGCCGCATGCAGCGCGTGCTGCGCCGGGTGCGCCCGAAGTTGCTGCACGCGCGTGCGCGCCTGGCCCAGGGCGCGCGCGATGCCGCCGTCGGCGCGGGCGATGGGCCCGCCGTGGCCGGGCACCACCCACTCGGGCTGCAAGGCCTCGACGGTTTGCAGCGTGCGCTCGAAGGGCTCGAAGCCCTCGTCGCCGTCGAACTCCGGAAAGATCACGCCCACGCCGTGCTCCCACAGCGCATCGCCGGCGATCAGGATGCGCGCGGCGGGCTCGAACAGCAGCACGGCCTGGTTGTCGTGGCCGGGTGCCGCGTGGATCTGCCAGTCGCGGCGGCCCAGGCGCACCGTGTCGCCGGGGCGCAGGCCGTGCTGGGCAACGAAGCGCGCGCAGCGCTGGCCGGTGACGCCGAAGCTGAGGGCGCTTTCGTCCCAGCCTTGCACGACCGCCAGCGACACCTGCGGCACCCAGGTGCGCGCTTGCGGCCAGGCGGCCTGCAGCGCGGCCGTGCCGCCGCAATGGTCGCTGTGCAGATGGGTGTGGGCAATGCGCGCCAAGGGCTGGTCGCCCAGCGCCTGTTGCACCAGGGCCACGGTTTGCTCGGCGTCCTTGACGTAGCCGGTGTCGACCACGGCGGGCTCGTCGCCCCGGCACAGGACGTTGGTGGACGACAGCCAGCCGCGATCGAAGACCAGGACGTCGTCGCCGATCGGGATGGGAGGGGAAGGGGTGGACATACCTAAAAAGGTTTAATCAAACGGCAAAAACGGCCAAAAATGCCACACAATCCAAAGCAAGCCCGAACTTTATGTAACGTTCGGCGACGTCGAATGGAGTGCCTGTGCTGATGCAGTTTATCCAAAGGGCCCGCTGGCCCGTGTTGACGCGCGAGGCGCGCCTGCGGCGCTTGCGCGGGGCCGCCCGGCTGGTGATGCGGCACGTGGGCCTGGCCGGCCAGTGCGACTGCGTGCTGACGCGCGACCAGTGGGGGCAGCATGGCGTGCTGCTGCACATCGAAACGCCGCAGTGCGTGCCGCCGGCCGAGCGGCCGCAGCTGCAGGCCTACTTCCAGCGCAAGCTGTGCGAGCTGGGCGAGTTGGGCGAGCGCGGCTTGCTGCGCCTGCACGTCGTGGACGGCGAGGACCAGGCCCGCGTGGGCGAGCAGCCGGTGGGGCACGTCAGCTCGCGCCGCGTGGCGTCCATGCTGCGCCGCGCCAACCCCGAGGCGGCGCCCCCGCCGCGGCAGGCCGACCGGGTGACGCAGTTGCGCCAGCACCTGAGCGCGCGCCGGCGCCAGCGCATCGACAGCGACTTTGCCCCGCTGCAGGGCTTGGCCCTGACCGAGCTCAGCCCGCTGGGCGAAGGCTGATTACCCGCCACCGTCCGGCCAGCGGCCCTGCGCGGCCGCCAGCTGCAGGCTGGAGCGGAAGGCGCGCGCTTGCCCCGTGACGGGGTCGGTGAAGGCCAGGGCGCGCGCCAGCAGCTGCAGTGGCCGCTGCCAGTCGTCCACGCCGGCGGCGTGGCGCACGGCAGGGTAGAAGGCGTCGCCCAAAATGGGGCGGCCCAGCGCCGCCATGTGCAGGCGCAGCTGGTGGCGCTGGCCGGTGACGGGCCGCAGGTGGAACAGCGCGTGGCGGCCCAGCACTTCGGCGCAGGCCAGCTCGCTCACGCTGTTGGGCTCGCCCGGCACTTCGCGGCTGATGAAAAAGCGCTCGGGGTCGGGTTCGAGCCGGCTGGCGTATCGGCGCGGCAGCGCCAAGTCGGGCCGGTGCGGCGCCACCGCCTCGTACTGCTTGTGCACGGCGCGCGCGCGAAACAGCGCCTGGTAGGCGTCGCGGGTGTGCGGCTGCACGGCCAGCAGCACCAGGCCGGCGGTGTCGCGGTCGATGCGGTGCACGGGGCTCAGCTGCGGCAGGCCCAGGCGGTGGCGCAGGCGCGCCAGCAGGCTTTGGCGCGCAAAGCGGCCGCTGGGCGTGACGGGCATGAAGTGCGGCTTGTCGGCCACCACCAGCCACTCATCCTGAAAGACGATGGCCTCGTGCCCAGGCAGCGCCGGCTCCTGCGCGTGCCAGCGCCAGTAGTGCAGGCGCCGGCCGTGCGGGCAGGGCGCGTCCGGGGCCAGGCGCTGGCCGGTCTCGTCCAGCACCTCGCCGCCGGCCAGGCGGGCGTGCCAGTCGGCGCGCGACAGCGCCGGCAGGCGCTCGGCCAGAAAGTCCAGCACCGTCGGCCAGGCACCGGCCGGCACGGCCACCGTGCTGGCGGCCACGCCCTGGCGCAGCGGCAGGTCGAGGGCGCCGGCGCGGCGGCTCATGGGCGCGGCCTCAGGCGCGCTGGAACACCAGATCCCACACGCCGTGCCCCAGGCGCAGGCCGCGCAGCTCGAACTTGGTGAGCGGCCGGTAGTCGGGGCGCGGCGCGTAGCCCTCGGCGGCGTTCACCAGCAGCGGCTCGGCGCCCAGCACCTGCAGCATCTGCTCGGCGTAGGCCTGCCAGTCGGTGGCGCAGTGCAGGTAGCCGCCGGGCGCCAGGCGCAGCGCCAGCTCGTGCACGAAGGCCGGCTGGATCAGGCGGCGCTTGTGGTGGCGCTTCTTGGGCCAGGGGTCGGGAAAGAAGATGTGGATGCCGTCCAGCGTGCCGGGGGCGATCATGTCGCGCAGCACCTCGACCGCGTCGTGCTGGACGATGCGCACGTTGGACAGCTGCAGCGCGTCGACCAGCTTGAGCAGCGCGCCCACGCCGGGCTCGTGCACCTCGCAGCCGATGAACCGCGTGTCGGGCTTGAGCGCCGCGATGTGCGCCGTGGCCTGGCCCATGCCGAAGCCGATCTCCAGCACGGTTTTTAAGTGATTTTGGCCGCTGGCCCGCTCTCCGTCTGCGCAGTACGCTATCAAATCAGGAATTTTCGGGTCGTAGGGCAGCACGTAGCGCGGCCCCAGGTCGGCCAGCGCGCGCGCCTGGCCGGTGGTCATGCGGCCGGCGCGGGTGACGAAGCTGCGCACCGCGCGCGGGTGCGCCACGCCCGCGGCGCTGTCCTCGGGAGTGCTCATTCGGCGCCGGTGTCGGGTTCGGACGCGCTGTGCAGGAACGCCTCGGTCGCGCCCACCTCGTGCTTGCGCAGCGACAGCGAGCCCTTGCGCTCGCCGGCCGCGGCGGAGGCGGCGCCGGCCTGGCCCTGGTAGCGCGAGTGCTTGTGCAGCACCGCCACCAGTTGGGCGTACACGCGCGGCGTGGCGGCCAGGCACTCGCCCTGCTCCAGGGTGTCGCCCACCTCGCCGGTGAAGTTGCCGATCAGCCCGCCGGCCTCGGTCACCAGCAGCGAGCCGGCGGCCACGTCCCAGGGCTTGAGGCCGGTCTCGAAAAAGCCTTCGGAATAGCCGGCGGCCACGTAGGCCAGGTCCAGCGCGGCGGCGCCGGGGCGGCGCAGGCCGGCGGTGTGGCGCATCAGCTCGCCCATCAGGCGCAGGTAGCCGTCGAAGTCGTCGCCCTTGCGGTACGGAAAGCCGGTGGCGATCAGGCTCTCGGCCAGGCGGGTGCGCTTGCTGACGCGGATGCGCCGCTCGTTGAGGAAGGCGCCGCGCCCGCGCGTGGCGGTGAACAGGTCGTTGCGCGTGGGGTCGTACACCACCGCCTGCTCGACGCGGCCAGCCACTGCCAGCGCGATGCTGATGCAGTAGACCGGAAAGCCGTGGATGAAGTTGGTGGTGCCGTCCAGCGGGTCGATGATCCACACGTGGTCGGAGCGCGAATTGCCGTGCGTGCGGCCGGACTCCTCGGCCAGGATGCCGTGCTGCGGGTAGGCCGTCAGCAGAGTTTCGATGATGGCGTCCTCGCTGGCGTGGTCGACTTCGGTGACGAAATCGTTGGCGCGCTTTTGCGAGATGCGCACGGCCTCGATGTCCAGCGCGGCGCGGTTGATGATGGCGCCGGCGGCGCGGGCGGCCCGAATGGCCACGTTGAGCATGGGGTGCAGGGAGGACGACATGATTTGTGCGAAGAGCTGCGGCGAAAGGGCCGCCAGACCGCGCCCGATGGCGGCGGCAAAACGCGTATTTTCCCACGCCTGAGGCGGGTGTGACGCGGCGGTGTCGCGCGCCGGGATGTGCGGACCGCGGGCCTTGAAAGCGGCCGCCCGGCCCCGAGATACGGGGCATGCGGCGATGACGCCGCGCTCATCAGGAGAATTTCATGGCCAATCCAGTGATCCGCAACAGCCTGTTCGACGACTTCTTCCGCGACGTCGCGCCGGGCTATTTCATCAAGCCCCTGCACGGCGACCCCTTGCCCCGCGCGGCGCAGATCCGCGTCGACGTCAAGGAGTCGGACACCGGCTACGTGGTGCTGGCCGAAGTGCCGGGCGTCGGCAAGGACGACATCCAGGTGTCGATCGACGGCGGCGTCGTCGCCCTGCGCGCCGAGATCAAGCAGCAGGACAGCCCCTCCAGCGGCGAGAAGCTGTTGCGCGGCGAGCGCTACTACGGCGCCGTGGCGCGCAGCTTTCAGCTGCCGGCCGAGGTCGACCCCGCGCAGGCCAAGGCCAAGTACGACAGCGGCGTGCTGACGCTGACCCTGCCCAAGAAGCTGCCCAGCGCCGCCCAGCGCCTGACGATCGAGTAAGCCGCCCGGCGCTTCGCCAACGCACGGCGTCCCATGCCCCGCATGGGGCGCCGTGTGCCTTGGGGCCGGACCAATACCGGGTTCATCACCGGGTATCAACGGCTTGTCCACAGACTTGTGCGGTGACGGGCGACCGCCCAGCGCGTAGGATCGGGCCGCGTTGGGGCGGGGCCTGGGCGCCGTGCGTGCCAACCCCCAACCTTCCAGTCCATCGCACCGTTTCAGCCGCCTTCGCATGTCCTCCGTTTTCGATCCTTCCTACGCCGGCCTCGGCGACGACGCGCCACTCGACCGCCAGGTCGCCCAGCTGCGCATTCCGCCGCATTCGATCGAGGCCGAGTCCAGCGTGCTGGGCGGCCTGCTGCTGGACAACGGTGCCTGGGACCGCGTGGGCGACGTGCTGATCGAGGGCGACTTCTACCGCTACGAACACCGGCTGGTGTACGGCGTGCTGGCCAAGCTGGTGGGCGAAAGCAAGCCGGCCGACGTGATCACCGTGCACGAGGAGCTGCAGCGCCAGGGCAAGGGCGACGAGATCGGCGGCCTGGCCTATCTGAACGCGCTGGCACAGTACGTGCCCAGCGCCAGCAACATCCGCCGCTACGCCGAGATCGTGCGCGAGCGCTCGATCCTGCGCCAGCTGGTGAGCGCCAGCGACGACATCGCCACCAGCGCCTTCAACACCCAGGGCCGCGCGGTGGCCAGCATCCTGGACGACGCCGAAAGCAAGATCTTCAAGATCGGCGAGCAGAGCTCGCGCATGAAGCAGGGCTTTCAGGCCATGGACAGCCTGGTGGTCAAGCTGCTCGACCGCGTGCAGGAGATGGCCGACAACCCCAACGACGTCACCGGCGTGCCCACGGGCTTCTACGACCTGGACCGCATGACCGCCGGCCTGCAGGCGGGCGACCTGGTGGTGCTGGCCGCGCGCCCCTCGATGGGCAAGACGGCGTTCGCCATCAACATTGCCGAGCACGTGGCGCTGAACGAGGGCCTGCCGGTGGCCGTGTTCTCGATGGAAATGGGCGCCTCGCAGCTGGCGGTGCGCATCGTCGGCTCGATCGGCCGCATCGACCAGGGCCACCTGCGCACCGGCCGCCTGACCGACGAGGAGTGGCCGCGCCTGACCGAGGCCATCGAACGCCTGCGCAACGTCAGCCTGCACATCGACGAGACGCCGGGCCTGACCCCGGCCGAGCTGCGCGCCAACGCGCGCCGCCTGGCGCGCCAGTGCGGCAAGCTGGGCCTGATCGTGGTCGACTACCTGCAGCTGATGAGCGGCAGCAGCAGCGGCGACGAGAACCGCGCCACCGAGCTGGGCGAGATCTCGCGCGGCCTGAAGGCGCTGGCCAAGGAGCTGGAATGCCCGGTGATCGCGCTGTCGCAGCTCAACCGCAGCGTCGAGCAGCGCACCGACAAGCGCCCCATGATGAGCGACCTGCGCGAATCCGGCGCCATCGAGCAGGACGCCGACATCATCATGTTCATCTACCGCGACGACTACTACAACAAGGATTCGCGCGAGCCCGGCGTGGCCGAGATCATCATCGGCAAGCAGCGCAACGGGCCCACGGGCACCGTCAAGCTGGCCTTCATCAAGCCGCTCACCCGCTTCGAGAGCCTGGCGCCGGGCAGCAACGACGATTATTGAGTGTTTTTGGGTTCTGGCCGGCGTCAGTCAAGCGCGGACAGCTATCAAAATAATAGTTTCTAGTTCGCCCACAGCATGAAAAAAGCCGCGATGATTCGCGGCTTTTTGCTGCGCGCAAGGCGCCGGCTTACATCACCTTGGCGATCGACTGGCAGACGTAGTCGATGTTCTTCTCGTTCAGCGCCGCCACGCACATGCGGCCGGTGTCGGTGCCGTAGACGCCGAACTCGTTGCGCAGGCGCACCATTTGGTCCTTGGACAGGCCCGAGTAGCTGAACATGCCCACCTGGGTGGTGATGAAGCCCATGTCCTTCGTCACGCCGGCGGCCTTCAGGCCCTTCACCAGCGCCTGGCGCATGGCCTTGATGCGGGTGCGCATGCCGGCCAGCTCCTGCTCCCACTGCGCGCGCAGCGCGGCGTCGCCCAGCACCGTGGTCACCACCGCGCCGCCGTGCGTGGGCGGGTTGCTGTAGTTGGTGCGGATCATGATCTTGAGCTGGCTCAGCACGCGCGCGGCCTCTTCCTTGTCGGTGCACAGCACCGACAGCGCGCCCACGCGCTCGCCGTACAGGCTGAAGCTCTTGGAAAACGAGGTCGAGACGAAGAAGGTGAGGCCCGCGGCAACAAACTTGCCGATCACCGCGCCGTCCTCGGCGATGCCGTCGGCAAAGCCCTGGTAGGCCATGTCCAGGAAGGGCGTCAGGCCGCGCGCCTTGACGGCGGCAATCACCTGGTCCCACTGCGCGGGCGTGATGTCGTAGCCGGTGGGGTTGTGGCAGCAGGCGTGCAGCACCACGATGGTGCCGGCCGCGGCGGCCTGCAGGTCGGCCAGCATGCCGTCGAAATCGAGCTGGCGCGTGGCGGCGTCGTAATAGCGGTAGGTGCCGACCTCGAAGCCGGCCTGCGTGAACAGGGCGCGGTGGTTTTCCCAGCTGGGGTCGCTGATGAGCACCTTGGCCTTGGGATTGAGGTGCTTGAGGAAGTCGGCGCCGATCTTCAGCGCGCCGGTGCCGCCCAGGCCCTGCACGGTGGCCACGCGGCCCGAGCGGTAGGGCTCCGAATCGGCGCCGAACACCAGCTTCTTCACGCCGTCGTCGTAGGCGGCGATGCCGTCGATGGGCAGGTAGCCGCGCGGCTTGGGCGTGGCCATCATGGCCTTCTCGGCGGCCTGCACGCAGGCCAGCAGCGGCAGCTTGCCGTTTTCGTCGAAGTACACGCCCACGCCCAGGTTGACCTTGTTGGGGTTGGTGTCGGCGGCAAATTGCTCGTTCAGGCCCAGGATGGGGTCGCGCGGGGCGAGCGCGACGGCGGAAAACAGCGACATGAGAAAAATCCTTGCGGTGGGAGCGCCAGCGGGTGGCAAGAAACGGCCGACTGGGTTAGCCTAGCCGGTTCGCCCGAAATTTTACGGCGCGTTTGCCGAGCCTTGCCGCTGTCCTTGCCAATGCCCACTCCGATTCATGCCGTCGCCCCGCCGCCTTCGCCCGCGCAGGGCCAGTTCGTCAGCTACCCCGACTCGCCGTTTCAGCTGTACCAGCCCTATCCGCCCGCGGGCGACCAGCCCACGGCCATCGCGCAATTGGTGGAAGGCGTGCAGGACGGCGAGTCGTTTCAGACCTTGCTGGGCGTTACGGGCTCGGGCAAGACCTTCACCATGGCCAACGTGATTGCGCGGCTGGGCCGGCCGGCCATCGTGTTCGCGCCCAACAAGACGCTGGCGGCGCAGCTGTACAGCGAATTCCGCGAGTTCTTCCCGAAGAACGCGGTCGAGTACTTCGTCAGCTACTACGACTACTACCAGCCCGAGGCCTACGTGCCGCAGCGCGATTTGTTCATCGAGAAGGACAGCGCCATCAACGAGCACATCGAGCAGATGCGCCTGTCGGCCACCAAGAGCGTGCTGGAGCGGCGCGACGTGGTGATCGTGGCCACCGTGTCGGCCATCTACGGCATCGGCGCGCCCGAGGATTATTTGCAGATGCGCCTCATCATGAAGGTGGGCGGCAAGCTGGGCCAGCGCGACACCATCCAGCAGCTGGTGCGCATGCAGTATCAGCGCCAGGACCTGGATTTTCAGCGCGGCACCTTTCGCGTGCGCGGCGACACCATCGACGTGTTTCCGGCCGAGCACAGCGAGCTGGCGGTGCGCATCGAGCTGTTCGACGACGAGGTCGAGAGCCTGGCGCTGTTCGACCCGCTCACCGGCCACATCCAGCAGAAGGTGCCGCGCTTCGTGGTCTACCCCAGCAGCCACTACGTCACCCCGCGCGAGAAGACGCTGGCGGCGGTCGAGACCATCAAGCTGGAGCTGGCCGAGCGGCTGAAGTATTTTGTGGGCGAGGGCAAGCTGGTCGAGGCCCAGCGGCTGGAGCAGCGCACCCGCTTCGATCTGGAGATGCTGAGCGAGCTGGGCCACTGCAAGGGCATCGAGAACTACACGCGCCACCTGTCGGGCGCGCGCCCGGGCGATCCGCCCGCCACGCTGACCGACTACCTGCCGCGCGATGCGATCATGTTCCTGGACGAAAGCCACCAGATGATCGGCCAGCTCAACGCCATGTACAACGGCGACCGCTCGCGCAAGACCACGCTGGTCGAATATGGCTTTCGCCTGCCCAGCGCGCTGGACAACCGGCCGCTCAAGTTCGAGGAGTTCGAGCGCCGCATGCACCAGGTGGTCTTCGTCAGCGCCACGCCGGCCGACTACGAAAAGACGCATGCCGGCCAGGTGGTCGAGCAGGTGGTGCGCCCCACCGGCCTGGTCGACCCGGAGGTCGAGGTGCGCCCGGCCACCCACCAGGTGGACGACGTGCTGCAGGAAATCCGCGAGCGCGTCGAAAAAAACGAGCGCGTGCTGATCACCACGCTGACCAAGCGCATGGCCGAGCAGCTGACCGAATACCTGAGCGAAAACGGCGTCAAGGTGCGCTACCTGCACAGCGACGTCGACACCGTGGAGCGCGTGGAGATCATCCGCGACCTGCGCCTGGGCGCCTTCGACGTGTTGGTGGGCATCAACCTGCTGAGGGAGGGTCTGGACATTCCCGAGGTGTCGCTGGTGGCCATCCTGGACGCCGACAAGGAAGGCTTCTTGCGGGCCGAGCGCAGCCTGATCCAGACCATCGGCCGCGCCGCGCGCAACGTCAACGGCAAGGCCATCCTGTACGCCGACCGCATCACCGAGTCGATGAAGAAGGCCATGGGCGAGACCGAGCGCCGGCGCGCCCGGCAGATCGCCTTCAATGCCGAGCACGGCATCACGCCGCGCGGCATCGTCAAGCAGGTGCGCGACCTGATCGACGGCGTGTACAGCGAAAAGGCCGGGCGCGAGGCCGAGCGCATGCGCGCCGCGGCCGCCGCGGCACCCGAGGCGCTGTCCGAGAAGGACCTGTCGCGCGAGCTGCGCCGGCTCGAAAAGCTGATGCTGGAGCATGCGCGCAACCTGGAGTTCGAGCAGGCCGCGCGCGTGCGCGACCAGCTGGCGGCGCTCAAGCAGCGCGTGCTGGGCGCGGCCGGCGAGGGCAGCGCGGCGGCTTGAACCAGATCAACTTTTGTGCGCAAGTCCAGCCAAGCCCCTGGTTTTCAGTCGGGTTTGCGCTATACTTGAGAAAAATAGTCGGATTTGGTTGCGCGGCAGCGCGAAGCGCGCACAGTGCCCGGTCAACCACGGTCCGCCGCATTTCTCATCAGCAAGGAGTTGGCCATGCGCCTTACCACCAAGGGCCGATTTGCGGTCACTGCCATGATCGATCTGGCGCTGCGCCAGGACGGCGGCCCCGTCACGCTGGCCGCCATCAGCCAGCGCCAGCAGATTTCGCTGTCCTACCTGGAGCAGCTGTTCGGCAAGCTGCGCCGCAACGAGCTGGTCGAGTCCACCCGCGGCCCGGGCGGCGGTTATTCGCTGGGGCGCAAGGCCGGCGAGATCACCGTGGCCGACATCATCACCTCGGTCGACGAGCCGCTGGACGCCACGCACTGCGGCGGGCGCGAAAACTGCCGCGCCGACGGCGGGCGCTGCATGACGCACGACCTGTGGGCCGCGCTCAACGTGCACATGCTGGATTTTTTGCAGTCCGTCACGCTGCAAAAGCTGGTGGACGAGCAGCACGCCAACGGCTTCGAGCTGGAAGACCGCCCGGCCGCCAAGCGCGCCATCTCGGCCGCGCCGGTGGTCAAGCCGATCCGCATCACCGCGCCCAACTCGGTGTTTGCGCTGGGCGGCCTGACCAACAAGTGAGCCGCGCCGGCGGCCGCGCCGCGCCATGACGCCGCCGCGGCCGATCTACCTGGACTGCGGCGCCACCACGCCGGTCGACCCGCGCGTGGTGGCCGCCATGCTGCCCTGGCTGGGCGAGCACTTCGGCAACCCCGCCAGCCGCAGCCACGCCTGGGGCTGGGAGGCCGAGCAGGCCGTCGAGACCGCGCGCCGTCAGGTGGCGGCGCTGATCGGCGCCGATGCGCGCGAGATCGTCTGGACCAGCGGCGCCACCGAATCCGACAACCTGGCCATCACCGGCGCTGCCCAGCAGCACGCCGGGCGCGGGCGCCATCTGCTGAGCGTGCGCACCGAGCACCAGGCCGTGCTCGACACCCTGGCCGCCCTGCAGCATCAGGGCTTCGACGTCACCCTGCTCGACGTCGGCGCCGACGGCCTGGTCGACGCCCAGGCCTTTGCTGCTGCGCTGCGCCCCGATACCCTCCTGGCCAGCGTCATGCTGGTCAACAACGAGATCGGCGTGGTGCAGGACATCGCCACCCTGGGCGCGCTGTGCCGCGCGCGCGGCGTGCTGTTTCACGTCGACGCCGCGCAGGCCACCGGCAAGCTGGCCATCGACTGGGCCACGCTGCCGGTCGACCTGATGAGCCTGACGGCGCACAAGACCCATGGCCCCAAGGGCATCGGCGCGCTGGTGGTGCGCCGCGAGCCGCGCGTGCGCCTGGTCGCGCAGATGCACGGCGGCGGGCACGAGCACGGCCTGCGCTCGGGCACCCTGGCCACGCACCAGATCGTGGGCATGGGCGAGGCCTTTCGCATCGCCGCGCAAGAGCTGGCGCGCGACACGGCTCACGCCCAGGCGCTGCACCAGCGGCTGCTGCGCGGCCTGCAGGGCGTGGGCGGCATGCACCTCAACGGCCACCCCACGCAGCGCGTGCCGCACAACCTGAACCTCGCCTTCGACGGCGTGGCGGCCGAGGCCCTGATGCTGGCCGTGCCCGAGCTGGCGCTGTCCAGCGGCTCGGCCTGCAGTTCGGGCAGCGCGCAGCCCAGCCACGTGCTGCGCGCGCTGGGCGCCAGCGACGAGCGCGCCCACGCCTCGCTGCGCATCAGCCTGGGGCGCTTCACCACCGCCGCCGAAATCGACCGCGCCGCCGAGCTGCTGCGCCAGGGCGTGACGCGGCTGCGCGGGCCGGTGGCGACGCCGATGCGCGATTCAAAGTAAAATGTGCCTCCAGCGCTTGCCGGTCGTGCGCAAGCAGCTATCAAAAGCATAGTTTCAACGGCCTATGGCCAGCGCTCCAGCAGGCGCGCCCGATTGGCGGTACGCTTGCCGCATCGCAGTTTTTGCCCAGCCCTTTTTGTTTTCACCATGAACATCCATTTGTCCGAAGCCGCCGCGCGGCACGTGAGCGCCCATCTGGCCAAGCGCGGCGCCGGCGTGGGCGTGCGCCTGGGCGTCAAGACCACCGGCTGCTCGGGCCTGTCCTACGAGCTGGAATACGTCGACGCCGTGGCGCCCGGCGACCTGGTGATCGAGCAGCACGGTGTGAAAGTGCTGGTCGACCCGAAGAACCTCGCCTTCATCGACGGCACCGAGCTCGACTACGTGCGCGAGGGCCTGAACGAGGGCTTCAAGTTCACCAACCCGAACGAGCGCGACCGCTGCGGCTGCGGTGAATCGTTTCGGGTATGACGCGCCAGATCGTCCTGGACACCGAGACCACCGGCCTGTCGGCCGAGGGCGGCGACCGCATCATCGAGATCGGTTGCGTCGAGCTGGTGGGCCGCAAGCTGACCGGCAACAACCTGCACCTGTACCTCAACCCCGAGCGCGACAGCCACGAGGACGCGCTCAAGGTGCACGGCATCAGCAACGAGTTTCTGCGCGACAAGCCCAAGTTCGCCGAGGTGGCGCAGGATTTCCTGCGCTACGTCGAGGGCGCCGAGATCATCATCCACAACGCCGCGTTCGACGTCGGCTTTCTGGACAAGGAGCTCGAGCGCGTCGGCCAGCCCGCCTTCGAGCGTTTCGTCGACAGCGTGACCGACACCCTGGCCATGGCCAAGCAGCTGTATCCGGGCAAGCGCAACAGCCTGGACGCGCTGTGCGACCGGCTGGGCGTGGACAACTCGGGCCGCACGCTGCACGGCGCGCTGCTCGACGCCGAGCTGCTGGCCGACGTCTACATCAACCTCACGCGCGGCCAGGAAGCGCTGCTGATCGACCTGGGCGAAGTGGCCCAGCCGGGCGTGCACGCCGAGCGCGTGGACCTGAGCGGTTTCGACCTGCCCGTGCTCGCGGCCAGCGAGGCCGAGCTGGCGATGCATGCCGCCGTGCTGGCCGAAATCGACAAGGCCAGCGGCGGCCGCGCCATCTGGAAGGCCGAAAAAAGCACGCTATAATTCGCCCTTCGCTGCAAGGCGAAGCGGGTGATTAGCTCAGCGGTAGAGCACTGCCTTCACACGGCAGGGGTCACATGTTCGATCCATGTATCACCCACCATATAAATCAAGCACTTAGCCGAAAAGCTAGGTGCTTTTTTCTTGCCAGTGTGCAAAGAGTACGAAAAACAGGGTTCGGTTTTTACGCACTCGCCGTACACATCAGCACCAGCTCCCGGCCCGTGCTCTTCACGTCGATCACCGACTGGATGCCGTACAGCTTCGCCCCATGCTTCACCCGCATGGCGGACTTCACACCCGGTCGGTAGCGCAGGCGCACGCGGATGGTCGTCTCGCTGGTGTTCTGCATGGCGGCCAGGTACTCACGTCCTTGCAGGGGCTCCACGGCGGCCCAGGCCGACAGGACGGTCTGCCACTCGTTGATGGGTTGCCCGAAGTCGTCAAACCCGCTCACAAGCTCCTGCAGCTCGATGCGCTGATCCAGGGTGCCCGCTTGCATTTCTATGCCTCCATGGCCCGATACGGGGCCAGCAGGCGGGAATACAGGTGGTTGTCCGACAGGGGACGATCCACCACGCTCTCCCTTTGCTCGTACAGGGCGGCGGTCAGCATCAGGACGGCGATTTCCACCGGGGCGGCGGCGGGCAGCGTCTCGACGTTCAGATAGAGCAAAACAGTTTGCTGCGCGGCGTCGATCAGGCCCTCGATAAGGGTGTCTTCGTCGGTGTGGTCAACGCGCAGATGGGCTTTTGCTTGTGACAGTGTGGGCATGTCAGTCCTTCATGAATGGGTGCCGGCCACGCGCAGCGAAAGAACCAGATGGTTGAAACCGCGCTGCCGGCTGTCGGGGTTTTTTCTCGATCGCGGCACTGGCCGACAAATCCGCGTCCGGGCATTCCTTGCGGCCCTCCCGGCTAGGGGTATCAAACGAACATGAAGCTGTCGGCTTCATAGCTCTGGATTTCTTCGCTGGTGCTGGCCGCGCCCATGGCCATGGCAAGCGCCTGCAGGCCGTCAATGCGGCCCGTGCTCTTTGCCTTCGTCAGCTTTCGGTTTCCTGCTGGATCACGCTCGATCACTGCATTCGCAGCGCACATGGTCAGCACCGGGTGCATGCCGTGGGCCACACGTCCATTCAGCAGCTCGGCTTCGAGCGCGTCCAGGGCGGGGCTCATGGATTGAAAGCCTTGTCCCCATGGCACCAGCGGTAGGTCGGCTCCGAGACGATCCAGCTCTTTCTTGAGCACGTCCATGCGCCAGCGGTCAAAAGCAATCGCGCGGATGTCCAGGCCGTCCAGGATTTCGAGCATGTCGGTCGCCAGGTGCTCATAGTCCACCGAAGCGCCGGGGGTGGTGCGTAGGTGCCCTTGCTGCGCCCACATGTCATAGGGCACGCGGTCACGCTTTGCCCGGTCGGCAATGCCCTGCTCAGGCGTCCAGAAGTAGGGCCTGACGTGCCACACGCCTTCAACCTGGCCCACCAGCACCAGGGCGGTTAAGTCCGTCCTTGCCGACAGGTCAAGCCCACCGAATACAGGCCCGTCGAAGGGCTCAGGATCAGCACCGCAGGCTTTCCACACGTCGGGCGATATGAACGGGTTCACCGCCGAAACTCGTTGATTGAGCACCAGCCAGCGGAACGTCGCCTCTGCGGACGGAAGTCGCTGCGCTTGCTGGGCTTGCTCCTTGACGTCTTCCAGGCTGCGAAACAGGCCCATGGCGGGGTTTGCTGCGGCCCATGCTTCGGTGTCCACCAGCTCGCAGTCCTTCGGCGCTGCATGAAGGTGGCAAACAGTTTTCTTGTCGGCTCCCGTCAATGCATCGTCAATCCACAGACTCAGCAAATCGGCGTCGGTGGCCGCCTGAGTCGATATGACGATCAGCAGCGGGTTTTCGTGCGCGCCCTGGCTGGTGGTGATGGCGTCAATGAAGTCTGAGCGTGGGCCTCGCACCTGGCCGGCTTCGTCCAGGATGGCAAGCACCGGGGAAAGTCCATGCGCTGTCTGGCCATCGGCTGCAAGGGCTCGATATTCGGTGTTCAGCGGCAGGCCGATAAGCCTTTTCCCGCTGGGCACGATGCGCACGCGCTTTGCCAGCTCGGGGCTTTGCTGCACCATCTTTGACGCCAGGTTGAACACGAGGGCCGCCTGATCCCGGCTCATTGCGCCCGACACGATCTGAGCATTGGGCTTTGCTTCGGGGCCCACCAGGTGCGCCAGCAGCAAACCCGCAATCAGGCCGGTTTTGCCGTTCTTGCGCGCGATGGACAAGATAGCTCTACGGGTGCCGGCCGGGTTGTCGTAGGTGTCCCGGATGAACTGCTTCTGAAACTCAGCCAGGCGCAGGGGCTGGCCCACCAGCGCACCTTCGGGCACGCGGCAGAATTTTTCAATGAACTGGATCACCAGCTCGGAGCGGGTCATAGCACGTACAGCTTGGGCAACAGCGGATCGTCTTCTTGCTCGCGGGCTTCACGTTCTGCCGTCGCAGCTTTGCCGGCGTCCCTTGCGTCGCCCACCGTCGCCAGCGCGTGGACTTGGATGGCACGCGCAATCATGACCACGCGCTTGGACAGCATTTCCAGGGCTTTGGCGGTGGGGTTGATCTTGTCGGCCAGGACATAGCCCTCGACGTCAAGTTGCGCTTGCAGCGTTTCCATATCGGCCATGGCGCGGGCAAGATGCGCCGCCGAAACGAGGTCGGCCGGCGTCCAGGTGCTGCGGGCCTTGGACTCGACAATGCGCTGCCAGAACGGTTTATCTTGCTCGCGCAGGGTGACACACAGGGGCGGCTCGATAGGCGCTTGTGCGGCGTTCTGGTAAGCCTCAGCGGCAGCGTGGATGCTGTCGGAGCGCAGGCGGCGGGCAGTGGACTTCATGGCAGCGGGTTAGCGTTGAAATTGAGGGAACAGGGCGGTTCTGGCGAATCGGTTGCCAGCGATTTCCGCCAATGACTTGCCGGGTCAAGCGGCCAGCCATTGCTATCACAACCATAGCAAACAGCCTTGCCCATGTCCGCTTGCGTCTTCCTGCTGTGGCATTCGTGGCACAGCGGCTGCAGGTTGTCCCAGCTGTTGTTCGTCGGGTCGTTGTCGATATGGTCAACGTCGGTGGCGGGGCGCAGGCAGGCGGGGGCGCACATGCGGCACAGCGGTTCGGCATCCAGCACACGCGCGCGCAGCAGGCCCCACGCCTTGCTGTTCAGTGCGAGGGTGCGGCCCGTCTCACGCTGGCGCTGCTGCAGGGTCTTCATTGCTTGCTCGGGTAGTCGCCGGGCATGGCGGGGGCGGTGCCCGTGGGCTCGTTGTCGATGCCTTCAATCGTGGGCAGGTTTTCCAGGCGGCGGGCTTCGGACTTGCGCATCCAGCCGACATTGATGCCGCTGGCGTAGAACGCTGCTCGGGTCGTTGCGTCGCCTCTCAGCAGGCCCTCGACTTGGTGCTCGGCAAAGTAGATTCGTCTGCCCGCTTCGGTCAACAGCTTGCTTTGAATGGCTTGCTCCCATGCAACGAGGTGCCGACGTAGGGACAAGGTGACAAACTGCCGCGCCATCTCCACGCTGTTGCTGTAGTTGCCATGGCGAAGATCACCGATCACGGTCGGGGGCACGCGAAACAGGCGGGCCACTTCCTCGACGCTGAATTGCCGCGCGGCGATCCATTCGGCGTCTTCGAGCGTCATGCTCACCTGCTGAAACTCCACGCCTGATTCGAGGATGGCGGTCTTGCCAGCATTCGCACCGCCGGCATGTTGCGATGCCCAGCTATCGCGGATGGCAATCCTTTGCTCGGGCTTCAACAGGCCGGGGAACTTCAACACGCCGGATAGCTTGGTGCCGTTGTTGAACGTGCCCAGGCCGTGGTCTTGCTCGGACTGGGCCAGGTCAATGACTCCACGCGCAGCTTGAATGGGGCTCACGCCCAGCACGCCGTCAGGCCCCAGGCGGTGGCGCAGGTGCAGGACTTCATGGCTGAGCAGGCGGGCCAGCTTGCCGTCGCTGTCGGTGTACTCATAGACCAGCTTGTCGCCATTGCGGATCACGCTCACGCGGTCGGGGTTGATGGGCCACAGGGCAGATACTTGCCCGGCGCTGTCGAACTGGATACGGGCATAGGCGTTGCCCCTCAGAAGCACGGCGGCTTGCATGGCCTCGCGGAACTCAAGGGCGGTCTGGTGCTCGTTGGCTTGGTCGTGAAGGACTCGATACAGCGGGTGCTCGGATGCCCGCGTGCGGTCTTCGCCGTCGCGCTTGAAGAGGATCAGCGGCAGACTGGCCACCGTCTCGGAGATAGCCGACACGCAGGCATACACCGCCGAAATGCCCTCGGGGTCGCTGCTGGTGTTGCGCAGGGCTTGAAAGCTGGCCCAGGTGTCGTTCGGGTTGTAGGCCCGACGTTCATAGCCCAGGCGAGACAGCAGGCGGTTCAGCATGTTTGGAGCCATAGATAACGCAAGTCCCGGCCCTCATAGGCGGGGCGGTTGCGCAGGTTGATGCTTGTCGCTTGATAGGCCGGCCAGGCTTGCACCACGCTGATTTCGTGCAGCTCGACGGCCCGAAGCTCGCGGGTGGTGCCCGTCCATGTTTCGTCGGTGGCGATGAACCCGAAGCTCATGCCGCCCAGATCACCACGCGCTGCAAGGGCAGCAATGTCCCGGCCCGCTTGGGTGTCGGGCAAGGTCAGGGTGTAGGCCAGGCCGTGGCCGTCTTCGCTCAGGGTCAACGTGCCGCTTTTGGTGCGGCCCAGCACCGAACGCTGATCGTGGTCGGCCAGGGCCAGAACGTCGCGCCCGCTGGCGAGCGTGTCCCGAAACGCACCGGGGGCGATGCGCTCGGTAAATTCGCCGATGCGTGTCTCCGACTGGAATACGGCGGCGTATCCACTCAGCACGCGGCCATGCGATTGCAGGCCGGCGGTTGCGCGATGCTCTAGGTCGGCCATGGTCAGATGCCGATGTCTTCCACCGTGACGAACGCCTTGGGGTGCCTCACCGCCGCGTCCATGGTGTGCAGGATGCGCAACTGAACCGCGCCGGCTTCGTAGTAGGTGGCGGCGTAGGGGTTGGCCAGAATCTCCGTCGCGCCCCATTCACCGATCACCAGTTGCGTGAAGTCGCCCAGGATCAGCCGGCCCTTGTCGGGGGTGCCGGTCTTGGCGTCCAACTGGTTCGTGCTGTAGGCGGATACACCGGCCACACGCCCACCGGTCAGCAGGTACTCGGCTCCGACCGTGGCGTCCTTCAAGGTGCTGGCCAGCTTCGTTGCCACCTTGGGATGGATCAATGCCGCGTTCGGGGTGACGTTCACCAGGGCCAGCTTTTCCAGCAGGCCCAGCAGGTTGGCCCAGCTCAGGGTGGACAGGCTGCCGGTCTGAACGCCCGTGGTGCCCAGGATGCCCACCGGCTGCTTGGCGGCGGCGGTGCCATGGATCAGGGCCTTGTCGACGGCGGCGGATACCACTTGGACAAAATCGTCCCGAACAAGCTGTTCGATGGCGGGATTGCTTTGCTGGATCAACTGGCGAGACAGGCTCGACAGGGCTCCGACGTGCTTCGGGGACAGGCTGATCGTGTCGAAGGTCGGGTTCGATTCGGTCAGCGAATCGCCTTCGTTCAGCCAGTAGGCCGTCGAGGCCGCCGTCTGCTTGGGGATCACCACGTCGCCGCGCAGGCCGGACAGAACCCGTGCGCCCAGGCTGCGAACAATGAGGCTGTTGCGCAGCAGGCCGATCATTTCGCTGGCGCGGTAATCGTCGGGGACGATCTTGTCAGCCGTGGTGGTGGTCTGGGTGGCGCGCTTCTCGAAGATCGAAGCAGGCACCAGCAGGCCGCCTTTCTTGGGCTCGATACCCTGGCGCTTGGCTTCGGCTTGAAACTCAGCCAGGGCACCGGTAGCCGAACGGTTCTCGACCTGCGCGCGGATGGCGTCCAGGACGTTGACGCCGCTCTCGAACTCGCGCTGCTTGTTGTCGGTCGGTGCCGTGCGGCGCTCCATGTCTTCGAGGAACTGCGCGCGGGCTTCGTCGGCTTCGAGCGCCTTGATCTCGCCCTTCAGCTTGTCGAACGCGGCTTGCTGTTCGGGGCTCAGTTGCGCGTTGCCGTCAACGAGGGCGCGGGCTTCGGTCACTTTCAGGGCGCGGGCTTCGCGCAGGTCGTTCAGCTTCATGGTCGGGGTGCTCTTTGCAAAAAGTCCTTGGTGCTGTATGTATACCCAGTGCCGGCAAAATAGTCAACTTCTATTTGACAATGTTGCGAAAACGTGCCATCGCGCGCGGGTTGCATGGCAAAGCTCGGTAGGGCAAATTGATTGTGGCGATGGGCTGGGTTTTGGTGGCCAGCCGAAAAAATGACTCTTGTCCCATTTTTTGCCGGGTGGATTTCGTGACCTGCGATCAGATCGCCGTCGCCGCGCGTGGGGCCGCCCACTGTTTCGCCATGCCCGGTAGTGCCCTTAATTCGTCTCTATGGGGTGGTAGGTATGTAAGGTGTTCAGTTTCTGAAGTCACTGAACGCGGGTGGCGACTGCAACGCGAATGGGCTTGAAAGCCGCGCCAGCATTGGATTTGCGGGGTTTTCGTGGCGCTGGTGACGCTTCATTTTTTGTGGTCACTGACAAGGGGGTGACTTCAGAATCTGATGCGTCAATCGGGGATATCGCTTCAGTTTGTGAAGCGTGACGCTTCGTTTTCTGAAGCGTCGTTTTTTTCTTGGATGTTGTTGCGCTCGCATCTTTCACGGCCCACTTGGCATCGGCCATGGTGGTGAAGTGTTTGTAGTCGCGTGTCTCCTTGTGGCCGTCGACATGCAGCTTGGGTTGGGCGTAGGCGTCCCGGTCGGTGAAGCGGTACAGGTTGCACAGCTTGGAGCCGCGATGCACGCCCGTGGTCTCGCGTGTCTTTGCGATCAGGCCCACCGCCTCCAACTGGCGTAGCGCCTTGGCCAGCGTGGCGGATGATCGCCAGCCACGATGTTTCAGCTCAGACAGGGCGGCGGATATGTTGCCGTTGTTGGTGCCGCGCAGGTGCGACAGCATGTCCAGGTACAGCTTCACCGCGCTGGCGGGCAGGGCGATGAAGGCGGGGCTTTGGAGCACCTCCAGGGGGATGCGGACGTGCGCCTCGGTGATGCCGGGCGGGCGGTTCTTGGCCATCAGTCACTGCTCCCTCGAATCGCGTCGAACACCACGCGCCGATGGGCCTCGACGTGGGCGCTGTCCTGGCGCTCCAATTCAATCTGCGCGTTGTACTCGGCCACGTCGATTACTGATTCAATCGCGCGGCGCAAACTGTCCTGCAGCAGCTTGACGGGCGCGGCGTCCAGCTCGGCCACCTTGACGCCATGCTTGGCGACGAACTTCTTGTAGTTCGGGCTCGACGGCTTGGCGTCCATGTCGCTGGGCAGGTTGTAGTCCCTCACGTCATCGGCGGTCAGGGCCACCTTGATCGGGTGAATGTCCCGCATCCCGAAGTCATCGCGCAGCGAACGGGCGAAGGACTTTGCAATCTCTTCGCCGTCCGGGTCAAAGTCGGTCAGCATCAGCAGCACCAGCTTGGACTTGCCCGACTGCCTGAACCGCCGAAAAAGGTCATAGCGTGGCGACAGGGAAGAAAACCCGCGTCCCGTGGTGACGGGGATGCAGTAGTCGCGCGCCACCGCCTCGATAACCGTGCGCAGCGCGTTCTTCTCCAACATGATCTCGACGTGGTGCGGCTGGCCTTGCATCAAGTCCCGGCTGTAGCCGGTCAGGAAGTTCTCTGTTTCCTGCGCGACGAACTCCTCGAAGGTAGAAAACCCGCCTCCCAGTTGAATGGGGCGCGTCGAATCTTCGATGGCCATCATCGGCACGTCTTCGGACAGGCGTGCGCGAATGAGCAGATTGGTCAGGGCCTTGTAGCTGGGCTTGTCGTTGGCATAGACAGAATCGGGCTTCTTGTCGTGCCTGAGCGGCGGCTCGTTCAGCAGCAGGTAATGGACGCGGCGGACGGTCAGGGGCCAATACTCCCGGTTCTCCTCCACCACGCGCTGCGCGCCCTCCAAGAATTGCCGCGTGGTTATCCTGGCGCGCTTCTTGGCGGCCCCAAGCGACACGTTCACCGCCATCTTGCCGACCATGGCGGCGGCTTTGGCGCGGCGCAGGCGCAGCTCCCGATGGGCTTGCTCGGGCTCGATGTCCAGTAGCTGTTCGCGGATGCGCTCGCCGGGGGATTTCTCGCGCTGCTGATTGAACCGGCGCAGCGTGGCCAGGCGCTCGGCTGGTGCCAGCTCGTTGAACACCAGGTCAACCACGCGCACGGGAACCGACTTCAAGCCCAGGTAGCGCGCTGCTGCAAGGCGACGATGCCCACTGAGCAGGAAGCCATCGGCAGACACGGCCAGCGGCTCTTGGATGCCGTTTTGCTTGATGGATAGCGTCAGGCTGTAATCGTCCAGATTGGCGATGCCGAAGCGGTCATAGATCAGGTCGTTCTCTGCCGCCGTCTGGATGCCGGCGGTCGGAAAATGACTCTTGTCCCATTTTTTTGCGGCGGCGGTCATTTCGGGCCTCCGATCAGCACGGTAGCCAGCGGCTCCAATGCCTTCTTGGCGCGCGCGTAGCCTTCGTGGTGGTCAGCAGCGCCTTGCATGGCCTGCGCGGCCAGGTGTTGCGCCGCAATCAGCATGGCCTTGTGCGGCACGCCGGCATGGGCACGCTGGCCAGGTTCGATACCTGCCGTGCGGTTCACCAGCTTGTTGATGTTGACGTGAACCCAGCGTTCATTCGGTGAACCATCGGCCAGCAGGTGCAATTGGTCGTGCAACTGGTGGTAGCCGGGCAGGTACTCGACGTGCAGCTCTGCGGCGCGGCGGGCCTCACCGAATGCCTTGATCAGGTTGACCTTAAGCTCGCGCGCCCGCTTCGTGTTGCGTGCGTAGGTCAGCAGCAGGTAGGACTGATCCTCGTTCAGCAGCGCAAATCTTTCAGACTGACCGCTTGGCGAAGGTGCGTTTTCAAATCGCACCTTTCCGAACGATTCAAAGTCCGCTCGGTGGTCTGCGATCAGCCTGAACATGCTGCGATGCATGTTGCCAATGGCCTGAGCGATCAAGCGGCTGTCCACGCGGGCCTCGCCGTTCTTGGCGGCCAGGGTGATGATTGCGGGCACGCTCACGCCCGCCTTGGTGGCGACGGTGTTGCTCATGGCGTGCCCCTTACTTGGCGGCCAGGCCGTTGATGAACGAGGTAATGTCCGACTCGCGCCAGGCCACGCGGCGCGGGCTCAGGCGCACGGGTGCCGGGTAGCGGCCATCCTTGACGCCTTGGAGCCAGCCGGAGCGGCTCATGGTGATGCGCTCCAGGACGGTGGGCAGGATCAGCAGCTTTTCAGCCGGGCTCGCGGTGGGGGTGGTAGACGGGGTGGTCTGCATGATGGTTTTCCAGTTGCTTGGGGAAAACTCGCAGTAACCAGCCCCACCACGGTTGTGGTAGTGTGTCGGTACTCAGCCAGAGTGCCGGGTCGCTGCGAGGCGGTGCGGCGGATAGGGTCGGTGTTGACGCACCGGCCCTTTCCTTTTTGGATGTATGAATATCCAGCCACGGGAATTAGTGTGCCACTGTTCTTGCGTTGCGTACAAGACACAAGTCTGTGGATAACGCGGGCAAATCTTGTGCGCTTGCCTCTGACGGGCCTTTCTCAGTGGAAAACCCCGGTTTTGCGCGGTTGCAGAGGATGCCTTTCACGTTGATCGGCAGCCAGCCGTATTGCTCGCGATGTACAACTCCAGCACCTTGAAGATGTCGTAGACACTCTGCATTTGGTCGAAGCGGATGTCATAGCCCGGCCAGCGCGGCCCGCGCCTGATCCCCGGTCAGGTGCCCGTAGTGCTTCTGAATCATCAGAATCGACGTGCCCGCAATCTGCGCCACCGTCATCAAGTTGACGCCAGCGCCGGCCATGTCGGTGATGACCGAATGGCGCAGCGTGTAAATCGTGGTGCCATCGGGCAGGCCAGCAGCAGCTACAGCTTCACGAACAGGACATGACCATTTGTCCTTGATCCATTCCATGCCGTCTGCGCGGGTAAACAAATAGGCCGTGGGCAATTTGCCCTTGCTGGCACCAGCGAACAGGTCGGCCACCGAATCAGGTAGCGGCACCTTGCGGCCAGCGCCGGCCTTGTCGGTGTTCACGCTCAGAACCTTGTGCCGCTTGTCGTAGTCCTTCACCGTCAGGGCGGCCATGGCACCGGGGCGCAGGGGCACGGCGCACAGCGCGCGCAGGAACAGGGCGAGGTCGGGGGCGGCGGCGTCGATCAGCTTTTGCCGCTGGGCGCGATCCAGATACAGCTCGCGGCGGCCATCGGCACCGGGGACGGGAACCAGCTTGTTGCGCCACGGCAGATCAGACGAAACCAGCAGATCACGATGGGCGAGGTTCAGCGCCGCGCGCAGGGCGGTCATGTCCCGGTTGAGGGCGGACGCGCTGCGCTTTTCGCCGTTGGACTTGGGCGTGTCTTCGAGGTCTTCGCGCCACTTGCCGACGGCGGCCACGGTCAGCTTGGACAGCTCTATCTTGGCGAGCGGGTGCTCGTACACGTACCGCTTGAAGCGCCCACGCGCATCAGCGGCTTGCACGGCCCCTTTGCTGCGCTCTAGGTGGTTCAGATACCGCTCGCAGGCACCGCGCACGGTCACGATGTCGGTGCTGCCGCCCTTGCCCAGGTGTTCGAACCATTCGCGCGCCAGCTTGACGGCGGCGTCGAATCGCTGGCTGGGCGACACGTCTTCGAGCGAACCAAAAGACTGGAATCGCTGCTTGCCGTTTTCGGGGTCGCGCGAACGTGCCGACCATGCGCCGGGATAGTCCTTGCTCATGAGCCGAAAGCCGACATAACAGCCTTCGGCGATGCGCTGCCAATAGGGGTCTCGACGGGGCTTCAACCTGGCCCGCGCGGCCACGGTATCAACGGCAGTTTTCATGGCGGTACGTACGGAGTATGAAAAACATACTCGGACTGTACCGCACTTCCGTGGACTTGCAACTCATATAAATCAACGAGTTAGCGTCCAGTAGAGTCCATGGAAGTGTAACAATTCCGCCTTCACACGGCAGGGGTCACATGTTCGATCCATGTATCACCCACCAGCATACACAAACGCTCCGTAGCTACAAACTTCGGAGCGTTTTTCTTTGTGCGCCGCCCGCCGTGCGCAGGCAGGAGTTTCGCTCAAAATCGGCGCCATGTCCGGCAGCCAAGTCATCGTCCTCGTCACGCCCGCGTTCTTTGCGCTGATGGCGCTGGAGTGGGCGGCGGGCCGCTGGCGCGGGCGGCCGGCGTTTCGGCTGGCCGATGCGCTCACCAGCATCAGCCTGGGCATGCTCAGCCAGACCAGCGCCGTGTTCACGCGCGTGCTGCGCCTGGGGCTGTACACGCTGACCTGGCAAACGCTGGCGCTGTGGCGCGGCGATGCGTTCTGGCACAGCGCCGTGGGCTGGCTGCTGGCGCTGCTGCTGTACGACTTTTGCTATTACTGGTATCACCGCCTGGGCCATCGCGTGGCGGTGTTGTGGGCGGCGCATGCGGTGCACCACCACAGCCAGCACTACAACCTGTCGACGGCGCTGCGCCAGACCAGCTCGGGCGCGCTGTTCGGCTGGCTGTTCTACCTGCCGATGGCGCTGGTGGGCGTGCCGCCGCTGGTGTTTGCCGTCGTCGGCCTGGTCGACCTGCTGTACCAGTTTTGGGTGCACACCGAGCAGGTGGAGCGCCTGGGCTGGTTCGACCGCTGGTTCTGCAGCCCCAGCAACCACCGCGTGCACCACGCCGTGAACGAGCGCTACGTGGACAAGAACTATGGCGGCATCCTGATCGTGTGGGACCGCCTGTTCGGCACCTTCGAGGACGAGGACGCGCGCGAACCCTGCGTGTACGGCACGCGCGGCCTGCTGAACAGCTGGGACCCGCTGTGGGCCAACGCGCAGGTGTATGCCGGCCTGGCGCGCGACAGCTGGCACACGCGGCGCTGGCGCGACAAGCTGGGCGTGTGGCTGCGGCCGCCCGGCTGGCGCCCGCAGGATGTGGCCCGGCGCTTTCCCAAACCCGCCTTCGACATCGACCAAATGCCCTTGTTCAACCCCGCCATGTCGCCCGCCCTGCGCTGGTTTGCCGGTGTGCAGTTCGTGTTGCTGCTGGCCGGCGTGGCGGCCTTCTTGTGGCAGGCCGAAGGCGCGCCGCTGGCCACCAACGCCGTCTGGTTCGCGGCGCTGGCGGCCTGCCAGTGGGCGCTGGGCGCGGCCATGCAGGGGCGCATCGGCATGTGGGAGGCGCTGATGATCGAGGCCGGGGCGCTGGCCACCGCCACCAGCGCGCTGGGCCTGCGCGAATGGCATGTGCTGGCCAAGCCGGCGGCGATGGTGTTTGCTATCGTTGCGGTAGCTGCCGGCGCTTGGTCGACGCGGGCCAGAGGCCGATTTTGCTTGAATCGCTCGCAGGTGCTGCTGCTGGCGGCGCTGCTGGGTTCGCTGGCGGGCGATGTGTTCCTGATGCTGCCCGGGCTGTTCATCCCGGGACTGCTCAGCTTCCTGCTGGCGCACCTGTGCTACATCGCGCTGTTTCGCCAGGGCGTGCCTTGGTTCGGGCAGCGCGCGGCGCTGGTGGCGGCGCTGGGGCTGGCGGCCGGCATGTATGCCTTCTTGTGGTGGGGCGGCCTGCCGGTGGCCTTGCGCGGGCCGGTGGCGGCGTATGTGGGGGTGATCGCGCTGATGGCGGCGCAGGCCTGGGGCCGCTGGGCCGCGCTGCGCGACCGGCCGGCGCTGCTGGTGGCGCTGGGGGCGTGCTGCTTCATGCTGAGCGATTCGCTGCTGGCCATCAACCGCTTCGTCACGCCGCTGCCGGGCGCGCAGGTCTGGGTGCTGGCCAGCTACTACGCGGCGCAGGCGCTGATCGTGGGCGGCATGCTGCGCGGCGGCCAGCGCGGTCTTGCGCAACATCTCGATTGAGAGTAAATTTACTCTCGATTGGAGATCCGCATGCCTGCCTACCCCGCCGCCCAGCCCGCCGCCCACGCCGCACGCGAGCGCAGCGCCACCTACTTTCTGGGCGCGCCCACCGCCGGGCAGGGCGATGCCTTTGCCCTGTCGGCGCTCGAGCGCGTACGCCTGGTCAAGCAGGGCCTGCCCGCGCGCACGGTGCAGGAGATGAGCGTGGCCATGGGCCTGCCGCGCGACCAGCTGATGCGCGCCGTCGGCCTGGCGCGCTCCACGGTCGAGCGCAAGATCGCCGCGCGCGCGCGCCTGTCGGAGGGCGAAAGCGAAAAGCTGGTGGGCCTGTCGCGCCTGATCGGGCAGGTCGATGCCATGGTGCGCGCGTCGGGCCAGGCGCCGGCCGACTTCAGCGCCGCGCGCTGGTTTGCCGGCTGGATGGCGCAGCCCGTGGCGGCGCTGGGCGGCCTGTGCCCGCACGAGCTGCTGGACACCGCCGACGGCCGCGAGGCGTTGGGCACGCTGCTGCTGCAGATGCAGTCGGGCGTGTATGCCTGAGGCGCTGGCGTTCTGGCGCATCGCCACCGACACGCCCGACTACACCGCCGACGACGCCAGCGGCACTGGCGCCCAGCGCAGCGGCGGGCGCTGGAACGCGCGTGGCACGCCCCTGCTGTACGCCAGCAGCACGCGCGCGCTGGCCTGCCTGGAGACGGTGGTGCACCTGGGCGGCGGCCTGGCGCTGCCGCTCAACCGCTACCTGGTGCGTGTGGATGTGCCGGCCGACGTGTGGGCCGAGCGCACCGTGTTCGACGCCGCCGTTCACGTCGGCTGGGACGCGCTGCCGCCCGGGCGCGTCAGCATCGCCTGGGGCACGGCCTGGGCGCAGGGCGGCGCCAGCTGTGTGGCCGAGGTGCCGTCGGTGGTGGTGCCCGAGGAGGGCAATCTGCTGGTCAACCCGCGCCACCCGCAGGCCGGGCGCATCCGCCTGGCCAAGCTGCGCCGCTGGCTGTACGACCCGCGGGCGGCGCGCGCCATGGCGCCGGAAAAATCCTGAAACGATAGCGCCTTGCGCAAATCTGTAGCGGGACAGAGCTCGATTTGACCCTCAAGGCTCGGCGTAGCGCTGCATCACGTATTCGCCCGGCGCGTCGCCCAGCACGTGGCCGGCCGGGATGGGCCTGGCCTTGACGGGGGCCGACGAATGCGCCGCCAGCCAGCCCTGCCAGGCGGGCCACCACGAGCCTTCGACGCGCCGGGCCTGCTGCGGCCATTCGTCGGCGCTGACCCAGTCGCCGCGCTCGGGGCGGGTGTCGATGCGGTAGTGGCGGCGCGGGTGGCCGGGCTCGCTCACGATGCCGGCGTTGTGCCCGCCGCTGGCCAGCACGAAGGTGATTTCGGTGGCCGTCAGCAGGTGCAGCTTGTAGACCGAGCGCCAGGGCGAGACGTGGTCGCGCTCGGTGCCCACCAGAAAGATCGGCAGGCGCAAATCGGCCAGCGCCACCGGGCGGCCGGCCACCAGGTAGTGGTTGTGCGCCAGCGCGTTCTTCAGGTACAGCGCCACCAGGTATTCGTGGTGCATGCGCGCGGGCAGGCGGGTGGTGTCGGCATTCCAGGCCATCAGGTCGTTGCCCTGCTCGCGCTCGCCCATCAGGTATTCGCGCATGCGCCGCGTCCACACCAGGTCGCGCGAATGCAGGAACTGGAACGAGCCCGCCATCTGTTGCCCGCTCAGATAGCCCTGGCCCTTGGTGACGTGGTCCAGCAGGTTGATTTGCCCCTCGTCGATGAACAGGCCCAGCTCGCCCGGCTCGGCAAAGTCCACCTGCGCCGCCAGCAGCGTCAGCGTGCGCGGGGCCGGCAGGTCGTGGTAGCCGTCCACGCCGCCCTTGGCCGACAGCGCGGCAGCCGCTATGGCCATCAGCGTGCCGCCCAGGCAGTAGCCCATGGCGTGCAGCGGCGCGCCGCCGGCGTCGTGCTGGGCCGCGCGCATGGCTTCGAGCACGCCCAGCTCCAGGTAGTCGTCCATCGTCAGCTCGCGGTCCGACTCGTCGGGGTTGCGCCACGACACCATGTACACCGTGTGGCCCTGCTCGACCAGGTGGCGCACCAGCGAGTTGTGCGGCGACAAATCGAGGATGTAGAACTTCATGATCCACGAGGGCAGCATGAACACCGGCTCGGGGTGCACCCTGTCGGTCTGCGGGGCGTAGCGGATCAGCTCGACGAGGTGGTTGCGGTACACCACCTGGCCGGGCGTGGTGGCCAGGTTGCCGCCCACCACATAGCGCCTCTGGTTGGCCAGGTCCTCGGCGGTGGGCACGCCGGTCTGGTCGGCCACCCAGTTGCGCAGGCCCTGCGCCAGGTTGGCGCCGCCCGAGCGCAGGGTGTGCTGCAGCACCACCGGGTTGGTCAACGGGTGGTTGGCCGGCGAGAGCATGTCCAGGTACTGGCGCGCGAAAAAGCCCACCAGCTGTCCGTGGTGCTCGCTCACGCCCGGCACGCAGGTGGCCTCGCGCCAGAAGGCCTCGGCGTTGCGAAAGCCGGCGCGCCACTGGCTGAAGGGCCAGCGCGCCCACTCGTCGGCGCGAAAGCGCGGGTCCTCGTCCTGCAGGCCCACGCCCTCGTCGTCGGCGTGGCGGCCGCGGGCGGTGTCCAATGCCAGCCTGGCGCCCAGCGTGGCCAGCTCCAGCTGGCGGCCCGGCGCGGCGGCCAGGTGCCAGGCCCAGTCGGCCCAGGCCAGGCCCAGCGTGATGGGCGACAGGTGCCGAAACGCCGCCGCGGCGCGGCTTTGCGCCACGCGGTCGAGCCTTTCGGTGGGTGTTTCGACCAGGTGGGCCGGGTCGGCGCGCTCGATGGCCATGGTGGCCGGGCGCAGGCTGCGCGAGACGGAAGGGCTGTTGCGGGCCATGGCGGTTCGTGCTCCGTTTGTTTAACCAATCGTAATCACAAGCCCAAGGATTGGCTTGCGTCAAGGTTGAACTTTTGATTTGATGCAAGATCAGCCTTCGCAGCAACAAGAAGATCGCATTCGTTCACAAACCAGGGGGCGTGCCGCGGGGCGAGCCATGCCCCATGGCGGCGCGCCGTTCCTCCACCCACGAGGAGACAGCATGGCTGCTCACCACGCCCACCATCCCCCCATCGCGGGGCCCGCGCCATGACGGCCGCGCATGCCCCGGTCTTCGACGCCCTGCACCTGCAGTCGGCCGCGCAGGACGTGCTGCTGGCCACGCACGCGCCGGCCTGGCTGATTCGGCAACGCCAGCAGGCGCGCGTGCAGCAGCTGCTGCAGGCCGCGCGCGGCTCGGCGCTGTACCGCGAGCGCATGGACGGCGACACGCCGGCGCTCGAGCGCATGGCCCCGGTCCGGCGCGCCGAGCTGATGGCGCGCTTCGACGACTGGGTGACCGACCCGCTGCTGCGCCTGGGCGAGCTGCGCGCCTTCACGCTGGATGCGTCGCGCGCCGGCCAGCCCTGGCTGGGGCGCTACGTGGTGTGGGAAAGCTCGGGCACCAGCGGCATGCCGGGCATCTTCGTGCAGGACGCGCGCGCCATGGCGGTGTACGACGCCATCGAGGCCACGCGCCACCGCCCGCCCGCGCGCGCCACGCCGCTGCCCTTCGACCCCTTCGGCGCGCTGCAGCTGCTGGGCGCGGCCGACCGGCACGCGCTGGTCACCGCCACCGGCGGGCACTTTGCCAGCGTGGTCAGCTTCGAGCGGCTGCGCGCCATCAACCCCTGGGTGGCCGCCAGCTCGCGCAGCTTTTGCGTGATGCAGCCGGTGGACGAGCTGGTGGCGCAGCTGAATCACTTTCAGCCCACCGTGCTGGCCACCTACCCCACGGCCGCCGCGCTGCTGGCCGACGAGGCCGAGGCCGGGCGCCTGCGCATTCGCCCACGCTGCGTGATGATGGGCGGCGAAACCCTGAGCCACGCCGTGCGCGAGCGCGTGGCGCGCGTCTTTGGCGCCAGCGTGCGCGCCAGCTACGGCACGTCCGAATTTCTGCCCATCGCCTGGGAATGCGCGCACGGCCACCTGCACGTCAACGCCGACTGGGTGCTGCTGGAGCCGGTGGACGACTGCCACCAGCCCGTGCCCGCCGGCGAGCGATCGCACACCGTGCTGCTGACCAACCTGGCCAACCGGGTGCAGCCGCTGATCCGCTACGACCTGGGCGACCGCATCACCTGGCACGGCGAAGGCTGTGCCTGCGGCTCGCACCTGCCCGTGATCGAGGTCGAGGGCCGCAGCGACGACGTGATGCGCGTGCCCGCGCGCCGCGCCGGCGAGCAGGTCAGCCTGCTGCCGCTGGCCCTGTGCACCGTGCTGGAGGAAGAGGGCGGCGTGTTCGACTTTCAGCTGCGCCAGCAAGGCCCCAACACCCTGGTGCTGCGCCTGCCCGGCAGCGACGCCGCGGCGGCCGCCGCCGTCGAGCGCTGCCGCCTGGCGCTGCAGGACTTTGCCCAGCGCCAGGGCGCCGAGCCCATCCGCGTGCTGGGCGAGCTGGGCTGCGCCGTGCCGCGCGGGCGCAGCGGCAAGGCCTGCCGCGTGGCGCTGGACGCTGCGGCCTGAGCACGCCACGGCCCCACCGGCGGGCGGGGCTTGCGATCAGGGTCAAAATGGGCTGCGGCGCCCGTCCATCGTGCGCCAGCGGCTATTAAAACCATAACGGCCAAGCCGCGCCCCGCCGCCATGATCGTCCTCGATGCCCTCAGCCCCGCGCCACGCTGCCTGCGCATGTTCCTGCTCGAAAAGCGCCTGAACCTGCCCATGCGCCAAGTCGACGTCTTCAGCGGCGAAAACCGCCAGGCCCCTTACCTGGCGCACAACCCAGCCGGGCAAACGCCCGCGCTGCTGCTGGACGACGGCAGTTGCATCGCCGAATCGGTGGCGATCATGGAGTACCTGGAAGAGCGGCACCCCGCGCCCGCGCTCATCGGCGCCACGCCCGAAGAGCGCGCCGCCACCCGCCAGTGGCAGCGCCGGGTGGAGCTGAACATCACCGAGAACATCCACAACGCCTACCACTACGCCGAGGGCCAGGCGCGCTTTGCCGGCCGCATCCCCGTCGCGCCCGAGGCCGCCGCCGGCCTCAAGCGCGTGGCGCAAGACCGCCTGGCCTGGCTGGACGGCATGCTGGGCGCGCAACCCTGGCTGGCCGGCGAGCGCTTCACCCTCGCCGACATCTGGCTGTACGTGTGGCTGGACTTCGCCGCCACCGTGGGCCAGCCCTGGGACCGCGGCCTGCCGCGCATCGGCCCATGGTTCGATCGCGTGGCGGCGCGGCCGTCGGCGGCGGGCAGCTTGCATCCGGCGTGCAAGCCGGGAGGGGCGCGGGGGTAGGGTGGCGTTGTCGCCTTGCATGCTCGTCTGTGAGCCGTACCTTTCGTTGCGACTGGCCGCATGGGACTCCTGATATTCAGCATCAATATCACGCTGGACGGCTGCGTTGATCATCAGGAGGGGATCGCTGACGATGAAACACACGCCTTCTTTACCCGGCTCATGGATGAAAGCGGGGTGATGCTGTGGGGTCGTGTCACCTACGAGATGATGGAGGGCTACTGGCCGGCAGTGGCGCGCGGCGACATGGAGGCTTCACCCGCAGTTCGCGAATGGGCAGTCAAGCTGGAGGCCAAGCCCAAGTATGTGGTGTCGTCAACGCGCAAGGACTATCCGTGGGCCAATAGCCACCACATCGCCGGCGACCTTCGCGCGGGTGTGCAGAAACTCAAGGACGAGACTTCCGCGGGCGTGCTCCTTGGTAGCGGCAGGCTCGCGGCAGAGATGGATCGGCTGGATCTGATCGATGAATACAAATTCCTCGTTCACCCCAGGATCGCCGGTCACGGCCCGACCCTGTACCAGAGCTGGCAGTCCGCCACGCGCCGGCTCGAACTGCTCTCGGCGAAGCCGCTTCGCAACGGCGCACTTGCTTTGCACTATCGGCGCCACCGTGGTTAGCAATTGGTTGGGGAAGATTGGGAAATCGGGGTAGGCGATTTTTTTCACTCAGCTGCATTTCAAGCCGTCGCCGGGCGCCGCGCGTCGGTTCGACCTCAAATAGTCCGAGCCGTGATTGCCCGATCGCCTGAACGAATGGGGCGGAACCTGCATCTCGCCACACGTGGCGGCGTTTCGATGAAGTTGCGAGCCGGGCCGACCCGCCTGCTAAGCTGCGGCGAACACTGAAGGACCGCCCCATGCCGAACTACCCCGCCGACATCTACACCGAGCCGACGCCCGACGTCGATACGCTGGCCAACCTGGGGCCGCTGGCGCCGATGGCGGGGATCTGGACCAGCGCGCAGGGCCTGGACATCAACCCCAAGGCCGACGGGCCGGAGCGCCAGCCCTACATCGAACGCATGGAGCTGCAGCCGATCGACGCGCAGACCAACGGTCCGCAGCTGTACTACGGGCTGCGCTATCACACCCACATTCTCAAGCCGGACGATGTCGAGACGCTGCACGACCAGGTCGGCTACTGGCTGTGGGAGCCGGCCACGGGCACGGTGATCCAGACGCTGTCGATTCCGCGCGGGCAAACCGCGCTGGCCATGGGCCAGGCCGCCGCCGACGCCAAGTCGTTTCGGCTGGAGGCGGTGCGCGGCTCGACGGTGAACGGCATCTGCTCCAACCCGTTCCTGGAGCACGCCTTTCGCACCGACCGCTTCGTCATCACCGTCACCATCCACGACGACGGCACGTGGTCTTACGAGCAGGAAACGACGCTGATCATTCCCGGCCAGGCCGAACCCTTTGCCCACACCGATCGCAACCGGCTGGTGAAGATCGGCGAGCCGACGCCGAACCCGACCGCGCGCGCGGGTTGAGGCGATGGTCCTTGCGTCGGACCCCGCCGTGGGCTGGCTGAACCCGAGTTCGGTCGTCGGCGCGGTTGTTCTGGGCGTGCTGGCCTTCGCGCTGTCGTTCATCGTTGCGCTGGCGATCCGCCGGGGCACGCGGCGCATCCGGCAGCACCTGACGGATGTCACGGCGCTGGGTTTCGTCAGCGCCTTCGCGCAGCTGCTGACCTATCTGTTCGGCTTTGTGCTCTACGCGCACCTGATTCCGGAGCTGCGCGCCTTCGGCACGGCGCTGCTCACCGGCGTCAGCGTGATTTCGGTCGTGATCGGCGTCGCGGCGCAAAACACGCTGGGCAACCTGGTGGCCGGCTTCTGGCTGGTGCTGTCCGGCACGATCCGCGTGGGCGACGCGATTCACCTGGCCTCGTCGGTGGGCGCCTTCGACGCCACCGTGCGCCTGATCTCGCTGGGCAACACCGTGCTGGTCGACCAGCAGGGCCACGAGGTCATCATGCCCAACAGCGTCATCATGGGCAGTGCCATCACGCGCATCGCGCCGGCGCAAACGCGTGTCGACCCGCACATTCGGTCGTGACACAGCATGATTACCGAGCTCAAGACCTTCATCGCGGTGTGCAAGCACGGCACCTTCGCGGCCGCGGGCGATCGCATCGGGCTGACCCAGTCGGCGGTCAGCAGCCAGATCAAGCGCCTGGAGGAGTCGCTGGGCTTTGCGCTGTTCGACCGCACGGGCCGCTCGGCCACCCTGAATGCTGCCGGGCAGGTGACGCTGGGCCGGGCGGAGGAGCTGTGCGCGCTGTACGAGAAGTTGCGCGACCCATCCGCCGACGAAAGCACCGGCAGCCTGCTGCGCATCGGGGCCATCGCCTCGGCCCAGACCACACTGGTGGCGCGCGCGCTCGGCCGCCTGCGCCAGGCCTTTCCGAACGTGCGCGTGTACGTCACGCCGGGTGTCTCGATGCGACTGATGGACGACCTGGATTCGGGCAAGACGGATGCGGCCATCATGATTCGCCCGCCCTTCGGCATGCCCTCGGACATGGTCTGGCAGCCCCTGGTGCGGGAGCCCTTTGTACTGGCCGTTCCGGCGGCCATGTCACGCAGCCGGGACTGGCGCAGGCTGATCCAGGAGCAGCCTTTTCTGCGCTACGACCGCACCTCGTTCGGCGGCCGGATCGTCGAGGGCTTTCTGCGCCGCGAAGGCCTGGCGGTGAATGAGGCGGTGGAGATCGACGAGATCCCGGGCCTGATTCAGCTCGCGGCCGAGGGGCTGGGCGTGGCCCTGGTGCCCATGGTCGAGGCGCACCTGCCCCTGCCCGAGGGCGTGCGCGCCGTGCCGCTGGGCGCTTCGACCTTCTTTCGCGAGACCGGGCTGCTGCAGCGCAGGCTGCGCAGCACGCCGGCCATCGTCTCGCACTTTGCCCAGTTCCTGCAGCAGGCGGCTGACGCCAAGCGCGTCAAGCCGGGGGCGGGGCAGGTGCGGTAGGGGTGTGCCGGGTTCAGGGCGCCTCGTAGCTTTCCATCGGCTTGTCGCTGGGATTGGCCCAGGCGGCCTTGGTCGCCGAGGAGGCGGGCAGGCCCACGGCCACGTTGTGCGGCGCAATCGGCTGCATGAACCACTTGTCGTAGATCTTGGCGGCTTCGCCGCTCTTGGCGAGTGCGATGACGGTGTCGTCCACCACCTTCTTGAAGGCTGGGTCGTCCTTGCGGTACATGATGGCGATCGGCTCGACGCTGAGCACCTGGTCGAGCAGCTTGAATTGCGACGGGTTCCGGCTGCGGGAAATCAGGGTGGCGACCACCTGACCATCGCCGACGAAGGCGGTCGCGCGGTCGCTTTCGAGCAGCAGGAAGGCGTCGGCGTTGTCCTTGCCGAGCACTTCGTTGACGTCCACGTCGCGCTTGAACTTGCGCAGTGCCTGCACCGCCGTGGTGCCGGTCGTGGCGGCCACCGTCTTGCCAGCCAGTTGCGACGAGCTGTTGATGCCCGAGGCGGTCTTGACGGCGAAACGCACGCCTTCGATGAACAGCGCCGGCGCAAAGGCCACGTCCTTTTGCCGCGCCAGGTTGTTGGTGGTGGTGCCGCACTCGATGTCCACGGTGCCGTTCTGCACCAGCGGCATGCGGTTTTGCGCCGTCACCAGCTGGTAGCGCACGTCGAGCTTGCTCACGCCGATCGCCTTCTCGATGTTGGCGATGATGTGCTCGCACACCTCGACATGAAAGCCGGTGTACTTGCCCGAGCCGAGCGTGAAGGACATGGCGCCGGAGGCTTCGCGTACGCCGACGACGATGGACTTGGCCTCCTTGATCTTGGCCAGGGTGTCGGTCTGTGCGAGGGCGCCGCCAGCCAGAACGGTCAGGGCGGAGGTCAAAACGAGGCTCTTGAATGCGAAGCGAATCACGGGGTCTCCTTGGGGGTGGCGAAAGTGAATCCGGCGCGGCCGATGAAGACCATTCATCGCGTTGCCGGAGGGGTCTGGAAGCGAAACAGAGAATTGACTTGCGCTCGGTGCCCTGCGGCCCCGGGCTGGCAAGGGCTGCCGTCAGCCGTTTTTGGCGAGCAGCACGGCGTCGACCTCGATGTCGAAGCCGGCGAAGTTCGATTGCGTGAGCGTGCGCGCGGGCGGCGGGTCGCCGACGTACTCGGCGTAGATGGCGTCAAACGCCTTGGCGTCGGCGGGGTTCCTGAGGAACACGCCCACCTTCACGGCGTCCTTCAGGGACAGGCCCGCGGCGTTGGCGGCCGCTTCGAGGTTGTCCAGGGCCATGCGCACCTGGAACTCGAAGGGCTTGTCTCCGTGGCGCACGTTGTTCACATCGCGCGGGGTCTGTCCCGAGAGAAAGACGAGGCCCTGCGCCTGCATGGCGACGCTGTAGGTGCCCGCCGGCGGCGGGGTTTTGTCGCTGGAGAAGGCCTTGCGTGTGGTCATGGTGGCTTGCTCCCGATCAGGCGCGGTAGCGCTGGATCAGCTGCACCATGCGCTCCACCGCCTGCACGGCTGCCGCGTGGTTTTGCGAGAAGTTCAGGCGCACGCTGTCCGTCGCATGCGGGCTGAACTCGGTGCCGGGCGTCACGGTCACGCTGGCCTGCTGGCGCAGGACGCGCACGAAGTCGTGCTGCGACAGCGACATCGCCGGCAGGCGCGGGAACAGGTAGCTGCCCGCCTCGGGCGCCCTTACGGCCAGGCCATCGACGGTGCGGAAAACCTTCAGCAGGTCATCGCGGATGGCCTGGTGCTGGGCGATGCGCTCCTGCATCCAGCCTGCGGGCTCCTCGAACCAGGTGCGCAAAACCGCCTGGCAGTAGCCGGGCGCGCGCAGCGACACGATGGCCTGGAGCTTTTCCATGCGGTCGATCAGGACCTTGGGGCCGAAGGCCACGCCCAGGCGGTAGCCGCTGAGCGATTCGGTCTTGGAGGGCCCCATGATGGTCACCACGTTGTCGGCGTTGATCGCCGAGGCGCGCAGGTGCGTGTACGACGAGCCGCTGTAGAGCAGCCGCGAATACAGCTGGTCCACGATGACGGTGGCGCCATGGCGGTTGGCCAGCGCTGCGATCTGCTCGATCTCTTGCTTGGAGTAGATGACACCCGCGGGGTTGTTCGGGTTGGAGAACAGAAAGGTCTTGACGCCTGCCTTGAATGCTTCCTCCAACTGATTCAGGTCGAGCCCCGCGCGATCCGTGTGATCCAGATAGTTCATGCTCACGGGCACTACCTCGCCGCCGGAGAATTCCACCAGCTTGCGGTTCGCGAAGTAGTCCGGCCGCACGATGGCCACCTTGTCCCCGGCATTCACGGTCGCGGCGATGGCCAGGAACAGCGCGCTCTGGGTGCCGGGGGTGATGATTAGCTCGTCGGCGCCGGACAGCGCGCGGCCGGTGAAGGTGGCGAGATGCCCCGCCACACGCTCGCGCAGCTCGGCGCCGCCGCGGTACTCGGTGTACGCCTGTTCGCCGCCACGCTTGAAGCCGGCAACGAACTCTTCCAGCGAGCCGGGCGTGGGGGCGAAGGCGGAAGGGTTGACGTCACCGTGGGAGAAATCGACGGGCGTTCCCTTCAGGGCCTCGCCGCGCAGCAGGGCGTCCAGCCCACCGGCGCTCTGGCGCACTTCTTGGCCCGGGGCGTGGTCGGTCGATAGTCGGGCAAACTTTTCTGCAATCGTGCTCATGAATTTTCTCTGGATGTTGGGACGTAGGGCGCGCGATTTCGAACGCGATGGCGGCAACTTTAGGTGCCATTTAGCATTTCTGAAAGCGATATATTTTTGATATGAGCATCAAAAATTAAGATTTATCGTGATCCACGGTTGTTGAAGTTGGGCCGGTAATGCGGCGGCAACCGCGGCGGTGCAGGGTCTGCTTCTAAAATCACTCGGCACCTGGCCGATCAGGGCCGAATGCCCAGGATTCAAGCCTTTTTGCGCCCTGGCCGGTTCATACTAAGCGCCGATAGCTATCAAAATTGGAGTGACATGACGACGAACTGGCTGCCCGGATGGGTGCCTTGGCTGGCGCTGGCCGCGCTGGCGCTGAACCTGATCCTGCTGCTGGCCCTGCTGCTGCGCCGCCCGCGCCGCCCGGCCGATGTGGCCACGCGCGAGGAGTTGCAAGCCAGCGTGGAGCAGGCCGCGGCGCGCCACGGCGAGCGGCTGGAACGTGGCTTGCGCCAGGAGCTGGGCGATGGCGCGCGCAGCAGCCGGCAGGAGCTGGCGCAGAACCTGGCCGCCTTTCAGACCGCCGTGACGGCGCAGGGCGCCGAGGCGGTGCGCACGCAGAACGCGCAGGTCGATGCGCTGGCGCAGCAGCTGACCCACTTGCGCGGCAGCCTGGGCGACACGCTGGTGGCGCAGCTGCAGACCCTGGGCCTGACGATGACCCAGCAGGCGCAGGAGACCACGCGCACGCAAAACGCGCAGATCGACGCCTTTGCCCAGCAGCTGGCGCAGTTGCGCGCCGGCTTGTCGCAGACGCTGGCCGAGCAGCTGCAGCAGCTGAGCGAAGCCAACGCGCGCCGCATCGGCGAAATGCGCGCCACGCTGGAGCAGCAGCTGGCGCAGCTGCAGGCCAGCAACAGCGACAAGCTCGACCAGATGCGCCAGACGGTGGACGAGAAGCTGCACGCCACGCTGGAGCAGCGCCTGGGCGAGAGCTTCAAGCAGGTGGCCGAGCGCCTGGAGCAGGTGCACAAGGGCCTGGGCGAGATGCAGACGCTGGCGCAGGGCGTGGGCGACCTGAAGCACCTGCTGGCCAACGTCAAGACGCGCGGCACCTTTGGCGAGACCCAGCTGGGCGCGCTGCTGGAGCAGGTCTTCGTGCCCGACCAGTACGCGGCGCAGCAGGCCACCCGGCCGGGCTCGGCCAACAAGGTGGACTTTGCCATTCGCCTGCCCGGGCGCGGCGACGAGGGTGCGCCGCTGTGGCTGCCGATCGACGCCAAGTTTCCGACCGAGGACTACGAGCGCCTGCTGGACGCCCAGCAGCGCGCCGACGCGGCCGGCGCCGAGGCGGCGGCCAAGGCGCTGGAGCAGCGCATTCGCTTGGAGGCGCGCAGCATCGCCGACAAGTACATCGAGCCGCCGCACACCACCGACTTCGCCATCCTGTTCCTGCCCACCGAGGGCCTGTACGCCGAGGTGCTGCGCCGCCCCGGCCTGATGGAGCAGCTGCAACGCGACTGGCGCGTGACCCTGGCCGGGCCGACCACGCTGCTGGCCATGCTGAGCAGCCTGCAGATGGGCTTTCGCACCCTGGCGCTGGAAAAGCGCAGCAGCGAGGTGTGGCAGGTGCTGGGCGCGGTCAAGACCGAGTTCGGCAAGTTCGGCGACTTCGTGGCCAAGGTCAAGGGCCAGGCCGAGTCGGTGGTCAAGACGCTGGATGCGGCGCAAACCCGCACCAACATGATGAACCGCGCGCTCAAGAAGGTCGAGGCCCTGCCCGAGGCCGACACCCAGGCGCTGCTGCCGCCCGAGCCCGGTGACGGCGGGGGCGGCGCCGCTTGACCGAGCCCGAACCCGACCCACACCCCGCGCGGCCGGCGCTGAGCGGCCGCGAGCTGCTGCGCCTGGTCGCGGCGCAGATCTGCGAGCACAGCGCCATGACGGGTGCACGCCTGGCGGCGCCGCTGCTGGCGCTCAAGCTGGGCTACAGCGCGGCGGCGGTGGGCGTGCTGCTGGCGCTGTATTCGCTGTCGGCGGTGTTCCTGGCGCTGCCGGCCGGCCGCCTGGCCGACCGCAAGGGCTTGCACCTGCCGCTGGCGCTGTCGGTGGCGGGCGCCGTGCTGGGCGCGGCCCTGGCCGCGTTGTGGCCGGTGTTCGGCGTGCTGTGCGTGTCGGCGCTGCTGCTGGGGGCGTCGGCCAACACCATGCAGATCGCACTGCAGCGCCACGTGGGGCGCTCGGCCCAGGACGCGGGCGAGCGCAAGCGCGCCTTCAGCTGGATCGCCATCGCCCCGGCGGCGGCCAACTTCGTCGGCCCGTTGCTGGCGGGCCTGGTGATCGACCACGCCGGGTCGCAGCCGGGCGACCTGGGCGCCTACCGCCTCGCCTTTGCGCTGATGGCCGTGCTGCCGCTGGCCTGCTGGTGGCTGCTGCGCCGCGCGCCCGAGGCGCCGCAGGCGCCGGCCGCGCCCGCACTGGCCGACGAAGATGCCGCGGCCGCCAGCCCCTCGGTGTGGGACCTGTTGGGCCAGCCCGCGATGCGGCGCGTGCTGGTCGCCAACTGGCTGCAAAGCGTGGCCTGGGATGCGCACACCTTCGTGCTGCCGCTGCTGGGCCACGCGCGCAACCTGGAGGCGTCGGTCATCGGCGCGCTGATGGGCGCCTTCGCCATCGCCGCCACCGTGCTGCGCATGGCGCTGCCCTGGCTGGCACGCCGTTTTGCCGAGTGGCAGGTGATCTACGTCGCCACCCTGCTGGCGGCGGTGGCCCTGCTGGCCTACCCGTGGACGCGCGGGCCCTGGGGCATGGGGCTGTGCTCGGCGCTGCTGGGCCTGACCCTGGGCGCGGTGCAACCCATGGTGCTGTCGCTGCTGCACGAGGTCGCGCCGCCCGCGCGCCAGGGTGAGGCCATGGCGCTGCGCTCGCTGACCATGAACGCGTCCAGTTTCGCCATGCCGCTGCTGTTCGGCTCCATCGGCGCCGTCACTGGCCCAGCCGGCCTGTTCTGGATCGTGGCCGGCGTGCTGGGCCTGGGCGCGCGCACGGTGCCGGGCTTGCGCAAGCTGGGGTCGGCGAAGGGGTGATGGGCAGTGTGGCAGGCACGGTCCACCGCGGCTTGTACCTGAAGCCCGCGTTGCTTCTTTCTGTTTGGCAGCTCAGTCTGTCGTGTTTCTGAAGCCATCATTCATCATGAGCAACATCCAACGTCTGCGCCTGCCAGAGAATCACCCGAGCTTCGGCAGCAACAAGGTCTTTGATCTGTTTCAGTACTCGCCCGCGGTGCAGGCGGGCGGCCTGGTCTTCATCGCGGGGCAGGTTGGCATCCGTCCCGACGGCACTGTGCCTGAAAGCGCCGAGGAGCAGACCGAGCTGGCCTTTCAGCGCCTGGACGCCATCCTGGCGCAACAGGGTTTGGGGTTCCAGGACCTGGTCGAGCTGGTGACCTACCACGTGCGCATCGACGAGCAACTGACGGCGTTTCGCGCCATCAAGGAGCGCTACGTCACGCGCGAGTTTCCGGCCTGGACCATCCTGGGCGTGGCCGCGCTGGCTCGTCCCGAGTTGCTGGTCGAGATCAAGGCCGTAGCCGCCGCGAGGTGATGGCTGGCCATCCATCCGCGCAGGGATTGAGCGGGCCGATTCTTTCGATGATGCGGCGCACGCGCCGCGATCGTCACGCTGCTGCCGGCTCTCTGATTAAACGAATCCGAGGTTCCGGGTGCTGAAGTTGGCGATGTTGGGGGCCACCAGCGGCAGCTCGGAGTCGGACACGCCGAACCAGCGCCCCAGCGTGGCGGCGAACTGATCGACCGAGGTGGTGGGCAGCAGCCGTCCCTGGCCGGTGTCCTCGGGCCCGCCCAGCGCGATCTGCGGCGCGCTGCCGTAATAGGCGCCGCCCTTGACGGCGCCACCCAGCACGAAGTGGTAGGCGCCCCAGCCGTGGTCGGAGCCATCGCCGTTGGAGCTCAGCGTGCGCCCGAAGTCCGAGGCGGTGAAGGTGGTCACCCCCGCGCCCATGCCCATGCTGTCGATCGAGCGCTGGAAGCCCGCCATGGCGTCGCCGACTTGCTGCAGCAGCGCCGGGTGGCGCTCCTTCAGGTTGTCGTGCGTGTCGAAGCCGCCCAGCGAGACCATGAACACCTGCCGCTTGATGCCCATGCCGCGACCGGCCGCAATCAGGCGCGCGACCATCTTGAGCTGGCGGTTGAGGTCGCGCTTTTGTCCCGTCGCGGCGTCCTTGTCGGGCAGCAGCGCGTCGAAGTTGGGCGTGCCGGCCAGCGCCGTGGCCAGGGTCTTTTGCGAATCGATCGAGCGCGCGGTGATGCGGTTGTATTCGTTTTCCAGCACCTGGGGGCGTGCCTGGGTGATCAGCGTGCGCAGCGCCTCGCGGCAGGCGGGCGAGTCGTACAGCGGCTCGATGGCCACGCCGTTGATGGCCACGGCGCCGCTGGCGCCGATCTGGTAGGACACGACGTTGCGCCCGGCCAGAAACACCGCGTTGCCCGTCACCGACATGCAGGTGAACAGCGACTGGCCGTTGGACGCCAGTGCCAGATCGCCCATGGCGCCGCCCCAGCCACGCACCGCGCCCTCGGCGGCGGCGCTTTGCCACACCGACTGCTGGTCGTTGTGCGAGAACAGCTTGGGCGGCAGCGGCACGGCGCGCGCCTTGTACTGCGCCAGCGTGGTGGGCTGCACCAGGGGGCCGACGTTCAGTTGCACGGCCAGCTGGCCAGCGTCGAAGAACGGCTTGAGCGCGGACAGCGAGGGCGCCAGCGCGTACTGGCGACCGCCGTTGAGTGTCGGCGCCAGTTGCGTGGCATTGAGCGCGCTGCGCGCGAAGGCCAGCCCGCCGCGCACCTTGGCGTATTCGGCGTAGCCCGTGGCGTCCGATGGAATCAGGGTGTTGCCGTGGTCGTTGCCGCCGTACAGGAAGACGCAGACCAGGGCGCGGTAGTCATTGGCGGTGAAGGCGGCCGCCTCGCCCATGGCCGCCAGGTTCAGCGCCCACGGCGTGGCGACGCCGGCCACGCCCAGTTGGCCCACGCGCTGCAAGAAGGCGCGGCGCGCCGGCTGATGATGGTGATGCATGGTGTGGCGTCTCACTTTTGAACGAGGTATTCGGGGCAGCTCATGACCAGCAAGATGGCGCTCCAGATGCGCGTCTTGCGGCCGTAGGCGCTGCCGGTACCGATGGTGGCGATGGCATTGGTGATGGTGGCAAGCGTGGCGCTGGACAGCTGGCCCGCCGCCAGCAGCAGGTTCAGGCGGTTCACCAGGGCTTTGGGGTCATTCACCAGCGCCATCTCGCGCGTGTAGCTCTGCACCCAGATCTTGGTGCCCTTGTCGGCATCCATGCCGTCGCCGATGGCGCCTTCCATGTAGTTGATGTAGCCGGCCACCGTGGTTTCGTTGGTGAGCTGGAACTCCGGCGCGCTCTGGCCGGTGGCGTCCAGGGCCGTGTTCGGCGGCACGTAGCCGGGCCGGAAGAAGTTGAACACCGAGGGGCTGCGCAGCGGGCTCTGGCCCAGGCCCTCGGATGGGTCGGACAGGTCTTCGATCATCCAGGGCGCACCGTTTTTCGGGGCGGCGCCGAAGGTGCGCGCCCACTGCACGCAGCGGATCATGGGCTCGCGCAGCTTGCCCCAGGTGGCTGGCGCCTGCGCCGGGTCGCGGCGTGCCTCGGGATCGAGCAAGATGGCCTTGATGACGGCGGCCAAGTCGCCGCGCACGCCGGCGCCGTTGTTGGCAAAGGCGGCGGCCACCCGCCCCACGTAGGCGGGGCTGGGCGCGCTGGTCACCAGGCGCTGGATGAGTTGCCGGCCGATGAAGGGGGCGGTGTTGGGGTGGTTGAACAAGGTGTCGAGCGCCTTGTCCAGCTTTTGCTGCGGCGGCGTGCTGCCGGCGATGGTGGTGCCCAGGAAGGTGACGTCCAGCGTGGAGTGCTGGGCGGCCTTGACGATCATGGGATTGCGATAGCGCTCGGGCTTGGTGCCTTTGACGTGGCCCGTCGGGTCCAGCACATAGCCGGTGAACACGCGCGCCAGGTTGCTCACGTCGTCCTGGCCGTAGGTTTCAAGCGGGCGGCCGTTGGCGCCCAGGCGCGGCGTTCCGTCCATGTTCAGCTGGATCAGCCCGATGGTGAACAGCTGCATCACCTCGCGCCCATAGTTCTCGTCCGGCTGGCGACCGGTGGCGGCGTCTTCCTTCTGGTTGCCCAGCGTGTTCAGGAAGATGCCCATGGCCGGGTTCAGCGTGATCTCGCCCAGCAGCTTGCGAAAGTTGCCGAAGGCGTTGCGATTGAGCAAGTCCCAGTACGCGGCCATGGCAAACGAGCACGACTCGCCTTCGATCAGCGTGGTGGACACCACCATGATCTCCGACAGCGCCAGCGCCACGCGCTTGCGCATGGCATCGCTCGATTGCATCAGCTGATACCACACCATGTAGTCGGCATAGGCATCGTTGTCGAGAACGTTGGCGCCGGTCCTGTTGTAGCCGCGCGAGATCAGCCAGTCCCAGGCCGCCTGGGTGGGGGGCTGCGCCATCTGGGCCGTCAGCCAGCCCTCGTAGCCCTTGGCGCGCACCTGGTCGATCTCGTCATCGCTGGACGAGAACTGCGCCTGATGCAGAAAGCGCGCCGCCTGCTCGGGGGAAATGGGGCCGCTGGGTGCGGCTGGCGCTGCTTTGGCGGCCGTCACGGCCATGTCCGGCTCGTCGCCGCCGCCGCAGGCTGCCAAGGCGGCGGCAGCCAAGGCACTCAGACCGAGGGTGCCAGCCAGAGGCAAGTTGCTGGTTGCTGCGGCGGGTGCCGATGGCGAAGCACTGCGGTGCGGTGCGGGGGTGGGCTGGCTTGCGGGGGGCACGCACGCGCTTTCGGTGACCTCCAGGGTCATGTTGGCTTCATCCTTGCGTTGTCTGTTCAATGGCCGGCTGCACACGACTGGGCACGTGCTCCCATGGAAAAACGCACGATGCCGAAGCCGAAAGCCGGGAAGGGCCGTGCCGCGCGGGCTGAACTACACCCATTGAAACCCAGCAGGGTTCTGCCGGCACGAGAACTTTCGACTATGCCGTGAACCGGCTTGAATAGCCGTCACAAAGCGTTAGTGGGAGGGCGTAGGTTTGGCCCCACGACCCGAAATTACCCGTGCAAATGAGCCGATTCACTCGGCTGCTGGTGCCCGTTCCGATGAGTCTGGGCTTTGGCGCCGTAGTTCTACTTTAGTTGTGATTTGACAACAGGCGCTTGATGCACGGGCTGCGCAACAGCCTCCCATGGCGATGCGACGTGGGGCAAATCGCATCGATTCGGCTGGCCGCTTGTTCGTGTGCGGATGGTTGCACCTGGCTCCGAGAGCGACTTCGTCGAGTTTGGCAGCGCCCTGGGCGACGTGTGGCTGCTGCCGCCCACACGGCGAGCCTGTTCCGGATCGTGGCCGGCGTGTGCAGGGCCTTCGATCATCACGCTGCTGCCGGCCCTTTGTTCAAACGAATCCGAGGTTCCGGGTGCTGAAGTTGGCGATGTTGGGGGCCACCAGCGGCAGCTCGGAGTCGGACACGCCGAACCAGCGCCCCAGCGTGGCGGCGAACTGATCGACCGAGGTGGTGGGCAGCAGCCGTCCCTGGCCGGTGTCCTCGGGCCCGCCCAGCGCGATCTGCGGCGCGCTGCCGTAATAGGCGCCGCCCTTGACGGCGCCACCCAGCACGAAGTGGTAGGCGCCCCAGCCGTGGTCGGAGCCATCGCCGTTGGAGCTCAGCGTGCGCCCGAAGTCCGAGGCGGTGAAGGTGGTCACCCCCGCGCCCATGCCCATGCTGTCGATCGAGCGCTGGAAGCCCGCCATGGCGTCGCCGACTTGCTGCAGCAGCGCCGGGTGGCGCTCCTTCAGGTTGTCGTGCGTGTCGAAGCCGCCCAGCGAGACCATGAACACCTGCCGCTTGATGCCCATGCCGCGACCGGCCGCAATCAGGCGCGCGACCATCTTGAGCTGGCGGTTGAGGTCGCGCTTTTGTCCCGTCGCGGCGTCCTTGTCGGGCAGCAGCGCGTCGAAGTTGGGCGTGCCGGCCAGCGCCGTGGCCAGGGTCTTTTGCGAATCGATCGAGCGCGCGGTGATGCGGTTGTATTCGTTTTCCAGCACCTGGGGGCGTGCCTGGGTGATCAGCGTGCGCAGCGCCTCGCGGCAGGCGGGCGAGTCGTACAGCGGCTCGATGGCCACGCCGTTGATGGCCACGGCGCCGCTGGCGCCGATCTGGTAGGACACGACGTTGCGCCCGGCCAGAAACACCGCGTTGCCCGTCACCGACATGCAGGTGAACAGCGACTGGCCGTTGGACGCCAGTGCCAGATCGCCCATGGCGCCGCCCCAGCCACGCACCGCGCCCTCGGCGGCGGCGCTTTGCCACACCGACTGCTGGTCGTTGTGCGAGAACAGCTTGGGCGGCAGCGGCACGGCGCGCGCCTTGTACTGCGCCAGCGTGGTGGGCTGCACCAGGGGGCCGACGTTCAGTTGCACGGCCAGCTGGCCAGCGTCGAAGAACGGCTTGAGCGCGGACAGCGAGGGCGCCAGCGCGTACTGGCGACCGCCGTTGAGTGTCGGCGCCAGTTGCGTGGCATTGAGCGCGCTGCGCGCGAAGGCCAGCCCGCCGCGCACCTTGGCGTATTCGGCGTAGCCCGTGGCGTCCGATGGAATCAGGGTGTTGCCGTGGTCGTTGCCGCCGTACAGGAAGACGCAGACCAGGGCGCGGTAGTCATTGGCGGTGAAGGCGGCCGCCTCGCCCATGGCCGCCAGGTTCAGCGCCCACGGCGTGGCGACGCCGGCCACGCCCAGTTGGCCCACGCGCTGCAAGAAGGCGCGGCGCGCCGGCTGATGATGGTGATGCATGGTGTGGCGTCTCACTTTTGAACGAGGTATTCGGGGCAGCTCATGACCAGCAAGATGGCGCTCCAGATGCGCGTCTTGCGGCCGTAGGCGCTGCCGGTACCGATGGTGGCGATGGCATTGGTGATGGTGGCAAGCGTGGCGCTGGACAGCTGGCCCGCCGCCAGCAGCAGGTTCAGGCGGTTCACCAGGGCTTTGGGGTCATTCACCAGCGCCATCTCGCGCGTGTAGCTCTGCACCCAGATCTTGGTGCCCTTGTCGGCATCCATGCCGTCGCCGATGGCGCCTTCCATGTAGTTGATGTAGCCGGCCACCGTGGTTTCGTTGGTGAGCTGGAACTCCGGCGCGCTCTGGCCGGTGGCGTCCAGGGCCGTGTTCGGCGGCACGTAGCCGGGCCGGAAGAAGTTGAACACCGAGGGGCTGCGCAGCGGGCTCTGGCCCAGGCCCTCGGATGGGTCGGACAGGTCTTCGATCATCCAGGGCGCACCGTTTTTCGGGGCGGCGCCGAAGGTGCGCGCCCACTGCACGCAGCGGATCATGGGCTCGCGCAGCTTGCCCCAGGTGGCTGGCGCCTGCGCCGGGTCGCGGCGTGCCTCGGGATCGAGCAAGATGGCCTTGATGACGGCGGCCAAGTCGCCGCGCACGCCGGCGCCGTTGTTGGCAAAGGCGGCGGCCACCCGCCCCACGTAGGCGGGGCTGGGCGCGCTGGTCACCAGGCGCTGGATGAGTTGCCGGCCGATGAAGGGGGCGGTGTTGGGGTGGTTGAACAAGGTGTCGAGCGCCTTGTCCAGCTTTTGCTGCGGCGGCGTGCTGCCGGCGATGGTGGTGCCCAGGAAGGTGACGTCCAGCGTGGAGTGCTGGGCGGCCTTGACGATCATGGGATTGCGATAGCGCTCGGGCTTGGTGCCTTTGACGTGGCCCGTCGGGTCCAGCACATAGCCGGTGAACACGCGCGCCAGGTTGCTCACGTCGTCCTGGCCGTAGGTTTCAAGCGGGCGGCCGTTGGCGCCCAGGCGCGGCGTTCCGTCCATGTTCAGCTGGATCAGCCCGATGGTGAACAGCTGCATCACCTCGCGCCCATAGTTCTCGTCCGGCTGGCGACCGGTGGCGGCGTCTTCCTTCTGGTTGCCCAGCGTGTTCAGGAAGATGCCCATGGCCGGGTTCAGCGTGATCTCGCCCAGCAGCTTGCGAAAGTTGCCGAAGGCGTTGCGATTGAGCAAGTCCCAGTACGCGGCCATGGCAAACGAGCACGACTCGCCTTCGATCAGCGTGGTGGACACCACCATGATCTCCGACAGCGCCAGCGCCACGCGCTTGCGCATGGCATCGCTCGATTGCATCAGCTGATACCACACCATGTAGTCGGCATAGGCATCGTTGTCGAGAACGTTGGCGCCGGTCCTGTTGTAGCCGCGCGAGATCAGCCAGTCCCAGGCCGCCTGGGTGGGGGGCTGCGCCATCTGGGCCGTCAGCCAGCCCTCGTAGCCCTTGGCGCGCACCTGGTCGATCTCGTCATCGCTGGACGAGAACTGCGCCTGATGCAGAAAGCGCGCCGCCTGCTCGGGGGAAATGGGGCCGCTGGGTGCGGCCGGGGGTGTGTCGAAGTTGCCGGGATTTTCGGCAACACCCGTTCCATCGCTGCCGCCGCCACAGGCCGCCAAGGCGGCGGCAGCCAGTGCGCTCAGACCGAGGGTGCCAGCCGCGGGGTGGCCAGTCGTTGTCGCAGTGGCTGGTGTCGATGACGACGCGCCGGACTGTGGCGTTGCGGCGGGCTGGTTTGCCAGCGGTGTGCACGCGCTTTCAGAGACCTCCAGGGTCATGTTGGCATCCTTGTGTGCAGGGTTCGAGTGGCCGGCTGCACAAGGCGAAACCCGCGGTCACACACAAAGATGCACGTTGACGACGCCGCAAGCCGGGACAGCATGTCGCCGCGGTTTGAACTGCACCCGGTCAAACCGGGCATGCCCCGGCAGGCACGTGTACTTTCAACTATGCCGACAACCACCCCGATGGCGGTCACAAAGCGTTAGCGTGGGGGTATTCGCGGCGCGAGCCTACGGAAACGGGCTTTTCCCGCGGCGGCGTTGACTTTCCTTGCCTTGCGCCCATTCTTGCAGGGGTGCTTGTCGGGTGAGCGCGCCAGCCATTGGTTGCAATTGGGCAACAAACGCTGGATGGGCGGCCAGCCCAGGCGCCCGCGATCGGGTCGAAGCGGCGTGCCAGCCTCAATCGATCTCGGCAACCAACTCGATCTCCACGCACGCGCCCAGCGGGATCTGCGCCACGCCGAAGGCGCTGCGCGCGTGCTTGCCGGCGTCGCCGAACACCTCACCCAGCAGCTCGGAGCAGCCGTTGGTGACCAGGTGCTGCTCGGTGTAGTCGAGCGTCGAGTTGACCAGGCTCATCACCTTGACGATGCGGCGCACGCGCCCCAGGTCGCCCTCGCACGCGGCCTGCAGCGTGCCCATCAGGTCGATGGCCACGGCGCGCGCGGCCTCCGCGCCTTCGGCGGTATCCATGTTCGCCCCCAGCTTGCCGGTCCAGACCTTGCCCTCCTTGCGGGCGATGTGGCCGGACAAGAAGACCAGCCGGCCGCTGCGCACAAAGGGCACATAGGCCGCGGCGGGGGTGGAGACGGGCGGCAGCGTGATGCCCAGTTGCTGCAGTTTGGCGGCGATGCTCATGGTGTGCCCTCAAGGGTGTTGAAAGGATGCGGCGCGCCCGCCCCGCAGGCACGCACCACGCCACTGTAACGGCCGGCGCGCGGCGCGGCATGATGCGGGCATTGGAAGGGAGATTCATTGGCCGTGCCACCGACCTTGCCCGCGCATGCCGCCCAGCGCCCGCTGGCCGCCGCGCTGCTGGCCTTGCCACTGGGGGCCTGGCTGGGCACGGCCGTGCAGGTGCAGCAGCGCGCGCTGGATGCGCCCGCGGTCTATGGCGGCGCGCTGGCCCTGGCGCTGCTGCTGGCGGGGCTGGCGGCCTGGGCCTTGCGAACGCGGCGCGTGGCGGCCGGCGCGCTGCGACTGCTGCCCCTGGCTTGGCTGCTGGCCGGCGCGCTGGCCGCCTGGGGCGCCGCCGGCTGGCGCGCGCAGCAGGTGGCCGCGCAGGCCTTGGCGCCCGACCTGGAAGGCGCGGACCTGCTGCTGACCGTCGTGGTCGCCCGCATGCCGCAGCAGGGCGCCACCGGCTGGCGCTTTGTCTTCGAGGTCGAACGGGCCGAGCGAGATGGTTCACGGGTCAGGCTGCCGCCGCGCGTGCAGCTGGCCTGGTACAGCGCCGCGCCCGACGGCGCCGCGCGCGCCGACAGGGGCCCGCCCGAGCCGATCCGCGCCGGCCAACGCTGGCGCCTGCAGGCGCGTCTGAAGGCGCCGCACGGCACGCTCAACCCGCACGGCTTCGACTACGAGCTGTACCTGTGGGAGCAGGGCATCGGCGCCACCGGCTACGTGCGTGCCGGCCCGCGCGACGCGCCGCCGCAGCGCCTGGCCGAGGGCGTGGGCCACCGCGTCGAGCGCGCGCGCCAGGCCGTGCGCGACCGCATCCTGGCGCGGGCCGAATCGCCGGGCGACGCCGCCGCGCACGGCCGGCTGGCCATCGTCGCCGCGCTGGTGACGGGTGACCAGGGCGTGATCGAGCACCGCGACTGGGACCTGTTTCGCGTCACCGGCGTGGCGCACCTGATGAGCATCTCGGGCCTGCACATCACCATGTTCGCGTGGCTGGCCGCCGGCGCGGTGGGTTGGCTGTGGCGGCGCGCAGCGCGCTGGCGCGGCTGGGGGCGCGCCAACCCCTGCCTGTGGCTGCCGGCGCCCAGCGCGGCCTGGATCGGCGGCGTGGCGCTGGCGGCGGCCTACGCGCTGTTCAGCGGCTGGGGCGTGCCGGCGCAGCGCACGGTGCTGATGCTGGCCGGCATGACGGCACTGCGCGTGGCCGGCCTGCGCTGGCCCTGGTGGCTGGCCTGGCTGTGGGCCGGCGCGGCGGTGCTGGCGCTGGACCCGTGGGCGCTGCTGCAGGCGGGCTTCTGGCTCAGCTTCGTCGCGGTGGGCATCTTGTTTGCTACTGATTCGAGAGCTGCCGGCGCAGGTCACAAGGGCGCCAGCGGTCATTTTGTTCAATTGCTTCGCGAGCAGGGCGTGGTCACGCTGGCGCTCACGCCGCTGTCGCTGCTGCTGTTCGGCCAGGCCTCGGTGGTGGGGTTGGCGGCCAATCTGGTGGCCATCCCGTGGGTCACGCTGGTGGTCACGCCCCTGGCCTTGCTGGGCGTGGCCTGGCCCGCCTTGTGGCAGGCCGCCGCGCTGGCCCTGCAGCCGCTGGTGGCGTTGCTGCAATGGCTGGCCACTTGGCCGTGGGCGCAGTGGTCGGTGCCGGCGCTGCCCCTGGCGCTGGGCGCACTGGCGGTGGCCGGCGGCGCGCTGCTGGCCATGCGCTGGCCGCTGGCGCTGCGGCTGGCCGGCGTGCCGCTGCTGCTGCCCCTGCTGCTGTGGCAGCCGGCGCGGCCGGCGCCCGGCCAGTTCGAGCTGCTGGCGGCCGACGTCGGGCAGGGCAGCGCCGTGCTGGTGCGCACCGCGCGCCACAGCCTGCTGTACGACGCCGGGCCACGCTATTCGGAAGACAGCGACGCCGGCCAGCGCGTGCTGGCGCCCCTGTTGCGCGCCCTGGGCGAGCGCCTGGACACCCTGGTGCTGAGCCACCGCGACACCGACCACACCGGCGGCGCGGCGGCCGTGCTGGCGCAGCAGCCCTGGGCCGAGCTGATCACCTCGATCGAGCCCGGCCGCGTGCTGGAGGGCCTGCCCGCCGGCACGCCCTGCCGCGCCGGCCAGGGCTGGCAGTGGGACGGCGTGCGCTTCGACGTGCTGCATCCCGACGCCGCGCAAGCCGCCGCCGCGCGGCGCAGCAATGCCATGAGCTGCGTGATCCGGGTCAGCACGCCGCAGGCGTCCGCCCTGCTCACCGGCGACATCGAGGCGGCGCAGGAGCAGGCGCTGCTGGCGGTCGGCGCGCCGCTGCGCAGCACGGTGCTGCTGGTGCCGCACCACGGCAGCCGCACCTCGTCGTCGGCCGCCTTCATCGACGCCGTGCAGCCGCGGCTGGCGCTGATCCAGGCCGGCTATCGCAACCGCTTTCACCACCCCGCGCCACCGGTGCTGGCGCGCTACGCCGAGCGCGGCGTGCCGGTGCGCGCCTCGCCCGCCTGCGGCGCCATGCGCTGGAGCAGCGCCCGCCCCGACGAGCTGGCGTGCCAGCGCGACAGCGCCGCGCGTTACTGGCACCATCGGGTGCCGAGTGCCGCGCCATGACCAAGACCCTGCTCATCGTCTATCACAGCCTGACCGGCGGCACGCGCCAGATGGCCGAGGCCGCGGCCGCCGCCGCGCGCGCCGAGGAGGGCGTGGTGGTGCGCTTGCTGCGCGCCGTGGACGCCGGCCCCGCCGACGTGCTGACCGCCGACGGCTACCTGTTTGCCGCACCCGAGAACCTGGCCGCGCTGGCCGGGCTGATGAAGGATTTTTTCGACCGTTGCTACTACCCCGTGCTGGGCCAGGCCAACGGCCGGCCCTACGCCGCCATGTTCTGCGCCGGCAGCGACGGCAGCAACGCCCTGCGCCAGCTGGAGCGCATCGCCACCGGCTGGCGCCTGAAGCAAATCGCGCCCAGCCTCATCGTGTGCACCCACGCGCAAACGCCCGAGCGCATTCTGGCGCCCAAGATCATCGGCGCCGACGACCTGGCGCGCTGCGCGGAGCTGGGGGCCGGGCTGGCGGCGGGGCTGGCGGCGGGGGTGTTTTGAGCGTCTTTCATACCGAACGCAGAGGTCGCAAAGGATTCGCAGAGGACGCAAAAAAGACATTCTTGAAGGGGTCTGTCAAGAAGTGAGCGCCGGCACCGTCGGGCACGTGCCAAGGTGAAGCGCCCCACCATGAATTTTTCTGCGTCCTTTGCGAATCCTTTGCGTCCTCTGCGTTCGGCTGTTCTGCCGGCGTTGCTTTGGACTTGACCCCATCCCACGGACAGGTATTGGCTTGATTCTCAAGCCGTCTCTGGTGCAGGGTTATCCACGGGCGA
>OFTX01000015.1_pt1 | contig 119210 bp, 144 predicted proteins | sample 1775051 | NCBI WGS metagenome assembly OFTX01 (sample SAMN08195772, study PRJEB24354) | sludge metagenome | isolation source: sludge from phenol fed wastewater aerobic bioreactor A | place: India: Nagpur | collected 2016-09-15 | reverse complement strand
TCCGGCCTGTGCCCCCGGGGGGTGTCGTCTCACCCCCGGAGCCTCTTCGGCTTTCCGGAAAAAATCGCGTCGAAACTTCGACGTCGCGGTGGGGTGGGGTGCGGGCGCCGTCTCGCCGGCCTTCGCGAACGGGTGGGCTCGGGGTTCGGGTTTTCGCAGGTGGGGGACCATCCGATGACGAAGCCCTTGACGCGGGCGCAGGTCGCCGAGCTCTGCGCCTGTCGTTCCGACATGATCCCGTCGAGCCCGCTCTATTCGCTGACGCGGTTCTATCCGCCCGGTCCCGTCTGTGCCGCCTACATCAATTCGACCGGGCCGATCGATGCGATCACCGGGCCGTCGGGCTCGGGAAAGACCGTCGGAACGGTGTTCAAACTGATCCAATTCGCCGCCGTCACGATGCCGGTGACGAAGTCGGGCATCGTCAAGGTGCGCATCACGGTTCTCCGCGACAACTATCGCGCGCTCTACCGCACCACCTTACGGTCGTGGTTTCAGTGGTTCCCGCCCGACTTTCCCGGATCGCAGTTCTTCGGCGGACAGGACCGCCCCGCCCAACACCGCCTGCGCCTCTCCACGGTGCGCATGGTCGACGGCGCCTTGCGCGAGGTGCCGATGGACCTCGAGGTCGATTTCTTCGCCGTCGGCGACGTCGCGATCGAAGAATTGCTCAAGGGATACGAGACCTCCGCCGTCTGGGCGAACGAAGGCGATCTCCTGCAACAGCGCGTGATCCCCTTCGCCTACGATCGAACCGGACGCTACCCCTCCAAGACCGAATTCGACGGCCCCGTCTCCCTTCCCCGTATGGTCGCCGTCGACTTCAATCCGACGGCGCCGAACCACCCGTTGTGGCGCGCCTGTGCCACCGGGTCGTTCCAGAAGGAAAAGCCCGACGATCCGCTCGAAGCGGCACTCCAGGACACGGCGGCGGCGACGATGCCGAAGGTCGCCGTCAACTTCTTCCATCAGCCGTCGGGCCTCTCGGCGGCGGCGGAAAATCGTCTGGGCAAGAGCTACCAGGACTATGCCAGCGCCGCCTCGGTGATGACCGAAAACGACGTTCGCCGCTTCGTCCATGGGCTTCCGGGCTACGCGCTCGACGGAAAGCCGGTCTACGCCAAGGATTTCGACCGCAAACGCCATGTCGCCGCCGGCCCTCTTCCGGTGATCCCGGGCCTTCCGCTCCACCTCGGTCTCGATCAGGGCATGAGCCCGGCGGCGGTGCTGTTCCAGGTGTCGAGCCACGGGCAAGTGAGGGTCTACCGCGAGCTGTGGTTGGGGCAAGGCGTCAACTACCCCCGCTTTCTCGCCTCGCTGATCCCGATCCTGACCCAACCGCCATTCCTGGGCCTTCCCCCCGGAAACTACACGGCCGATCCCGCCGGCTTCTATGGTGCCGACAAGGTCACGGGCGAACTCGCCTGGGCGCAGGCGATTTCGCAGGGTCTCGGTCATCCGGTCTATCCGGCGGCGTCCAATGAGCCGCCGACGCGGCAAGCGGCGGTGCAACTCCGCCTCGCCTATCAGGTCGATGCTCAGACGCCCGGGCTCGTCATCGATCCCGAGGGATGCCCCTTGCTCGTCGAGGGTTTCGAGGCGGAATACAAGTTCCCGAAGCTCTCGGAAAAAGCGGCGACCGACTATGCCGAGGCACCGCTGAAGAACCTTCATTCCAACGTTCACGACGCGCTGCAATACGGCGTCCTCGGCGTCTTCTCGCCGAATGCGGTGATCGCCGAGGCGAGCCGCGCCGGCCGTCCCGCCAACGTCACCACCCTGCATGGCGGCCGCGAGGCGCGGCCGGGCGGAAAGTCCGGCCCCGACGGCAATTGGAACTTCTCGGCATGGCGCTGACCGTCGTTCGCCCGGCCCCCTTCCTCGACACGGTGGCGCTGGTTCGCGGTCTCGCCGGCCTCAAGCCGCACATGTCCGCGCTCGCGACGTTTCAGGTCGCGGGCTCGGCCACATGGGGCTTCGTCGACGAAGGCGGCCGGCTCCTCGCGGTGATGGGTCTGTGGCCGCTTTCCGACGGTGAGGACGAGATCTATCTGGTCGGCCGCCCCGCCGCCGAAGTCGGCCCGCGCCTGCTCGAGATGAGCCGCCGGGCGCGCTTAATCCTCGCCCATCGGCTCCACTCTGGCACGAGGCGCATCGTCGGTTTCGTGAGGATCGGGCACGAACCGGGCGCGCGCCTGGCGCGCCTCGCGGGATTTCGTCTCTCCCGCGAGGCGGCGCCTCTCGGCCTCACGCGATGGGAGATCGCTTCGGATGAGTGGCTTGGTCGACGCGCTCTTCGGCAATTCGGCGAAGAAGGCGCAGGAAGCGGCGGAACGTGATCGCCAGCTCGCGCAGGTCGCGCAACAGCGCTCGCTGCAGACGGCGCAGGACGAGGCGGCGCAAGCGGGCGGCCAGCTCGCCGGCATCAAGTCGGTGCGCGGCCAGCGCCTGCTGCTCTCCGCCGAATCGGGCGGAACCGGCGAAACGATGGGGACCGCCTGATGGCCGACCGCGAAATCGAGGATATTCGCCTCCGCCGGGCGCCCGCGTGGACCGACAAGACGGTTTGGAACGGCATCTACGAGGATGCATGGACCTATGTCGTCCCCTATCGCAAGCCGGTCGACGGTCCGTCGGGCTCGGACAAGGGCGCCTCTCGGCTCGAAAATCTCTACGACAACACCGCCATCGTCTCGACCTTTCGAGGCGCCGGCCAGATGCAGCAAGATCTCTATCCCTCGGGTCAGCCGTTCTTCCGCCTGAAGCCCGGACCGATCTCGAAGGCGGTGCTCAAGCGGCGCGGCGGCATGGGCGACAACGGCGGTCCTTCGCTCGAAGGCGCCGCCAATCCGCTGGCGGACATGGAGCGCCGGCTCGACGACGTCACCGAACAGATCCGCCCATTCTTCCTGACCGGCGACTGGGACAACGCCTCGTCGGAACTCTGCATCGATCTCTATGTCGGCACCGGCATCATGTTGCTGATCGCCGGAGATCTCGAGCGGCCGATCCGCTTCGTCACGCTCCCGGTCGACGAATGCGCGCTGGAGCCCGGGCCGCACGGCGACGTCGCCGGCCTCTTCTGGAAGACCAAGATGGCGCGCCGCGCCATCGCGGCGTCGTTCCCGAAGGGCGTATTTCCAGACGACTTCCACAAGGCCTTGAAGGATCCGGCCTCGGCCTCCGAAACGGTCACGCTCTACCAGGACTTCGTGCAGGAGAAGAAGGGAAAATACCGCTGGAAGATGGTGGTTTCGATCGATGAGAGCGAGGTTCCGATCGCCGTCCAGCGCTACCGGACACAACCCTTCATCGCCGCGCGTTACTTCCGCGTCCCCGGCGAGACCCATGGGCGCGGTCCCGCGCTTCTGGCGATCCCGACGGCGCGGACGCTCAACCGTGCCATGGAACTGGCGCTGAAGAACTTCGCCCTCAACATGCTCGGCATCTGGGGCTATCGCCCCGGCGGCACCTTCAATCCCGACGGCGTGCAGAAGGGGCCGGGCTCGTTCTGGCCGATGCAGGCGACCGGCGGCGTGATGGGGCCGGACGTGTTTCGGATCGACACCGGCGGCGGGCGCGCGGATCTCTCGCAGATCGTCATTCAGGAGCTGCGCACGCAACTCCAGGCGGCGCTCCACGACGAACAATTGCCGACCACCGGCACGCCGTCGAGCGCGGCCGAGGTGATGGCGCGCATGTCGCGGATCAAGGCGAATTACGTCGGCGCCTTCGGCCGGATGATCAACGAGGTGATCCCGGTCGTGGTGCGCCGCGCGATCGAGATCCTGCACGGTCTCGACCTCGTCACGGTCGATCTGGCGCTCGAACAGCTCCTGGTGTCGATCGAGGTGATCTCACCCCTGGCGCAGGCCCTGAAGGCGGACGTGCACCGTTCGACCGTCGAGGCCATGCAGATGGTGGCGATGCTCGAGGGACCGCAGGCGGTCGCGCGGCGCTTCAAGCTCGACGAGATCCTCCCCGAGATGATCAAGGATCTCGGGGTCGGCAGCGAGTATGTGCGCACGGTGCAGGAACTCGCCGCCTATGACGCGCAGGCCGCGGAACAGGCGCAGGCCGCCGCGCTCGCGCAATCGGCGATCGACCAGCCAAAGGCCTGGAGCGACGCGGTTCAGACGATGACGCAACCCGCCGATCAGGGGGCCGCCGCATGAGACGCGAAGCCTCGCCCGCCGTGCCGCTCTCCACGTCGCTGCGCCGGATCACGACGCCGGACGTGCTCGAGGCCTCGCTCGCCGAGGTCGATCTCGACGCGATGTTGCGCCAGCTCTCCGGCCGGCTCGATCCGGCTCGACAGGAGGCCTTCGTCACCGCCGAGACGGCGGCGCGGGCGCAGGTCGCCGAGCTCGCCAAGCGCCTGTTCGACGATCCGGTCTATCGGCCGCTCGTCGAGTGGTTGCTCGACATCACCCTGCGCCGGCCGGTCTCGATCTGGGGCCTAGGCGAGGCGGGCCGCGAATATGTCGATCGCCGCGAAGGCGCGAATTCGGTCGTCTGGCAGCTCCTCCAGGCGGTCGCCGAAGGACGTGAGGAGCCTCCCCCGATCCGAGAAGGAACGACGCCATGAATGTCCGCCTGTTCGCTCGCCTGCCGCGCCCCGTCTTCGCCGCCGAGGACGGTGGCGGTGCGGCGCCGCCCGTCACGCCGCCCGCCGCGTCGGATGCGCCGCCGTCCGCCGCGACCGATCCGACGCCTGCGCCGTCCGCTTCGACCACGGCCTCGCCGCCGCCCGCCTCCGAATCGCCGTCCGAAACGCCGTGGTGGCACGACGGCGTTCCCGAGCATCTGCGCGGCGCCGATGAGAGGGCGACCGTCGCCAATCTGATGAAGGCCTACACCGGCGCCCGCGAGGCGATCTCCAAGGCCGGCGAGGTGCCGAAAGACATCGCCGGCTACGCGCTCGCGCCCTCGGAGAAGCTCAAGCCCTATACCGACGGTCTCGACAAGGATCCGTTCTGGCAGACGACGCGCGAGCTGGCGCTGAAGCACGGATTGCCGGCGCCGAAGTTCCAGGCGCTCTTCGGCGATCTCATGGAGGCGATGGTCGACAAGGCGCTGGTCGCCGAGCCGTTCTCGCCGGAGGCCGAGCGCGCCGCGCTCCTGCCGCAGATCACCGACCCGAAGCATCGCGCGACCGAGGCCGACCGCATCGCCCGCGAGAACATCGCGACGGTGCGTGCCTGGGGCGAACAGGGCCTCGACAAGGGCGTCGTCGCGACCCTCGAGGCGACGATGGACCGTGCCTCGACCAACAAGCTGGTGGCGTGGATCCGCGAGGGCCGCGCCGAACAGGCCCCGGCGCTGGGCGGCGCCACGCCCGGCGTGGTGACCGAGGCCGAGATCGACGCGCGGATCAAGGACCCGCGCAACAATTTCGGCACGGCGCAGTATGACGAGGCCTTCGCCGCCAAGACGACGGAGATGAAGAAGGCGTTCTATCGCTGATCGGCTTCGTCGTCCCCACCTCCGCCGCCGCCTTCGGGCGGCGGTTTCGTTTCCGGCGCGCTTAACGGCTCTCCCGCCCGCCGATGCTGTGACCACCGAAGACTTCGACCCGGTTCCGACGGTGGCCCTCGCGAAGACGCGACCCGCCGACACCCGGCCCTCCCCGTCCGAGGCCTCAGCAACCGTCATTCGGAGAGAAATCATGTCGCGCGCCGAAGCCTGGTATGAAGCCGGCTATGTCAAGGGGGCCATCCACAAGCTCCAGTCCAGGGGCTGGCTGCTCCAGCACACCATCGAAGCGGGAACCACGGTCGACAAGTCGACCGTCACCTGGAAGCTCGTCGGCACCGGCGAGGCCACCGAACGCGAGCCCGGCGGCGGCGATGTTCCCACCATGAACGCCGCCCGCACCGCGGTCACCGCCACCTTCAAGGACTACGAGGCCAACGATTGGATCGACAGCCTCGACGTCAACAAGCAGTCCGAGAACGAACAGCAGATCGTTCAGCAGACCGCCGCCATGGCGATCGGCCGCAAGTTCGATCGTCTCATCCTCGGCACGATGGACACCGCCGCCGCCTCGATCACTACGATCGGCGACGGTTCGGCGGCGCTCGGCCTCCTCGACGTCTTCGAGGCGCAGTCGCAGATCGCCGGCATCGGCGCCGGCAGTTACGAGTATTTCTGCGCCCTGCGGCCGCGCGATCTGACCCAGCTCGAACTGTCGACCCGGATGAGTTCCGAAGACTACGTCGGGCCGGAATACGCGCTGATGCGCGAGGTCGGCGCCCGCAAGTATCGCGGCATCAACTTCGTGCCGATGCCCGACGACTTCTTCGCCGTTCCCTCGGCAAACCAGATCGATCTCTACATCTGGGCAAAGCAGACGATCGGCTTCGAGTGGAACAAGAAGATGGTGTCGCGGATCGACTACATCGGGGCGAAGAAGAAGTGGCTCGCGGCGAACGACATCGCCTGCGCCTCCACCGTTCTCCTCCCCGAGGGCATTCGCCGGCTCCGCGTCAAGTCCAACGCGGCGCTGGTCATCCCGGCGGCGTGATCGTGATCGACGGCGGCGCGATCGGCGCCGTCGCTTCTCCCGTCTCATCATGAGGAAACTCCCATGTCCTTCTGCGCTCGCGCCCTGCATCGCATCAGTCAGTCGATGGTCGGCCTCGCCTCCGGAATCGCCAAGCAGGCGCAGGTTTCCGGCTGGCGCTACGCCACCGACGATGCCGCCGCCACGGTCGAGACCGCCGGCTATTTCAACGCCGCTCGGTCCATCCTCGCGGTCGGCGACAGTATCGAGGCCCACATGGCGATGGGCGGCACGCCGGTGCTGAAGTTCTACGTGGTCACGGCCGTTCCGGCCACCGGCAACGTCACCATCGCCCTCGCCGCCACGGCCGCCGGCTGATCCCATCCTCCCGGCGCGGTCTCCTTCCCCGCGCCCACCTTCCGCCTCGGCCCCATCGGCCGGGGCGGTCTTTCTCGCCGGAGCCCGCCATGTCCGAGGTCATCGATACCCCGACGATCATCAATCGCGCGCTCGCCCGGATCGGCGCGGCGCCGATCGCCTCGATCGATGCCGACGACGACGAGACGCGCGCCGTCATGGCGATTTGGGCCGACCTCGTCGATGCGGCCTTCGTGCTCTGGGATTGGCACTGGCCGCGCCGGATCCGCGCCCTCGAGGCGCTCGCCGCCAAGCCCTTCGGCTATGCGACCGCCTTTCGTTTTCCCGCCGACGCGATGGGGCCGCCGCTCGCGCTCTATGCGTCCGAGGCGGCCCGCGCCGATCCCTTGCGCGACTACCGCGTCGAGGGCCGCGAGGTCGCCGTCGATGCCTCCGTTCTCTGGGGCCGCTTCGTCTGCCGGATCGATCCGGCGGACTGGCCGGCGGATTTCCGTCTCGCCTTCACCGTGTGGCTCGCCTCGTCCCTCTGCGTACCGCTGACCCATGACGCCGATCTCGCCGCGCGTCTGGCGCAAGAGGCGCTCGGCGCCCCGTCGGAACAGGGCCGTGGCGGCCTGATCGGCCGAGCGATCGCCGGGGATGCCGCGAAGTCCGGCGGCGTCGCGCCCCTCAACACGTCCGACACGCTCACCTCCGCCCATCGCGGCGGGCGCGACTGGAGCTTCTTCTGATGGTGATGCGGCCCGGAACCTATCAGGCCAATTGCAACGCGGGCGAGATCGACCCGGCCGCGCGCGGCAATACCGGGCTCAAACAGTATTATTCCGGGCTCGCGCGCGCCGAGAACGTCCAGCCGATCCCGCAGGGCGGGTTCAAGCTCCTGCCGCGCACGCGCTTCGCCGCCGATCTGGGCCTCGCCACCGGCGAGGCGCGGCTTCACGCCTTCACCGTCGACCGCGATCACGCCTACGTCGTCGCTCTCACGGGCGGCCTCGCCACGATCTTCAAGGACGGCGTCGAGGTCGGGTCGCTGGTGGTGCCGTGGTCCGATGCCGAGGTGCCGCTGGTCAAGACGATCCAGCGGCAAGAGAGCATGTTTCTGTTCCACCCGGATCATGCGCCCCGCCGTATCCTGCGCCACGGCTCGGATACGGTATGGACGATCGATACCGTCGTCTGGTCGTCGGTGCCCGAGGTCGACCTCGGCGGCACCTACACCAACACCGACGAAAAATGGACCATTCGTCTCGGATGGACCGAGGGCACCGTGTTCATCGGCGCCTCGGGCTTCACGCTCTCGGTCGACGGCGTCGCCACGTCGATGGTCAATTTCGTCGTCGCCGGTGGCGGGCTCGATCTCGCGGCGATCGCCGCCAACATCCAGACCGCGCTCGAGGACCATCCGGCCCTCGATCCCGGTCTGGTCGTCGTGGTCGGATCGGCCTTCTCGACCTATTGGACCGAATTCGAGGTGACGTTCTCCGGCGGCCGCAACTCCGGCGAGAACTGGACCATCTCGGGCGCGGCCGCCCTCGACGTGACGATCTCGGTCAACACCACCCGCACCGTGCGCGGCCGCAAGGGCGGCGAGGCGATCATGTCGGCGACGCGCGGCTGGCCGCGCTGCGCCGCGTGGTATCAGGATCGCATGCTCCCGGCCGGCTTCAAGGCGAAGTCGTCGGCCTTCGCGGCGAGCCGAACGGGCGAATATTTCGATCTCAACATCGAGTTGAACGCCGACAGCGGCGGCATGCTGATCAATCTCGACACCGACGGCGGCGAGGAGATCATTCACCTGATCCAGGGTCAGTATCTCGGCATCTTCACCAATGTCGCGGAATACCACCTCGCCGACCGGGCGTTGAAACGCAACACGCCGCCGAACGTGGTGCGCTCGTCGATGAACGGCGCCTCGCCGCGCGTGCCGCCGATCGTCCAGGAAAATTCGATCCTCTACGTCTCGCGAGAAGAGACCGTCGTCTATGCCGCGACCTATGACGCGGTGTCGACCTCGTTCCAGTCGACGCCGCTCTCGGTGCTGTCGTCGCATCTGATCGACGGGGTCCGTGGCGCGGCGCTTCAGACGGCGCAGCACGCGACCGATGCCCAACGCTACTTCCTGCCCCGCGACGACGGCGTGATGGTGATCGCCTGCCTGATCCGCAATCAGGACGTCTCGCCGTTCGTGCGCTGGACGACGGCCGGAGCGGTTCATGCCGTCGTCGTCGACGGGGCGAATCGCGTCGCGCTCCTGGTCGATCGCGTGGTCGGCGCCGAAACGCGGCGCTTCCTCGAGATCATGGACGATGATCTCCTCTTCGACGCCGTAGTGACGCGCACTCTCGCCGAACCGGCGACGCTGATCGACGGTCTCGACGCGCACGAGGGCGCGACCGTGTGGGCCGACGTCGACGGTTGGATCGAAGGACCGTTCGTCGTCGCCGAGGGCACGATCACGCTGCCGCATGCGGGCTCGGTGGTGCGGGTCGGACGCTGGACGCCGCCGGTGGTCGAGACGCTGCCGCTGGTGCGCGATCTCGGGGGACGACAGGTGTTGCGCCGTCCGGCGCGCGTGCACACGGTTCAGGTCGACGTGATCGACACGACGTCGATCGCCGTCGGCGCCAACGGCCGCCCGGCGTCGGACGTCGCTCTCGCGCGCTTCGGCGATCCGGCCGATCAGCCCTTCGCCGGCCGCGACGGCGAGGTGGTCAAGACCGGCCTCGCCGGCTTCTCGGTGGCGGGCCAGGTCACGATTTCGCAGGCGCGCCCCGGCCGCCTCCAGGTCCGCGACGTCACGATCCAAGCGAGGGTGTAGCCATGGAATTCGCGCTCGCCGCCGTCTCCTCCCTCACTTCGTCGGTCACCGGCGCCCTCGGCCTCGGCGCCGCCTCGGCCCCGTTGAACCTCCTCACCGGAACGGCAGCGGCCGGCGCCGGTGCCGGGGCCGCCGGAGGCTCGACGGCGCTCTCGATCCTTCAGGGCGGCATGGGCCTGCTCGGCGCGATGGCATCGATCCGCGCCGGCCAGTCCGCCGCCGCCGGCTATCGCTCGCAGGCCGCCGACACCCGTCTCGACGTCGGACAGGAGACGATCGCCGCGACGCAGAAGGAGACCTCGTTGCGCAAGGCGCTCGTCGCCTCGCTCGGCGAACGCGACGTCGCCTATGCCGCGTCGGGCGTCGACCTGTCCTTCGGCACGCCGGCCGCCGCGCGCTCGCAGGCGATCGACGACACCAACAGCGCCATGTCGATGGCGCGTACTCAGAGCGAGATGCGCCGCCGCCAGCTTCTCGCCCGCGCCGACACGCTCGACGCGATGGCCGAGGATGCCGCCTCGTCCGGTCTGATCAAGGGCCTCGGCACCTTCGGCGGCTCGATGTTCGACATCGTCAAGAGGGGTTGACATGGCCAATCAGCGCGGATCCGGTCTCGGCATCACGCCCTTCGATCCGACGCCGCCGGTCGACCGATCGGTCCCCGGCTCGGTCGCCGGCTTCACCGACCGTTCGTCGGAGGCGGCGGCGGCGGTCTTCGGCGGTCTCGGCGCCAAGGTCGGCGCGCTCGCCGACCAGCTCGCCGCGAGCGAGGGCCGCAAGGCCGGCCTCGCCGCCGGGGCCGATCCGAACTTTCGTCCGAGCGACGGCGAGACGATCCGGGCGCGCGCCTACGACAAGGCGGCCGGCGACGTCTATCTCTCCAACCTCACCGCCCGCTTCCATGCCGACGCGCTCGATCTCGCCGAGGCCCACAAGGCCGATCCGGTCGGTCTGAAGGCGGCCTATGACGGGCTCGTGGCGACCTATCGCCGCGACCACGTCTTCCCGGAGGTCGACGGTCTGTTCCAGGCCGATGCCACCCGTCTCGGATCGAGCCTGCGCCGCGCCACCTTCAACCAGTGGGAAGCGAAGACGAAGGACCAGCAACACGCCGCGCTGATCGAGGGAATGGCAACGCGCGAGCGCGACACGCAACGGGTGCTCGCGCTCGATCCCCACGACCAGGTCGCGGAAGACACGGTGAAGCGGCTTCGAGACGAGGACGTCGCCGCCATCAAGGCGCAGATCGCCAGTGGAGCGATCACCGCCGTTCAGGGGGAAAAGCTGATCCTCGACCGGATGCAGGGCGCCGAGGCGAGCCTCGCCGTGGCGCGGGCCTCGACGCTGCCGACCGCCGACCAGGTCGACGCCTATCGCGCCAAGCTGAAGGCGGATTTCGTCGCCGGAAAGCTCGACGGCGTCACCGATTTCGGCGATCTCGACGGCGCTCTCGCCAAGCTCTCCAAGGCGAAGCGCGTCGAGATGGATCGCGCCGTAAAGGGGCTCGAAGGCGATCTCTCCGACTTCCTCGATCGCCAGAAATCCGGCCTCGACGGCTCGGCCGACTGGGCGGCGCTCGAAGCCCGCGCCAAGGCGATCGGCCCGGCCGCCATCGCCGCCGTTGCATTGACACGGGACAAGCTGACGATCCGCCGCCGTATCGATTCTCTCGCGCCCGACCAGTCCGGTCTCTTCGTGCGCAATATCGAGACGGCGACGAAGGCGGCGCCGATCGTCACGCCCGGCGCCTTCGCCACCGGCTATTCGCCGCAGGCGATGGGCGACCGGATCGAGGGCGGCTACGAGAGCTCGGTCGCCGGTCCCGACGGGCGTGCCGTCGTGCGCACCCTCGAGGACGTCCGCGAGGGTCGCTCGGCCTATGTCACGCTCGCCGGGGATCCCTCGCTCTACGGGCGCGAATACACGCTGCCGTCGGTCACCTGGACGGCGAACGGCGTCACCCACACGTTGACGAACGTGCGCGGCGTCGTGCACGACACCGGCTCGGCCTTCCGAGGCCAGCCGGAGGGCCGGTTCGACGTGGCGATCGGCCGCGATCTCGACCAGACCGAGCGCAATCAGTCGATGCGATCGGTTCGCTTCGTCCCCGGAAGTGCGATCGGCTTCAATGCCCATACGGCCGAGCTGATTGCCGATGCACGCAAGTACGATGATGACCGGAGCAAGCTCATCGCCAAGGACCCACTCCTCGCCGCCACTCGCGCGGGCCTCATGCCGGAGATCGCGCCCGTCGACTTCGCCGCCGGCCCCGACGCGCTCGCGGCCGAATTCCGGACGCGGGTCGCCCAAGCCGATGCCGTCGCCGGCATCTATCGCCGCCCCGCCGCCTACATCCGCCCGGATGAAAAGCCGGTGTTGCAGGCCCGTCTCGACCAGGGCGGCCGTGCCGCGATCGACACCGTCGTCGGCCTCGTGCGCGGCGCCGGCACGCGGGCGCCGCAGGTTCTCGCCGAAATCGGCGACGGAGCGCCCGAGCTCGCCCATGCGGCGCAGGTCCAGATCGCGACCGGCGACCCGTCCTTCGCCCTCGAGGTGGCCGAGGCGCAGAAGATGCGGGCGGTGAAGGGCGCCGAGATGCCGGAAATCCGCAAGGCCGATTTTCTCGACGCCTGGCGCGCCACCGTCGGTTCGGCGCTCCAGGGGCTCGACGGCACGGAAGAGGCGCGCACGCAGGCCGCCGCCACCGCTTGGGCGCAACGCGAGATCATCCGGCGCGGCCTCAAGGCGAACGACGCCTCGGCGATGCAGTCGTTGTTCGCAGAGGCGATCCAGAAGGCGCGCGGCCGCACCGGCTCGGGACGCGACCTCTTCGGCGGCCTCGCGCCCGTCGCCTACGGCCCGCCGGGCTGGATCGCGGCGCGCGGGTCCACCGCGATCGTCCAGGTGCCGACGAACGTCCGGGCCGATCGCTTCGGCGACGTGCTCGGCGCGCTCACCGACGACGATCTGAAGGCGCTCCCCGATCCGCCGATGGGACCGAAAGGCGCGCTTTCGGCTTCCGACCTGCGCCGGCTGGCACCGGTCTCCGGCCCGGGGGGCTATCGCTTCGTCTCGATCGATGCCGCCACGGGCCTCCAGACGCCCGTGGCGGGCGTTTCGGGCCGCCCCTTCGTCCTCCCTTGGGCCGACGTCGCGCCGCTCCTGCGCGCCCGCGTGCCCGATGCCTTCCGGTGATCGCGATGGAAACCTTCGCCGACTGGTCCTCGACCACCTTCGCGCCCGCGAAGCCCTACGATCCCGAGAGCGATCGGACGGTGCTCGAAACCCTCTCCGACTGGGGCCGCCGCGCCGCGACGGTGCCGATCACCGGCGAGGACTTCGGTCGCGTTCACGATGCGGCGATGCGGTCGGGCCGTTGGGTCGATAGTCTCCGCTCGGCCGAGGCGGCGCGCGCCGACTGGTTCGCCACTGCCGGAGATCGCGTCAAGGCGGCGACGGGGATCGATCTTCCCAACCCGAACTTCGAGGCGGCTTATGCCACCGGCGGAAACCCCGGTGTGATCAACATGGGCGGCACCGAAGGCCCGAGCCGCGCCGAGCTCGAACGCTCGTTCTTCGCCCGAGTCGCGGAGCTGGTGCCGGCGCATCCCGAACTCGCCGACATCACACCGGACCGGGCCGCCGCCGGCCAACGCGATCTGGCGCTCGGCGCCGTCGCCGCCGCCGCCTCGGCGATGGCCGATCCGGCGGTGAACCCACTCGTCAAGGCGGCGGGCTCCCTCACCGGCTCGCTCTTCGGCGAACTCTCGACCCTCGATCCGGCGACCGTCGCCTCGCTGTTCTTGCCCATCGGCGGCAAGGGCGCCACGGCGGTGGCGCGGATCGCCGACGCCGCCTTCGTCCAGGGCGTCGGCGGCGCCGTCGCGGCCGGGGCGGAACAGCCGGCGATCCAGGCGCGCCGCGCCGAACTGGGCCTCGATCACGGCCTCGGACCGGCGCTCGGCGACGTCGCGCTCGGCGCCGCCTTCGGCGCGCTCGGCGGCGGTCTCTTCCAGGGCGGCGGCGAGGCGCTGGCGCGGCTGCGCGGCGGCGGCATTCCGCCGGCCGACATGCCCGAGGTGATCGCGGCGGCGCGCGCCGAGGGCGCGCCCGTCGGCGACGATCTCGCCCGGGCGCTGGTCCGCGCCGCCGAGACCGACGATGCCACCGCCGCGATGATCGCCGCCCGTCCCGAGGGCATGCCGGAGGAGGTCGCCGCGCGTACCCTCGCCGACGGGCTCCGCCACCTCGAGGATCCGAGCGCGCCCCTGCCGCTCGTCGACCCCGTCTTGCCCGCAGGCATCGGCGACGACCTCGCCCGCCGCCTCGTCGACGAGGCGCCGACGCCGTTCGACGCGGTCGTGGCGCTCCGCGAGACCGAGGGCGCGACGCTCTCCGCCCTCGCCTCGCCGGACCCGGCGACGCGCGACCTCGGCCGCATCGCCACGCTCGATCCGGAGACCCTGGCGCGAATCGAGGCGGGCGAGATCGGCCCGCTTCATGCCGCGATCGTCGCGGCGACGACGCCGGATCCGCAAGCCCGCGCCGCCGCCTTCGCCGCGATCGAGGAAGCCCGGCCACGCACGCCGGCCGAGGCGCGCATGGTCGCCTCCGACGCGGTCGCGGCGGCGGCGCCGAACGAGGCGCCGCCGGTTCCGCCGCCGCCGGTCTCGGCGCGCGACGGCGCCGCCGGTCTCCGCGATGACGTCCCCCTCGTCCGCGACGACGGCACCGTCGCCGTCGTCGCCCGCGCCGATCTCGGCCGCGTCGCCGAGCGGGAAAGGTGGATGGGCGAGGTGATCTCCGCCTGCAAGACCTAGAGCGCGGCGCGGATCACGTCGACCGGAACGGCGGTGCCGCGCGTCGTGGTGCCGTCGACCTTGTAGACCTTGGCGCCCGGCCCGGCGCCGGGCAGCCCGCGCAAGGCCGGCCGCCATGCCGCCTCCCACCGCGTGCCGGCGAAGAGGGCGCCGAGATCGTCGCCGCGATCGGCGATCCACACCACCTCCGGCTCGAACCGGATCCCGGCCTCGATCAGCATGCGGATCGCCGAGACGTCGCCGTCGAGCGCCTCGCGCATCACCCCGCCGAAGGTCTCGTCGACCCCGTCCCGCTCCAGGCCGGTCGGCCGCGCCAGAAGATGGGCGAGACAGGCCCGGCCCTCGGCGGTGGCGTCCTCGTCCGGCGTCGGCCGCAGACCGGCCGGCATCGCCGGAAGGCCGAGGCGGAACCACAGCTCGCGCGCCTGGACCGGGCCGAAGATCAGCCGCGCCTCGCGCAACATGGCGAGCTTCACCGTCAAGGTGGAGATCGCCTCGCTCGGCATCTCCTCGGCCGGCCGGGTCTCGAACCGGCCGGTGCGGCGCAGCGCCGGCAACACCTCGTGCGCCAGCCACCGCTTGAACCGCTCCGCCTCGGGCTTCCTCGAGGTGAAGACGAGGCGGTAGACCCCGGCCTCGGACACGACGATCATCTCCTGAATGCCGCCAAGGGTGTCGGCATTGGCGACACCCTTCTCGTCTTCGTCGAGCTTCGACATGGCGTCGCGCGGGTTCTTGAGGTCGAGGGCGCGGCAGACGTCGTTTCCGACGAACCACGGCTCGTCGTCGAGAGAGACGGTGCGGACGAGTTTGTCCTCGAAGGCGAAGGGGACGATGGCGTTCATGAGCGTCCCCCTTTCGCGGTGATCGTGGTAGAGATCGTGACAGCCTGCGACATGGGGCTCTCCATGGTGTGGGTTAGAGCCGTAGGCGAGGCTTCTACCCTTGCCTCGGCTCGACTTTTCTCGTACCAACAAAACACCATGAGCGCAATAACTGGTACGAGAAAAAGGGGCCGACCCGCAACCGGCGCTGTTTCGATCCATCTTCGGATCGAACCGCCCATGCTTGCGGCTATTGACGCCCACATTACCGAGCAAAATCGAAATTTGACTCGCCCAGAGGCGATACGGGAGCTATTGTTTGATGCACTTGCAGCGGTTGGGCATATACCGAAATGAATACACTCTCGGAGTGGAGCGAAACGTCATTTGCGAAGGCGTCTCCATTTGATCCGGAAAAAGAATGTTTCTTTGGAAATTGCGTTCTTGACGAAAATATATGGAACTATATTAGAATTATTAATATAATTATCATTATTATGATGTTTATATATTTTGTGTATTGGATAATTAACCTTTTGAGAGGCGAGAAAATGAGTTTTTATAAAGAAAAAATTGCTAGATGCTGCTTCGCTATTGTTGTATTTATATATATGTATATTGGATCAGGAATGGTTAGTTCAGACGGAAAATACATTGTAACATCTAAAGTTACAGATCTATTTTTTTATTTTGGTATACTTTCTTTCGGGTATCTGACAACGTATGTAATCGAATTTTTGATCAACTCCGTTCGGCGTTGACGCTTAACCTATCCTCCCTTCCCCCATCCTTGAGCCTCCCCATTCGGAGGCTCGCCCATGTCGTTCCGTGACTGCATCTTCTCCGCCCGCGATCAGGGCGCGCTCTCGGCCGAGGAGGCCGACGATCTCATTCGCCGCTATGAGGCCCACGTCGGCGCGAACAAGGCGACCGATCATCCCGGCGGCCCCGAGGGCGCGGCGAAGGACGCCTTGGCGAAAGAGATCGACGACGCGGCCCTGCGCAAGGAACGGCTGGCCGAGCTCGCCGCCGCCAAGGCGGACGAGATTGCCGGTTTCCTCGAGGAATACCGCGACGCGTCCGGCCGGCCCGACGTGCTGCGTGCGGCCAAGGCGCTCCTGGAGAACCGCAACGACGAACTGGCCGGCGCGCCTTCGGTGGTCGGCCGCCGCGATGCTCTCACCGGCTGGGCGCACGGCGCGCTCGAAAGAAACCTCTACGATTTCCGCCGCACGTGGGGCCTCGGCAAGCGGATGAACCGCGCCCGGCTCGATCGGGTCGTCGACGAAGCCTTCGGCGCCGGCACCGGCGACGTCGCCGCGCGCGGCTTCCTCGACGCCTGGCGCGGGGTCGCCGACGATCTGGTCGACCGTTTCAACGCGGCCGGCGGCGAGGTCGGCAAGATGGCGAACTATTTCCCGCAGGCCCACGACGCGCGAAAGATCGTGGCCGGCGGCGAGGCGGCATGGATCGCCTTCATCAAACCGCGTCTCGACCTCGAACGGATGCGCGATCCGCTGAGCGGCGCCGCGCTCTCGCCCGAACGGCTCGCCGAGTCGCTCTCCGTCGTCTGGCGGCGGATCGTCACCGACGGGGCGATCGACCTCTCGCCCTCCGGCCAGCCGCAGGGACGCGGTGCGCTCGCCAACCAGAGGCAGGAGGAACGGTTCCTCCACTTCAAGGACGCGGCCGCCTGGCGCGACTATGCCGAGGCCTATGGCAACCCCGACGTCTACGCGGTGATGATGCATCACATCCACGGCCTGACGAAGGACGTGGCGGCGCTGGAAATCCTCGGGCCGAACCCGGGCGCCACCGTCGAATGGCTGAAACAGGTGGTTTCGAACGAGGCGGCGAAGGCGCGTGTCGGCAAAGACAGCCTCTATCGGGGCTCGCTCACCCCGACGGTCACCGGCCGGATTTCCGACGGATCCGAAGCGCTCGACCGGCTGTGGTCGGTCGTCAACGGCTCGGTCGGCACCGGCAACCTCGCCGCCGCCGACGTGATGGAATCGCTCCGCAACGTCACGACGGCCGCCAATCTCGGCGGGACCTTCGTGACGGCGCTGTTCGGTGATCCGGCGCAACAGGCCTGGGCCAGCCATTTCGCCGGGATCCCGGCTCTGCGCTATTTCGCCACGCTGCCGCGCCAGCTCTTCGCCACCGCCTCGAAGCGTGAGGTCGCTCGCGCCGGTGTGATCTTCGAGGACGCGCTCGATCATCTCGCGACCGACTTCCGCGCTCTGTCCTGGTCCGCGCGCTCGAAGGAGGCGACGCGGTGGCTGCCGGATCGCGTCTTCTCCTGGTCGGGGCTCACGCCGTGGGATCGCGCGGAACGGCGCACGCATGCGTTCAACTTCATGTTCAAGACCGCCGACCATGCCTCCTCGACCCTCGCCGAGATGACCGCCGCCGGAGGTGATGCGGCACGGCGCGCTCGTTGGCTTCAGGGCTTCGGCATCGGCGAGGCGGAATGGAACATGATCCGCGCCGCCGCCGCCGATCGCGGCGAGGCCGGTTCGATCCTGCGCGTCGTCGACGTGATCGCCGCGCATCCGGGCGACGAAGCCGCCTTCGAGGCGGCGATGCGTTATTCGGAAGCGCTCCACGCCTTCGTCGAGGAAGCCGTGCCACACGGCACGGCGCGCGCCCGCACGGGGCTCGGCGCCGCGATCAAGAAGGGCACGGTCGCGGGCGAGCTGATCCGCCAGCCGACCAGCTATCTGACCTATCCGGCCTCCATGCTGCTCTCGCTGATCCGTGCCACATCGCTCGAAGCCTCCGGTGGGAACTACATGCGCGGCGCCGGCTTCCTCGCCGCCGCCGTCATCGGTCTCACGATCGGCGGCGCCTTCGTCAAACAGGCCCGAGCGCTGCGCTCCGGCGCCGATCCGGAGCCGGTGGATACGCCGTCCTTCTGGGCCGGCGCGCTGGCGCAGGGCGGCGCCCTCGGCTTCTTCGGCGATTGGCTCCTCGCCGACTACAGCCGAGGCCCGGCCGACACCGCCGCGCGCTTCGCCGGTCCGGTCGGGGGCCTCCTCGCCGACGTCGCCTCGATCGCCAACGTCCGCGGCTTCTCCGGCGCGCCCGGATCGGAGATCAATCGCGGCGCGCGCGCCGTGCAACTCGCCAAGCGTCTGGTTCCGGGTCAATCCATGTGGTGGGTGCGCCCGGTCACGGAACGGCTGATCTGGGATCGCCTCCAGCGTCTCGCCGACCCTCACGCCGACAGAGCGTTCCAGTCGCGGGCGAACAAGATCTATCGCGAGCGTGGCCAAGGCATGTGGTGGCCGCGCGGCACCGACGCGCCGACGCGCCCACCGGATCTCTCGCATCTCTTCTGACCGCGCTTAACGGGCTCTCGTAGCGGCGATCCTGACATCGATCAGGAGCGCCGCCTTTCCATGTCGACCACCACGCCGATCCTTCGAGACGATCGCCGCCGCGAACTCGCCGCCGCCGAGGGACAGGTGACGTTCACCTTCGACGCGCCCTTGTGGTCGACCGAGGATCTGGTCGTCAGTCGGCGGGTCGATCCCGCCGCCGGCTTCGTCGAGCTCCCCGCCGGCCGCTCGATCTCGCTCCTGCCGGGAAATGCCGGCGCGACGGTGACCTTTGACGTGGCGCCGCGTGGCTCCGGCGACCCGGCGACCACGATCGCGCTCGAAAGCCGTATGGTCGCGAGCCGCACCACCGACGTGACCCGCGCCGGTGTCATCGTCTCCACCGCGCTCGAGAGCGAGCTCGATCGAGAGACCGTCGTTCTCCAGGAACTGCGCCGGGACGTCGATCGTCTCGATCTCGCCTCGGAACAGAGCGTCGTCGATCTCGCCGCAACCGTCGCCGACGCGGTCGGCATCGCCACCGCGAAGGCAGATCTCGCGACGGACAAGGCGAATGCCGCATCCACCTCGGCCATTGCCGCCGCGCAGTCGGTGAACGACGCCGCCGATCAGGTCGCGCTCGCCGACGACGCGGCCACCGCCGCCGCCTTCTCCGTCGCCGCCGCCATCGAACAGGCTTCGGCCATGCAGGTCAGCGCGGCCGCGATCGCGTCGATCCTGTCGGTGAAGCCGACCGGATCCGATATCATCGTGTCCTCGGTCGCGGTGCTGGGTGTCCCGGTCGGCGACGATACGACCGGCGCGGGCACCTTTGCCTCGCCCTATCTGACCGTGACCAAGGCGCTGTCCGTCGCGACCGACGGCCAGATGATCAAGCTCAACGGCTTGCCCTCGGCGGCCCCGACCTATACGGCGGAGGCGGCCTACGGGATCACGGTGCGGGTCGGCATCGAGCCGCTGATCCCGGGCGGCGCGATCCTCACCTCGGGCGGCGCGACGCGCATTCTCCAGATGTCCGCCGATCTCTGGCTCGGCGCCGTCGAGTTCGATACGGCCGGCACGATCGACCGTGCGATCGACGTCGGCGTGACCACGCACGTCAACCTGACGCTCGCGGGCACGCGGTTTAAGAACATCAAGACGTTCGGCGTCTATACGTCCGGCGCGAATATTTCGATGTTCCTCGACGACCCCCATTTCGAGAGCAACTACTCGACCTGCAAGGGGACCTATTACCTCGCCAACCTCACCGGCGGCGGCGTCTATTCGCTCACCGGCTATCGCGCCGACATCACCGCGCACGGTGTCTCGGGCTTCGGCGCGGGCGGCACGATCCATGCGGCCGTCGCCGGGGCCGTGAGCGTCTATCTCGCCAACGTGAGGATCCGGCAGGTCGCGTCGGCGGCCGGCGTCGGCAGCGTCTATGAAGGATTGCTGGTCCAGAACGTCAGCAACGCGGTGATCGTCGCACCCGACATCGAAATGGACATGACGGCGCTGCCGCTCAACTCGGCGGCGGCGCTGGTCATCCAGCCCTCGACGTCGAGCCCTCTCGACACGTCGGGGTTCGTGGTGTTGGGCCTCCTCCGCGCCGATGGGACGCGCCTCGGCCGGATCTGGTGCCACTCTCCGGGCGGCGGCTACGGCATCCTCGCCGGCTATGAGACGCTCGTGGCGGCCAACGGCCTCATGAGCGGCGGCCGGATCGAAGGTATGTCGATCAAGTGTTCGGCGGCGACCCGGGATGCCGCGTGGCACGGCATCTTGAATGGGTGTAAAGCAAACACCATCATCAAGTATAACGAAGTGTCAGGATCGATCGTCCTGAAAGAGGACGATGGCGCGCGCGTTCTCGGCAATGTCATCTATGGGTGTTCCGGCGCCGACGTGCGCCTGAAGGGCTCCCTCAACGCCAAGGTCTATCACAATACCCTCGTGCTCTCCGCGAGCGCGGGATCCTACGGCCTCCAGGTCACCGACAACCCGACCACGGGCACGGTCTCCGGCGGTTGGGATTTCGCGGGCAACATCATCGCCGCACCGGACGGGGTGAACCTGCCGCGTTTCGTCGCGACCGATGCCGGCAATGGCGGCACCTACGGCGAGAACCTCTATTACGCGACGGGTACGCTCGATGCGACGGCGTGGGTCGACGCCGGTGTCGGCGCGGCGTCGCTGGCGGCGTGGCAGACGAAAGAGCCGAGCGCGTCGTGGGGCGATCCGAATTTCCGGGCGCCGCTCGCCGAGGATTACCCGATCCTGGCGCCCTCCGCCGCCTCGGGCCGCGTGACGCCGAAGACGAGATGGACCGCCGATCGGAATGGCGCTCCGGCAGCGCTGCCGCTCTCGGCGGCCGGCGCCTACGAGGTCGCGTCGGCCGTCGCCGTGCCGGCGACCGAACAACAGCTCCTCGACACCGTCGCGGCACTCTCCGACATGATGGGCCGCGTCAATACGCCCTCGGCCGCGCTGCCGACGGCCGACGTCGCGATCACCGGAAGCGCCGCGATCACCGTCGCGGCGCATGGGTCGAAAAACGTCAAGGTGACGACGGGTGCGAGCGACGCCGTGATCCTGCTCGACACGACGGCGCTCACGTCGAGCTCTCACATGGTGTCAAAGGTCGACACCGGCGCCGGCAAGGTGATCGTGCGTACGACCGGCGGCCAGGATCTGGCGTGGCTCTGCACCCAATCCGATTGGGTGATGTTGAGCTGGTGGTCGGGCGCGTGGGGCGCCGAGCGGTGGCGCATCAAGTCGTGGCGTCAAGTCGTGCGGTCGTCGCTGGCGTCGCAGCCCTTCCCGCCGCTTTGCACGGCGGTCCACGTCACCGTTCGCAACGCCGGCAACGGCGGTGCCGGCGGTATGTCCGGCGCTGCCGGCACCGCCCGCAACGGCGGCGGCGGCGGTGCGGCCGGCGCGGTGCTGCGTCGCCTGATCGCGCGGGCGTCGTTCGGAACGAGCTGGTCCGCGACGATCGGTGCCGGTGGTCCCGGCGGTGTGGCGGGAGCGAACGGCTCCAACGGCGGCGCCTCGTCGTTCGCGACCGGCGCCGTAAGGATCGCACTGACGCCCGGCATCGGCTACGGCCTGTCATCCGGCGCGGGCGGCAACAGCTATACGGCCGCCGCGACTTACGGCGCCTCGATCGGCGACACGCCGACATGGGGCGGAACGGCGAGCGCGACGGGGGCGGCGGCGGGCTCCAACCCGAGCGGGCGCGGTGTGGGCGGCGGCGGCGGTGCCGGCGGCGGCGTGACCTCGGCCAATGTCTCGTCTGCCGGCCAGAGCTCCTACTACAACGACATCAACGTGTTGATCCCCGGAGGACCGGCCGGCACCGGCGCCGACGGGACGGTCGGCACGTCGGCCGGATCGCTCTCGGCGGTCACCTCCACCTATGTGGACAGCGAGACGACGACCGGCGGCGGTGCCGGCGGTGGCTCCGACACCGGCACCGGCGGTGCCGGCGGCGACGGATACGACGGCGGTGGCGGTGGCGGTGGCGGTGCCGGCATCACCGGCGGGGCCGGCGGCAAGGGCGGCGATGGTGTCGTCGATATGAAATGGATCTTCGCGTGAGGCTGAAATGAGGATCGCCATCATCATCGCCGGCCGCGTCGAGAACGTGATCATCGGCGCCGACCTCGACTGCTACGCCCCGGCGCCCGGGGAACTTCTCGTCGCTTGTGACGACGAGCCGGACGTAACGCGGGGTTGGTCCTGGTCGCCCGAAGCGGGCTTCCAGCCGAGCAACGAGGAGGAGTGACATGATCAGCATGACCGTCGAGCGCGATCCGAGTGATCCGCGCGTGACCATCGTCTCCGGCGGCGACGTCGCCGAGCGTGATCTGTGGCTCGCCAACGAGGCCGGCATGCTCGCCGGCATGGGCCGCACCGTCGCCTTCGTTCGCGGCGGCGCGCGGACCGACGATCCCGCCGACACGCGCAGCGAGGCCGAGATCCGAGCCGACGCCAGCTTCTCCGCGATCTACATCGAAGAGGCGCCGTGATGATCGGACCCGAAGCGCTCCCCCCCGCCTATGCGTGGCTCGCCCGTGAGCCCGGCCCCCGGATGATCATCGAGGCCGTGAAGCTCTTCGGCGTCGTCGAAGGCCCCGGCGGCGCCGACAATCCGATCATCCTCGGATGGGCGAAGGAACTGGGCCTCGCGGCCACCTATTCCGAGGACGCGATCCCCTGGTGTGGCCTCTTCGTCGGCATCGTCGCCACCCGCGCGGGCAAGGAAATCCCCGCGACACCGCTGTGGGCGCTCTCCTGGCGCTCGTTCGGCCACGCGGTCGATCGGCCGATGCTCGGGGACGTCTGCGTCAAGACGCGCTCCGGGGGTGGTCACGTCGCGATCTACGCGGGCGAGGATGCGACCCACTTCCACCTTCTCAGCGGCAATCAGTCGGACGCGGTCAACATCCGCCGCTTCCCGAAGTCGATCCCCTGGACGTTCAGGCGGCCGAACTACCGCGTGCAACCGGCGAACGTCCGCCGGGTGTTCCTGGCGCCCGAGGGCGCGATCTCCACGAAGGAAGCGTGACCCATGAACGCCAATGCGATCCACAACATCCTCAATCTCGTCGGCCTCCTCGTCGCGAGCCTGATCACCTTCGACTGGACGACGATCGGCCTCTCGGCCTCCTCGGCCGCCTACGTCGCCGGTGGCTTCCTCCTCGCCGATAAGGTGATCAAGCTCGGGATGAACCTCGCCCGCGACGGCGTCGCCGGCCTGTTCAAGGTTCAGCCGCCGGTCGAGGGCTGACCCATGTCCTTCCTCGCGCGCCTCGCCGCCTTCCTTGCCGATCGAGTGCTTGCCGGCCTCTGGTCAGGCCTCGCCGTCTGGTGGCGGTCGTGGCGCGCGCGGTCGGACGCGGTCGCGCTCGGCCGCAACGAGACCATCATCGACGCTCTCGAGAAGGCGCACGCCCATGAACAGCGGATGGCCGATCAGGCTCTCGCTCCTCCTGATGCTGGCGACGTCGATCGCCGCTTGCGCGACGGCACGTTCTGATGCCCCGGTCTGGGGCGCCGTGGCGCAGGCGGCCGGCGCCCCGGCCCTCCCGCCCCTGCGCCCCTACACCGCCGATCAGCAGCGCCGCGCTGCGGCCGAGCTAGCGACCCTCCCGGCCGATGGCGTCGTGCGTGGCCTGATGATGCCGGACTACCTGCGCATGCGGGATCAAACCCGCGAGCTGAGAGGCGAGAAATGAGCGACGCCGAGGTGTTGTCGAAGGACGAGCTCCGTGAACTCGTCCGTGAGGTGCTCGCCGAACATCAGGAGCTGCTCGGGCAGCCGGTCGACACGGCGGCGGCCCGCGCCGATCTACGGGCCGATGCGATGTTCCTCCGTCGAGTGCGTCTCCTGACCGATGGCATCGCGACCAAGGTCGGTTACGCCGTCCTGATGGCCGTCGTCGCGGCCGTGATCGGACTGATCTCGCTCGGCGCCGGGACGAAATTCGGTCATTGACGATATGTGCGACTATTTGCAATGAAATGAACATTCTCTCACGTAGAAAATTTCAATGTATTGATATCGTTTATACCATGAATAACTTTTAATCATGTGGTCGCGGGTTCGATCCCCGCCCGGCTCACCACTCGAATCAGCGATCTGCAAAAAACCGTGGGCCGAATTTTTCGGTGGAACCTCCTGCCGGGTGACGCTCGGGGGACGGGTGGTCGCCCGCTCGCGACGCGGTGGTCTCGTCGGGTCCGCGTCGCTCGAGGCACTTTCGAAGAGATGAGGCGTCCGCGCCCTCGCGGAGACTGACGAGCGGACCGGGGTGGGATTGCGGACGCGGCGGCGGGCCGCAGCGTCTCGCGAAGGCGTGTCCGCCGTGGACGATGCCACGGCGGATCCGCAGTCGATCGAGCGCCGGAGGCGCGATCACTCCGGGGCGATAGGAGCCCTGCCGCCCTCGGCGGTGAGGTAGGTGTCGCCTTCGTAGAAGGTCGCGGCGCCGACACTCTCGGCGACCGCGAGCATGTGCGGCACGGCACGGCCTTCGGCGCGCAGCCGCGCGACGACCCGCGCCGGGCCGATCCGATCGAGCAGTTCGAACGGGCCGCGGGTCCAGGCGAAGCCCCAGCGCAGCGCGCGATCGATGCTGACCACGTCGTCGGCGATCTCCGGCACCAGATCGGCGGCGTAGACCAGGGTGTCGCCGAGCAGATCCCAGGCGAAACGGCCTTCGGCGTCGTCGGCGAACATCAACGAGGCCAGATCGGCATGAACGGGAGAGAGGGTCACGCGCGCGGCGGGCGACCACGTGCCGGTGGTGGAGTCGTAGACCTCCTTGACCTTGCCGCCGTCCGGCGTCCGCTTGACCCGGTAGTAGCCGCCGCCGGTCTTACGACCGAGTTGGCCGCGCGCGACCATCGCGGCTTCCGCCGCCGGGAGCGAGGCGAAGGCCCGGCCGGCGTCGCCCTCGGGCAGGGTCGCGGCGAGGTTGCGAGCGATCGAATCCATCACGTCGAGACCGATCAGGTCGGCGAGGCCATAGAGCCCGGTCGAGGGAATGCCGACCGGCGCGCTCATCAGCGCGTCGATGGTCTCGATGGTGAGGCCGGCGGCACGATGCGCCACCGCCTTGTGGAGACCGGCGAGGATCCAGAAGCAACCGATGCGGTTGCCGATGAAGTTCGGAGTGTCCTTGGCGTCGACGACGCCCTTGCCGAGCACGTCGTGGACGAAATGGACCAGCTTGTCGTGGGCCTCGGGGCTGGTGTCGTCGCCCGAGACGATCTCGATCAGGCGCATCAGGCGGACCGGATTGAAGAAGTGGGTGACGAGCGTGTCGCGTCGCTGGCGCTCCGGCGCGCCTTCGAGAATGTCGTGCAGGGGGATGCCCGAGGTGTTGGTCGAGACGATCGAACCATCGCGTCGTTTCGGCTCGATGCGGCGGAGCAGGTCGCGCTTGACCTCGAGCTTCTCGATCACCGCTTCGCAGATCCAGTCGCTGTCGGCGATCAACCCGAGGTCGTCGCCGATCGTGCCGACCGTCAGGCGCTCGGCGATGCGCGCCGCCTCCGCCGCGTCGACGGCCAGGGCCGCCACCCGCGCCCGCGCCGCTTCGGCGAGATCGCGGGTCGCCTCGAGCACGAGCACGTTGCGCTCGGCGGCCGCACAGGCCGCGGCGATGCCACTGCCCATGGTGCCGCCGCCGATCACGGTGATCGATCTGATGTCGCTCGTCATCGTCCATTCCTCGCTTCCGTGAGGGCGCGTCGGGGGCGCCGCTCGTCGATTGAGTGGTGTCGTGGGCGGCCGTCGCGCGGCGCCTCGCAGGCGGAGAATGGACGGATTCTGGAATTTTTGCTGCACCGCAAGAAACCCTACGCAATTCTTCGCGTCCGCACATTCCCCGCGCGGGCGCAGAGCGCGGCCGGCGGGGGCGTGAGCCACGCGAAACGCCGGGCCTTTCGCCCTCCCTCGCGGGCTCGCCGCGGCATGGACGCCGCGCGTCACGCCTTCGCTCCTGCGAAGACGCCGCCTTCGCCGAAACGCCGGCCCCCGTCATCCCCGAACACCGCCCCTCCCGCGCTTGACCCCACCGCGTCCGATGGGGAAAGTAGCCGCCCGCATCGTGAGGATGTGGACGTTTGCCGGAAGCGAGGCGGGAACCTCGTCCGGCGATGGGGCCCGGGGGGAATCGGAACATGGAAGTCTCAGGCGAAACGCGGGCCGCCGACGCACGGCCGGCGATCCGTCTCGACGGGCTGCGCATCGCGTTCGGCCAGAAGGGAGGCCCCGCCTACGAGGCGGTCGATGCGACCTCCCTCACCGTCGAGGAAAACGAATTCGTCTCGATCGTCGGACCGACGGGTTGCGGCAAGTCGACGCTCCTCAACGCCGTCGCCGGCCTGTTGAAGCCCGCCGCCGGCAACGTCGAGGTCTTCGGCCGCCCGCTTTCGGGCCTCTGCCGCGAGGCGGGCTATCTCTTCCAGCAGGACGCCGTCATGCCCTGGAAGACCGCGCTCGACAACATAGCCCTCGGCCTCGAGATCGCCGGCCGGCCGCGCGCCGAGGCGCTCGAGGAGGCACGCGTCTGGCTCGGCCGCGTCGGCCTCGCCCGCTTCGCCGATCGCTACCCCCATCAGCTCTCCGGTGGCCAGAGGAAGCGCGTCGGCCTCGCACAGGTGCTGATTCGCCACCCCAAGATCCTGCTGATGGACGAGCCCTTCGGCCCGCTCGACGCTCAGACCCGGCAGATCATGGGCAATCTCCTGCTCGGCCTGTGGGCGGCCGACCGCAAGGCCGTACTCTTCGTCACCCACGACCTCGAGGAGGCGATCGCATTGTCCGATCGCGTGCTGATCATGTCGGCCGGGCCGAAGGCCCGCGTCATCGGCGATCACCGCATCGACCTCGCCCGCCCGCGCGACGCCGCCGAGATCCGGCTCGATCCGCGCTTCCACGAGTTGCACCGCGCCATCTGGAGCGAGCTGCGCGCCGAAGTGGTCAAGACCTACGGAGAGGACGCATGAGCCGGGTGAAGCTCTTCGCGCTCCAGGCGCTGGTCGCCGTGGTGGCGATCGCGATCTGGTGGATCGGATCGACGGTGAAGATCGGCGGCGTGCTGCTGCTGCCGCCCTTCTTCTTCTCCACGCCCGGCGAGGTCTTCTCCCGGGTGGTGCGGATGGTGGCGACTGGCGTCGTCTGGCATCACCTCGCGGTGACGCTGATCGAGACCGCCCTCGCCTTCGTGATCGGCGCGGCCGGCGGCATCCTGTTCGGCTTCTGGTTCGCCCGGAAGCCGACCGTCGCGGCGGTGTTCGACCCCTATCTGAAGATGGTCAACGCGCTGCCGCGCGTGGTGCTGGCGCCGATCTTCATGCTGTGGCTCGGCCTCGGCATCTGGTCGAAGGTGGCGCTCGGCGTGACGCTGGTGTTCTTCATCGTCTTCTTCAACGTCTATCAGGGCGTCAAGGAAGTCAGTCCCGTCGTGCTCGCCAACGCGCGGCTGATGGGCATGAACGACCGCCAGCTCTTCCGCCACGTCTATTGGCCGTCGGCGCTGTCGTGGATGTTCTCCTCGCTCCACACCTCGGTCGGCTTCGCGCTGGTCGGCGCGGTGGTCGGTGAATATCTCGGCTCGTCGGCCGGCCTCGGCTATCTCATCCATCAGGCGGAAGGCGTCTTCGACATCGCCGGTGTCTTCGCCGGCATGTTCGTGCTCGCCGTCTTCGTCCTGATCATCGACTGGGGCGTGACGGCGATCGAGAATCGTCTGCTCGTCTGGCGTCCCCAGGCTCCGATCGGCAACGATTGACCGTCACCAACCAAGAACGACAGGGAGAGACGCACATGAAGTCCTTCACGACCCTCCTCGCCGCGGGCCTCGTCGCCCTCGGCCTCGCCGCCGGTCCGGCGGTGGCCGCGCCCGAGAAGACGACGCTCCAGATCGGCGTCGGCGGCAAGCCGCTCCTCTACTATCTGCCGCTGACGCTCGCCGAGCGCCTCGGCTACTTCAAGGACGCCGGCCTCGACGTCACCATCAACGACTTCGGCGGCGGCTCCAAGGCGCTGCAGGCGTTGATCGGCGGCTCGGTCGACGCCGTCACCGGCGCCTACGAGCATACGATCCGCATGCAGCAGAAGGGCCAGAAGATCGAGGCGGTGATCGAGCTCGGCCGCTTCCCCGGCATCGTTCTCGCCGTCGCCAAGGACAAGGCCGACAAGGTCAAGACCGTCGCCGATCTGAAGGGCATGAAGATCGGCGTCACCGCGCCCGGCTCCTCGACCCATCTGACGACCGTCTATCAGCTGGTCAAGGCCGGGCTGAAGGCGGACGACGCCTCCTTCATCGGCGTCGGCGGCGGCGCCTCGGCGGTCGCGGCGGTCGAGCACGGCAACGTCGACGCGGTCGCCCATCTCGACCCGGTCATCTCCAAGCTCGACGCCGACGGCGCGATCAAGGTCCTGGTCGACATGCGCACCGAGGCCGGCACCCGCGCCGTCTTCGGCGGCTCGAACCCGGCCGCCGTGCTCTACCTGAAGAAGGACTTCGTCGACGCCAACCCGCAGACCGTCCAGGCGCTGACCGACGTCTTCTATCGCACCCTGAAGTGGATCGAGAAGGCGACGCCCGAGCAGATCGCCGCGGCCGTGCCCGAGGAATATTGGCTCGGCGACAAGGCCCTCTATCTGAAGGCGGTGGCCGCGTCCTTCCCGACCTATTCCAAGACCGGCCTGATCCCCGAGGAGGGCATGACCTCCACCCTCGCCTTCCTCAAGGCGACCGAGCCGGACGCCTTCGCCTCTGCGAACATCGACCTCGCCGCGACCTTCGACGGCCGGTTCGTCAAGAAGTCGGCCGAAACGGTGAAGTGACCGAGAGGCCACGGGGTTCCGATCGCTCGGGATCCCGTGGCCCAATGACCCACGCGACCGCCGAGGTCGCGTGAGGAGACGAAACGAGGCGCCCGCGCCACTCCCCTTCTCCCCTCGCGGGAGAAGGACGGGCCCGCCTCCGCGCCGCCGAAGATCCGAGGCTCCCTTCCCGCGCTCGCTCCGCCGTCGCCGCCCCGATCCCTCGCGTCCGGCACCTCCGGCTGATATCCTGAACGCCGGATGCGTCGCGTGATTCCGGCCTTCGCTCCGGCGCCGAGAGACGATCGGCGCGACATCCCCCGCCGAAGGACCCTCACCATGACCCGCCCCCCGATCCGGCGTACCGGCTCCTCCGCGCGCGACGCCGCCGAAGCGGCCTTCAAATCGGCGACCACCAAGCCGGTGGAAGCCGCGCCCAAGGCCTCCGCGCTGCCCAACCTTCGAGAGACCGTCGCCCTGCGGATCGATCGCGACATCCTGGAGCACTTCCAGGAGGACGGGCCGGGCTGGCAGGAGCGGATCAACGCGGCGTTGCGCGGTCTCGTCGATCGCGGCTGATCGGCACTCCGGCGCGCCGCGCCGTCGCCGCCCCACCCCCGCAGTGGACCTGCCCGCGCGAGTGCATTAGACACGAGATCCCCAGGGTCTTCGAGCGATCGTCCATGCATCTCCTTCTGCGCAATCTCGCCGCCAAGCGTCTCCTCGTCGTCGGCGACGCCATGCTCGATCGTTACATGGAAGGGCCGGTCGGGCGGATCTCGCCGGAGGCGCCCGTGCCGATCGTCAGGGTCGCCGACGTGTTCGAACGGCCCGGCGGCGCCGCGAACGTCGCGCTCAATCTCGCCTCCCTCGGGGTGCCCGTCACCTTCCTCGCCTATGTCGGCGTCGATGCCGATGCCGAGGCCCTCGCCACCCGGCTCGCCGAGGCCGGGGTCGAGACCCGGTTCGTGCCGGTGAAGGGTGCCCGCACCATCGTCAAGCTGCGCGTCCTGTCGCAGCGCCATCAGCTGCTCCGCCTCGATTTCGAGGACGGTTTCGCCGACGCCGATCACGCCGCGCTGCTCGCCGCCTTCACCGCCGCGCTCGCCGATCACGATCTGGTCGTGCTCTCCGACTACGGCAAGGGCACGCTCGAAGCGGTCGCCGCGATGATCGCGGCGGCGCGCGCCGCCTCGCGGCCGGTGGTGGTCGATCCCAAGGGCTCCGACTTCGGCCGCTATCGCGGCGCGACCGCGATCACCCCCAACGCCTCGGAATTCGCCGTGGTCGCCGGCCGCGCCGTCGACGAGGCCGATTTCGCCGCGCGCGGCTTCGCGCTTCGCGAGAGTCTGGCGCTCGAATATCTCCTGGTCACGCGCGGCGAGAAGGGCATGAGCCTCTTCGGCCGCGACGGCTTCCGGCTCGACATCCCGACCGAGGCGCGCGAGGTCTACGACGTCACCGGCGCCGGCGACACGGTGATCGCGACGCTCTCCGCCGCGCTCGCCGCCGGCGCGAATTTCGCCGACGCGACCCGCCTCGCCAATCTCGCCGCCGGCATCGTCGTCGGCCGGATGGGCACAGCGACGGTGACGCTCGACGAGCTCTTCGCGCTCGCCGCCCCGCGTGGCGACGTCGAGGATCCCGCCCTCACCCTGCGCCAGATCCGCGAGGCCAAGGCGCGCGGCGAACGCATCGTCATGACCAACGGCTGTTTCGACATCCTCCACGCCGGCCACGTCGATTATCTGACCCGCGCCAAGGCGCTCGGCCATCGCCTCGTGGTGGCGCTCAATTCGGATGCCTCGGTGCGCCGCCTGAAGGGCGAGACCCGTCCGGTCAACGGCCTCGCCGACCGCGCCGCCGTGCTGGCGGCGTTGAAGGCGGTCGATTGGGTGATCCCCTTCGACGGGTCGGTCGACGCGGAAGGCCACCATACCGACACGCCGCTCGACGTGATCACGGCGGTCGCGCCCGACGTGCTCGTCAAGGGCGGCGACTACACGATCGAAACGATCGTCGGCGCCCGCGAGGTCCTGGCGGCCGGCGGCGAGGTCCGGGTCCTGCCCTTCGTCGAAGGGCGCTCGACCTCGGCGATCATCGCGCGGATCAGTGAGCGCGGCGACGCCTGAGCGCGACGGAGGGAACCCCGCCATGCGGCTCGGCTTGTCCTGCAGTGCCCTGAAGGCGAGCGGCGGCATGGAACGCTACGCCATGGACGTGGTCGCCGGCCTCGCCCGCCTCGGCCACCGGCCGACGGTCTTCGCCCGCGCCTTCGACCGCTCGCTGCCGGACTACGGCCGGATCGACCCGGTCGAGATCTCGCTCGCCCTCGTCCCCGGCAAGCTGCGCGACGAGGTCTTCGCCCGGCGTCTGGTGACCGCCCGGCGCCAGCACCCGGTCGACGTGCTGATCGGCACCAACCGCACCCGCTCGGCCGACATCGCGATCTGCGGCGGCACCCATCTCGGCCACGGCCTCGCCTCCGGCCGCCCCCAGGGCTTCTGGGACCGTCGACAAGTTCGCCTGGAAAAGGACTTCTACGCCGGCTCATCGATCGTCGTCGCCCATTCGCGGCTGATGGCCGACGAGCTCCGCGATCTCTATGCGATTCCAGACGAAAAGCTGCGGACGCTCCATCCGCCGGTCGATGCCGGCCGGTTCCGGCCGGTCGACGCGGCGACGCGGCGGGCGCTCCGTCGCGACTTCGGCTTCGACGAGGAGACCGTCGTCTTCGCCTTCCCCTCGTCGAGCCATCGCCGCAAGGGGCTCGACGTCTTGCGGGCCGTGTTCGAGACGACGGACCTGCCGGTTCTCCTCGCCGTCGCCGGGCGGCCGATCGGCAAGGCCGGGCGCAACTTGCGCGAAATGGGCTACGTCGCCGGGATGGAACGGCTCTATGCGGCCGCCGACTATGCGATCCTCGCCTCGGACTACGAGCCCTTCGGCCTCGTCGGCGTGGAAGCGGTGCTGTGCGGCACGCCTGTGGTGACGGCCGAGACGCTCGGCTGCCGCGAGGTGATCGCCGAGACGGCACGGATCGACTTCACCCGCGCCGACCCCTCCTCCCTCGCGGAGGCCTTGGCGCGCGCTGTGGCGCGTGTCCGAGCCGACGCCGCCCGCCTCTCCGACGGCCGCGCGGCGCTCCTCTACGACCCCGACGTCGACACCCATGTGCGGGCGCTGGTGGCGTTCGCCGAAACCATCGCCCGCGAGGCCCGTCCATGAGCGAGACCGCCGCCGACCAGTCGACCGCCTCGACCAAACGGCGCAATCTGCTCGCCATGCGGATCCGCATCGCCCTCGCCCGGCTCGTCTGGTCGCTCTGGCCGGCGAGCGCGGCCGTCGGACGGCCGCTCGGGCCCGTGGCGCTGATCCGCTGGGACGGCAAGATCGGCGACTGGGTGCTGTCCAGCCATCTCTTCGGCGCGATCGGCCGCGCCACCGGGGCGACCATGATCGCGGTCGCCGCCCCCCATCAGCTCGATCTCTATCGCGAGACGCCCGGCGTCGACGTGGTGCTGCCGTGCCGGCGCAAGTCGCTCGGCGACGTCGTCCGCACCGGGCTCGCGCTGCGCCGGCTCGGCTGCGACACGGTGGTCGAACTGACCGACCGCGCCCGCTGGTCCGACATGCTGGTGATGGCGCTCTCCGGCGCGCGGCTGCGGCTGAAGGGGGTCGAGCCCGGGATCGGTTCGCTGTTCCGCCTGCTCGATCTGCCCGTCGACGGCCATGTCGTCGAACGCGGCGCCGCCTTTCTCGCGGCGATCGGCGTGCCGGCCGGCGATTGGCGCTTCGATTGGCGGCTTCCCGCCGACGATCGCGCCGCCGCCGCCGCCCTGTGGGGCGACCGCCCGGTGACCCGGATCCTGCTCAATCCCTTCGGCGCCGATCGCACCCGCATCCTGCCGGCGCCGACCATCGCGGCGATCGCCGAACGCCTGATCGCGGCGCGCGCCGAGCCGACGCGGGTGATCGTGCCGCTGCCGCCCTCGGTGCCCGGCGACTGGCGCGCCGCCGTGGCGCGCTGGCCGGTCGAGACCCAGCCGGTGCCGGTGGCGCGGATCGAGGCGACGGCGGCGCTGATCGCCGGCGCCGATCTCGTCATCTCGCCCGACACCTCGATCGTCCACATCGCCGCCCTGTTCGACCGGCCGATGGTGGCGCTCTATCCCGAGGACACCCGCGAGACGCGGCGCTGGCGGCCGCGCTCGACCCGGGCGACGATCCTCGTCCCGACCGAGGCGGAAGCCGCCTCGGGCCTGCGCGGCATCACCGCGATCGACCCCGGCCGGATCGTCGAGGCCGCGCGAGAGCGGCTGGCGATCGCGGCGTCGGGGGCCTGACGTCACCTCCTACCGAGTGCCTGAAGTTTCGACCTGTTCGAAACTTCAGGGGCGAAGGCGAGCCCGAACGGGCGTCGGCCGATCAGGCCGCAACCACGGGAAATTCCGACGAGTCGGAATTTCCCGTGATCGGTGTCAATAGAGCAGACGCGCGCGGATCGTGCCCTCGATCGAGCGCATCTCCGCCAGCACCTCGTCGGCGAAATCGTCGGCCGCGTCGGCCTCGATCACCACGTAACCGACTTCGCCGTCGGTCTGGAGATACTGCGCGGCGATGTTGAGGCCGCGATCGGAGAAGAGCGTGTTGAGCCGGTTGAGCATGCCCGGCCGGTTCATGTGGACGTGCATGAAGCGGGTGCCGGCCGGACGCGCCGGCAGCTGCACCTGCGGGAAGTTGACGGCGCCGACGGTCGAGCCGATGTCGGACCAGTCGGCGAGCTTACGCGCCACTTCCGAGCCGATGCGCTCCTGCGCCTCCTCGGTCGACCCGCCGATGTGCGGGGTGAGGATGACGTTGGCGAGGCCCTGGAGCGGCGAGACGAACTTCTCCGCGTTCGACTTCGGCTCCTTGGGGAAGACGTCGACGGCGGCGCCGGCGAGATGGCCGTCCTTCAGCGCGCCGGCGAGCGCGTCGAGATCGACCACCGTGCCGCGCGCGTTGTTGATGAGATAGGCGCCCTTCTTCATGGCGCGGATCTCTTTCTCGCCGATCATCATGTGCGTCGCCGGGGTCTCCGGCACGTGCAGCGAGACGACGTCGGCCTGAGCGAGCAGCTCCGTCAGGCTTCCGACCGGCTCGGTGTTGCCGTGGCGCAGCTTGTCGGTCAGATCCTGGTAGATCACCCGCATGCCCATGCTCTCGGCGAGATTGGAGAGCTGCGAGCCGATGTTGCCGTAGCCGACGATGCCGAGCGTCTTGCCGCGCACCTCGAAGGAGCCGTTGGCCGACTTGTCCCAGCCGCCCTCGTGCGCCGAGCGCGAACGATCGGGAATGCGGCGGAGCAGCATCACGATCTCGCCGATCACCAGCTCGGCGACCGAGCGGGTGTTGGAGAAGGGCGCGTTGAAGACCGGAATGCCGCGCCGGGCCGCCGCCTGCAGATCGACCTGATTGGTGCCGACCGAGAAGCAGCCGACCGCCATCAGCTTGTCCGCCGCCTCGAAGACCTCCTCGGTCAACTTGGTGCGCGAGCGGATGCCGATCATATGGACACCCTTGACCGCCTCCTTCAGCGCATCGCCTTCCAACGCCGTCTTCAGATGCGTGACGTTGGTGTAGCCGGCCGCCTTCAGGAGGTCGACGGCGGTCTGGCTGATGCCCTCGAGGAGCAGAATGGAGATGCGATCGCGGGGCAGAGAGAGGCGAGCAGGCATGATCGACACCGGGTTCGGGAAAGGAACAGCCGGTCTAGGACGAAGCGCCCCCCCGTTTCAATGCCAGAAATGCAACATTTCGCGATCTCCGCCGTGCCGAAGGGTCGCGGCGCGCGCCTTCGCCCGAGACGAGGGCGGCTTCGGCCGTCACCGCACGCACAGATGATGCAGCACGATACCGGAGGTGGTCGCGACGTTGAGACTGTCGACGCCCGCCGCCATCGGGATCCGAACCGCCCGGGTGCGCGCCAGGACCGCCTCGGGCAGCCCCGGCCCCTCGGTGCCGAGCAGGATCGCGACCCGGCCCCGCGGACGGACGTCGACCAGGCGCTCAGAGCCCGACGGCGACAGCGACAGCACCTCGAACCCGTGCCGCGCGAGGGTTTCGACCGGATCCTCGCCGAGGCCGAACCGCGCCTGCGGCACGCTCAGCACATGGCCGACCGAGACCCGCAGCGCCTTGCGATAGAAGGGATCGCAGCAGGTCGCGTCCATCAGCACCGCGCCCGCCCCGAAGGCGGCGGCGTTGCGGAAGAGGCCGCCCATATTGTCGTGATTGGCGATCCCGAGCGCCGCCACCACGACCGCGTCGGGGGCGAGGCTCTCGAGGAGCGCCGAGGCCGTCGGGAGCGTCCCGCGCCGGCCGATCGCCAGGATGCCGCGATGAAGCGGAAAGCCGACGATCGCATCGACGACGCCGCGCGCTGCGACATGGACCGGCACTTCCGGCGCCAACCGCTCGAGAAGCGGCGCCAGCGCCTCGATCCGGCGCGCGTCGATGAGGAGCGACACCGTCTCGTGACGCGGCGATCCCGCGAGCACCGAGAGCACCACCTCGCCCTCGGCGACGAAGAGATCGCGACGGCCGACGAGATCGCGTTCGCGAATGTCGCGAAAGTCCGCGATGCGCGGATCGAGCGGGTCGTCGACGGGGACGAGAAGCGGCATGACGGGGTCCTTCCCGAGGGCGAGGCCCCTTCCCTGCCACGACCGCGCGCCCCGTCACAAGACCGTCGCGCGGGGGATTTCCACAAGCCCGCCTGTCGCCTCGTCCGCATGCATCGGGGGACTTGCCGAGGCGAACGAAGCACTATAGAAGCACGCCTCGTGAGCGCCCTTCGTCTATCGGTTAGGACGGCAGCCTTTCACGTTGCAAAGACGGGTTCGACTCCCGTAGGGCGCGCCACGAAATCAAACCACCCTTGGGAAATGGCTGTTTTCAGCGGCTCAATTGATCCACTGTGGCACAGGATGTGGCGCAATTTGTGGCCCAATGCGCGACAGCAAAATCGCGCTATCCTGAAACGCGAAAAGCCCCCGGGCGGCCGAAGCCAACCCGGGGGCGAGCACAGCGCCGGACGAAGCCGGGCATCATCTAAGCATTCCCCCTCCCTTCACCGCCAACCACACGGCGCCGGCGACGCCAGTGACGATGACCGTCACCAGGGCGAGGACGCTCTTGCGGCGTATCTCCTCGGTGCTCTCGCGCCAGGAGCGCAGGTGGGCGAAGTCCTTCTGCATGACGAGCGGGTCGGTGGCATCAATACCGAGGGAAGTCAGCGTCGCCTGCACCGTCTCGGTGATCATCTCGCGGAGCTGCGCCTCCGTGAGGGTGATGGTCGCCTCGCTCATGTCGCGCCCTTCCCGAAGATCGCATTGGCGGCGAGGCCGCAAGGGTTCTCAGACATCTTGTTCCCCTATGAGGCGATCACGGGCGCCAGCCGTAGAGCTTCGCGCCGATCTCGTTGTGGGCGAGGATCTGCGAGGCGGTCGCATCGGTCAGCTTGTCGCCGACGCTCGGGCGGATCGGGGCGAACGGCGTCACGTCAGTCCCGCACGTCGCGCATCCACCGAGCGAGACGAGCATCGACGTCAGCGCGATCGAGCGCATGGATTTCATCGGCGACATGCTTCGCCTCCTTCACTGCGGTGGCATTGCGCGTCGCGGCGGCGGCGCGTTCGGATTGCTTGCCGGCCGAGAACACCCGGGCCAGCACGGCGAGGATCGCCAGGGCGATGCCCGCGCCGACGAGCAGCCGCGTCTTGACGCCGGCGGCCAGATCGAGAAACGCGATCATGCCGGCGCCCCCTTGCGCAGCGCCGCATGGATCTGCGGGCCGACGAGGCCCCAGACCACCAGCACGAGGCCGAGGACGGTGAGGCCGGCGAGGACCTCCTTGACCCCCGGAACGTCGGCGACCGACGACAGGAGCGACGTCTTACCGAGGATCTGCTGGCCGGCCTCACCGAGCCCGGCGAGACCGAGGCCCGCGCCGGTGGTGTCGGTCGGAGCCGCCGGAGCGGCGACGCGCGGCGCCTTGGTGTCGTCCGGCGCGACCACGTCGGCGAGCGCCTTGCGGGTGAGCCGCCCGGCGACGCCGTCGACCTCAAGGCCGTGGGTGGTCTGAAACGCCTTGATCGCCTTGACCGTCTGCGGCCCCTTGCGCCCATCGACCTCGACCGGATATCCGGCGGCGACGAGCATCCGCTGCAGCGCCTCGACGTCGGGGTCGGGCTGCGACGCGGTCCACGACGGCGCCGGCAGGTCACCGGCCAGCGACTGGACGACCGGCCAGACCCGGTCGAACCACTTGACCCGGTCGGGATAGCCGATCAGACCGCCGTTGATGGCCTCGCTGATGTCCTTGATCGCGTTGCGATCGGCCTTCTCGTTGCACCGCTTCTCGGACCATTCGGCGAGCGCGATCTCGATGACATAGCGCGGGTCGATCGCGAGGTCGGGGTCTCCGAGGAGGTCGATTCCGAGTTCGACGCCGAACCGCTCATAGCTCTCCTTGCCGGTGCACTGCACGGCACCCCGGCCGATGTAGCGCCAGCCGTCGCCCGAACCCTCGGGACCATTGCCCATGCGACCGCCGTAAGTCTTCTCGGCGAGGGCACGCGGGTTGTGCTCGTAGGGCCGGGCAGCGGCGATCGTCGGGAACCGCTTCGGCCAGACCTTCGTCACCCGCTCGGCCGAATAGTTCATGCTCTCGACCAGGATGGTGAGGCGGGCGGTCTCGTGGAAGACCTGCGCCAGGAAATGCGCGATCCTGAGCGGCGTCGTCACCTCGTGACGGACGAAGGACGCCTCGGCGGCGGCGAAGGCGGTGAGATAGGTCGAATGCGCGCGCGGGCAGAGCCTGCGCACGACGGCGAGCGGGCTGATCATGGGATACCTCATGGTACTGGCGGGAGAAATCAGGCGGCGAAGGCATGGCTGGGGGTCTGCGGTTCGATCCGCGCGGCGCCGAAGTCGGGCGGGGTGCCGTCCGACCACAGGAGATCGACGTGGAAGCCGGGGACGACTTCCATCACCGCCTCCTCGATCGGGCCGAGGTCGGGATCCTCGACCGTGGTCGTTCCGATCTCGCGACGGTGGACGCCGTCGCCGCCGACCAGTGAGAGATCGACGCGGATGCCGTCGGGCCGGGCGGTCGGGGCGAAGCCCTGCAACCCGGTCTCGGGATCGTCGTGGACGAGGCCGAAGGGCGCGAGGGCGGCGAGGGCCTCGGCCTCGTCTACGAAGCGGAGATGGATCGTGGTGGCGGTCATGAGGTCACGCTCCGTAGACATGGGCCTGGGCCTGGAGGGCGGCGTCGGATCCGACCAGCGGCCAGATCACGAGGTCGTCGACCCAGCCGTTGCAGGCGCCCGCGCCCAAGCCGTCGGCGAAGAGGCGGGCGGTGGCGAGGGTCTCGGCCGGGTCCGTGGTCAGGTTGGCGACGGCGCCGCCGTTGAGACAGAGCTTGCTCGCCCCACCGAGGAAGCGAGAGACCACCACCCCGAAGCCCGAGGACAAGGTGCCGGTCGCGGCGGTCGCCGACCCGATCGCGTCGCCGTAGTAGGTGCCGATCTGGGGGTCGGCCCCATTGGTGTAGAGGAGGCGCCGAGCGTTGACGTCACCGACCAGGAATTGGATGCCGACGGGCGCCGCGTCGAGTTGCCCACGCAGGCACAGGGTGGATGCCGCCCCGTTCGCGATGGCGAGGACAGCCGGCGAGAGGCGGAGGTCGTCGGCGATGCGGGTCACGGCGGCGGTCGTCGGGATCGACATGTAGGACGACGGCGGCGAGGTCGCGGAGGCGACCTTCTCGACGTTGAAATAGCCGACGTAAACCGAGGAGGCACCGTCGCCGGCATAGGACGTGGCCGTGCCGGACGCCAGATAGAGGCCGGTCTGCGTCGCGCCCGCCATCGTCGCTACATAGGTCGCCTCGACGTGCCAGATCCCGCCCGGTCGCGCCGTCACCGACACCCGCGACAGCCCCGACGACTGGGAGACGACGGCGCCGGTCGCCGGATTGACGACGAGCGTCTGCGACGGCGAGATGGCTGTGCCGGTCGCGTAGATAACCACGTTGCGGCTGCCGACGCCGGCCTTCACGTCGACCTGCACCGCAAAGGCATCACCGGCAGCCGTTGCTGCCGGGAAATAGGAGGTACTGACAAAGGCCCGGTGAACGCCGGTCGAGGTATCCTCGATCAGCTCCGAGAGGCCGGCGGTGCCGTCGGCGCCGAGCGCCGTGCCGCCGGCCGTCACGCCACCGAGCGTCCAATGGGCGCCGATCGCCTCCGAATAGGGGCCGTATTTGGTCGCCGACTTGGCTTCGAGCCGGAGACGGCGGCGGCCGGTCGACCAGTCGAAGGCCGGCTGGTTCGCGGCGACCGTGTCGAGAGATCCGCTCGGGCCGATCACCCGCTTGGAGCCGGTCGAGATCGTGAGGAGGTCAGTGAGCGCCCCGTAGACGCCGGCATGCATCACGGCGCCCGAGGGCGCGGAGAGGAGCTCCCCCGGCATCAATCCATCGAGGAGGTGGGGCAGAGACGGGACCGCCACGGCGGCAATCGCGATCTGCGCCGCCTGGATCAGCGCGAGAGCAGTCGACGCGGTCTGCGCCGAGGCGGCGGACGACGTCGCCCGCGAGTCCGCCAGCGACGACGCGGCAGCAGCCTCGGCGGCCTTCTCCACCACCACGCCCTTGTCGATGGCGATGACCGCCGCGTCGTCGGCGGCGGAGGACGCGGCGGCGATGCAGTCGTCGCGCAGCGCTTCCATGTACGACGTCGTCTCGGTCGGGGCGGCGTCCCAGGTCGTGACGCCGGTGATCCGGTCGACGCGGAACACGTCGGCCCAGGCCGCCCCCGTCCATCGCTGGAAACGGAAGGTGTCGAGATCGCCGTCGACCAGCCCGTAGCGCCAGCGCCCCTCGCCGGTCGTCTCCGTCGCGAAGCCGGTCGTGACCGTCCCGCCATCGGTCGTCAGCAGGAGTGACTTGTCCTCGCCGTCGAGGTCGAACGCGGCGCTCTGCTGCGCCAGGAGGCGCGAGAGCAGCTCGACGAGCTGCGCATCGGATCCTCGCCGCAGCATCACATAGGCGGCGTCCGTCACCGCGGCCGGCGCCGGCATGTCGAGCATGATGGCGGTGTCGGACGTGACCGAGCGCACCACGAGCGGGCGATCGAGCCCATCGGCGAAGATCAGCGCGCCGGGGAGCACGCCGGCCGTCGCCCATGCGGTCCCGACGCCGGTGACGGCGGTATCGTTCGCCGGGACGGTCACCGTCCCGGTCGCGTAGATGCTCGAGGCAGCCATGGGAGATCCTGTTCTATTCGTAGTCGAACACGACGGCGGAGATCCATCCGCCGAATGGGGTCAACCCGGATGACGATCCGTAGAGGGCATTGGAAACACGGATTTCATCGACCTTGCGCTGTGTAACGAGCGCGATGGATCCGCCTGTACTCGGGTTGTACGAGACAGGCCAAGCATAATCATCCGAGTTCGATATTCCGGAGACTACATACAGAGGAGTAAATTCAGTCGGCTCGACGGTAGAAAAATAGATGATCGAGAGAGGAACGGATGAAAATGCTCGCCCATACGAGAGAATGGCAGGCGAATTCAATGCCACCGGCAATGCTGCACCGATACGCATCGCTACTGGTATGGACCTGTCTTCGGCCCGGAAGAGGATCTGCGACAGCGTCGCGGCTTCGACGTCGACGCCGCTCGTCGAAATGCGAAGGCCGGTCGGAGAGAATTTGACGCGGTTCGTCATTCGTCCGGAACCCACTGGATCGTCGCTGAACTTCCGGAGGGAAGAGCCAGATTTGCCCCGCTTTCACATGCAACATTGTAGTATTTTATAGACATTGAAACGGCGTACGTCTTCATTACACCGTCTCTGTATGATTGGTACATGCTGAGATAAAATCCCGTCGCATCTCTATTGTAAGTTCGCGGCGCCGCCGCATGGTACTTTGGGTATCCGACCAGTGTATTGTAATAAGCGTCACTTATGAATGACATTCTGATGAGTGGAAGGAACCCGAAATCAGGATGGTCGACCCTTCTGGCGACGACATGGTAATTGTCGATGCAGATTATTTCTCCGAGCGTCAGTATGCGCTCATGGATCACCTGGATCTGTTTGCGCGTCGGGTCGATGAGGAGATCACGGCCCGATGCAGTTGCCACATCGACACCAGGTCGCGAGACGAAGAGCCCGCTCACGCCGCCGCGCTCGCCGAGGAGGATCCTGCCGACCATCAGATCACCGGCGTGCCGAGCACGAGGTAGTGGATGCTGTCGGTCGGATACCAATAGCCGTTGAAGCCATTCCCGAGCCGGACGCGAACGGACGTCCGATCTGTCCGGACCGGCATCATGTTGGGCACGCCGTACTGCACGGGGAGCACATCACCCCAGCCCGATTTCTCCATCGTCTCGATCGGGGCGCCGCGCATCGTCAGCATGGCGACCGGGACGAAGCCCGGGTCGGCGAAGGAGACGAGCAGCGCATACCCGTCGACGAGATCGGACGTCGTCAGGGTCGCGGTCCCCTCGGCGATGACATGGGCTACGTCGAGCCACTTGCTGTCGAAGGCGATCTTGGCCGTGTCGGCGATGACCTCCGGGTGGAGACGGCGGGCCGATCCGTCGCCGGGGTCGGTGACGATGGCGTTGCCCGGGCGGGCGACGATCAGGCGCGGCTCGCCGTCGAGGACGCCGAGCAGGCCGGTCGACCCCATGAGGATGCCCTTGAAGGTGTGTTCGGTCATCGCTCAATCCGAGATCAGGATCTCACCGCCGCCGGCAGCGGCGCCGATGGTGAGGGTGTGGCGGATCTGCAGGAGGTCCATGAAGACGACGCCGTCGACGACCGAGAAGGGAGTGAGCGTGCCGGTGTCGCTCATCACGTAGAATCGGTCGGCCTTGACCTTGACCTGAGAGACGTTGGCGGCCCCATCGCTCACCGCCTCGATCACCATGGCGGCCTCAGCGTCGATGCCGGCGCCGTTCAGGGCCGTCCGCGCCACCAGCTCGTAACGCGCGAGCGCGCCGGTCTGGTCGGCCGCGGCGGTGAATTTGATCGATCCGTCGGCCGTCGCCGCCGCGGTCTCGGCGGAGAGCTCGGTCACGGCGACGGAGAGCGCCGCGAGATCGTCCCCCTGACCCGTGACCGTGGTCGAGAGCGCGGAGAGAGCCGTCGCCGCCGCCGAGACGTCGTCCTCGGCCGTCGTCAGACGGGCGTCCAAACCCGTGATCTGTGAGGCCTGCGAGGTGATCGCGCCCTCGGTGCTCGTCACCCGGGTCGACAGTTGATCGTCCGCCGTCGCGCGGGCCGCCGCCTCGTCGGTCAGGCCGGTCTCGGCGCCCGCCACGCGACCGTCGAGGGACGAGAGGTCGGAGGTCAGCGACGTCAGCGAGGCCGCCTGCGAGGTGATGGCGCCTTCCGTCGCCGTCACCCGCGTGGAGAGCTGATCATCCGCCGTGGATCGGGCCGCCGTCTCCGCGGAGAGCCCCGTCTCGACGGCCCCGACCCGGCCATCGATGGTCGACAGCTCGGAAGAGAGAGAGGTCAGCGAGGCCGCCTGCGCCGCATCCGCCGAAGCGCGGGTCGTCGCCTCGGTCTGGATCGCCGCGGTGTTGCCATCGACGGCGGATTGGAGCGTCGCGATCGACGAGGCGAGCGCGGCATCGGCATCGGAGCGCGCCGTCGCCTCGGTCTGGACGCTGGCGGCGACGCCGTCGAGCGACGTCTGCAACGACGTGATCGACGAGGCGAGCGCCGCGTCAGCGTCGGCGCGCGCGGTCTGCTCGGTGGCGATCGAGGACGAGAGATCGCCCACGTCGGCCTCGAGCACCGTCGCACGGCCGGCGAGCGCGGTATCGGCCGTCGCCCGCGCGGTCTGCTCGTCCTGGATCGCTGCGAAGGCATCGTCCGTCTCGGCCTCGACGGCGGTGAGCCGAGTGGCGAGAGCACCGTCCGCGTCGGCGCGGGCCGTCGCCTCGTCGGTGATCGCGCTCGACGCCGTCGCCACCCCGGCCTCGACGGTATCGAGACGGGAGGCGAGCGCGCCAGTGACCGCGTCGTATTTCTCGGTGACCTTCGTCTCGACCGCCGCGCCGATGGTCCGGGCCCGGGTCCGATCAGCGCGACGCGCCAGGAGCTCGCGGAGCTGCGTCTCCTGGATCGTCTCGACGGTCACGGCGAGCGTCTCGATCTGGCCGGCGAGCGAGGGGACGAGGCGATCGGTGTCGATCGGCGCCGCCGCGGTGATGACCATCTCGTCGGAGAGGTTCAGGTCATTCGTGCCCCAAGCGTCGAAGGCCGCCATCCGCATGTAGCGGAGCACTCCGCTCGGCACCGGGACCGTCGCCGTCGTGCCGGACCCCTGCCACGCCGGCGTCATGCCGCCGAGCGGCGTTCCCGGAACCTCGTAGACCCAGATGATGCCGCCGGCGTAGTCGAGGTCGGCCGGGGCCGCCCAGGTGACGACCGCCGCGTCCCAGGTCGGAGCAACCTCGGGCTCCACCTTCGCGGGGGGCGGGTTGGTGACGGTCAGCACCGCGGGATCGCTCACGCGCCCGAGCGTGTCGCGGCAGACGACCGAGATCGTCAGGGATCGCGCCGGGCCCGATTTCCCCTTCGCAGCGGCGTCCTGCAGATGGGTGGCGTAGGCATAGGTGAATGCCTCGCCGGTGACGCTCTCGGTGCGGAGAACCTGACCGTCGGAGGCATCGGAGATCGTCACCCGGTTGTCGAGATAGAACGGGTTGCCGGCGGACGGGGAGCCGGCGACCGTGTTCGACCAGGTCAGGATGACGTCCTTCGTCGAGAACACGACCGGAGAGTCGCCGCCGACCAGGAGCAGGTCAGACACGATCGGCGATGCGGAGCCCAACCATCCGGTCGCCGTGACCGACAGCGTCGCGATCGCCGATTCCCGGCCGTCATAGGTGACGGCGGCGACGTTCAGTGTGTAGTCCCCGGCGACCACCCCATCGAGGTCGACCGAGAGAACGCTCAGCAGGCCGAAGTCGAGCTCACCGGAAGGGGACTCGACCTTGACGCGATACGAGACGGCCGTTCCGGTCGTGGGCGCCGACCACGACAGCGTCAGCTTCGACCGCGCCACGCCATCGTCGACGAATTGGTACTCCCTCGCCGAGAGGGCGACGGGCGGTCCGATCAGCCGCGATTGCTTGACATAGACGCGCTCGGTCAGATGGACGCCGAGGTCGACGCGGGCATATTTCGTCGGATCGTTGAGGAGCCCCTTGACCTCGTAGATGTGCGGCTCGACCTCGGCGACGGAGAGGACGCGGAAGGGGCGCGGCTCGACCTCGGGCGACGACAGGATCCAATTCGCGCCGGTGGCGGGGATCGCCGAGAGCGGCTCGGAGAGGGTGATGGTCGAGACGGTCCCGATGGTTCCTACCGGCTTGACCTCCACGGTTCCGTTCGGCAGGCGTACCATGGCGACCGTGTCGACCGAGCCGATGGTCACCTCTCGGTCGAGGACCAGCGCCGAGGCCGTCGACTCCGGCAACAGGCGCCCGCCCCAATCGACACCGGCGATCGAGTCGTCCTGCACCGCGACGATGTCCCCAGGCACGACCGCCGGGTGTCCGGACGACACGTAGGCGTGGTCGAAGCCGGCGCGATAGGTGACGATCTGCGTCTCGGAGAGTTCGGTCGCCAGGATCCACAGGCCAATGCGCCGCGCCTGCCCCCTCGAGGTGCAGCCGACGGCCACGACTTTCTTGACACGGCGGCCGTAGCGGCGGATGCCCGCCTGATCCTCGACGACCTCGACGGCCGGCTGATAGAGGTCGTCAGGGTCGTTCCAAGTGACCTCGACGACGGTGTGGCGGCTCTTGAGCGCCGTGCCCTGATAGGAGAAGTTGCCGTCGACGACGTTGGATCTGTGTGCCAGCACGATCGGATCGGTCGGCATGTCGGAGACCGCGCGGATCGCGCCGGAGGACCAGAACGTCATACCCCGACACGCGCTCATCAGGAGCGCGATCAGGTCGTAGGCTTCGCGCTGGTTCTTGATGACGCCGTTGAAGGTGGCGCGCGGCTCGGTTCCGCCGAACCCGTCGGGCACGAGCTCATCGAAATAACGTCCGATTTCGTAGAAGTCCCACTTCGCCGCCTCGAGCGCCTCGGCGGAGAGGTGCCGGCCGAGGCCGAACCGCTTCGACGAGAGCATGTCGTAGACGGCCCAGGCGACGTTGTCGTTCCGCTTCGGGACCAGAGTTCCGTCCCAGATGCCGGTATAGGCGCGGGTGACCGGATCGTAATTCGACGGCACCATCCCATCGACGCGGCGCACCAGGTAGGAGCGGGTCGGCAAGCTCGACCCGAACTTCTTCGCGTCGATGACCATGCCGACATGGGCGGTCCACGGATAGGAGAGCCGGTGCTCGACGATCTCCGTGATCGAATTCAGGAGCGTCTTGTTCTCGTTCCGCGTGGTGACGGTCCCCTCGGTGTCGTCGGGGATCTGGTTGTCGTTCTGATCGTCGCTGTCGTTCGACAGGCGCGTGACGCGGATCGACCAGGGGTAGGAGACCCCAGACGAATTCATCGGCAGCCGCAGGCGGAAGGACCGATCGTAGGGCGAGGTGCACTTGCCGGTGATGGTCTGATCGCCGAAGGGGCTCTGCCAGGCGCCGCCATAGGCTGCGACCTCGATCCGGAACGAGACCGAGGATCCGCGCACGTTCCCCTTCTCGTCCTGATAGGCGAGTGCCGGCAGGCGGATCGTCACGCGAGCCGACGTCGCAAGCGGGTTGGCGACCTGCCGGACGACCGGGTTGTGCTTCTTCACCTCGACGCCGTAGGAGACCTCGGTCTCGATCGCCGAAAAGCCGGGAAGCGCCGGCTGATCAGCGATGCCGGGGTTCATCGCCCAGGACACGCCTTGGAAGTTCAGGGTTGCCTCGGCCGAACGGAGCGGTACGCCATCGATCACGATCGACTTGTCGCCGTCGACGAGCTCGAGTTCACCATCGCCGAGGATGTCGAGGAGCCGCGCGATCGACTTCGACCGCAGGGTGTTCGCGTCCTCGGTGGCGCCTGACGCCTTGCCGCCACCGCCGGAGCCGAATGGGGCGATCGACCTGATCGGAGCGTTCATTTCTCTCTCGCCTCAGGAGTTGATGGGGATGTCTTCGGCGGACATGCCGGAGGAGGCGACGACGGAGCCGACCATGCAGGTGCCCCAGACCCACGGGATCGTGGCGCCCTCGTCGGACGTATTCACCGCCGAGGCGAACACCGCGGAGGAGTCGTCGCTCTGTTTCTTGGCATGAGGCGACAGGAGCCCCGAGGCGCCAGAGAGCGCGATCAGGAGCCCGAACCCGGCGATATTTCCGTAAGTGACGCTGCCGAACGCCGCCGCACCGAGACCGCCAGCGACCGGCGCCGCCCACCATGCCACGGCAGCGATCGTGAGCCCGGCAACGATCTTGCCGACGTTTCGGGCGTTGCCGCCCGAGCCGGCCACGACGGGAACGATGTGGAGGTCGCTCGATCCGAGCCCGGCCGTGAGAGCCTCGGCCCCGATCTCCACGCCGCCCGCACGGCGCTCCCCGACGATGATGCGGAACGAGTGCTCGACGACGTAGCGCTTGAACCCCGGGAGCTGCGCGCCGAGCGCCCGGAACGCCTCGGCCGGCGACACGATGTTCAGGCGGAACGGGCCGCCGAAGCGCTTCCGCATCGCACCGTGGAGATGAACGGTTCGGATCACGACAAGGCCTCGTGCCGCAAACGGTGGGTGATCTGGCGCCGCAGTCGCACCAACGGTGCATGACCGGAAAGGCGGCCGACGAGGTGGTGGAGCAGTAGGCCGCTGCCGTCGACGACGCCGCAGTGGTTCGGCTTGTCGGACCCGATCCGCATCAGGAAGCAGTCGCCGTCGCGAATGGGCCCCTCGGCCGGACGGAATCCGGCGGCGGCGAAGTTGTCGCGGAAGAGGTCGGTGCTCGCCTCCCAGCCTTCGACGCGCGGGACGACCGGGAAGGTGATGCCGCGCGCCCGGTGCCAATCGCGCACTAGGGCGATGCAGTCCGTCACGCCCCAGCGGAACGATCGACCGACCAGGGGCGGCGGCGAGAGCTCGTCGCCGAAGAAGAACGGGTCCGTCACGTGGTCGGCGGCCTCGGCGCCGGCGCTGCAGGAGACGCAGGAGATACCCCAGGGAACGCCGGTCGCCGGCTGTGCGATCTGGTCGGAGAGGCTCGGCGCATCGATCGGTTTGGCGACGAGATCTCCCGCCGCCGTGCGCCGATGGGTGTGCGAGTGCATCACGGCCAGAACCTCGCCGGCGGCGGCGAAATCGGCATCGGAGATGCGGAAGTCGATGAGGGGGTTGGCCGCCAGGTTCGCGCAGGCGACGTAGCCGGCCGGGGTGACGAGGCCGCACGCCTCCTCCGGCCAGCGCGCCAGAGCGTCGGCCTTGAAGGCGGCGATGGCCGCCGGGTCGATGGTCATGATCAGCCTTCCGAGGGCTTGTTGAGACCGACGCCGGGGAACCCCCCGAAGGGCAGGTCGACGTCGGTTCCGAACCGGGTGGTGCAGTCGGTCAGCTTGCGGCCGCACTCGTCCTCGGTGACGGTGGTCGTCACGGTGCCATCCGCCTTGAAGCAGTCGGCGCCGGTGTAGGGGCATTCGGCATCCGAATAGTCGAATGCCCCCAGCGACGGGCTCCAAACCCGATAGGTCCAGGGGCAATAGTCACGCACCACCGTGCGCTTGGGCAGCATGACGCCCTGCTGGTCGGTCTCGGCAGACAGTTTCCACTCGATCTCGGTCCGGTCCTGCACCACCTTCTGCTCGACCACGTATTGGTCGACCGGGAAGATCGCATCGGGGTCGGCTTCCGCACCATCGTCGAGGTACTGCGCGAGGATGCGCGTCCGCCGGACCTTGGCGCCGATCACGTCGTCGTGCTGCAACACCAGACCGGCGAGCATCAGCGTTGCATTGGAGACGCGCAGGCGGGGTTGGGGGATCTGACCCTGACCGTTCACCTCGAAGCCCGAAGCCTCGACATCGGCGGCGTAGTAGACCTGACCGGCGAAGACGCATTGCCCATCGACCCCGGGCGTCGGCGTGAAGCGCCAGATCTCGTTCACGCCGATCGGCGAGAGGTCCAATTCGAAGAGCTCGACCAGCGCCCCGGGCTCGAGCGACTGGACGGCAGTGGAGAGCGCGTCCGTCATGAGCCGAAGACCTCCTCGAAGGTCAACTTCATGGTTCGCGCGCCATAGTCGGCGAACTCACGATCCCACTTCGGGCAGATGAACTTGCGCGGCGTCGTTTCGTCGGGCGGCGTCCAGAAGAAGGACTCTGCCCCCTTTCTCGCGTGCATGAAGGCGTTGATCTCAGCGGCCTGTGCCGGCGTGATGTTCTTCGCCATGACGGTGAAGACGTCCCGAACCGAGTTGATCCCATCGGCAGACCGCTGAATATAGCCGTCACCGAAAGGCGCCCGGCGCACCTTCGGCTCGGTTTCTAACGACGATCCCATTGCGGCGTCGACACCGACCGGAAAGGTGAAGGTCAGTATCGTCATGCCTTCAGGCCCCCGGCCGTTCCCGATGCCTGATGAACGACGCCGCCAGGCTGAGCCTGTCGCGCGAACCACTTCGCAGCGTGCGCGTCGAGCATGGTTTCCATTTCACGGCGGACCATCGCGGCATGCTGCCGATCTGCCGTTGCATTCCCGCTCGATCCCATCATCGGCATGTGGATCGTCGGGGCGTAAGTCCCTCCGATGTAGTTCGAATTCGCCGCCATGTCGGCGAGGCCGCCCATGGTGCTTCCGATCCGATCGGTGAGGCCCGTGTTGAGCACCGCCTCACCCTTCAACAGGATCGCCGGGAGCTCGCCCGGGAGAAGGCCGGTGTGGAAACGCGGCGCGCCGGAGAAGGTCGAGGGCGCGACGGCTCGCTGCGACGTCGCCTCGCCGGCCGTTCCGCCGGTATGGAAGAGCGACGCGACGAGGGCGAACAGACCACCACCGCCGCCGCCGCCGAACCCACCTCCGCCGGAGACCATTCCACCGAGCAGTCCGGTGATCCAATTCTCGAGAGGCTTCCCGATCAGCGCATTGAAGATGATCGTCTCGAGCCGCTGGACGAAGCTGAGGGCCGCCTGATTGATGTTCCGGAAGTCGATGACGGCACTTCTGGCGAGGTCGGTGATCGCTCCGGAGAGCTCGTTCACCCATGCATAGTTGCCGAAGGACGAGACGAACTTGCCCATCTCGGTTGCGGCCTGCGACGCGGTGATCTTCCCATCGGCGACGAGCCGGTTGAGGATCTCCTGCTTCTCCGCCCAGGCCGCCGCCGCCTGCTTCGCATCCCCCATTTCCTGGATGATGGAGCGATAATCCTGGCCGGCCTGCATCCCGATCGCCGCCTCGCGGAGACGCATCAGGTCTTTCGGCGCACCGGCGAAGTTGTCGTTCTCGGCGGAAGTCCGATAGGCGGCCATCGCTTTCGGATCGAACTTCATGCCCTTGGCTTCCTCGAGCACCTTCCGATCGATGTCGCCCAGGTACGAGCCCTTGGCCTGCTCGATCATGTCGGCGATGCGCTTCTGAAGCTTCTCCTCGGTGCTGTCTTGGCGCCGCGCCGCCGACTCGGCTCTGCGGTGCGCTTCAGCAATCTTCTCGATCTCGATCAGCTTCTTCGCGTAGGCGCTGACTTCACGGCCGTCGAGAGCCGTACCGTATTCCTTCGAGATCTGGTCCTCATACTGGAATTGTTTGTCACCGCGCGCGGCTGCCAGCTTCGAGCGCATCTCCTTGTCGAGCTTGAAGCGTGCATCACGATTGGCCTGCTCTTGATCAGCACGCGCCTTCACCATCGTGTCGTAATCGGGGGAGCCGATGATTGGACCACGCCAGTCCGAATTGACTGCGATCGTGACTGATGCCTTCTTCCCGTCGAGCTCGGCGATACGCTGGCCGATCGCAGCGACGGTTTCAGCGGCGCGCCGAGCTTCGTTGCTGACGCCTGAGATCCTCCCACGAATCGCGTCGATGATGTTGGCGGGAACCCCGAGCCCCTCGAGACGCGAGATCATTTCGTCGATCGAGATCGATCCGGAGCGCACCGCCGCGATGACGTCGTTGATGGCGCGTTGGGTGGCCTGTGTCGCTTCGGTCCCTGGCTGGAAGAGGGGTTGCAGCTCCACCCTGGCGCCGGCGGCGGCGGTCGACTGCAGCCGCATCAGCTCATCACGGGCCGTCCGTTGACGCTCCCGTTCAGCATCGGCTTGCCGGCTGATGATGTCCTGCGTCGCCTTGAGCTGCTTGTCGCGTGCCGCGTTCGGGTCCTCCGCGGTGCGGTTTGTCTCCTCGTCGATGATCTGTCGGGCCCGGCGCCGATCCTCAGCCGTCTTGAGCGATTGGGCCCCGAAGTAGGCCATCGCGATCGTCGCGGTAGTGAAGGCAACGCCCCACGGGCCGCCCAGGAATGCGACCAAGGACGAGCCAGCGCCCTTGAGCATTCCCCATGCGAGGCCAGTACGAGATGCTGCCGTCGCAGCCTCGTCCATAGCAATCCGCGCGGCGCTCTGCCGGACTGCGAGCTCTGTCGTCGCCTTCGAGAGCTCGGAGATCTGGCCGGTCAGCGCGGACCTTCCCGTCGCATGAACATCCGCTCGCGCCTGTTCGGCATTCCCGCGAAGTTCATAGTAGCCGGTGGCGTCGGCAGACGACAGCGCGGAAGAGAGTTTCGCCATTCGTGCGGAGATCCGGCTTCTCTCCGCAGTGGCGTTGGCATCCGCCTGGGAGTTGAGAACGGAGATCTGTTGAGAGCGGCGAATCTTCTCGATCTGCTGGCGATCGATTTCGTCGTCGATCCGCGCGAGCCGACGTGCGGATGCCTCCTTCGCATCGGCGACCGACTTTATGGAGGCGATCCGCTCGGCATCAACCTTGGACTGCACCTTCGCATTCTGCTCTGCCATCGCCTGTTCGGCGCGGTGCAGCGTCATGCCCTTGGCGGACGTGTCTTCCTGTGCCTTCGCGAGGTCTCCGAGCATCGCCTCTCTGGTGCGCCAGAGATAGTTCGCTTGACCGGGGTCATCCTCACGAATGGCGGTGTGGGCGCCGGAGAGTAGCCGATCGGAACGGCCCTGCAGCGTGTCGCGATTGTTCCGAGCGAGGTTGAATGCCTCTTCGGCTGCAGCCTTATCGAAGGCGGCGCCGTAGAAGGCGCGGAGCTTGGATCGATCACCCTGGCGGGGCGTGGCGTTGATCGCCTCGTCGATCCGGCGTTCCGCAGTGGCGAGATCCTGCGCTTCCTTCGCGCGCTGCGCCACCAGCGACGAGATCTTGTCGTCCGATTTGGCGTTCGCCTTCGCAAGAGCTGCTGCGCGAGCCGACGGGACGGCCTGGACCTTCGCGAGCTTCTCCTCCTCGGCGCGGAGCTTCTCCGCCAAGGTGAGCCGATCCTTCTGGTTCTTGACGATCTCCGCCTCTGCCTGCGCCGCCGCTTTCACTGAAGCGCGCGAGGCGAACGGGGAGAAGTCGCCGGAGGCGGACGACTTCTCGTACTGCGCCTTCTTCGCCGAGAGGGCCTCATCGACGGCGGCGCGTTCGCGGGCTACCGCCTGCACCTGCTCCTGCGCTGCGGCGAGTGCCGCCTGGCGCACATTTGCGAAGGCGCCGAACGATGCCGTCGCGCGCGAGACGGCGCCACCAGCCAGCCGCCCGGTGAAGGCGACGCCCATGCCGATACCGACTGCGGCGAGGATTGGAACGAGCGTCTCGAGGCTGCCGGCGAGCGCCGAGATGCCGCCGGCGAGGTGCGAGGTGACGCCATAGGTCTCATTGAACTTGCCGATCGCCTCGGTTGCCTTGTTGTCGAACAAGGTGAAGGACTGGTCGAGCGTGCGTTGGAACTTACCGAAGGCGGCGTCGACCTCAGGGCCGATCGTGCGCAGTGCCGAGAGCATCTGCTGAGTGGTGATGAGGCCGTCAGACCCCATCTTCCGCAGCTCGCCGATGGAGACGCCGAGGCCCTTGGCGAGGAAGCCGCCGAGCGGCGTCTCGAGAACGGCGCGCATTTCGTCACCGCCGAGACGGTTGGAGGCGATCGCCTGCGAGAACTGGATCGCAGCAGATCGCGCCTCTTCCATCGTTGCGCCACCGAGGAGAAGACCCTTCTGGACCGTCTCGACATAGCTGAGCACGTCCTCCGGCTTGTGGTTTGGCGCGGATCGCTGGATGCGGGTGTAGAGCGTCGCCGTCGCGCCGATGGACGAGAAGCTTCGGTCCGCGGTGTCGCTCACCGCGCCCAGCATGGCGCGCATTTCGGCGGTGCCCTTCGTCACCGTTCCGATCTGGTTCTTGAGGTTCGTCCACGTGTCCGCGTAGCGCGTGACGACGTTGGTGGCGAGCACTGCCGTGAGGCCGCCGAAGGCCGCCGTGGTGGCGAGCAGGGCACCGCGCAGGATCGAGGCGCGGTCGGATGCATTGTCGAAGGCGCGGCCGGCGGCGAGCAGGGCGCTCGCCGAAATCGGGCGGTTGAGGTGCCGCTCGAGCACCGTGACGGCGTCGGCGGCACCTCCCATCGACCGGCGGATGCGCGCGCCGGTGCGATCGGTCGTTTCGGCGGCCGAGTTCATCGCCGCGTTGTAGCGGCGGAAGTCGGCCTCCAACGACGCGTAGATCGAGCCAACCTTAACGGTCATAGCGCATCCTCACTTGCGCCCCATGGCGGTCGCCAGGGCGGCAAGGCGCTCCTTCGTCAGCGGGAGAGAGGGCTTCTTGCCCTCCCACATCTCGTCGACGGTCTTCGGGAGCTTCTTCGGGTCGGTGTGGTAGAAGATCGCGGAGGCGTGGGCCCAATCGAGCCGCCGCCGCATGTCGGCTTCGATGAAGACGACGGTTTCATGGGCCGTGAGATCCCAGAACTCGTTGGGTTTCAGGCCCGCCCGGTAGGCACGCTCCCTCAGGTCATCGAGGTATCGTCCGGGCTCGACGGAGGGCGGTCGGCGGCGCTCCGTGCGATCTCCTTCGCTCGATCGATCATGAACGTGCCGAAGGTGACGCCGTGGAGCGCCAGGAACAGCGCATCGGTCACCTTGCCCGTGAGCACGATCACCGGCACTGAGAGGCTGAGGAGGTCGACGGAATGCTGATCCCCTCCCTTCTTCGGGGCGACCTTCAGAACGCTGGCGATGACGTCCATATCGAAGACCTGAAGGCCGTTCATGACCTCGTCGAACCAGCTCTTGCCGTAGAACTTGCGGAGAGCCGCGAGATCGGCGTTGGAGAGCCGGAGGACGACGCCCTCGCCGCCCTCCGGGAAATCGACCTCACCGCGCATCTGGTTGGTCATTGCTCACGCCCTCCTCAGGACCAAGTCACCGGGCCGGTGCACCGGATGGTGACCGTGGCCTCGATGGGGTTCTCCGGCGAGATGGAGATATCGCCGGGGTTCTTCACGAAGCCCTTGCAGGCAGCCGTAGCGCCGGTGGCGCCGAATACCGCGGTCATGTCGAGCTTGAAGTTGAACACGCGGCCCAGGTCGAAGAGACCGGAGAAGGCATTCGCTCCGACGTGGGTCGGATGGGTCGGATCGAACTGGACGGTCAGCGTGATCGTCCCCGGATCCTTCAGGCCCTGACGGAATTCCTTGTAGCCTCCGGTGCTGCCGAGGTGGGTGAAGTCCACCTCGCCGGCGTCACGCCCGCCCCACTTGATGTCCTTGACGTTGGCCGCCTCGGTGAACGCCTCGGTCGGCGTCGCCCCGTCGCCCATCTTGAACTTCACGCCGAGGCCGATTTCACCCGTCGAATCGGTCATTGTTCACGTCCCTTCTTGCGCTTGCGCTCGCATTCCTCGACGTGGGCCGTAGCCCAGGCGATATCGAGCGTGTGGATGCTGCAGTCCTCGCAGACCGCATTCGGATGCCCGCCCCAGGTGCCGATGGTCATCCGGCACTCGGAAACGGCAGAGGCCGCCTCCGGGGCGGCCTCTGCGATGGCTTCGACCTCGGGCGCCGGATCACTTCCAGCGGACGTAGAAGTCGAGATGTCGTCGGGAGAGCCCGACGGAGTCGTTTCGTTCGGTGGCATCGGTCCCTTCCTTGAAGAACCAGGCCTTGCGCCCAGCAAACGTGTCTCCGGCGATCTCCTGCAGCGCGGTCTTCACGGCCTCACCGATCCGGATCGCCGACGCCGCTGAGACCGATCTGCATTCGATCGACACGCGCGCTTCGGGAAAGCGGGCGGCGCCCTGCAGGAGCATTTCGTCGTCCTCGTGAATGAGGTTGACGATGATGTCGTCATGGTGCTCGCCAGGGTCGTTGAACGGCGGCGCAGCGATGGGATAGATCCGATCGGCGACGAGCGCGGTGACGCCGGGCGCAGCGAGAAGCGCCTGGATCGTGATCGCAACGGAGCTCATCAGTCATCCTTCGGGAGGGCCGCTGCGCGGCGGGCGATCACGCCCCACGCGAGGGCAGCGAAGAGGCCGAGCGCAGAATTCTTCTCCGCCTCGAATGCAGGTCGGAAGAACGGCTTAGGGCGCGCGCCAGGGTGCATCCAGCCGCCGAAGCGGTGCGGTTGCCAGTGCGGCGCCGTGCCGAACTCCACCAGGTGGGCGAGCTTCCGAGCGCGGCGGGTGAAGGAGATCCAGAACTCGCGGAAGCCGGCGCTCGACTTCTGCTTCACGATGACAATGCCTTCGTCGAGGTGGCCGCCGGGCGGCGTGTGGGTGAAGTCGCGCAGCGCCAGCGCGTTCACCTCGGCGCGGTCACGCATCGGCGCCAGCGTCTTCCTGCAGATCTCGTCCATCTCGGCGGCGGTGAAGGCCGCGCCGATCGAGCGCAGGTTCGACGACAGGCGTCGGTCACCGCGAACAACAGCTCGTGCCATCAGGAATTCCCCGTGCCGGTCGAAGCATCGATCGTGATCGTGCGGCGCCGGTCGAAGTCGGGCAGGATCGCCTTGATCGCGTAGATCGTCGTCCCCACGCGGATCCGCATGTCTTCCGTGATCCCCTCGGCGTCCTCCCACCGGATCTCGAAACGCGTCACGCGCTCCGGGAAGCGCTGCGAAGCCTCGAAGAATTCACGGCCGCGCACCGCCGAGATGGAGGCGGAGCATTCCAGGAACGGCAGCCACGTGACGACCTCAGAGTTGTATTCTGGGTCTTTCGTGACCTGCTTCCGCTCGATCACGATATCCCAACGAGCTTTTGCGGCGCGCATCATGTATAATCCAGCGGGACACGGAGTCGGTCGAAGATGAAGTCGAGGCCATACTCGGTCTTCTTCGACGCATTCGTGATGCGACCTTCGATGATGGTCGCCTCGGCGTTCTCATAGTAGTGAGCAGCAAGCAGCTTCACTGCACGGCGGATCTGCCGCAGGTCGGGGTTGGTCGTGTCGGACCAATCGTATCCGGCCGAAAAGGCGATCCCCACGGCGCGCGGATGATCGAGGAGAACCGGCCACGTCTTCCCGCGAGCGAGGTAGACGCGTCCGCAGACCGTTCCCGGCACGGTGACGTAGACGTCGGCACCGAGGGCCTGCTCGACGCCGTCGGCATCGAGATAGGAGATGCCGTCGACCGCGACGAGCGGCGGCACCGGGATCTCGATGAAGTCGGTCGAGAGCGACGGGAAAGCGTGAAGCCAGAGCTTCCACCGGCAGGCGAGCACCGAGCGCCTCAGCTCGCCTCGGGGGCCGTGGATCTCGGCCACGGCATCCGCAATCGCCGAGGAGATCACGTCGTCGCGTGAGGTCGCCGTGATGCGGAGATGCTTCCGCATGTCGTCGAGCGACACGACCGAGAGGTGCGCATCCGCGGCGGGCCCGGTGACGAGGTCGAGGTCCATCGATCAGCCCTTCGTGACGTAGCGAGGTGAGACCACCGGATAGCGCTTGTCCTCCCGCATGAACGCGGGCTTCATCGCGCGGCCGTGCATCTGGTCGGTCGGACGGTCGACCAGGTCTCTGGGGGAGGCCGTCAAGTCGAGACGGTCTTCCCCTTCCTCGTTCTCCCGGCGCATCAGGCCAGCGTCTTGCTGACCGGGCCGCGGTCGCCGCCGCCCATGACGAGCACCGCCGTCCACGAAAGGGTGTCGGTATTGGCGGCCGACAGGTCGGGCGTGATCTCGGCGCCGACGAACTCGCGCGAAGCGGAGAGATCCACGTCGAGCTCGACCGTGTCGGTCACCGTCCCGCCGCCGGTCGGCCCGGTCGCGACGACGGTCTTCGCGATCGCCTTCGCATAGTCATAGGTGTCCTTGTCGGAACCATCGTCTTCGGAGGCGTCCTTCGGGGTGACGGCGAAGGAGAGCGTGGCGGCCGCGGCGAGCGTCGCCTTGTAGGCGATCACCACCTTGCCCGACCGGAACTCGCCGAGAGTGGTCTTCTTGCCGACGAAGGCAGTGGTCACCGCCGTGTTGTCGCCGGTGCCGCCGGCCGTCGCGGTGCCGGTGCCGAGGTAGAAGGTGCGGAAGTCCTTCCCGCAGTTGGTCTGGTCGCTGAACCGGGACATCGTGGTCTCCTGTGTCCGGGGATTGGGGATCAGGCGGCCGCCCGGCGGGCGACCTCGGCGGCGATGACGGCATCGGCCTCGTCGGCGGTCGCGACGGTTTCGCCCTTGATCTTCGCCGCCAGCGCGAGGCGCTGAAGGTGATGGAGATCACGCCAGTTGTCGGGGATCGGTATTTCCGAGCCCTTCGTGGGGTCGGTGGTGATCGCTTCCGCCGCCACCTTGTCGGCCGCTTCGTCCGCAGCCGCATTCTGGTCGATCGCCTTGCCGTCGGGGCCGACGAACACCGCAGCTTTGTTCTTCACGATGCCCTTGGCGAAGTCCTCGGGGAAGGCGGCGATCTCGCCGACGCCGTAGCCGGCGTAGAACTTGGTGAACTTCACCGGGACGGTTTCGTTCTTGTTGACGTGGAACTTCATGTGACGTTCTCCGCTTGCTCACCCGGAGCGCCGCTGGGGCGCCCCGAGCCGATCCCGAGGATCAGGCCGCCGCGCCCCAGCGGACGTCGTTGGCGACGGCCACGGAAGCGAGATAGCGGAGGTTGACGTCGGTCTGCTGGACAGCCACCAGGAAGCCCATCCGGTGCTGGATGCCGGAGAACATCTGCCCGTTGATGATGACCGATCCTTCCTGGCTGTAGAGCATCTCCATCGCGCCCACGTCGCCGTGCATCACGAAGTCTCCCGCGACGAGAGCGAGCTCCGCCTGGTCGCCGGTGACGCCGAGGTTCTCGGGCAGATTGGTGGTGACCAGGACCGGGCGGTTCTTCCAGCGCGGAGTCTCGCCGTCGAGCTCCGGCCACACCTGCACGCCGAAACCGTTGCGAACGTTCGACAGGTAGGTACGGACGCGCTCCGTCATCACCCACTTCGCCGAGGCCATCGGAACGTTGCGGGTCGACATGTGGAGCGAGAGGCCGGCAGCGGTCGCGTCGATCTCGGCCAGCGTCGGCGCGACGCCGTCGGCGCCCCACTTGGCGGTCGAATAGCTGCCGATGCCCGGGATCTTGTAGAGCCCGAGCGGAGCGGACTGGTTGCCGTCGCCACGCATGAGGCCCTTGTCGTACTCGATCGACATGGTCATGAGCATGTTGCGCTGGACCCAGCTCACCGCCGACGGGAGGGTGAAGTCCATGAAGTTCCGCGTCATCGGAATGAGCGAGGTGAGCGCCTTCGCGCTCATCTTGAGCTGGCGCATCGTCGGCTCGGAGGCCTGAGACGGCTGCATCTCCGACGTCCACGAGGAGCTCGCCCCCGTGGCACCCGCCGCTTCTTCGTACGTCCCGTTCGGCATCGGGATCGCCATCGGGTTCAGCCGAAGGAACGACGTCGACGGATAGAGGAGATCCGTGATCTCGTTCGACATGTTCGGCGGGATCAAGAAGCCGCCGTTCACGCCGGTCGAGGCGTTGAGCGCCTTCGCGTTCATGCCGAAGATCTCGTCGGCGACGGCGCCGTAGCCGGACTTCTCGATGTGATCGTAGACGCCGGCGCACTCGCCACGCTTCGACTTGATCAGACCCTGCACGACCAGACCGATCTTGTCGGCGGTCTTCAGGCTCTTCTTCGGGACGGCCGGGGCACGTTCACCGGAGTTGTCGCCGATGCCGCGGTTCGCATCCTCGGCAGAGGCGGCCTTGAGCTGGATCTCGCGCTCGAGGCTCTTCATGTCGCGGACGATGCCGTCGATCTCGTCCATCGCCGTGTCGAACGACTTACGATCGTCCTCGGTGGCGTCGGCAGCGAACGCCTTGATCTTGATCGCGTCGAGCCCCTGGGTCTTCTCGCGGAGCTTCTTGCGGAGTTCTTCGAGCGTCATGCTCTCTCTCCAATAAAAAAGCCGCCTCAGAGGGCGGCTTCGGGCAGGGTCTCCGGAGACCGGAGGGCTTGGGTCTTCCTCAGCGGAGGCGGTTCGCCGTCTCGGCCTTCAGGGCTTCGAAACGGGCGAGGGACTTCGCCAGAAGTTCGGGGTCGGCCTTGGCCGGCGGAGGCGGCTCGTGCTTGCCGCCGGTGAGGCGCTCGAACGCCTTCTCGAGGCGACCCGCGATCTTCGACCAGATGCCTTCCACCATCTTGTCGTCGGGATCGGGCGTCTCGCCGGCGGGTTCGCCGTCGCCGTCGTCGTCGGCACCGGACTTGTCGTCGGGGTCCGACGTCTCGTCGGCCGGCTCGCCATCGGCATCGTCGTCGGCGGCCGCCTCGTCCGGGATCTCGTCATCCTCCTCGTCGCCGTCCTTGCACTCACCGGCGCCGGAGGTGGTCGTCTTGAACCCGGTGATGGCGGCGAGCGCGGCTTCATAGTCCTTCCGCGGCGCGACAAGGCCGTTGGGGAGCTTGATCCAGGTGTCGAGGATCTCCTCGATAAGCGCCCGGGCGATCTTCATGTTGCCGCCGGCACCCTTCGCGATCGCTCCGGGGTTGGCCGGGATCGGAACGAGCGAGCACTCGCAGAGCTCCCAATCGAGGATCATGTAGCCCGGCCATCCTCCGGCGGGGTCTTCCTCGCGGCGCTGCACCGCCTTCGGGATGAAGCCGATCGACACGGTGCGCATGGAGCCGTGCTCGACGTGGGCGGCGGCACGATCGGCTTGCTCGTCGACACCGGCCGGGAGGAACTTCAGCGTGCCCTCGTGGCGCTTCGGCCGTCCGTTGGTGATCTTCACCACGTCGGTCCACGTGCCGATCGGGAAATTCCACGAGGCGTGGAAGAGAAGCGCCTGCGGGTTCTTCAGGAAGTTGGTCAGGTCTCCGCCAGACTGGACGATGATGTCCTTGTCGCGGTCGGGCTCCTCCGTCGACATGATGAAGCGCGCCGAGCGATCGACGGCGTTCCAGGACGAGGGGGCGCTGGCGATCTTGGACACGGCACCGTTCGAGCCGACGAAGTCCTTCCGGTTCGAGAGGTATTCGTCAATCGAGACGCTCTTGAGCTTCGCCGCCATTTTCTGCCTCCTCAAAGCACCTTGAGCGCGCGATAGAGCAGCGCGACGTTGCCGGAGGCATAGGTGAAGTTGATGTTCCCGCTCGCGTCCACATAGGCGGCGACATCGGCTTCGGTGAACCGGAACACCGCATCGGAAGAGGCGGCGACCGAGATGGTCCGCGTCGGCGTCGTCACGGCGCCTGCCCCACGAGCAAGGGAAGTGGTGATGACCGGGGCGACGGAGACGGTGATCGCCGCGGTATGGGTGTTCCGGAACTCGACGAGCATGCACCCGCCGCGCCACTTGACGGAATCACCCGCCACAGCAGTCGCTGCGAAGGCAGCCACCGCACCGGCATTGGTCGGGGTGGCGATGTTCATTGCGGCCATGATGCGTGTCCTTAGGTGTTGGCAACGAGGCGCAGGCCCTTTGCGGGCTTCGCATCGGCATCCTCGGCATCGTTGGAAGGTCCGGTGATCTGAGAAGCCCCCGCAGAAAGAAGAATCTCGTTCGCGGCACTGACGATCTGCGCATTCGACGGCATGTAGTAGACGTCACCCCCCTTGACGGGCGGCAGGTTCACCATTCGGAGCGCCTGGTTGATGGTGATCACACGGCGCTCGACGAGCTTGATCGCGACTTCTGCCCTCGTCTTGATGTCGGCGACCTTCAGGGCATCCCGGTCGAAGCGGATCTTGAACCGAAGGCGGTCCTCCGGGAGGAGGATGTGCCGCTCGAACTTCTGCTCGAAGCGGCCGGTGATCGGCAGCAGCGTGTCGTTCAGGTACGATTCCTCGAGCGCACCGAGGTTCTCGTACTTCACTGCGCCGAGATGCATCGCCTTGTGGGGCGGCATGCGGAAGAGGCGGCAGGTCTGGATGATCTGCGCCTCGAATTGCTTGATGTAGTCGGTCTCGTCCGGGTTCGCCGCGATCGCGTTGAACTTCAGCTTGTCCTCGAGGATCAGGGGCTCGCCGCGGCGGAATCTCCGCAGGCGATCACGGAGCTGCTCCTTCAGTCGGTCATAAGCCTCTTGGGAGACGGCGCCCTCTGCATCGCGGGCGAACACTCCGCGGATCGATCCACCCTCGGAGAAGAGGTCTTCGATGTACTGCTCGATCGAAGCGCCCACATCGAGCGTATTGGAGCCGGCGTAGAGCGTCGCGTAACCGTTGAGACCGTCCAGCATGCGCCCCCGCACATGGATCATGTCTTCTTCGACGACGTCCAGGCTGGTGACGCCGAGGAGCTGGCGCTCCTGCAGCGTCGTCGCCGACACGTGGTAGAAGAGCTGGTCCCCGGTGGTGCGCGGCCGCACTCTGCCGGTTTGGAACGGGATGAGTCCGGTGACTTCCCCGGTCCGCATGCGCTGAGGGTAGATGAAGCAGTTCGTAGTCAGCGCATACCAGTAGATCGCCATTTCATGGAATTCGAACCATGTATGGCGCTTGTTCGGGTCGAGCGCGAACAGCCTGGCGACCGGGTGTTCCGTCGGCTTCACCACCTGGTCGGTATCTCGGTCGACGAGCTGTAGCGGCGCCTTGGCGATGTCCTGGGCGAGCACGTCGCAGCAGATCAGAACGGCGGCCTGCTTCAAGGCGTCGCGCAGCGCGAACGCACCGACCGAATTTGGGACCGTGTCCGAGAGGGTGGAGAACGATGCCTCGCCGGCGACGACGCCGGCGATGGCACCGAAGCCGGGACCAGTGCTCTTCGTCGTGACTGAATCGACCGCGGCCGCGGCATCGACCTCGAATTCATCAGCCATGGGCGGTCTCACGTTCGTCGAAGCCGATCAGCCCGCGCTTCTCGTAGGGGCTCTCGACCGGCTTCTTCTGTGCCTTTTCCGGGGAGACGTCCGGGTTGATCCGCACGCCGTTGGCAAAGCAGAGAGCGACGAACCCATCGATCTTCCGCTCGGAATTCGCGCTGTCTTTCTTCGGCAGGATCGTGCCTTCGACGCGCCGCGTACCGACGGCGTTGAGGACGTTCCAACCGAGGCATGGGTTCCCGTCGTGCATCAGCCGCTTGCCGGCGATCCTTCCGCAGAGGTCATCCGTCGGAAGCGTCATCGTCGGACCGTTCACGGGGAAGATGGTCACCTCGTAGCCCTCGTCCTGAAGCTCGAACATGAGCTCGGTCGAGAAGGCCGGATCGAAGGCCGTCTTCTGGACATCGAAAACCTCGTGATAGGCCTTGATCTCCGCCTTCATCAGCGAGGGATCCATCATCGCCCCGGGGACGATCGTGAGGTGGCCGGCGTCAGCCCACCCGATCACCGAGTCGTGCAGCGATGGGCTCGACACGATGTGGGATCCCTCCGGCACGAACAGCTTGCAGAACACCGCGATCGCGTCACCGACTTCGAAGATCGCGGCGAGCGCCGCCATGTCATGGAAGACGCACATATCGACGCCGAGCCAGCACTTCTGGCCGAAGAACTGGTGGATGCCGATGTTCTTTCGGCATGCGTCCCATGATCCTGGATCGACGAGGCCCTGCGCCTGGTTCGCCCAGATGTTGAAGCGGGTCCGCAGGAACTCGGTGCGGTCGGTCGGAAGGTGGATCGCCTTCGCGGCCTGGCGCTTGATCACGTCAGGGTCAATCGAGACGCCCAACATCGGGTTGGCCTTGGCGAGAAGCCGATCGTCCTTCAGCACGCGGCTGAAGTCTCGGTTCCCGTCCGCGTCCTGGTAGTCCTCCTCGTCGAGCGTGTAGATCAGCGAGAAGAATGTGTCGTCCTCGATCTTCCCCTCGAGGATCGAGATCGCCTTCTTCCTGGTCTCCCACCCCTGCCCGCTCGGCGAATGGCCGGCGGTGCCGATAGAAAAGATCAACTGCCCGGCGCGGGCGCCGCGTGCGGAGTCGATCACCTGGAACACCGCAGGATCCTGCGCATGCAGCTCCTCGAGAATCGCAGTCGTCGGGTTCCAACCATCCTCGCGCTCGCCCATCGACGAGAGCTTCACTACCGCCCCGCCGTTGGTGGCGCAGCGTGTCTCGGTGAGGGTCGCCTTCAAGCGGAACTGCTCGGCAAGATCCGGAATTTCCGACCAACGCTTGATCGGCGTGTAGACCTTGTTCGCCTGCTTCTCGCTCTTCGCCGCGATCAGCACCTGCGGTGCGAGGTTGCCAGACACGAGGTCGAACAGGCCGATCGAGGCTGCCCCGCCCGACTTGTAGTGCTTGCGCGGGACCTCCGTGTAGACCTCCGACGTCCACCGCGCGCCGGTCTGGCGGGAGCGGAAGCCGTAAGTCGCGCATCCGACCCAGATCCACCACGGTTCGGCCGGCGCGATTTCCACGGACCGCCAGTTGTCCTCGATGAAGGGGAGCTTCTCGAAGAACGACAGGTAGTCGCAGGCATGCGCCGGCGAGAAGGTATAGGCCACCTTCTCGGATGCGGCCTTCTTCAGCATCCCCAGATAGCGGACGGCGGCGAGCCGAACGAACCGACACGCCGGGATCGCTTTCGTGGAAATCGCATCGGCATAGAGCCGCGCAATTTCCGGGTAGTTCGGGAATTCATGCTCCTCACCATCGACCTCGAGCACGATCGGCGCGAGGTGGTCGAAGTCAGCGCGGCGAAGGGCGACGCGTCGAGAAGCCCGTGCCCGCGAATTTGTTGACGCGGGTGCCCGGGCTTGCGATCGTTGGCGCATCCTCAGCGATCTTCAGTTGGGCCAGCGCCCGTTGGAGCTTGTCGGATAGCGAGGCCGGGACGGGCTTTCCGTCCGACATGCGCCGGTGAATTTCCTGGTGGAGCGCCGCCGCCTGCTCGGCCGCCGTCTTGGTCACGACCGTCAGCTTGTCAGCGTCGAACAGAGCCCTCGCGAGCTCCCCGAATTTCTTCTGGCCTACCTCATTGAGCGGGAGATCGGGCTCCGGGATTTCCCGCAGTCGCGGGAACGCCATCACCTTCGCGGCGGCGCGCTCCGCGTAGACCTCATCGCTTCGCGATGGGCGGAACGTTCCGCGAGCAATCTTCTCCGCGTCGGTCAGCTTGTTGTGGCCGCCGCTTCCCATGCCTCACCTCGGCCGCTGGAATTGCCTCGGACGCATCTCCGGGTTCTTCACCCATATGGTGAGGTCGCGAAGCTTCCCGCGCTCTCGAGCGAAGGCCTCCATCTGCCCCTTGATCCCGTGGCAGTGGTTGCAGAGCGACTGCAGGTTTCCCCATGAGAGCCTGGAAAGCGGAAAGTCGCGGACCGGCAGAATGTGGTCGACGAGATCGGCGGTGACCGCGTCATCGCCCCACCGATCGCATTCCTCGCAGAACGGGTTCTTTCTCCGATAGGCCTCGGAAAGCCGCGACCACTTCGAATCATAGCCACGGTCATGAGCTGATCCGCGGAACTCCATGCGGGCGACGGCATGGGCCTTCTCAGGGCGCCAAACCTTGAACCGCGTAGGCCGATCGATCATTTCGCATCGAATGCGGATCCGTCCGCAAACTCGATTCGCTTGACGGCCTTCGGCTCGCCGGTCGACGGGTTCATGACGTGGAACTCCGCTTCGGCACCAACATCGACCATGCCAGCCCATAGCACGATTGCCGCTTTGACCATATCGTCGGGCCGGATAGATACATCGATCGCGCAGATACCCTTGATTTCCTCACCAGTCTCCGTCGCGAAGACGCGCGTGGAGACGGTCGACGCATCCGACTTGATCGCAACGTTCATGCCGCACCCACGAAAAAGCCCGGCAGGCGGGATCGCCTCCGGGCACACGTTTCGACATTGGATGCATGGTGCTGATTCGTGAGTCGGCCGTCAATATCGGAAATTCAACGGCGAATTTATTCGCGGCAACCGCCATATTTCCCGGGGTGAATTTTCAATTTCCGCCGGAAATTCGACGGCGTGAATTTTCCGATCTGCGTCCGGCCTATTTTTTCACCGCCAACTCGGGCGAAAAAATCGACATGCCATGTCCACGCGCCGACTTCAGCCAAGCCGCTTCGGCTCGTTGCGCCGCCTCTCGCGCCGAAGCGGCGAAGCCAGATCCAATGTTGCGCATGGAGCTGTTGGCCACCCAATACCACGGGCCGGGAGCAGCGCCTTGGACCGAGAAGTAGACGCGGCAGAACCCTCCCTCCGGCATCCCATCGGCGGTGAAATCGTCCGACGGCTCATCCGCCCAAGTTCGGCGCCAGGGAAGCTGCTTCAGGAATTTATCGCTCATTCCGCGAGCGTAGCGCAGGAGCCGGAATTCGACGAGGCCGGACGTTCAACCCCGGCAATCACCGTTCTCGGTCCACTGGTCGGCGGCCAGCTTCATCCCTATGGGTTCTCCCGATTTCCACCCACGCTCGTCGAATTCGGCGCCAGCATTCCCACCCTTGGCCCTCGGGAAGTACTGACTGGTTTCGCGTCGCCTCCGGCAGCTATGGCACCTCTGCACCCATTTGCCGGCACGCCCCGAGATTCTGAGACCGCAGGCTGTCGGAGGCGCGTCCCTGCGGAATTGGTGGAGGAGACGGGGATCGAACCCGCGACATCACGCTTGCAAAGCGTGCGCTCTCCCGGCTGAGCTACTCCCCCGGGGATTGGTGCCGGTCGCGGCTGGGAGGCAGGACCGCCCACCGGCTGACGGGGTTTTCTTCCCTCCGACACTCACCGTCTTGTCGGATCCGAGAACTCCCTTTCGGGACCGCTCGGCTCGGTATTCCATCGACGAGGCCGGGCTTGATACCGGCTGGCGGCTGGCGCGGACCCTCGTTATTCCCAGCCTGTTCGTGCACTTCGTCCGCCGCGTGTCCTTCCACGCCGCTCATCGATCTGTTCCGACGATCTCGACCGCTCGCTTCCCACCCCGGCTTCGATCTCACCTCGGTGGTTTAGCGTCCAGCGCGACAGCGCTGCCTACCACTCCCAGCGTGATCGTCACGGGCCATAGCCTCGTCCGTCGGACCGTCGAACTTGAACGGTGCGGCCCCGAGTTCATCGGGGTCATTCCTCGACCACGCCCCGCAGGGCTGACAGCTCGCGCCGCCGCACCGTATTCCGTCGCCGAGGGGGAAGCCGGAGCCGAGAGGAGCGCTCCGGGTTCCCCCTCTTCGATCCCAGGCGCCTCCCGGCGGCCAGGATCTCAGCGAATGCCCATTCGGGCGAAACTTCGAGACCGGGGCTTCCCCACTCCACGCGGCGCTAGGTATGGACACCCTAGCCGGGTCTCGCGATCGAGTTCGTGGCACCCTGTTGGGTAACCACCCTCGCCGATCCGTATTTTCACCTTCCAATCCAGGACCGGGAGCCGAATTGGAGCTAACGCCGCCACTCTGGACAGCAACTCGTTGCCCATTCGGGCGAAACTTGCTCCCCCAGCGGCGGGGACGGTGGTCTGCGACGAGGCGATCAATCCCGCCCTCTCACCGACCCCTTTCGCTGGGGGTATGGGCGGAATATCCGCCAATTCACGACGCCGCGCAAGGCGGATTGTCGGAAAATAACGACAAACGACCTGTATTTTCTATAAAGTTCCAGTTTTCTCACCATGATGTGGAATTTTATTTCTATTCGTTCGATATCGACTGGATTGGTTTTGCTGCACAAGCGGGAAAATGACCACCCGAGGCGGTCCCTTCTTTCGACCCGAAAACCTTAAGCACCTGGGGGTATGGGGTCCTACAAACGCCTGCCGGTGGCCGCCCAGAGGGTCGTTGTGCAGTGCATTAATTCTGGCGATGCACCGCAACAAACATTCCTGTTGCAACGCCTTCATCGCGCCGGCTTCGGCCTGCGCCGTGGTGGAATGGCGGAGCTTATCGGCATGCGTCCGGCGCTCCCCGACGTGTTGTCCTGTGTGCTGTGGGTGATCCCTGGCGCTGAGGAGGGCGCAGGGCGGCGAGGCGCGGGGCGCCGGTATGTCGGGAGGGGGCGACCTGGCGTGCGCCCTGGCGCAGCGTGGCGGCGGCGACCTGGCGCGCATGCAGGCGGCGAAGTCTGGCGCGACGGGGAGGCGAACGCGGGTCGGATTGTTTGTCGTTTTTTTTCGACAAACGGGGTTGCACTGTCGTGATAGCGCGACTAGGTTTGTCGAAGTCGGGAACGACAACGGCGCAACGGTGCGCCCTCGAGAGGAACCCACCATGCAACTCGATCCGATCAAGCTCCGCCGCGTTCGCGCCGAGACCTCCGCCGCCGTCGCCCTCGTGATGGGCGCGCCGGTGATCGACACGCGCCAGTCGAACGCTCTCGCCGCCATGCGGGACACGCTTTCCGAAATCGAGGGAATGGCGCGGGGCGAGCCGCGCGGGGCGCTGTGGCGCGTTCGCGAGTGGCTCGAGCGTCATTGCGTCGACGCGAGCGACGATCTCTTCGCCCGTGCCTGCGCTCTGCGCGACCGTCTGAACGAGGCGGCGTGATCATGGCGACCGTCCGTTTCCTCGCCCGCGCCGCTCTTGAGGCCTTCGCCCTCGCCGCCGGCATCGCCGCACTCATCCTATGGGCGGATGCTGCCGGCGCCGTCCTCGCCTCGTTCTGATCGCTCGCCGGGCGCCGCGTGTCGGCGCCCCACCGGCGACCATGCCGAACCACTCCACGGCCGATTGTGGCCACCACAGAGGAGAACCCACCATGCGCCGGATCGATCCGAGCAATTTCGACGTGATGACGTCTGACGAGATCATCGAACGTTTCGCCTTCGTCGACGTCACCGACTCCGACCCCGTCGCCCGCCGCGCCCGGAACGACGCGCGGAACCGCGTCCGTCGCCACGCTCGCCGCGAGACCATCGCCCGGAAGCGCGCGTTCCTCGCCTGACGCCTCCCCGATCGCAGAGAAAGGAATTCGCACCATGAACGCTCACGCTTCCGTCACCATCGCCGCCGCCGTCTCCGCTCCCTCGGGAACGTCCGTTCTCGCCGAGAAGGCCGTTCTCGCCCGCCCGACCATTTCGCAGTGGACGGCGCGCCGCTTCGACCGCAAGGCCTCCGACGCGGTCACCACGGCGAACAAGGCGGCGAGCAACGCCGGCCGGTTCAACAAACTCCTCTTGGCGCCCGACGCCTTGGGCGAGGTGCAGCGGATCGACTGCGCGGCGCGGGACTACCACTATTCCCGTACGCTCCCTTGGACGGACGAGGGCGCCCGCATCCTCCCGGCGGCGATGTATCTCGACTATGCGCGCCGCATGGCGGGCTATCGCGCCGAATTCGAGGCGGCGGTTACCGCCTTCGTCGCGGGCTACCCCGACTTCGTCGACGCCTCCCGGGCGCGCCTCGGCGACCTGTTCAACGCCGCCGACTATCCGGCGGCGACCGACGTCCGGTCTCGGTTCCGGTTCGACCTCGCGATTTTCCCGATCCCATCGGGCGATGACTTCCGCCTGACGGTTCCGGACGCGGTGCGGGCGGACGTGGAACGCCGCACGGCGGAAGCGCTCTCGGCGGCGATCGGCGACGCGGGGCGCCGCGTGTCGGAAGCGGTCGGACGCATGGCGGAACGCCTCCGCGACTATCGGCCGGCGACCGGCGCGGCGAAGGCGGAAGGGATCTTTCGCGATTCCCTCGTCGAGAACGTCCGCGACCTCGTCGACGTCCTCCCCGCGTTCAACCTGACGGGCGACCCCCGCTTCGCGGCGATCGTCGACCGCATGCGCGCCGAGCTCTGCCGGCATGGCGCCGACACGCTGCGCGAGGACTCCGCCGTCCGGGCGGAAGTCGCCGCCGCCGCCGCCTCGATCCTCGAGGACGTGTCCGACTTCCTGGCGTGACTTCTCCACGGGGCGCCGATCGGGCGCCCCTCCCCTACGGCCGATTGTGGCCACTCAAGAGGCATCGAACCATGAACCTCGAGCAAGCTTCGCGCGCCGCTGGCGCCTATCTCGACGCAGACATCCCCGCCTTCCTGTGGGGCGCCCCTGGCGTCGGCAAGTCGGACGCGGTCGCCGCCCTCGCCCGGGCGCGCGGTCTCCCCTTGATCGACCTGCGGGCGACCTTGCTCGACCCGGTCGACCTGCGAGGCCTTCCCCACGTCGACGCCAACGGTGCGGCCGCGTGGGCGCCGCCCGCCTTCCTGCCGCGCGCCGACCGCGACGGCGCCGAGGGAATCCTCTTCCTCGACGAACTCAACGCCGCGCCGCCGTCGACGCAGGCGGCGTGCTTTCAGCTCATTCTGAACCGCCGGCTCGGCGAATATGCGCTCCCGGCGGGATGGCGCATCCTCGCCGCCGGCAATCGCCAGTCGGACCGCGCCGCCGCGCAACGCATGCCGTCGGCGCTGGCGAACCGCTTCGCCCATGTCGACGTCGACCCGGACCCGGAAACGTGGGCGGCGTGGGCGAACGGCGCCGGTATCGAGCCGGTCGTGGTGGCGTTCATCCGCTTCCGGCCGAGCCTTCTCCACGCGATGCCGGCGACCGATGCCCGGGCCTTCCCGACGCCGCGCGCGTGGGCGAGCGTGTCCCGTCTCGTCTATCAGCCGGCCGACCTGCGCTTGCCGCTGATCGCCGGTCTCGTGGGCGACGGCGCGGCGGCGGAATTCGAGGGCTTCGTCCGCGTCTTCCTCTCCCTGCCGTCGCTGCGGGACATCCTCGCCGATCCGGCCGGCGCGCGTGTCCCGACCGACCCGGCGACGCTCTACGCGGTTTCGACCGCGATCGCGCGGAAGGCGGACCGGGCGAATTTCGGCGCCGTCCTCACCTATGCCGGCCGGCTGCCGAAGGAATTCGAGATCTTGACGGCCGTCGACGCCACGCGGCGCGACAAGACGCTGTGCGAAACGCCCGCCTATGTCGGGTGGATTTCCCGCAATGCGGAGGTTCTTTCGTGATGCTGCCGCTCGAGAAACTGACGCGCGCCCGCGCCGCCCTGATCGTGGCTCAACCGTTCTTCGGCGCCCTGGCGCTTCACCTCCGACTCGAGGAGAGCGAGGACGTCGAGACCATGGCCACGGACGGCGAACGCCTCATGTGGTCGCCCGCCTTCGTCGACGGTCTCACGGGCCCGGAACTGCAAGCCGTCGTCGCGCACGAAGTCATGCACTGCGCCATGCTCCACCACGTCCGGCGCGGCCGGCGCGATCTCCCGACCTGGAATCGGGCCTGTGACTTCGCGGTCAACCGCGACCTCGTCGCCGCCGGGTTCAAGCTTCCGTCCGGCGCCCTCCTCGACTCCCGCTTCGACGGTCTCGGCGCGGAGGACATTTTCCGCGCCCTCGAAGCGGAGAAGACGCAGGAACAGCCGAAGGCGGGAAAGAACCCGTCGGCCGGCGCCGGTGGGAAGGCGCCGGACCCGGGCCGCATGGGAGGCGTCGTCGACGCGGCGCCCGCTCACGAACCGGCGAAGGTCGAGGCGGCGGCGACGGAATGGACGGCGCGCGTCCGTCAAGCGCTTGCCGTGGCCAAGGCGCAAGGCGCCGGCAAGCTTCCCGGTCATCTCGCCCGCGTCGCCGAGGAGACGGCGCGCCCGCGCATCGATTGGACGGCGGAGCTTCGTCGGTTCATCGACCATTCGACCGTGCGCGACTTCTCATGGTCGCGCCCGAACCGCCGACACGTCGGGCGCGGCGTCATCCTGCCGGGCTACGTCTCGAATTCGCTCGCTCATCTCGTCGTCGTCGTCGACACGTCCGGCTCTATCGATCAAACCGCCCTCGCCGCCTTCCGCGCCGAGCTCGCCGCCGCGCTCGACGAAGGCGCCGCCGACCGCGTGTCGGTCGTCTACTGCGATACGAAGGTGACCGGAACCGCCGAATTCGAGCGCGGCGACGCTCTCGAGATGACCGCCAAGGGCGGCGGCGGAACCCGGTTCGCGCCCGCCTTCGCGTGGATCGCCGAGAACGCTCCGGACGCGTCGGCCGTCGTGTTCTTCACCGACCTCGATTGTCGCGACTTCGGCGAGGAACCCGCCGCGCCCGTTCTGTGGGCGGCGTGGGGCGACCCGAGGGCGATCGATCGGCGCGCCGCGCGCGTGCCATTCGGCGAGGTTCTGCGCGTCGCCGCGTGACCATCCGAACAGAGGAGGAATCGACATGGACGACGAGCGCAAGGAGCCGCTCCCCGTGGAAGTGATCACGCTCGAGCCGGGGCGCAAGCCGCGCCGGTTCGTGATCGACCACAACAACGAAGCCGACCGCAAGCGCCTTGGGAAACACTGTTGGTGGGCGTTCCGCAACGGCGTCGAGATCCGTACGCGCCCCGTGGCGTCCTTCGATTGACCGTTCCGCCCGATCCGGCGCGCGTCGCCGGCTCCTCGGAGCGATCCACTCCACCGCACGGGCGCGGTTCGCCCGCCGGCCGATCGTGGCCACTGAAGAGGAACCGACCACATGCAGATTTTCAAATTCTCCCTGCCCCTCGCGATGGGCGAAGAGCACGAGTCCATGTCGATGGTCTCCGACGCAAGCGGCCTCCGCTTCAAGATCGAGCGGTCCAACCTCGACCGTCGCGGCTATCCCGGCGACATCGGCCGCGCCGTGGTGCACGCGGTCAATCTGCATGCCGAACTCGTCGACGCGCTGCGCTTCACCCTCTCCGACATCGAGAACATGACCGGCGGGAACGCCTACGCGATGCCGCTCGAGGACGAGCAACACCCGTGGTGCGGCACCGTGGCGGCGATCCGCGCCGCCATCGCCAAGGCCGAAGGGCGGGAGGGTTGAACCATGGCCAGCAAGCACACTCAGGGACCGTGGGAGATCACGGTCGGGTCACGCAACCAGCAATTCATCAAGGGTCCATACGAGAGCGACCGGAAGTACATCGCCCGCATCCACCCGATGGGGAGCGGCGTCGCCTATCATGATGGGGATGCCGATGAGGCCCCTTCGGCCGAAGCCAAAGCCAACGCCCGCCTGATCGCCGCCGCTCCCGAACTCCTCGAGATCGCCGAGCGGTTCAAGCGAACGATCGAGTTCATGATCCGCGTCGACGAGAAGAACGGCGACGACGAGGGCGCAAATCTCAAGCGCGTGACGTTGACCGAGGTAAACGCCACCCTCGCCAAAGCTCGCGGGGAGGGCTGACGCATGGCCACCGCCGCCGAACTGGTCGACATGCTCGACACCGTCACCGCCGCCCTTCGGAACGTCCTCGCCGCGCATGGCGCCGCCATGACGGAAGGCGACCGCGCCAGCTGATCGAAGACCGTTGCCGAAGCCGAAGAGATGGTCGCCGCCACGCGCCGGACCTGCACGGATCCCGACGACCGGGAAGCCGCCTACATCGCCGCCGGGCGGGAGAAGTGGTGCAACGACGACCTGGAAATCGACGACCACCCGATGGTCTCGCTCGGCGGGGATCCCGGCGCATGGGTCGCCGCGTGGGTGTGGGTGACCGACGAGGACGCCGGGCTCGAGGAAGACGACGAAGACGAGGAAGGGGAGGACTGACCATGGCCGCACGTTCCACGAAGACCAGCGCTCTCGATCTCTTCACCCTGGCGGCGAACGCGCCGGAGGGCGCCGACTGGCGGGCGATCGCCGAACAGCTCGCCACCGCTTTGACCACCACCCGCCGCCGCGCGGTCGTCGCCGACGGTTTCCTCCCTTGGTGTGACAAGACGCCGGCCGGCAAGAACCATCCGTTCCGCGTCGTCGTCGTCGAATTCGCCGACGGGGAGAAGGTCCGCACGTCGTTCATGGCGACCGACGGCGGGAAGCCGGGGAACATCGCCAAGTCGTGCCGCGTCGCGGTGACGTTCTATCGGCACCGCGTCTGGCGCCGTGCCTGCGGTCGCATGCTCTCGCAATATTCGCCGTTCGGGCATGGGATCGGGGGCCTCGACCTCTTCGCCCGGCACGTCGTCGTTCCGGAGATCGTCGCGGTCTACCGGGAGGATCGCCCGCAGGATCGGTGGAACCCGGCGACCGCCAACGATCACACGGCGGCCGATCGCTCCGGATCGTGGGACTTCGCCACCGTGCGCGCCGAGGCGATCGCCGCCGGCTTCCGCGACGTCTCCGCCGACGAGGCGGGGTTCGACGAGGTGACCGTCTCTCGGTGGGTTCGTTCCTCGTTCGAGGAGGAGGCGCTCGCCGAGTTGAAGCGGCGCGGCCTGAGCAAGTTCGATCGCTCCGACCTTCCCCGCCTCAAGGCGGAAGCCGAGGCGCGGTGGAAGGCGACGCAAGATCCCGCGCCGATCGCCGCTGCGCCGGCGCCGGTCGAGAACGTCGTGCCCTTCCGCCGGCCGATCGCCGCCCGGACGTTCGCCCGGTCGCTCGGATCGGTCGCCTTCACCCGCCATAGCCTGCCGGCTGCCTGAGAGGAGGTTCCTACATGCCCAACATCCGAAACTCCCTCGACCTCTCCACCGCCCATCTGTCGCCGGGGACGCGCGAATTGCTCGCTGGCACCGACATGGGCGACTGGCCGTGCTCCGGCGCACCGACGTTCGACGACGAGCGGGAGGGCTGAGCGATGGCCGAGGAGAAGCGCTTCAAGATCACCCTGTTCGTAACCGTCGCCATGGAGTTCGAGGCCACCGGCAGGGACTGCTATGAGGCTCAGAAGAAGGCCCAACGCCGCGTCGATAACGCGGCCGACCCGCTCCGCCTCCGTGTTCCCAAGTATGTCCGCGCCGTCGTGGGCACCTTCAAGTTCGAGGAGATCGTGTGATGGTCAGCGGACACCCCACTCCCGGCAAGCTCCACCCTCTGAGGTGGCCGACGATCGCCGCGCTGCGCCAAACCGCGCGCGCCCCGATGGAGCACCACATCATGAATGCGGGCGTCAGCGACCGCCTGTTGCGCGAAGGGCTGATCGAGCAGGCGACGGAGTGGACCCGGGGCAAGCCACGCCCGGTCTGGCGGATCACCGACGCCGGCCGCGCTCGGCTCGCCGAACTCGATCGGGAGGGCTGAGCATGGCGAAGACCTGGATGCGACTGCGCGGCAACGCCGGAGGACGGAACGGCTCTCGAAGCTGGTTCTGCTCCGGTTGCCAGAAGACCCATTCGATCTCTCGGGACATTGAAGGCATGGCCGGCGCGCGGAAGTTCTGCGCGACTGCCATCAGCCGCGGCGATCTCGATCGAGCCAAGGCGGAGGGCTGACCATGCGTACGATCGACGTCCTCGAAGATTGGACCTCTCGTGGAATCGAGCTTCCCGATGCCACCTCATGCCGCACCATGCTGCGCGGCCTACAGATGGACCTCGCGGAGATCCGCAACTTCCTGCTCTCGATCTATCGCCGATACCCGGCCGTCGAGCGCGACACCGTCGTTCTCGGCTGGATCGCTGATGACCGGGAGGAGGCGCGCCGCCTGTTCTCCGGCACCAAGCTGCTGCGCCGGCGGCTCCGTACCCTCGGCACCAACAAGGCGGGGGCATGACCATGAACGCCATCGCCATGCAGCGCACCGTCCTCGACATGGTGCGCGAGTACGACGAGAAGAAAGCCGCGATTCCTGACGCCGTCGAAGCCTTCAAGATCGCCATGCGCCAGCTCGACATGGCGTCGAGCATCGGCGGCCAATACGGAAAGCCGATATGGGGGCGCGGTGGCGCTCCGACCGTGTGGGAATCCGATCTCGAGAAGGCACTGCTCATCTCCGGATGGAAGGCGATCTACGACCGCCTCAGCATCGCCAAGATTGCCACTGCGAAGGACAAGGCGCAGTGGGAGCGCACCGTCGCCGATCCGCCGCCCCTGACGATCGACAACGCCGTCGCGACCTTCGGCGACTATCTCCTCCGCTCGCGCTGGCACATCCTGCGTGGCCTCGCCGAGGTGTTCGCCGACCTGGATCCTGCCTACAAGAGCCACAGCAAGGTCAAGATCGGCGTTGCTGGTCTGCCGAAGCGGATCATCCTCACCAACGTCGGAAGCTATGGGTGGGGCCGCGACAAGCTGATCGGCGTGCTCAATGCGCTCGCGGCCTATCGGGGTGAGCCGTTCGTTGAACACGCGGAGCTCGACGAGCTCGACAAGCTCTCGTCGATCCTCGGTAGCTCGGCAGGCACCGTCCGAATCGGCGGCCGTGAGTTCGAAGGCTATCGGAACGGCGAGCGCATAAAATTCACCACGCCGGATCGCGGTGTCGAGATCCGCAAGTTCCGGAACAACAACGCTCACGTCATCTTCGACCCGCTCGTGCTCCTCGACATCAACCGCGCGCTCGCCGAGTTCTATGGCGAGGTGCTGCCCGATGCCGAGGAAGAGGGCACCAAGCCCCGCGCCTCGACCGCAGTGTCGAAGGATCTGGCGTTCTATCCGACGCCGGCGAAGGTGATCGACGAGGTTCTGCGGGCTGCCGGCATCGAGGGCCGCGCCAACTGGCGCGGCGAAAGCCCGGCGCTGCGCTGCCTCGAGCCGTCATGCGGCGATGGGCGCATCATGGATGCGATCCGCTCCATGGGGCACAAGGTGATCGGGATCGAGGTTCACGCTGTCCGCGCCGCTGAGACCAGGGCGAAAGGTCATGCAGTGATCACCGGCAACTTCCTCGAGGCGCCCATCGAGCCCACGTTCAACCGCATCGTCATGAACCCGCCGTTCGCTGGGCGGCACTGGCGCAAGCATCTCGATCACGCCCGGCGGTTCCTCGCACCCGGCGGCGTTCTGGTCTGCATCCTGCCGGCGAGCGCCCACTACGACCACAACGTGACGGGAGAGTTCGGGGGAACCTGGACCGATCTCCCTGTCGCCTCCTTCGCCGAGAGCGGGACCAACATCCCGACGGGCTACCTGCTGACGTCGGTGAAATGACCGAAAGGGCCACCGTCTCTGTTCTGATCAACAAGCTGAGAAAGGAACCATCATGACCACGAAATCCCCCCTCCCCGCCGACGTAGCCATCGGCGCCAAGATCCGCCTCCGCCGCATGGAACTTGGCATGTCCCAGGAAAAGCTTGGTGATCTCCTCGGAGTGACGTTTCAACAATGCCAAAAATACGAGAAGGGCACCAACCGCGTCGGCGGCTCGCGCCTGGATCAGATCGCCCGGGCGCTCGGCGTGAAGCCGGCCTACTTCTTCGGCGACGACTTCCAGGGCGATGACACGCCGATGAAGCTCGACAAGGTCGCGCTCGATATCGCGATCAAGGTGCAGGCGATGGCGCCCGATCAGCGCCGCTCGGTCGCCACCATCGTCGACGCGATCATCGATGCGACCCAGCCCGGCCTCGCTGCGGCGGCCTGAACTTCCCAGAGCGGCGCGCCGGGCGCATGATGCCCGGCGACGTCACCGGCGACCGTGCCAACGAAAGAGGCGAGATCATGGGCGAACGCCCCAACCGGAACTATGCGATTGGATCTGAAAAGAACATGCGAGGCCGCTTCGTTCCGTTTGTCCAGATACGTGGACGCTTCGGGACCGAATTTGGCGATGAAGACGGCTTTTCAACCTCTGAACAGGCGAATTTCAAGGCTGCGCTACACCTTATCCGCATTCTCAATGCACGAACGAAGAGCCGACGGAAGCACGGATACGAGCGCATTTCCGGGTCTCATTTGTCCGAGGCACTCCACGATCTCGGCGTCACGCCGACGGAGTTCGGGATCCTCTACGGCACCACGGTCGAGCGCGTGCTGACCTGGATCGACAATGCCGAGGACATCCCGCACCCGGTGCGCGTCATGCTCGAGATGTTCCGCGTCCCCGGCGCGCTCGAGGCCGCCCGCCGTGCCACCCGGGAAGCGATCGAAGAGAAGGAGGAGACGACCGATGCTTGAGACCGTCCTAGTGCTGACCATCGCCGGTGTGCTGGCGATCGGCGTCATCCTCATCGCGATCCACTGGATCACCTCTCACCGATCGGCTCGCCCGAGCAACTACGAGGAGGCCATGGGGGCCTATCTCGATCGAGCCCGGGCGCGCGGCCTGACCGAGAAGGAGATCCAGCAGGAGCTCTCCATGCGGCGGGCCTACGTGCGCCTGCGCGGCGCGGTCTCGGATGCGGTGCTCGCCGACGCGCGCTTCTACGATCTCGCGCTGAAGAAGGCCGTGTCGGAAGAGGCGACGATGCTCGCCAAGTTCGACGGGATGGACGTGGCCAACCGCTTCCGCAAGTGGATCGGGGAGCTGCGGACCGCCGACATCCTCTACCAGGATGCCTACGACGCCATGAAGGGATACCTCGCCGCTGCCGCACCGGCGCCTCGGCAACCGACCGAGATCGAGATCGCTTCCATGATGATCGTCCCGCCGTCGCGGTGAGCGTTACGGAAGGAAGATCTTCCTGCACGTGGCTTCATCCAAGGCCGAGCAGCACCGTGCCGGGTTGTCTCGCCACTCTGACCCTTCGCCGTAGAGGCCGATGCACTGGTTGACACCATCGATCATGCGCCGTGCCGATGCCCGCTTTGCCGCCTCTGCGTCGACTCCGGAGCGGTAGACGCCGAAGGCGAAGTTCCCAATGTAGATCGCTGCGGCGATCGAGACGAGAACAGCCGGGACGATCGTGATCGCCTTGCGCATGGCCGCCTCAAAGCCTCACCTTGACGACTTCGATCGTTCCGGGTGGGAGGTCGCGCTCGACTTGCTTGAAGGCGGCACCCGGGCCGATGACGATCGTGTTCTCACCGGCGAGGCCGATGCAGAGGGCGAAGAGCTGCGCCCCTTCGTTGATGGATGCCTGGCCGCAATAGACGGTGCCGTAGTCGGTCTGGCGATCGCCGATGAAGGTCGACCCGGCAGCGAAGTGGTAGAGGTTCAGCGCATGATCGCGAACCGAAATCGCCGATCGAAACTTGATCGCGTCATAGCCGCCTTGAGGCTGACGAACCGGATGGATCTCGCCGCATGCCGAAAGAGAGAGCAGCGCGGCGACAGCGATAAACTTCGAGTAAGGCATTTCCGAGCGGTCTCCGACGGGTGCAGGGGATTATAGATTTTCGATTGCGCCCCGTCGACCATGAAGACGGTCATGAGAAGTTGGAGAAGACCCGCCTCGCCTCAGCCGAAAGCGACACCGCAGTTTCCCCGACGGGCTTGCTTCGAGGAACGAAGACCTGACGCTCCCGGGCCCCATTGAGTACCGCGCAGAGGCACATTCCGGCGACCGCTAGTGCCTCCGCCCTGGTGCTGAAGCATTCGGGCTGTCCCCGACGATCCGTCACCGTCGTTACTGCACGGCCGGGAACAACGTACTTCCCGACCCACCCGAGGTCCGCGACCTCATCGGCGATGATCGCATGCTTCACGGCTCTCGTCATTTCGCGACTTCCCTCTCAGCTTCTTGCACTTTTCTAATTGCCGCATCCCAAGTTCTCTTTCTCATCGTCCTCCCCGGCGTGTAGAACCCGGCCATGCGATCGACCGCATCCTTGATTTCTCGGCGGATGACGGCGTGCTCCTCGCCCCCATGAGCATGCAGCTCGGTCGCCGTTGCTCCGTAGATGACGACGGCAACCACGAGGTCGAACTCGCCGTTTCCGAGAAATTTCTGAAGTTCCACCAATCGCTTTGCAGCATCAACTTTAACCACCGGGAAAGGTAAACCTCCGCCGCCGCTGCCAATGTCGAAGCCCCGCGACCGAAGATCGGACCCGCATGCTTCGTAGTCTCTGATGAAGCGCTCGACGTGATCGCCCTCCATGCAGCCGATCTTGCGAAGGCGCTTGTGGACGTGATCACGGCGCTCGACCGATTGCGGCCCCCATTCGTGCCAGACGCGTTCCTTCGACGTCCGAAGGTGGCGAGGCGTCTTTCTGGTTCCCTTCTTCGTGCCCTTCTTGATGGGCTTGACGGGGGCATCTGGGGCGGCTGGCCGGCGGCGGTTCGGCGAGATCCTGATGCCGTCAGGCTGCGAGACGCTCCGCCTTCCGGTCTCATAGTCGACCACCGTCGCCGGCTTCGTCGTTCCGTCTCGGATCATCTCGGACCTGACCCGCTGCAGAAGCATCGACAACGCGTCGCCTGCGGCGTCGCCGAACAGCGCCGCATTGGTCGGGCGCCCTCGCCCACGCTTGACTTCATCGTCCATCGTCACACGTCCCTGAAGGTGACCGTCGGTCCATCGAAGGTGAGGTAGCGGCGCTCGCCAGAAACGCCACCGCGCCGCTTATCGGAGAAGAATTCGGCCGCGCCACGGGCCCGAGCCATGTCGTTGCACCACTCGGCGTGCTTCTCGATGTGCGACGACGGCGGCTCCTTCTTCGCAAGGATCGTCTCCGGGCGATGGATGAAGCCGATCGCGTCCGCGTTCTGCTTGATCGTCTGGCCGCCGAAGAGATCGTTGGTGTTCGGACGGCCGCTCGGCCGCTCGAGCACGCTCTTCTCGTTGAGCTGGGCGAGCAAGATCACCGGGATCTCGAGCTCGCGTGAGAGGAGCTTTCCCTCGATCGTCGCCTCGGATACTCTCTCCATGATGGAGTCGACGCGTCCCTCCGACTTCACGAGCAAGAGGTGGTCGATCATCGCGAAGGCGAGCTTCCTCTGGTTCTTGAGACGGATCATGCGGGCCCGCAGGTCCGACATCCGCAGACGCGGCTTGGTGTCGATCATCAGCGGGAGGCCGCGTAACGCCTCCTTCGCCACCCACATCCGCTCGACGTCGGACACGCCGAGCGACCCCTCCTCGATCGCCGTGGTCGAGATCCCAAGCTGCTCGGCGAGCGACCTGGTTGCATTCTCGCGTCCGGACATTTCGAGCGAGGCGATGTATCCCCATCCGAGGTTGCGCTCGCGGCACTGGTTGGCCATCGCCTCGGCGATCTGGCGGGCGAGCGCCGACTTGCCGGCCGAGGAGATGCCGGCGAGGATGTAGAGGCGCTCCGGCATCGCGCGGCCGAACACCTCGTCGACACCACGCAGGCCGAACGACAGACCGACGGCCCCGTCTTCACCTTGGTCGAGCGCAGCTTGCGACGCCTTGAACACGTCCTCGGCCCAATCGCCGAGCGACTTCATGTGCCGGTCGAACGCCGCGGCGCCGGCCGAGACGATCCGGCCGATCGCCGCCTCGGAGATCTCGTCGATCGAAGTCCCCAGATCGGCCGCCATCACCTGCGACCGGACGAGGTCGAGCTCCTCGAGGAGCGCGCGCCGGCCGGCAAGGTGCTCGAGGCTGTCGGCGAACTCCTGCGCGAACGATGGGCTCGGCACATCGGCGAGCAGCGTCGCCATGAAGGCGGGGAGACCGAGGTCGGCCTTGTCGTCGCCACGGATCGCGAGCGGGATCATCTCGCGGGTCACCGGCTTGCCGGCGGCGGCGAGGTTCTGCATCGCATCCCAGATGCGGGCGAGGCGCGGCACCGTGAAGTGCCTGGTGGCGAGCCGGCCCTGCAGATCCCAGAACACCTCCGGCTGCACGAGACAGATCCCGATGACGGCTCTCTCGGCGCCCTCGTCTTGAAGCGGCATCGGTGCCGGTGCCGGTGCCGGCCGCCGTCGTTCATAGCTCATCGGGAAGTCCCTTCCATTTCCTGAGGAGGTCGGTGTAGTCGACCTTCCCGCTGTGGGTCGCAGGGGTCTCGTCGATCACCTCGACGTCGGTTCCGGCATAGCGGCGCTGAAGCTCTTGGACGGCGGAGAGCCCGGCCGGCGTTCGCCATGCGCCAGAGATCTTGTCCCGCTTGGCGAGATCCTCGTCCCCGAACACGATGATCCGGCGGATGCCGGCCGGGGCGATGAACCGGGCGATGCCACCCGCAGAGAGGCCAGCCCACACGGGGAGCTCGCGCCCACCGAGCGCCTGCAGCTCTTCCGCAGCTTTCGACGTCTCGATCCCCTCGCCGAGGCCGATCGTCTCGGCCATGCCGCCGAGGCGAACGGCGGCGCCGTGGCCCTGGAAGTCGCCCTTGCCGAGCTTCTGCTGGTCGACCGGCGCCCTGCCCTTCCGTCCGTCACCGAGGTAGATCCGCCACACGCCGATCGGCTTGCCATCGGCGCTCGTCGCCAGCCCGAGCAGTGCCGGGAACTCGGCCTCGGCGAAGTCGTGCCAGAGCGCACGATGGAAGCGCAGCGCCGCATCGGCGATGAAGAAGCGCGGGTCGATGCCGCGCCCTTCGAGGTAAGCCGCCGCGCGCGTTCCGCGGATGGGGCGCCCTTCCCGCCAGATCTGCCCGGCGCTGGCGCGCTTCTTGGCGCGGCGCTTCTCTTCCTCGGCTGCCCGGTTCTCCTCGTCCTCTCGCCGACGGATCTCCATCGCCTCGGCATGGGCGGCGCGGCGCGCACGTTCCTCCTCCGTCACCTCTCGGCGATCGGCGCCGGGGATCTCGATGCCGGCCTCCTGCGCGAGCGTCTCGGCCGCCTCGCGGAAAGAGAGACCGTCCATCTCCATGAGGAAATTGAAGATCGTCCCATGCTTCCCCGTGGAGAAGTCGTGGTAGAAGCGCTTCTCGTCGTTCACGAAGAAGGATGGAGACTTCTCGGCGGCGAACGGCGACAGGCCGACGAGCTCCCGCCCGGCGCGCTTCAGGCGCACCCTGCGCCCGACGATCTCGGAAACCGGGATCCGCGCCATAATCTCCTCGAGCACATGATCGGGGATCCTCACGAGGAAGCTCCATCCCTCGCGAGCCACGCTCCGATGATCCGCTCGACGGTCTCCTCATCGGTTCCGAGCGTCTTGGCGATGATCGTGAAGTCGATGCCGGAGCCGTGCAGGATGAGCGTCGCAGCGACCACCGCATCGAGCTCAGGGTCTCCCGAACCATCCTTGCCGAACCGAGCGGCATAGGCCGCTTCGAAGAGAACGGTAGCGCAGCCGGCGACGCTGAAACCGAGCTTCTTTCCCATCTCGAGCAACTTCGTCTCGACACGGCGATCGACCTCGATCGTGAGCTTGATCTTCTCGACGGTCCTGGTTCTCGGGTTGAATGCCATCTGACCCTCCATCATCAAGCAACGTCGACGCACATCGATCCGCTCGACCCGACGCCAGACAGGTTCACTTGCGGGCCCTTGGGATACTTCCCCCCGTTGAAGGGGCTCGCGTCGTAGGCCGCGTAGATCGGGTCAAGCGGCTCCACGTCGAACACGCCGAAGCCCGGACCTGACGGAGCAGGCTTCGTGGGCAGGAGGCCGTGGCGCGGCGGGAGATAGGAAGAGCCATTCCGGGCGGCGGCCTTCGCCATTCCACGCTCGGCCGTCTCTTCGGCCATACGGAGCCGACGGACGATGTTGATGACGGTGCTAGTTGAGACGTTGAACCGTCGCGCGATTTCCTTCGTCGCGATCCCTGCCTTCGAGTCCTTCAGCATCGCGAGGTTTCGTTCGGCTTCTTCTTCGATATACATGGCACTCCTCATGCGTAGAGGACGGTCGCGCCGCCCTTGTGCATCCAGTCCCAGACGAACCAAGCGTGATAGGTCGATGGCCCGGAGCTCTTCTGTCCGGGAAGAGGGTCGAACCACTTGATGCGTCGACTAAGAGCGATCCGGTGCTTGAACGCCGGATGGTCGCGAAACAGGTGCCGACGGTTGCCGGCATGGTCGTAGTCGGCGGCGAGCAGCATCACGACCTGGCCCTGCACCTCGCGGGTGAGCTCGAGCGCGTGCTCGATGAAGGCCAACGCGAGAGCGCCGCGGCGCTCGGCGCCGTATGGCGGGTTCGTCATGATGGTCTGATAGCCGGCGGCCGAGCGGTACTTGAGGAAGTCGCCGCGCCCGCTCTGCCACATGCTGCCGTAGTCGTTCAGATCGGTGCCGATGCAGGTGATCCCGGCGCCGCGCAGCACGCGGACGATCTTCCCCTCGCCACATGCGGGCTCGAGAACGGGCCCGACGACGCGATAGACGCTGAGCAGCGACAGCGTGGTGTGCTCCGGGGTCTGGTAAAGCTCAGCCGGGATCCGGTCGTATCCGGAGATGCGCTGCGCCATGATCAGGCCTTCTCGCGTCGTAGGGCGATCCTGCCGCGGAGAGCCTCGATCTCGTCTGCGGCGTCCTTCAGCAGGCGGTAGAGCTCCGGCGTCTCTCGGCGATCGGCGAAATGGTTCGCCTTGCGCCGCAGCCGGTCGATGAGATCGTCAGGAGGCATCAAGCTTCTCCGCGCCGTATCGCATCGAAGTGACGTGCCCTCGCCTCGACCACCGTTTCGTCGGTAGCCATCTGCGACACGACAGACCGAAGAATTTCCGCGGCCCCGTGAGAACGGTCGGCGAAGTTCAGCCCACGGTCTGCGATCATCGAAGCGACGATCCGTAGCTCAGCGGGAGAGGCGGAATCGGTGGTGATGAAGACGCGGCTTCTCCGCCCAGCCTGGGGCTTCGTCCACCCGATCGGAATCAGAACCCCGAGCATCCGATCGGCGGCGACGAAGACGTCTCTGTCCTGAACGCCGTATTTCACGGACGCCATCTTCCCGACCTGCTCCCATGCCCACTTCCCACGGTGGGCGATCTCGTAGAGGAACTGCCCATCCGGCTCGAAGACGGCACCATCTCCCTCCATCAAATCGACCATTGCGCCAGCAGCCCTCGCCGCGACCTCCTTCGTGATCTGGGACCGGAAATTCCCGAGGACGCTATGCGAGGGGCGGCCGCGAACGGGCTTGAGAGAACCGATCGTTTCGATGTTGCTCCGGAATTCGTCGCGGAACTGCGCGAGGGACTTCGTCGACCTCGGCTTCTTGAAGATGTTCATTTCTCGAACTCCTTGATGAGGGCCGCCGTGATGGCGTTCACGTGCAGGATCGACTTGCGAATGATGGTGGCGTGCTCGCCCGTCTTGCCGATCCGGCGCCAGAACTCTGCGGGGGTGAACTTGGCTTTGACGGCGCTTTCCATGAGGCCGGCGAAGGCCCCGGAAGAACGATCCGGGCCCCAGGACGAGGGGTCGGAGCCGAGCTCGTCGTCCTCGTCATCGCCTCCGCCGAAGTCGGCGTGGTGGACGTTTCCTTCTTCCGGAGCCGGCGGCGTGGCGCGAGCTTCCTCGAGCTGCTTCATCAGCGAGACGTTGACGTCCGCCAGCTCGTTCATGCGCTTGGTGAGCCGCGCCTCGACCTCGGAGACGGCTTCCTGACGGATCGCCTCGACGTCGACGAGCTGAGGGCGCGGTGGCACCTTCCTCTCGGCGAGGTCGTTGTTCCGAGCGGTCAGGCCTTCGATCGCCGTCTGTGCAGAGATGGCTTCCGATTTCATCTGGCGAATGCGAGCGACCGTCACGCGCTCTCCATCGACCAAGAGCTCTTCGACGCGATCACGAACTTCTTGCGGAGTGGTGTCGGAGACGAGGATCTCCAAGGCTTTCATTCCGATGTCATTGCAAAGTTCCACCCGGTGGAACTTCTCTCCGATTTCTCGAGCGACCTTCATCATGCGAGACGCCCCAGAGTGCGACATCCCGCATTCATCACGGACCCAAGCCATGAAGAGCCCGTGCGCCATGCGTTCCTTCTGGCGATTGAGTGCGCGGCCGATCTCGATGCCCTTCTTCGCGATGTCCTCGACGTGCGATCGAATGAGGACGGCGTCCGCCCTCGCGGTGACCTCGTCGTCACGCGAGAGCTGTGCGTAGGAGAAGGCGCCGATCGCCTCCTCTAGGTCGAGTTGTTGCGGCATGGCCGACATCCATTCCCTCCGTCACAGAGCGATGTTCTTGGTGAAGTCGAAGGCCATCTCGGTCTGGCGGTCCTTGAGGAGCTGGCGCTCGCTCATCGCCCACCAGATGCCGATGGCGTCGGCGGCGTTGTCGTCGGCGGGGTCGAGGCCGATCGCGCGGCAGCGGTTCAACGACTGCTGCTTCATCCACTGGCGGCGCTCGGCCTTGTCCTTGATCTTCCGCGGCGCCTGCGTCGGCATCCCGAACTCGGATCGCCACGTCTGCTGGCGCACCGGGAAGCATGGGATCCCGAGCTCGTCGGCGGCCCATCCGATCGCGGTGGCGAGCCCCATGAGTCCGTAGACCGCCTGAAACGAAGTCACCTTCGGGATGATCGGCTCCTCGAAGTAGATCCTGGTGACCTCGTTCGCCTCGGCGAGATCGCGAACGAAGCGGAAGAGCGCCTTGGCACGCCGAGAGCCGGAGAGCGACGCCGGGAGCCGGTGCGTCCCGTAGATCGGAGCGCCCACGTTGCTCATGCTACCCGCGCCGGCGGCGGCGCCGGGGATGCCGTGGCACCACCCGCAGAACGACGACTGATCGAGAGCCAATATCCGCATGACGGATGGTCTCCTGGCGTTGGGAGAAGCGATGCCGCGGCGATGTCGAGAAAGGTGGGGGCGGAACGCGGAACAGATCCGCCCCCCGAGTGGTCCGCGGTCTGGCGGACGGACTTCAGATTTCCGGGGGCGCCGGGGGAGCGTCCTCTTCGGGCGGCGCCGGCGGCGCATCGGGCTCGGGCGGCGCCGGAGGAACCGTCGCGGCATCGGTCTCGGAGACGGCGTCGGCCTCCTCGCCGGAAGACGCGGTATCGGCCTGTTCATCCGACGCGACCTTGTCGTTGTCGACGACGATCTTCGGGCCGCTCTCAGCTCCCTTGGGCTTGTTCCGAGAACCCGCCGGACGTCCGCGCTTCTTCGGGGGCTGGCCGATCTCGTCGATCGGGTTCTGCGACGCCAGCTCCTCGGCCGACTTCTCCGTGACCTTGATGCTGGTCGCCTCGCGGAAACCCGCGAGCCACTTCTGGCCGGAGGGAAGGTTCAGAGCATGCGGGCAGTCGACCTCGGTCTTCCCGGAGAGGCACGCGTTGAAGCCCTCGTCGAACCAGCGCTTCTCGCGCTCGGCGTCCGAGACCGGCGAGTTCGGGTCTCCCATCGTCATGAACGAAAGCTGAGATCCGACCGGAGCATGGACCGCCTGCAGAATGTAGATCGCCCGGTTCAGGCGAAGGATCGCCTCGGCGGGATCCAGCTTCTGCAGCGTCATCGCCAGATCGAAGGCCTTCCCGTCGACGCCGGACTCCTCCATGCGCTTGCGCGCCGCGCGGAACTTCCCCTGCGCCGACTTCATCTTCTCCTTGTGATCGGCGATCTCGCGGCTGTGGACGACGATCGTGTTGGGATCGATCCCCTCGGAGAAATCGTGGATCACCTTGCGTTCGGTGGCGGCCATGTCATTTCCCCTCGACGATCGAGGAAATGTGCCCGGACACCTTCGCGCGAAGGACATCCTTGGCCGCGACCTCGACCGGCTCCCCCGTGAACGGGTTGCGCGCGGTGCGCGCGGCGCGATGGCCGCGGGTGAGCGTGACGACCTGGGGGATGACGATGCGCTCGTGCCCCTCGTTCACCGCCCTCTTGACCGCATTGGTGACGGCGTCGACCAGACGTTCGGTCTCGGTGAGAGAAGCCCCGGCCGGCAGTTCCCTGCGGACCAACTCCACGAAATCACGCTTGCTCGTGATGGACATCGCATTCCCCTCCATGGGTGGCCCTGACAGAGCCCGTTTCGGACGCCAGACGCGCAAGCTCCCTGTCGAGGAACACAGCGATCCGATCGACTGTCGTGATGTTGAAGCCCCGGCAGGAAGTCCCGTCGGCGATCTCCTGGATCCGCTTCAGAACCCCCCGCGTCACACCGGCCGCATCCTCAATGGATCCGAGCGTCAGGCGCCCACGGACGAGAGAGCGATCCGCCCTCTTGGCCGCCTCGAAATACGCATCGACGCGCTCGATGAGAGCGATCGCGATTTCCTGAGATGTGGGGATCCTGTTCGTCATGGCCCGTAGACCATTGTCGTTTTTTTACGACAAGTCAACATCAATCACGACGTTTCAGCTTGTATCATGTCGATTTACGATCGCTCAAACACGACGTGAAATCAGGATTGGAAAACGACAAAAACAGGAGGAAAATGCGCAGGTCAATTTCAACAGAGAGGAGGTCCAATTTGAGCGCGATCATGCAGCGGGTACAGCAGAGATTAGACGAACTCGGGATGACCCAATCGGATCTCGCACGGCGAGCCGGCGTTCATCGCGACATGATCTCGCGCCTCCTGTTGGGAAAGGTCTCATCTCCTCGAGGGACCACGCTGCTCAAGATCGCCGAAGCTCTCAATGCCGACGTCGATTGGCTGGCCGGGCGAACCAACGAATACCGCCCCTACGTGAAGGCGGCATCGCGCGGGAACGGCACTGACGCGCCGGTGCGTAGCCTGTCCAGGATCCCGGTGGTCGGCAAGGTCGAGGCTGGTGCTTTCCGCCCCGTGGACGAACACATCGACGAAGCGACGGTTCGGCGGATCGACGCGGCGCCGCACTGGCGCTTCAAGAACTTCAACCACTTCGCATTCGACGTCGTCGGAGATTCCATGAACCTCGCCGGAATTTCGGACGGCGACACGATCATCTGCATCGACTGGATCGAGAGCGGCATGAGCGAGCTGACGGGCCTCACCGTCGTGGTCGAGCGCACCATCAACGGCGGGCATCTGCGCGAGTGGACCGTGAAGGAGATGGAAGCGTTCCCGGACCGCGTCATCCTGCATCCGCGCTCGAGCAACCCGTCCCACCAGCCGATCGTCATCGAGCGCGACCACCTGGCCGACAACGGGACCGAGGTGAAGATCATCGCCCTCGTCGTCAACGTGCTGAAGAACAAGTTCCCCTTCTGAAAAGGCCGCGCAGATCGCGCTCAGCCTCCTCCGCGTGGACCTCGCATGCCGGCCGGCAATCGTCCGCGGAACGTCGGCCGCCGAACCAGATCACCAGCCATCGCGTCGCCGTCGCATCGCAGAAGAGGCACGTCGACGGAGGGTGCCGGACGGGATCCGCCGTGCCGATCGGCTTGCATTCGAAGGTCGGGTAGACGCAGTCGAGCTCGCGTGGAATGCGGCGCGGATCTCCGATCTCGATTCGCTGCCGCCAACCATGAGGCGGCGGCCACGGCACACCCCACTTCGCCAGTGTCGCCCTCGTCCAACCTCCCCTCGGTGACCGAGCATTCTCGATCTCTCGCCACGTCGGCATCCTGCTCGCCCTCTCTCGCGCGCACGCGCGTATTCGTATCCCTCAAGGTTCTGAGATCGTTGAATTCTTGATCTTGGGGGGGGAAGAGAGGGAGTGGATGGCAAATGGTGGACCGTCGTGACCTGCCCACATGACCACCCATACCCGCCGGACGGCAGGGTGATCCGTGAGCAGGGGGAATGGCAACCGGAGCCACCGCCGCTTACTGCCCAGGGCCGGGCGGATCGCCGCCGTGTCCCATCCACTCGCCTTGTTCCGGTCGATCCGGTCGGGGCGGGCGCGAGCGCGGCATTTCTGCCGACGACCACCCGTGGAGCCATCCCCGCAACCCAGCTTGCTCCTCGTCCTCTGCAGTGCCCGGTGTGCGCCTCGCTGCAGAGCAAGCGCCCGAATCGTCTCTTCGGCGCGGAAACACGACAGATCCGGGTTGAACGAGGCGGCTGTTTCTGCCATAGATTTCTGGCAGCACCGCTTCGACGACCGTTTCTCGTCGAATTCCCGCGCCTCGGAGTTCCCGCTCCGGGGCGCGTTTCGTTTATGCGCCGTGTCGTGGATCGTCGTCAATCGGCGTTTTCATTTGTCGTTTTTTTTCGACGAACGGGTTGACTGTCTGGAAAACACGACATAGCCTCCACGACAGATGAACCGCTTCCGCATCAACCCATCGCCGACAGAAGGTGCAACGCGCTTTCTCAGCGCGATCGCGGACAAGGCGTCCGAGATGAGCTCGGAGCAGGCGGAACGGTTCTTCGACCGTCAGTGGGAACGCATTCGATCGATAGAGGAGCGAGGGCTCAGCGATAGGGCGCCGGAGGAGATCTCCGACGTTCTGATCGGCCTCGCCGTGATGCGATCGATGGCGAGGGTCTGGAAGGGAACCGGACAGTGATCAGATCGAACAGCATGGCGGCGCGAGATGCGCAGCCGAGAGACCTCAGCATCATCGCGCGGTCGATGGCCGAAATCCTCGTCGCCGACGGCGTCGATCTCGGCGACGAGCGCGAGGTGGATTCGGTCATCCGCCGCTACCACCCGGACGACCGCCTCAGTGAGGTCGATCACCTCGTGGAGATCTGCCCCGACATCGCCCGTTCGATCATCGCCCAGCGCGGCGCGGAGGTGGCCTGACATGACCGAGCACACCTGGGATTGGTGGAAGGACGCGCTCGCCGACAAGTCCAAGATCGGCAAGGAACTGGCGGTCCACGAGAACGAGCCGCACATCGGCTATTTCCGGAAGCGTGCCGGTCGCGGCGAGATCGGATGGACTCCGGTCGCGATCGTCGATCAGGATGGAGCGTTGATCGCCGTCGTTGGCCAGTGGGCCGATGGGTATCGTGTGCCGGCCGAGCAGGAATGGACGTGGTGCTGCCGCCAGCCGGTCTCGTATCGCGTCTATCAGGACGTCGCGGTCAAGGGAGGCGAGTGGCCGGACAGCATCAAGACGATCATGACCGACAAGCCTGCCGCCGAGGGTGGTGACGGGCGAGAGATCGGCATCGGCGACAATCAACCCGACGGGGCGGACGATCCGCTCATCGAATTGCGTGATGCGATTGAAGATCTCATCGGCCGGGCGCTGGCGGAAGCCGACAAGGCGGGAAAGCCGTCCGCTGCGACCTGGGGACCGGAATGGAAGGTGAAGGCTGATCGCCTCGCCAACTACACCACCCTCATCAGCAACCTCGGGAAGCGCGTCGACACGGCGTTCGAGACCGAGAAGCGCCCGCACCTCGACGCCGGCCGAGCGGTCGATAATCGGTGGCGCACGGTCAAGACGCGCCGCGACGAAGCCGTGAAGAAGATCAAGGCACTCCTTACGCCGTTTCTTCAAGCGCAGCGCGACCACGACGCCGAACAGCGTCGGAAGGAGGATGAGGCTGCTCGCCTCTCCTCGGTTCCGTCCCTCGATACCGAGGCGAAGCCTGTTGCACTGGATCCGGTGAAGACGAAGGCCGGAACCATGGGGCGATCGGTCAGCCTGCGGAAGAAGACCGTTGCCAGGCTGACCGACCCGAAGGCATTCGCCTCATACGTGCTCGGCTGGTCCGATCCTTCCCACGACGTGATGGATGCCCTGCAGAAGGTTGCGACGAAACTCGTCGCGAACGGCGCCCACAAGATGGGCGAGATCCCCGGCGTCTCGGTCGAAGACATCGAGGTGGCGCAATGAGTACGGCGGGCACAACCATCAAGCCGCGCCTCCCGATGCCGGCTGGCCTCGGAAGAGAGTTCTCGATCACGGAGTCAGAGTGGCGCGTCCTGGTCGAGACGACCTTCCCACTTGCGAAGACGCCGGAGGCGGTGGCGATGGCCGTCGCCTACTGTCACAGCAGAAACCTCGATGTTTTCAAGAAGATGGTCCACATCGTGACGATGTGGAACTCGGCGCTCAAGAAGGAGGTCGAGACCATCTGGCCGGGGATCGCCGAGATCCGCACGACGGCTTCCAGGACCGGCGCTTATGCCGGCATCGACGCGATTTCCTTCGGCGCGCTCATCAAGCGCGAGTTCGAAGGACGCGTCGGAGGCAACAATACTGATCTCCTGCAGAAGAAGGTCGAATTCCCGGAGTCTGCGTCGGCGACCGTCTACCGGATCGTCAAGGGTGAACGCTGCCCGTTCACTGCCACAGTCTATTGGGAGGAAACCTACGCCTCGATCGGTAAGTCGACCGTGCCGAATGACATGTGGGAGAAGCGTCCGCGCGGACAGCTCGCCAAGTGCGCCGAGGCGGCCGCGCTGAGGATGGCGTTCCCCGAGGAGCTCGGCAGCATCTACGCCGCCGAGGAGATGGAAGGTCGGTCGATCGACGGTGGCGAGATGAAGGACATCACGCCGCCACCGAAGCCCCCAGAGCCTCCGGAGCCCGACGAACCGGAAAGCTCGCCGAAGGACGATGAATTCGACGGGGCATCCGTAATCGCGCGACTGCAGAAGGATGCCGCGGCGGCTTCCACGATCGCAGAGCTGCAGGAGGTCAGAGCAGGCCTGACGCCCCATTGGGCGAAGCTCTCGACCGCTGAAAGGGATGCTGCATCGAAGACCCTCATGGGCCGCAAGGCGGAGCTCGAGCCGAAGAAGGACGAGCCGCCGATGTTCGACCTCGAGGCCTTCGCCACCGAGTTCGATCGGCGCGCTGGGGAGCTCTCTGACCTCGATCTGCTCGATGCGCTGTGGGGCGACATGGTCGAACCGGCACAGGAGCAAGGCCTCTTCTCCGAGACCGACAAGGAGTCGGCGATCGCCCCGATCTACGAGCGCCACCGCGCCAGGATCGACGACATCTTCCCGATGGATAGGGGGTGACGATGACGATCGAGCTGATCGGTTGCCGCCTTTGGACCCCAAAGAGCGGCCACTTCATCCACCCTGCGAGTGCCTTCGACGAGGAGAAGCTCGCCACGGTGCGCGAGGGCGCAGCGGTCCACCTCACGATCGGAACCGCGCCGCCGGCGAAGCTCCGCCAGTTCTATTGGGGCCTCATCACCCGTCTCGTGCAGGGTGGCGTCTGGACCCACCGAGACGCGGCTCATCTCGACCTCATGGTGAAGGCCGGGCGGGTCGAGAAGATGGTGATCAAGCACACGGCGGACGGTGATCTCTCCGTCCGCTTCGAACCGACGAGCACCGCGGGATGGTGCGGGCCCGAGTGGCGCGCCTATCTCGACGACGCTCTCCCGATCATCACCCGCGAGTTCATCCCCAAGGTGCGCTGGCCCTCCGTCCGCCAGGACGTGGAGCGCTACGTCGGGATCCGCCTCGCCGAAGCTCTGCAGGAGGCAGCATGACCCCGGAACAGGAAGTGACGGTCACTACCGCACTCGAGGCGGCCGCCATGTCGGCGCTGCCGGCAGAGAAGCCAGGCATCCCGCACGCTGTTCCTTTCGTCGCATGGGCACTGACGGTCGCGGCCATCGCGTTCCTCGCTGGCGCCGCGTGGCGCGGCGCACAGATGATCGGAGGATGACCATGAAGATCATCGGGAAGACAGCGAGCGGATACCTCGTCGAGATGGGCCAAGGGGAAATGAAGCGGGCCGTCGGGTTACGCCTTCGTGACCCAATCCCATTCGACCTCACAGGTAGTGATGCATCCGGATCGAACGACGGGAAGTTCCGCGTCGGGCTGGAGCTTCCGCTTACCGACAATGCGACATTCGTCCGCGAGACGCTGGGTCCGGAGCGCTCAGTGCGTCGCAGTATCGACGCACTGCGAAGCCTCGCGGACAAGATCGAAGCGCTTCGGTTCCCCTCAGGAGAAGAGCATGGCACCGACGAGGAGGCCGCGTGATGGTCGAGTTCTCCAACATCGCCTGGTGCACCCACACGCACAACACCTGGGAAGGTTGCACTCAGGTCGGACCCGGTTGCACCAACTGCTACGCCGAGGCGCGCAACAAGCGCTTCCACGCCGGCAGCAATTGGGGACCGGGCGCGCCGCGCCGCCTGACGTCGGTTCAGAACAGGAACCGTCCGCTGCGTTGGCAGCGTGAGAGGAGAGCCGCGATCGATGCGGGGCTCAATCCGGAGCCGGTCCGCGTCTTCGGCGGGTCGCTCATGGACCCGTTCGACAACGAGGCGCCGGCGGGAGGTCGCGAGCACCTGTGGAGCATGATCGAAGCGTGCCCCGATCTCGACTGGATCCTCGTCACGAAACGCGTCGGCAACGTCGCGAAGATGGCTCCCGCCGGCGGGTTCGGGCCGAACGTCATCATGCTGGCAACGATCATCGACCAGACCGAAGCCGATCGCGACATGCCGAAGCTGATCGATCTGAAGCGGAGCGGCGTGACGAAGCTGATCGGCGTCAGCTACGAGCCGGCGCTTGGCCCGGTCGATTGGGAGACGTTCCTCCCAGACTGGGGGACGTGGCTCTATTACCTCGACTGGCTGATCATCGGAGGCGAGAGCGCACAGGGCGGTGCCAAGGCCCGCGAGTTCCACCTCGCATGGGCGGCGCGCTCGATCGATCAGTGCCTCGCGTCTCATGTCCCCGTCTTCATGAAGCAGATGGGCTCGAACGCTCACAGCTCGGCCGGGCGCATCACCCTACGCGATCGCGCCGGCGCCGACCCCAACGAGTGGCCGGAGGCATACCGCATCCGCCAATTCCCGACCCTCGGTCGTATCGCATGACCGCCTCGCTCCGCCGGCGCGAGGCGCCGGCGGCACCGGGCGATCATGCCCTGAACAGGAGAACCCCATGAACGAAGCCTCCAGCATTCCCGACAGGCGCCATGACTGGCGCGACCTTTCCGAAGACGAGCATGCGGCGATTCAGAAGCTCAAGGACCTCGGAACCGCAATGCATGAGCTTTTCGATGGTCTCGGCACCAGTCGGGAACTCTCGATCGCGAAGACGCGCATCGAGGAAGCAGTCATGTGGGGAACAAGACACATCATCAGCTGAGGCCATCATGATCACGATCTTCGACTGCGAGACGACCGGGATCCCGCTTTGGACCAAGCCGCATGCCGACGGCGCGCAGCCGAGGATCATGCAGCTCGCGGCGGTTCAGTTCGACAGGACCGGCGCCGAGCTCAACCGCTTCTCCTTCCTCCTGAAGCGGGATGGTTGGGTCTCGTCAGGCGGGGCCGCCGCCGTCCACGGGATCCCGGAGCGCCGGTGCGACCTCTATGGGCTCCGCCAGCAGGTCGTCATCTCCGCCCTCATGGACCTGGTGCGCAACTCGCGCGCCATCGCCTCCTACGGGCTCAGGTTCGACCGTTTCATGGTCGAGGTCGAGATGGCGCGCCTCGGTGGCGTGCCCGACGGCTGGATCGGGAAGCGCCCACTCCCGATCCGCGAGATCTGCATCATGGAGGCGGCGGCCCAGGCGATCACCGGCGGCAAGAACGTCAAGCTGGTGGACGCCCATGCGGCGATCACCGGCGCGCCCTTCGAACAGAACCACGATGCGCTCGAAGACACCGAGGCCGCGGCCCGCGTGTTCTGGAAGCTCGTCGAGACGAAGAAGATCGAGGTCTGACCATGAATGATAACCCTCAACGATGCGAGACTTGCTTGCTCCTCTTCGAAGATACGGCTCAAGGGCGATCTGACTATATGATCTGCGTCTGGGAGCCTCCGAGCTTTCCAACACCGTTCTGCAACCACGGTTTCGATATCCGTGAAGGGCTACGACGAGCCAGTGAACATCACCGGCGCTGGCAATCCCGTGGCCATGTCTACGGGACTGCTGACATCTGTACGAAATTCGGTCACGCGAAGGCTGGATCCGGTTGTCCGTGCTGGGTCGACAAGAGTGCGTCGATCGAAAATGACGACGACTTCGCCTCCTGCGAGGGCTGCGGCAAGAAGATCCACGTCGGAGACCCATGCCACCACGATCGGGAAAACGGCGTGAACCTCTGCGTCAACTGCGCTCCGACCTATGAGGATCTTCGTGCGGAGCCGGGGGCATTTCGGAATGGATCCGCTGCCGGCGAACGTGAGGGCGAGCCCATGACGGTCGAAGAGGCCGAGGCGTGGATCGCCGAGCATCTCGGCGCCGGCGGGGCGCTCTCCGACAAGATCACGACCCCGTACTGAGGCCACCCTATGCGCAACAAGCCCATCTGCGAATGCTGTGGCGTCGGCGAGGCCATCACCGAGGTCGAGATCGGCCTCCTCACCTTCAAGGCGTGCCGCATGTGCGCTGATCCCGATGGGGAGAAGGAGCAGGAGCGCCGCGATTCCCTCCCCTACTCAGAACGGCTGAAGGAGTTCGGACATGAGCGATCGTAAGCCCCGTCTCTACGTCGAAGCGGTCGAGCGCATGGTGCGGGCCGCAGGCCTCAACTCGGTCCGGCGCTCATGCCACCGCGGCGATCGGCGCCTCGGCTGTGATGCGCTCCTGGTCGCCCGCCACGTCGACGCGCCGGCCCGCGTGCTCGAGGTCGACGAGAACGGAACGATCGCCATCGCCGACGCGATGTTCCTTCATGAGGTGGAGACGTTGTGATGCTCACACGAAGTCACCCGCATGCGCGCGATCTTCTACGGAAATGGAGATCGGATTTTGAGAACAGAGACTGCGAGAAGCCAACATATCTCCAATTGATGGGATTCATCATCACCGAAAATCTTTTTCGCACGAAGTACCCACGTGACAGCGCGCGGAGATGCCTCATGTCTATCAGGAAAGAACGCTTGTCGCGTCGGATTTTCATCCCATGACGATCCTCACCTCCCCCCCCGCCGGATGGAAGCGCAAGGGCTTCACCGAGAAGATCAAGCTGCAGGTGCTCCTCAACCAGGATGGCCGGAGCAAGATCTCCGGCGAGCGCCTTGGCAACATCGCGAACGTCAGGTTCGACCACCGGCCGCCGCTGGCGCTGCGCAAGTTCGACACCGAGAAGTGGGACACGATCCCGGCGGAGAACGACCTCGCCTACATCGAGGCGATCACCGTGGAAGAGCATCGGGTCCGCACGATTGGCACCAAGGCGACCACGGCCGGATCCGACATCCACATCATCAGGAAGGCGCAGCGCATCGAGCGGGAAGGCAAGCGTCCGCCGCCGGCGGTCGGGCTGAAGCCGGACCATGCGGACAAGCCGAAGCTCAAGAGCCGCTGGCGCACCAGGAGGAAGAAATCCGATGCCTGATTTTCCTTGTCCTGTCCCACCGAAGCCGCCGATCGCGCGCCAGCACTGCCGGCACTACAGCTACGAGCTCGGCCTTCACGGACGCGGCCCGATGTGCGCCGTCGGCTGCGACATGAGCAAGCCCGTCTCCTCTCTCCCGTGCATGCCGCCGGATAGTCAGCGCGGGGCGACATGCTCCGGTCGCGAGGATTGGACGGAGGAAGAGCGTGCGGCGTGGGAAGCGTGGAACGCCCACCACAAGGAGAGGATGCTCATCGTGTTCGCCGCGATGCCGACCGGCCGAAGCGGGACGTTCCCGTGCCCCGCCTGTGGGACAGGGACCGTCTCCTATGCCCGCGCGCCGTCGAATGGGCATCTGCATGCGGCGTGCTCGACGCCGCATTGCTTTGCCGTGATGCAGTGAGGTGAACATGACCGACCAGACCACCACCCCGCTCGTCGATCGCCTCCGAGCGCAGGCCGCGCGCTGCCGCGGTCATGCGCCGTTCCTCCTGGCCAAGCTTCTTGAGGAGGCGGCCGAGAAAATAGAATCCGACGCGGCGGGTTCCATCATGACTTACACTGTCGGCCGCCACTTGATGGATCTCGTCTTCCGTCCAAACGGGATGACCGACCTTCATGATCTCCAGGCATTTCTCGATGCTGTTGAGACCACCATCGTCAATGCGCAAGATGAGATCTCCGCTCGCTATACACTCGGACGTGTCGGTGAGTTGGTGAAGCTGGCCCGCGACAAGGCGCTTCTCGAAGCCGAGAAGGCCGTGAACGATCGCTTGGCCGCCTACGGCCTGCATCGGGAGAAGCACCGTTCCGCGATTGCCGCCACGCACATGGCTGCTCTGGCTGTGCGCCGCATCCGCATCGGGGAGACCCCGACCGTCTACCAGGAGTTTGAGGTCGTTCCGGCCGGCGCACTTCTCGCCGAGCGGGAGCGCTGCGCGCAGATCGCCGACGACTACGACCAAGCACCCGGAGACGATTCCCCGATGGGTCCGACCATGGCGGCGCAGGTTGCCATTGCCCAGACGATCGCCGAGAGGATCCGAGCGGGGGAGCCATGACCGATGCCGTCGCCACGCTGCCAAAGTGCAAGGGGTGCCGCTGGTTCTCCCCGCACCGGATCGACCAGCAGGCCGGGACCTGCCACGTCGACCCGCCGCGCTCCCAGGGCGCGCTGATCGGCGAGAAGAAGGACCCGCCGCGCGAGTTGATGTGGCTGTGGCCGACGGTGACGCCGTGGGACTTCTGCCCGAAGTGGGAGGCGATCCGATGACACCCGCATCTCGTTATCCGCACCCTGTCGGCGCCAGCGTGGCGTTCGTCGACTGCTACGGCGCCAACCGGCGCGAGGGCGAGGTGATCTCGGCGCCGGGCCCCTACACCGTCCGCGTCCGGGTGGCGAGCGGAACGCGGCCCGCCAAATGGCAGGCATGGGACGACTTCGGTGCGCCAGAATATTCACGGTGCCGTGGGCTGATGACGAAGATCGACGACACGGACGGAGACAGAGAGGTGGCGGGTTGATGCCGGCGCGCCGCGACCAGTCCGAGCCTATCACCGTCGAGCGCATCGAATGCGCCCTCGACACGCTCGCGCTTGTCATGGTCCGGTCCGGCGAGGAAGGCCGCGTCTACCTTCCGCTCTACCAGAACCTCGAGCAGGAGCTCACCAAGCTCCGCGCCGAGGAGGACGCCATGTCGAGCGTGCTCGCCCGCGTCAGACGATCGACGGCTCGAACGGAAGGGCGGCCTTGAGCATCGCCTCGCGGCGCAGCGCCAGCGATCCGCCCTCCCCGTACTCCGGCCGATCGAGCGCGTGCCCCATCAGGATCTTCCGCAGCTCGGCGTCGACCTTCCCCTCCTTCATCCGATCTTCGAAGGAATGGCGGAGCGAATAGACCGAATGCGCGGCCGACGGCAGGAGATCATTCTCGCGCAGGTACTTGTTGAGCGCAGCGGAGAGCCGCGCCTCCTTGTCCTTGTAACGCGGAAAGCCCTTCGGGTGCCGGCGCATCACGGCCAGCGCCAAGCCGGTCAGCGGGACGACGCGGATCGAGCTCTCCGTCTTGATCTCGCGCGGGTCTTCCGGGTCGTACCGGGGCTCGATCCGCAGGTGCGGGATCTCGTGGTTCAGCACGATCGCCCCCGGCATGAGGTTGGCGATCTCGCTCGGGCGAGCACCGATGTCGGCGACCACCAGCAGGATCCCGCGCGCCTCGTCGTTCAGCCTCTCGAGCGCGCCTGGCCGCAGGAGGTGGTCGGCGATCCACTTCACCGGCAGAGACGGACGCTTCCTCGCCCGACGCGCCTTGTCGCGGAAGCTGAGGCCATCGAACGGGTTTCGCCGATCGGGCTCGCCGAGGTGGGCGAAGTAGTCACGGTAGAGGCCGCGCATGTCGCCGATGCGCCTGTTGCCTAGCGATGCCGAGCGCGTTGCGGCGCCATCAGCCGGCGCGATCAGCGCCAGGAAGTGCCCGTAGAACTTCCGCGCATCGTCGCGTGAGATCTCGTCGATGGGGAGGTCGCCGACGATGGCCACGAAGTCGTCGACCGACGCCGCCTTCCCGTTGCGCCACTTCGTCCGCTGGCCGTCGCTCTTCCCGGCGATCTCCGCCGGCGACACCTCGTCGAGATAGACCTTGAGGGCGCCCTTGACGGTGACCTTCGGCTTCTCCACGGCGCCGAGGAGCGCAGGAGCAGCGAGCTCAGGCACCGGAGCTCGGCCGACCGCTTCAATGCGGCGAAGCCGATCCTCGAGCGGCTCGGACGACAGGATCTCAGAGAGGGGGCGGTAGGAGAAGCCCATCGCTGCTGCGCGCTTCAGCGCGGCGCGGTAGCGGCTCTCGGCCGCCTCGGCGGATGCGTCCTGCAGGAGCGCCGACCAGAGCTCGCCGTCCGCCTGCTCGAGCGTGTCGCGCAGGGCACGGGCGAGAGCTAGATCGGTCGTGTTGAGCGACTGCCGGACGTGGGGTCCCCGCTTGTCGAGGTGCTGGACCTCAGACGGGATGCGCCGCTTGTAATAGAAGATGCCGCTCCGCGTGGTGAGGTAGCGGTCCGGATCGGCGCGGGCGCCGTCCTTTCGATGAGCCATGCGAACCCCCGTGTGGCACAGCTTGGGGCTCACTTTGTGGCACAGAATATTCGGTCTCGGCAATCCAGGAAATTCATTAAATCGGAATTCCATTTATATTCATAATGGTAGTTCAATGAATTTCCGAAAATTCGACTCCCGTAGGGCGCGCCACACTTCTCTTCACTTCGACATCTCCCCCTTCTCTCACCGCGTCAGGCGGTCGAGACAGAGGATCGGTTCGTCGCGCGGCGCGACGTCGAGACCGTCGGTGACGGTCAGGTCGACGGCGCGCGTGGCGCGGGCGTCCGGGCCGGCGAAGAAGCGGAAGACGCCGGGTTCGACGATCCAGTGCCCGTTCTCGACATGGAAGCCGAGATCGGCGACACGCACCTCGAGCGCCACCTCGCGCGTCCGCCCCGGCTCGATCTCGACCGGCTCGAAGGCGACCAGACGGCGGTCCGGCCGCGCCCGCGAGGCGAGGAGATCGCGGGCGTAGAGCTGGACCACCTCGCGCACGCCCCGCGTCCCCCGATTGGTCACGGCGACGCGGACGGTCACGGTGTCGGCGACGCTCGTCCGCGGCCGATCGAGGATCGGGTCGGCGTAGTCGACCGGGCTCGTCGTCAGGCCGTGGCCGAAGGGGTAGCGCGGCTCCGGCGGCAGATCGAGATAGCGGTTGGTCCAGCGATCTTGCGCCGAAGCCGGCCGCGAGGTCGGCGGCAGGTCGTAGGAGAGCGGGGATTGGCCGGTCGCGCGCGGCCATGTGAAGGGCAGTCGGCCGGAGGGCGCGACGTCGCCGAAGAGGATCTCGGCGGCGGCGACCGCCCCGTTCGTCCCTGGAAACCACACCATCATCAGAGCGCCGAGCCCGTCGCGGATCTCCTCGACGATCTGCGCCCGGCCCCCCTGGAGAAGCACCACCACCGGCCGCCCGGTGGCGACGAGCGCGCGCACCAGCGCGATCTGGCCGGCCGGCAGGCGCAGATCGGCGCGGCTCGTCGCCTCGCCGATCCGCCGCTCGTCCTCCCCGACGACGACGACGATCGCGTCCGCCGCCCCCGCCCGCCGCGCCGCCTCGCCGATGCGCGGATCGTCGTGTGAGACCTCGGCGCAGGATTTCGGGCAGCCCTCGACGACGTCGGCTTCGACGCCCGACCGTGCGGCGCGCTCGGAGAGCGCGCGGGCGAAGGTCGTCACCTCCGCCTCGGCGGCGTGTCCCGGCGTCGGCCCGAGATGCGCCGCCGCGTCGTCGGCGAGACCGCCGACGATCGCCAGCCGGCGAATGCCCTTCAACGGCACCGCGTTCCCGGCGTTCTCGAGCAACACGTCGGACCGACGGGCGATCTCGACCGACAGACGGCGCAGCTCCGCCGCGACCGCCGCCGGCGACGCCGACTTCGGATCGGCCGCCGCGCGCTCCCGCTCGAGCCTCACCTTGGTGCGCAACACCCGCCGGACCGCCGCGTCGATCTCGTCGCCGCGCACGAGACCGCGCCGCAGCGCCTCGGCGAGATGCAGGCGATATTGATCCGACGACATGTCGAGATCGACCCCGGCGCGGAGCGCCAACGCCACCACCTCGACCGGATCCTCGGCGAGGCGATGGAAGCGCAGCTGTTTGATCGATTCCCAATCCGAGACGATCGCCCCGCCGAACCCCGCCTCGCCGCGCAGCACCTCCTGGAGCAGACGCCGATTGGCGGCCATGGGAACGCCGTTCACGGCGTTGAAGGCGGCCATCACCATGTCCGCCCCGACCGCGATCGCGGTGCGAAAGGGCGGAAGCGCGACGTCGCGCAGGAAGGGTTCGCCGAGTTCGACCGGACCGTATTCGCGCGCCCCTTCCGCGAAGCCGTGGCCGACGAAATGCTTCAGGATCACCGCCTGACCGCCCGCCCGGGCGCCTTGCGTACGCGCGCCGGCGAGGCAGCTCGCCAGCAACACGTCCTCGCCCGCCCCCTCGACGGTCCGCCCCCAACGCTGGTCGCGCGAGACGTCGACCATCGGCCCCATCGTCCAGTCGATGCCGTCGAGCACCGCCTCCCGCGACATCAGCCGCGCCGCCTCGCGATTGGCGGCGATGTCGAAGGTCGCCGCCTGGGCGATCGGCACCGGCAGCAGCGTGCGATAGCCGTATTCCATGTCGATGCCGTTCAGCATCGGGATCTTCTGACCCGACTTCGGCCAGGCCGCCGCGAGCAGGCGCATGTCGCGGTCGGAATAGCCGAAATTCATGACGTTGCCGGCCTCGCCCGTCTCGATGCGGGCGAAATCGAAGCCGGGATAGTCGGACACGACGGTCAGTTGCGCGATCTTCTCGGACAACGTCATCGCCCCGAGCAACGCCTCGACGCGTGTCTCCACCTCGTCCGACGCCGCCCCGGCCGCCGTCCCACCGCTCAGCGCCGCGACGAGCAGGAGCCCGACGAGCGCTCGAAAATCCCACATTCGCGACATCCCCCGCCCACCCGACCGATCCGGGCCACGGCCGCGATCATGCCGAAATCGGACGCGGTTTCAATGCCATGTCGGCGACGAGCACCGTCGGGGAGCGCACCGTGCGCGGCTCGATCCCGAAACGCGAACGGCCGGGCTCGAGGCCCGGCCGTTCGGATCGGTCGTTTCGCGCCGAGAGCGCGCCGCCGAGGTTTCGGCGCCCGCCCCTCAGTGCAGGATCTGGCTGAGGAAGAGCTTGGTGCGCTCGTGCCTGGGGTCGGCGAAGAAGGCGTTGGGCTCGTTCGCCTCGATGATCTGGCCGGCGTCCATGAAGATGACGCGATCGGCCACCTGCCGGGCGAAGCCCATCTCGTGGGTGACGCACAGCATGGTCATGCCCTCGTTGGCGAGGCTCACCATGGTGTCGAGCACCTCCTTGACCATCTCCGGATCGAGCGCCGAGGTCGGTTCGTCGAAGAGCATGATCTTCGGGCTCATGCACAGCGAGCGGGCGATCGCCACGCGCTGCTGCTGACCGCCCGAGAGCTGGCCCGGATATTTCTTCGCCTGCTCGGGAATGCGCACCCGCGTGAGGTAGTGCATCGCCACCTCCTCGGCCTCCTTCTTCGGCATCTTCTTCACCCAGATCGGCGCCAGGGTGCAGTTCTCGAGAATGGTGAGATGCGGGAAGAGGTTGAAGTGCTGGAACACCATGCCGACGTCGCGGCGGATCTCGTCGATGCGCTTGAGATCCTCGGTGAGTTCGATCCCGTCGACGATGATCTTGCCGGCCTGATGCTCCTCGAGCCGGTTGATGCAGCGGATCATGGTCGACTTGCCCGAGCCGGACGGGCCGCAGATGACGATCTTCTCGCCCTTCCTCACCTGGAGATCGATCTCCTTGAGGACGTGGAAGTCGCCGTACCACTTGTTGACGCCGCGCATTTCGACGGCGAGATCGGTCGAGAGCGCGCCGTTCGCCTGGGCGACGATGGTGTCGTCGGTCTTGATCATCCGGATGTCCCTCGAAGTCAGCGCTTGTGTCCGGTGGCGAGCCGACGCTCCATCCACTGCGAATAGCGGCTCATGCCGAAACAGAAGACCCAGAAGGTCACGGCGGCCACGAAATACCCGGTCTTGCCGGTCACCGGCGAAATCCAGATCGGATCGGCGAGCGACGCCTGGATCATGCCCAGGAGGTCGAACAGCGACACGATCAGGACCAGCGTGGTGTCCTTGAAGAGCGAGATGAAGGAGTTGACGATGCCCGGGATCACCATCTTGAGGGCCTGCGGCATGACGATGAGGCCCATCATCTGCCAATAGCCGAGGCCGAGCGCCATCGCGCCCTCGTACTGGCCCTTGGGGATCGCCTGGAGACCGCCGCGGATCGTCTCGGCGAGATAGGCGCCGGTGAAGAGCGCCACGCCGATCAGGGCGCGCAGGAGCTTGTCCACCTCCATGCCCGCCGGCATGAACAGCGGCAGCATGTTGGAGGCCATGAACAGCACGGTGATCAGCGGCACGCCGCGCCAGAACTCGATGAAGACGATACAGAGGATGCGGATGATCGGCAGCTTCGACCGGCGCCCGAGCGCCAGCAGGATGCCGAAGGGCAGCGAGCAGACGATGCCGGTCAGCGCCACGATCAGGGTGACCAGAAGGCCGCCCCAGACCGTCGTCTCCACCTCGACCAGACCGAACACGCCGCCGGTCAGAAGGAAGAACGAGACGACCGGGAACGCCACCAGGAACAGGAAGACGTTGAGCCGCTTGTAGGGCACCGACGGCATCGCCAGCGGCACCAGCGTCGCGGCGAAGAGCGCGAACACCAGCGTCGGCCGCCACCGTTCCTCGATCGGATAGCGCCCGTAGACGAACTGCTTCCAATAGGCCTCGACATAGGGCCAGCAGGCGCCGGCCCCTTCCTTGCGGCAGACCTCGCCGTTCTCGCCGCTCCACACCGCCCTCAGGAAGGCGAAGTCGATCACCTGCCACGCCAGCCACGCGATGATCGCGACGCCGAGGAAGGTGAGCAGCGTGTCGACGACCGAGCCGAACAGATGCTGACGCATCCAGGCGATCGGACCGGAGAAGCGGCTGGGGGCCTCGCGGGCCACCGCCAGGGTCTCGCGCACATAGGCGATGGATTGCGTCGCGTCGGTCATGATCTCACCTCTCGACGATCGCCATGCGGCGGTTGTAGGCGTTCATGATCATCGCGGTGGCCACCGAGGTGCCGAGATAGATCGCCATCCAGATCGCGATCACCTCGATCGCCTGACCCGACTGGTTGAGCACGATGCCGCCGACCGAGACGAGGTCGGGATAGGCGATCGCCACCGCCAGCGACGAGTTCTTGGTGAGGTTGAGATACTGGTTGGTCAGCGGCGGAATGATCACCCGCATCGCCTGCGGGATCACGACGAGCCGCAGCGTCTGCCCGTGGCTGAGCCCGAGCGAGCGCGCCGCCTCGGTCTGGCCGTGACTGACCGCGAGAATGCCGGCGCGCACCACCTCGGCGATGAAGCTCGCGGTGTAGAGCGAGATCGCCAGCACCAGCGCCATCAGCTCGGGGATGATCTGAATACCGCCGGAAAGGTTGAACACCGACTTCTTCGGCGCCACCAGCGTCAGGTCGAACCCGGAGGCGGCGAAGAGGACGAAGGGCACGCCGAGGATCAGCGCGATCGAGGTCAGCCCGGCCGGGAACTGGCGCCCGGTCTCCATCTGCCGCTTCGACGCCCACCTCCGCACGAACCAGGAGACCACCAGACCGAAGATCAGCCCGTAGAAGATCCCGTCGCCGGCGAAGGCGCCGAAGTGGAACTCGGGCAGATAGAGGCCGCGATTGTTGAGGAAGACCCATCCGGGTACGGGCTGGATGCTGTCGCGCGGGCTCGGCAGAACACCGAGGACGGCGAAGTACCAGAAGAAGATCTGCAGCAGCAGCGGGATGTTGCGCAGGAGTTCGACATAGCCGGTGCAGAGCCGGGAGATGACGAAATTGTGCGAGAGCCGCCCGACGCCGATCAGGAAGCCGACGATCGTGGCGAACACGATGCCCGCGACCGCGACGATGATGGTGTTGACCAGACCGACCAGGAGCGCACGGCCGTAGCTGGCATCCTTGGGGAAGGAGATCGATTCCTGCGCCAGATCGAAGCCGGCGGTCGTGGAAAGGAAGCCGAACCCTTGGGCGATGTGCCGCTTCTCGAGATTGACCGCGGTGTTGTGGACGATCGTCCAGGCGATCCCCGCGACGACGATCAGGGTCAGACCCTGAAACACATACCCGCGCCAGATCGGGTCGTTGTACCAGGGCACACGCGGTGCTTCGTCCGCGCTTCGGTGATCTTCAGCCATCGGTCCCCCTTGCGCCGTCGGCGTCGATCCGCGCCGTCGTCGTTGTTACGAGCCCTCGCCCACCCACGTCCCGGAGCCCCCACTCCGAGACACGTCGGTTCCGTGGACCCGGCCGAAAGACCGGCCGGGTCCGGGAAGGTCGTCGCGATCAGCGGATCGGCGGCGCGTACTGGAGGCCGCCCTTCGACCACAGCGCGTTGATGCCGCGCGAGATCTTGAGCGGGCTGGTCTCGCCGACGTTCTTCTCGAAGAGCTCGCCGTAGTTGCCCATCAGCTTGACGATCTGGTAGGCCCAGTCGTTGGTCAGGCCGATGTCGACGCCGAACGAACCGTCCTTGCCGAGCAGGCGCTTGATGTCGGGGTTCTCGGACTTGGCCTTCATCTCGTCGACGTTGGCCTTGGTGACGCCCGCCTCTTCGGCCGAGAGCAGCGCGAAATAGGTCCACTTCACGACGTTGAACCAGGCGTCGTCGCCCTGGCGCACCATCGGGCCGAGCGGCTCCTTGGAGATGATCTCGGGCAGAACGATGTGCTCGTCGGGCTTGGTCAGCTTGAGGCGCTCGGCGTAGAGGCCGGAGGCGTCGGTGGTCAGCACGTCGCAGCGGCCGGCGTCATAGGCCTTCACGACCTCTTCCGACTTCTCGAAGGACACGACCTTGTAGTCGAGCTTCTGAGTGCGGAACCAGTCGGCGAGGTTGAGCTCGGTGGTGGTGCCGGTGTTGGTGCAGACCGAGGCGCCGCCGAGCTGCTTGGCCGAGGTGATGCCGAGCGACTTGCGCACCATGAAGCCCTGGCCGTCGTAGTACATCACGCCGGCGAACTTGCCCTGCTTGGTGTCGCGCGACATGGTCCAGGTGGTGTTGCGCGAGAGCACGTCGATCTCGCCGGACTGCAGCGCCGTGAAGCGCTCCTTGGCGGAGAGCGGGGTGAACTTGACCTTCGAAGTGTCGTTGAAGATCGCGGCCGCGATCGAACGGCAGAAGTCGACGTCGAGGCCGGCCCAGTTGCCGGCGCTGTCGGGCTGGGAGAAGCCCGCCAGGCCCTGGCTGACGCCGCACTGGATGAAGCCCTTGGCCTTCACGTCGTCGAGAGTTCCGGCGGAGGCGCCGGCCACGGAGGCCGCCAGAGCGACACCGAAGGTCGCCACGATCATCGTCTTCGTCATGGTCCTGCCTTTTGTTGACGGCGCGCGGGCAACGTCCCGCAGAGCCTATCGAGAGAGCTTGCGCGATCGCCGAGACGCGAACCTGTTCGAACCACGCCGAACCCGCCCCTCCCCGTCTCGCGGTCGCCTCCGTCTTGAACTAGAGTGCAACACCGCGATCGATCACGTGGGCCATCACAGACCGAAGCCGACGGTGGGTCAAGCGGAACCTTCCGTGGAAATCCCTATCGCGACGCAAAAAATGGGCATTCGCCGCTCCTCTCGAGAATATTGGACCGCCACATGACCGACTCAAGGAACGCCTCCCCCGCGACTTCGCCGATGACCCGCCTCGCCCACGGCGGTCGCGTCGAGGGCAGCCCCTTCGTCAATCCGCCGGTGGTCCACGCCTCGACGGTGCTGTTCGAGAGCGTCGCGCAGATGAAGGGCAAGTCGGCGACGCCGGCCCGTTACACCTACGGCCGTCGCGGCACGCCGACCTCGGAGACCCTCGAGGCGCTGATCACCGAACTGGAGGGCGCCGAGGGCACGGTTCTGACCCCGTCGGGGGCCTCCGCCTGCGTCGTCGCGCTGATGGCGGTTCTGAAGACCGGCGACCACGTGTTGATGATCGACGGCGTCTACGGCCCGACCCGCGCCGCCTGCGACGGCATCCTGAAGCGATTCGGCGTCGAGACGACCTATTTCGATCCGCACGTCGGCGCCGGCATCGTCGACCTCGTCCGCCCGAACACCCGCGCCGTCTTCCTTGAGAGCCCGGCCTCGCTGACCTTCGAGATGCCCGACGTCTCCGCGATCACCCGCGCCCTCGACGGGCTCGGCGCCGCGCGTCCGATCGTCCTCATCGACAACACCTGGGCGACGCCGCTCTTCTATCGGCCGCTCGACCACGGCGTCGACGTCTCGATCATGGCGGCGACCAAATACGTGGTCGGCCATTCCGACGCCCTGATCGGCACCATCGCCGCCGGCCCGCGCGCCTGGGCGAAGATCAAGAGCACCCACGGCGATCTCGGCATGTTCACCGGGCCCGACGACATGTATCTCGCGCTGCGCGGCGCCCGCACCATGGCGGTCCGCCTCGCGCATCATCAGGAGAGCGCGCTCGCGATCGCCCGTTGGCTGGAGACCCGGCCGGAAGTGTCGCGCGTGCTCCACCCGGCCCTGCCGTCGCATCCCGATCACGCGATCTGGAAGCGCGACTTCAAGGGCGCCTCGGGCCTGTTCTCGATCGTGCTGAAGCCCTGTTCGGAAGAGGCCGTCGCCACCTTCCTCGACGGGCTCGCGCTGTTCGGTCTCGGCTACTCCTGGGGCGGCTACGAGAGCCTGGCGATCCCCGCCTTCCCCTCGGCGATCCGCACCGCCGTGCCCTGGGCCGCCGAAGGCCCGGTCGTGCGCCTGCAGATCGGCCTTGAGGCGACCGACGACCTGATCGCCGATCTCGCCGCCGGCCTCGACCGGCTGGCCGGTCGAGGCTGAGCCGAGAAACCCCCTCGATCGGTTGGCCGAGCGAAGCTGACCGAGAAACCATCTCGATCGTCTCGCCGAGCGAGACTGACCAGACGACCACCTCGACCGGCTCGGCCGGTCGAGGATCCGCTCAGACGGCGCGCCCGCGCCGCGCGGCGAGGAGATCGGCAAGGAGGTCGAACCACCCGGCCGGTCCCGCCGCCCGCCGCACGACGAGACGTCCGTCGGCGCCCTGGGCGAAGACGAGGCCGCGCGCCGCCAGCCGATGCGCCAGGAAGAAGGTGACGGCCGCGCCGAGCGCGAAACCGGCCGCGACGTCGGAGGGGAAATGCGCGCCGAGGCCGATCCGCGTCACCGCGATCGCCGCCCCGGCCGCCCACGCCACCCCGCGCCACCGCGGGAACAACAGCGCGAGCACCGCCGCGCTCGCCCCGGCCGTGGTGGCGTGTCCCGAGGGGAACGCCGCCCATTGCGCCGAGAAGGCGGCGCCGTGGAGCTGGAAGACGCCGTCGCCGACGAGATGTTCCGGCCGCGCCCGTCCGTAGAGATTCTTGATCGACGAGGCGAGGAGGCCGCTGCCGGCGACCGAGGCGAAGACGAAGCCGAAGGCCGTCGCCACGCCGTGGAGACGCACCCGCGCGGCCCGCGTCAGCCCCGCCGGATCGATCGCCGCGAGAAGAAGAAGAAGGACGCCCGATCCGACCAGCAGCTCGACCCCCTCGCCGAACGAGGTGCCGAAGGTCAGGACCCGGTCGGCGACCGACCCGTCGCTGACCACCGGACGGAACCGCATCAAGGGATCGAACAGCGGGATCGCCGCGAGCGCCACGACGAGGCCGCACGCCAGGACGAAGCTCGGCCGCTCCAGCGCCGGTCCGAGCCGGCGCTCGTGCACCGGCCGCCGCCGCGCCGTCAACCGGGCACCGTGGCCGAGCCGCCGGAGGGCGGCGCCGACCCGTCGCAGGCTCGTCTCGATCAGGGGGTTCGAAAGGGTCACGCCGGTCCTCGTCTGTTTCCCGCCGGGGCGGTGACTATCACGGTCGAGAAACGGCGGCAAAAGCGTGACGGCCCACCACTCGGACGGTCCGCCATTCAATTGTAGTGGGGCGGCAGCAGCGACGCCGTGGTGACCGGCGGCAGACCGTTGGAGGATTCGTCACCCGGCACCGGCGGCAACAGCGGCATCCGCCGCGCCGGCGCCGCGCCCCCCGCCGACGGCACGCTCGGCTGCGGCGCCGGCGTCGCCGCGATCGGCGAGACGTAGTCGGACTGATAGACCGATCCGCTCGAGCAGGCGGCGAGCGCGAGGCCGGCGGCGGCGAGGGCGATCGCGAGCGAAGCGCGGCGAAGCGACGAAGATTGACTCACGATTGGGATCCTCCCCTGACGGTCTCCGGTCGCGGGCGCCGACGGCGCGAAGCCGCCGACCCGGTCCGACCACGATGCCGAGCCCGAAACGAGCGAACCTGAAATTTGACTCGATCGGCTCGAGAAGTCGTTAAACACCGCCCCCGCGCCGACGGCGATCGGTCGAGGTGGTTGACCGAATCTGAATCCGCTCCGCCCTCGACACCGAATCGTGAACCCTTCGCCGCCCCGATCCGGCCGGAAGGGTCGAAGTTGCATGCAAAATATGTAATATCATGGCTCGCACTTGCTCCATGTCAAAGATTCGACCCTCGGTCTCGTGCGAAAGACGCATCGCGTCGCCCCCGACGCACAGGATTTCAGCAGATTCGACGAACACGGCCGATGAAGGCCGGAGAGGAACGTCTCGATGTCGACGACGAGAAAGTCGGTTTCCATCGTCATCGCCGGCAGTGGCGGAACCGGCGCCATCACCGCCGGCAGCACCCTGCTCGCCGCCGCCGCGCGTGACGGCCACTACGGCCTGATGACGAAGCTCTCCGGCGCCCAGGTGCGCGGCGGCGAGGCGGCCGCGCTGATCGAGATCGGCCGCTCCGGCATCGACGGCCCGATCGAGGCCCAGCCCGACCGTTTCGACGCCCTGATCGCGCTCGATTGGGAGAACATCCAGCGCTTCGCCCCCGAGATCCCGCTCGACGGCGACAGTGTCGTTCTCTCCGACCCCAAGGCCGGCCCGGTGCCGGCGGTGATCGCCGCGACCGGCGCCCGCATCCTCGAGGTGGCCTTCGGCGCGCTCGCCGGCGCCGTCGAGGGCGGCCGCATCAACATGGTCGGCTTCGGCGTCGCCGCCCGCCTCGCCGGTCTCGACGAGACCGCGATCGGGGCGGCGATCCGCGCCCAGATCGGCGGCAAGGGCGAGAAGGCGGTGACCGCCAGCCTCGCCGCCGCGAAGGTCGGCGCCGAGGCGCTCGCCGCTCTCGGCGTCTCGATGGCGCTCTCGCCCGGCGAGAAGAAGGCGCGCTGGATGTGCTCCGGCAACGACGCCGTCGGCCTCGGCGCCCTGCGCGGCGGCATCGAATTCGTCGCCGCCTATCCGATCACCCCGGCGACCGAGATCACCGAGTGGCTGGCGGTGGAGATGCAGGAACACGGCGGCCGCGTCGTCCTCGCCGAGGACGAGATCGCCGCCATCAACATGTGCTGCGGCGCCGCCTATGCCGGCGTGCCGACCATGACCATCACCTCCGGCCCCGGCCTCGCGCTGAAGGTCGAGACGTTGGGTCTCGCCATCGCCGCCGAACTGCCGATGGTCGTCGTCGACGTCATGCGCGTCGGCCCCTCGACCGGCATCCCGACCAAGTCCGACCAGGGCGATCTCGACATCGCCCTCCACGGTACCCCGGGCGATGCGCCGCGCGTGGTTCTGGCGCCGATCTCGATCGCCGACTGCGCCGCCACCACCGAGCGCGCCGTCCATGTCGCCGAAGCGCTTCAGACGCCGGTGATGCTGCTCTCAGACCAGTCGCTCGGCCAGACCCAGACCATCATCGACATCCCGCGGACCCGCCCGACGCCGCTGAAGCGTCTGGTCGAGCCGGCGGTGACCGGCCCCGACTTCCGCCGCTACGCGCTCACCGAGAGCGGCGTCTCGCCGATGCCGGCCCCCGGCAATCCCGGCACCCAGTGGGTCGCCGACGGTCTCTCCCACAAGGAGAGCGGCCATCCCTCCAACGCCGCCGTCGATCACATCGCCCAGATGCAGAAGCGTCTGCGCAAGCTCGAGACCTTCGACTGGGGCGACACCTGGGGCGAGGTCCACGGCCCCGCCGACGCGACGCTGGCGCTGGTCGCCTTCGGCTCCACCGTCGGCCCCGTGAAGGAAGCCGCCCGCCGCCTGACCGAGGCCGGCACGCCGACCCGCGTGGTCGCGCTGCGCCTGATCGCGCCCCTGCAGAAGAACCGCCTCACCGAGGCACTCGCCGGCGCCGCCCGCGTGGTGGTGGTCGAGCAGAACGCCTCCGGCCAGCTCTTCCGCCATCTCCTCGGCGAACGCGCCCTCGGCCCCGGCGCCGAGAGCTTCGCCCGCCCCGGCCCGGCGCCCTTCCGCGCCGCCGAGATCGTCGCCCACCTCACCGCCGAGACCCGCGAGGCCGCCGAATGACCATCCACGAAGCTCCTCACGTCTGCCCGCAGCAGGCCTTGACGCTCAAGGACTTCAAGTCCTCGGTCGAGCCGATCTGGTGTTCCGGCTGCGGCGACTTCGGCGTGCTCCAGGCGCTCCAGCGCGCGCTCGCCGACCTCGGCCGTCCGCCGCACGAAGTGGTGGTGGTCTCCGGCATCGGCTGCTCGTCGCGGCTGCCGGCCTATACCACCGCCTACGGCTTCCACGGCGTCCACGGCCGCGCGCTGCCGGTGGCGACGGGCTTGAAGCTCGCCCGTCCCGACCTCGAGGTGATCACCGTCGGCGGCGACGGCGACGGCTATTCGATCGGCGGCAACCACTTCCTGCACGCCTGCCGTCGCAACGTCGACATCACCTACATCGTCATGGACAACCGCGTCTACGGCATGACCAAGGGCCAGCCCTCGCCGACGACCGAAGCCGATTGGGACAGCGACGCCGCCCCCGGCGGCACCGGCGTGAAGCCCTTCTCGCCGCTCGCCATCGCGCTCGCCGCCGGCGCCAATTTCGTCGCGCGCGGCTTCGCCCTCGACGTCAAGCCGCTGGCGGCCGTCATCGCCGAGGCGGTGCGCCACCCCGGCTTCTCCTTCGTCGAGGTGCTCTCCCCCTGCATCACCTTCCGCCCGGAAGAGATGGAGTGGAAGAAGACGATCGAGCGCAACGCCGTCACCGCCACCACCGATCGCGCCGAGGCGACCGCCAAGATCCTCGGCGCCAACGAGATGACCACGGGCATCTTCTTCAAGGGCGATCGCGGCGCCTACGCGGGCGCGCCGACCGGCCACGGCGACGCGGAGAAGATCGCCGAGAAGTTCGTCGTCGGCGCCTGAGGCGGCCGAGAGAAACTTCGTGAGATCACCGTCGGCGCCTGACGGCTGCCGACGGTCGGGGGAGAGGGGCTCGCGCTCGTCGCGGGCCCCTTTCCGCGTCTCCGCCTCAGTTGGAGACGTCGCAGTAGAGCGCCGCCCGCCCGTCGAGATCGAGCCCGGTCGAGGCCTCGATCTCCGCGTATTCGACCGCCATCGCCGCGTTGCTCCGCTTCACCCGTTCCGCGAAGGTCGCGGTCACGGCCTCGGCCGGCGCCGTGAATTCCACCGCCCAGGCGTGGATGCCGTTCTCCTTGCCGAGCGAGAACACGAACCGCTTCACCGCGACCCCGCGCCACGTCCCGTCGAGCGGCACGCTCACCTCGACCCACTCGCCCTTGTCGACGGCCGCCGCCGGCCCGATCGCGGCGGCGAGATCGGCCGGGGCGGCGATCTTCGCCCCGCGCCGGATCGGCGGGGTGTGGCGCGCCACCAGCGACTGTTCGAACGCCTGGAAGGCCGGCGACTGGCGGCAGCCCTCGTCCATGCCCTCCAGAAATCCGTCGAACACCGCTCCGGCCCGGGCCGGCGGCGGCGCCACGACGAGGACGGCGGCGAAGAGACCTGCGATCGGGAGACGAAACGACTGCGACATGGGCTCCTCCCTCGCCGGGGCGGCGGGTCGCGTGGGGACCGGCGCGATCATCGACCGTCGCACGGCCGCGTCCATGACCTCGCGCAACCCAGCCCTGCGGCGCCTCGACGCCTTGTTCGCGCCGTCGCGCTTGGCGGAGCGACGCGACGCGTGCGAGGCTCGCGCTTCGCCCTCCCGCGCCCCTCTTCCCGCACCCGAGAGCCGAGACGAGACCGATGTCCGCAGCCGATCGCGTCCTCAGCCCCCGGGCCTTCGCCGGCCTCGCCGCCCTTCTGGTCGGCCTCGGTTTCGGCCGCTTCGCCTATACCGCGCTGGTGCCCGGCCTGATCGAGGAGGGCTGGATCGGCCCCCACGGCGCCGGCACGCTCGCCGCCGCCAATTTCGCCGGCTACCTCCTCGGCGCCATCGCCGCCGCCCGCATCGCCGCGCGATTCGGCGCCCCCCGGTCGCTCCGGATCGCGATGCTCGCCACGGCGCTGTCGCTGTTCGCGGCGATGGTGCCCTTCGGCGTCGTCTGGCTCTCGGCGGCGCGATTCGTCTCCGGCTTCGGCGGCGCGGTGCTGATCGTCGTCGCCCCCGCCGCCGCCTCGCTCCAGGCGCCGGCCTCCAAACGCGGCATCGTCGCCGGCATCGTCTTCACCGGCGTCGGGCTCGGCATCGCGCTCTCCGGCACCCTGGTGCCGCTGCTGGCGCGTTCCGGCATCGCCGTCACCTGGGGCGCGCTCGGCCTCGGTGCCCTGGTGCTGACGATCCTCGCCGCCCCGGTCTGGCCGGACCTGCCGCGCCCGAGCGCGACCACGACGGTGAGCCGCCCCTCGCTCGCCGTCGCCCTCTTCGCCTTCGGTTACGGGCTCGACGGTGCCGGCTCGATCCCCCACACCGTCTATTGGGTCGACTGGATCGCCCGCGACCTCGGACGCGGCCTGCCCGCCGGCGGTCTGCAATGGACGCTATTCGGCCTCGGCGCCGCCCTAGGGCCGCTCGTCGCCGGCCGTATCGCCGATCGCGTCGGCTTTCGCGCCGCGCTGGTCGGGGCCTTGTTGCTGAAGGCCTGCGTGATCGCTCTGCCGCTCGCCTCGACCGGGTTCCTCGCCCTGGCGATCTCCTCGATCGTCGTCGGCGGCATCACCCCGACCTCCGGCATGCTCGCCTCCGGCTGCGCCCGCGAGATCGACGGCGCCGAGCATCACGCCCGCAACTGGGCGCTCGCCACGACGGGTTACGCGGCGGCCCAGGCGCTCGGCGCCCTCGCCTTCGGCCAGGTCTTCGCCGCCACCGGATCCTATCCGCTGCTCTTCGCCTGCGGCGCCTCGCTCCTCGTCCTCGGCGCCGTGATCGCCTGGATCGGCACCAAGCCCGCGCGCGCCTGACGCGCGCAACTCATGACGTCCCGCGCGCCTGACGCGCGCGATTCACGACGTCCCGCGCGCCCGACGCGGGCGCCGGCTCAGCCGATCTTCGGCAGCCACCGGCCCAGCCGATCCGTCGCCTCGACCATGTCCGCCATCGTCCCGGCGAAGGAGAAGCGCACGTAGCCGTGACCGCGCGCGGCGTCGAAATCCGGCCCCGGCGTCGCCGCGACCCCGGCCTCGGCCAGCATCCGCTTCACGAAGTCGATGCTGTCGTTGGAGAAGCGCGCCACCGACGCATAGGCGTAGAAGGCGCCGTCGACCGGCAGCAGATCGTCGAAGCCGAGACGCGGCAGATGCTCGAGCAGGAAGGCGCGGTTGGCGGTATAGCCGGCCTTGACCACGTCGAGCTCGACGGTGGAGGCGGGATCGAAGGCGGCGAGCGCGGCGCGCTGCGAGATCTCGTTGTTGGAGAGCGTCAGGTTCTGCGCCAGCCGGTCGATCGGCTTCACCAACACCTCCGGCATCACCATCCAGCCGATCCGCCAGCCGGTCATGCAATAGTATTTGGAGAAGGAATTGACGACGATCGCCCGGTCGGACGAGGCGAGCGCCGTCGCCTGCCGGCCGTTGTGCACGAGGCCGTGGTAGATCTCGTCGGAGATGAACCAGAGCCCCATCGCGTCGGCCGCCTTGACCAGCGCGTCGAGCGCCTCGGGGCTGTACATCGTGCCGGTGGGATTGGCCGGCGAGGCGATCAGGACGCCGTCGAGCGGCTTTTCCGCATGCGCCCGCTCGAGCATCTCCGGCGTCAGCGCCCAACGCGTCTCCGGCCCGCATTCGATCTCCACCGCCTCGAGCCCGAGGGCGGCGAGGAGATTGCGATAGGCCGGATAGCCCGGCGTCGGCATGGCGACCCGCGCCCCCGGCTCGAAGGCGGCGAGGAAGGCGAGGTTGAAGGCGCCCGACGAGCCGGCCGTCACCGCGATCCGCTCCGCCGCCACCTCGATTCCGTAGGTCGCGGCATAATGGCGGGCGATCGCCTCGCGCAATTCGCGGATGCCGAGCGCCTCGGTGTAGCCGAGCCGGCCGTCGAGGGCGCGCTTGGCGGCGGCGATCACCGGCGAGGGCGCGTTGGCGCCGGGCTGGCCGACCTCCATGTGGATCACCCGATGTCCCGCCCGCTCGCGCTCCACCGCCGCCGCCAGAACCTCCATGGCGATGAACGGGGCGACCGAGGAACGATGCGACGGCTGGAAACGGGACATGACGGGCTCCGAGAAGTGGGACGGGTCAGCAATAGCGCAGTCGGATCGCGACGACGACCCCCTCGCCGCCGCCGGTTGCGCCCGATCCACGGCAGCCCTAGATATATGAGGAACGACGAATATGAAGAACCGCCGGCAACGGGCGGTCGCGGAGAGGAAACGAGAATGATCCACGAGATCCCGACGTCGCATGCCATCTCGGATCGTGCCGGCTTGGAGCGCGCACACGCCGCGCTCGGCGAACACCCGGTCTTCGCGTCCGTCGTCACGCTCGACGACCTGCGCCGCTTCATGGCCTGGCACGTCTTCGCGGTGTGGGACTTCATGACGCTGCTGAAGCGCCTGCAACGCGACCTCACCACCGTCACCCTGCCGTGGACGCCGCCGCCGAACCCGGAGGCCGCCCGCCTCGTCAACGAGATCGTCCTCGGCGAGGAGACCGATCTCGCCCCCGGCGGCCGTCACCTCAGCCATTACGAGCTCTATCTCGAGGCGATGCGCGAGGTCGGCGCCGACACCGGCCCGATCGAGGGCTTCGTCGCCGCGCTCGCCCGGGGCGTCGCCCCCGAGGCGGCGCTGGAGGCGGCCGCGATCGACGCGGCTCCCGCCCGCTTCGTGCGCTCGACCCTCGCCACCGCTCTCGACGGCAGCCTGCCGGAAGTGCTCGGCAGCTTCTTCTGGGGCCGCGAGAGCGTCATCCCCGCGATGTTCCGCGCGCTGCTCGCCCGATGGCGCATCGACCCGGCGACGGTGCCGACCCTCACCTTCTATCTCGAGCGCCACATCGAACTCGACGGCGACGAGCACGGCCCCGCCGCCCTCGCCATGATCGAGGCGATCGTCGGCGCCGACCCGGCCGCGAACGCCGCCATGATCGCCGCCGCCCGCTCCGCCGTGGCCGAACGCCACGCGCTCTGGACCACGCTCGCCGCCGACATGACCGCGCGCCGGCCGGTGCTCGAGACGATGTGAGCCGCGCGCGCCGCGACGAGCCTTCGTGTCGCCGTGGTTTCGTCCTATAAGGCGAGACGATCCTGACCCGAATCCAGCCGACGATCGGAGCCTTCATGCGTCTCGCCCCCCTCCTCGCCACCGGGGCCGCCCTCGCCCTCCTCGCCGCGCCGGTCACCGCCTCCGCCGCCGAGGCACCCGATCGCGCCGCGGTGGAGAAGATCGTCCGCGAATACCTCATCGCCAATCCCGAGATCATCGCCGAGGCGCTCCAGGCGCTCGAGAAGAAGCAGGCCGAGGCCCAGGCCGCCGATCAGAAGGCGCTGATCAAGCGCTCGAGCAACGTGCTCTTCGACAGCACGCGTCAGGTGGTGCTCGGCAATCCCAAGGGCGACGTCACGGTGGTCGAGTTCTTCGACTACAACTGCGGCTACTGTAAGCGCGCCCTCGGCGACATGCTGACGCTCCTCGACCGCGACAAGAACCTGCGCATCGTCCTCAAGGAGTTCCCGGTTCTCGGCCAGGGCTCGACCGACGCCGCCAAGGTCGCGGTCGCGGTCAACCGGATCGCGCCGGAGAAGTATCTCGACTTCCACAAGCGTCTCCTGTCGATGCGCGGTCAGGCCGACAAGGCCAAGGCGATCGAGGCCGCCACCGCCGCCGGCATCGGCGCCGCCCAGCTCGACAAGGCGATGGCCGACAAGGAGGTCGACGCGACGATCGAGGAGGTCTACGGCCTCGCCGGCGCGCTCGGCCTCTCCGGCACCCCGTCCTACGTGATCGGCGAGGAGGTCGTCCCCGGCGCCATCGGCCTCTCCAAGCTCCAGGCCCGCATCGCCGACGCCCGCTGCACCACCACCCGCAAGTGCTGATCCGGCCCGGCTGCGGCCGGGTCCGAGCCCTGCCCGGAGCAGGGCCTTGTTCGCGACCGCGCCCGCGCCTATAAAGCGCGACGCGCGGCCGCCGCCCTGCCCGAAGGCGGGGATTCGGCGACCGATCGCATCGCTTCGGTCGACCGGGACATCCCCCGGCGCCGACCCGGATCACGAGATGCCCGACACCGTCTTCGTATTGAACGGTCCCAACCTCAACCTTCTGGGTCTGCGCGAGCCGGCGATCTACGGATCGACGACCCTCGCCGACGTCGAGGCCATGGTCGGCGCCGCAGCCACGCGCCTCGGCCTCGCGGTCGACTTCCGGCAGACCAATCACGAGGGTGTTCTGGTCGACTGGATCCACGAGGCCCGCACCGCCGCGGCCGGCATCGTGATCAATCCGGGCGCCTACACCCACACCTCGATCGCTCTGCACGACGCGATCAAGGCCGTCGGCCTGCCGCTGATCGAGGTCCACATTTCCAACATCTTCGCTCGCGAGAGCTTCCGGCATCATTCCTACGTGTCGCCCGTGGCGGCCGGCGTTCTGTGCGGCTTCGGCCCGCACGGCTACGTGCTGGGACTGGAAGCCCTCGCCCGGATCGTCGCGACCCGAAACGCGACGCCCACCTCCTGAACCCGAGACGAGAACCGATGGCCACGCCCAAGAAGCCCTTCGACACCGACTTCATCCGCGACCTCGCGCATCTGATCGCCGAGACCGACCTCTCCGAGATCGAAGTCGCCCAGGGTGATCTGAAGATCCGCGTCGCCCGCTCGGTGCAGGTGATCGCGCCGGTGACCGTCGCCGGCCCGGCCCACGCCGCGCCGGCGCCCGCTCCGGTCGCCGCCGCTCCCGCCGCCGCCCCGGCCGCGCCCGCCTCCACCGAGACCGACTGGTCGAAGCACCCCGGTGTCGTGAAGTCGCCGATGGTCGGCACCGCCTATCGCGCCCCCTCGCCCGGCTCCGCCGCCTACATCGAGGTCGGCTCGCAGGTCCGCGAGGGGCAGACCCTGCTGATCGTCGAGGCGATGAAGACGATGAACCAGATCCCCGCGCCCAAGGCCGGCACCGTCACCGCCATCCTGTTCGACGATGCGAGCCCGGTGGAATACGGCGAGCCGCTCGTCGTCGTCGAATGACGGGAGCAACGGACACGCCCATGTTCAACAAGATCCTGATCGCCAATCGCGGCGAGATCGCCCTCCGGGTGCTGCGCGCCTGCAAGGAACTCGGCATTCGCACGGTGGCGGTCCATTCCACCGCCGACGCCGACGCCATGCACGTCCGCCTCGCCGACGAGAGCGTGTGCATCGGCCCGCCCAAGGCGTCCGAGAGCTATCTCAACATCCCGCAGATCGTCGCCGCCTGCGAGATCACCGGCGCCGAGGCCATCCACCCCGGCTACGGCTTCCTGTCGGAGAACGCCCGCTTCGCCGAGATCGTCGAGGCCCACGGCGTCAAGTTCATCGGCCCCTCGGCCGAGCACATCCGCATCATGGGCGACAAGATCGAGGCCAAGCGCACCGCGCAGCGCCTCGGCATCCCGGTGGTGCCCGGCTCCGACGGCGCCGTCGAGACCGAGGCCGACGCGGTCCGCATGGCCGAGGAGATCGGCTATCCCGTGCTGATCAAGGCCTCCGCCGGCGGCGGCGGTCGCGGCATGAAGGTCGCCAAGACCCCCGACGACCTGCTCGAGGCCTACAACAACGCCCGCGCCGAGGCCAAGGCCGCCTTCGGCGACGACGCGGTCTACATGGAGAAGCTGCTGATCACCCCGCGCCACATCGAGGTGCAGGTGTTCGGCGACGGCAAGGGCGGCGCCATCCACCTCGGCGAACGCGACTGCTCGCTCCAGCGCCGCCACCAGAAGGTCTGGGAGGAGGCGAACTCCCCCGCCCTCAACGGCGAACAGCGCGAGAAGATCGGCGCGATCTGCGCCAAGGCGGTCGCCGACCTCGGCTACGCCGGTGCCGGCACGATCGAGTTCCTCTACGAGAACGGCGAGTTCTACTTCATCGAGATGAACACCCGCCTCCAGGTCGAACACCCGATCACCGAGGCGATCACCCGCATCGATCTGGTCAACGAGCAGATCCGCGTCGCCGCCGGCGTCGGCCTGTCGGTCACCCAGGCCGACATCGAGTTCAAGGGCCACGCCATCGAGTGCCGCATCAACGCCGAGAACGCGGCCACCTTCACGCCCTCGCCCGGCCTGATCACCTATTATCACCCGCCGGGCGGCCTCGGCGTCCGCGTCGATTCCGGCGTCTATCAGGGCTACCGGATCCCGCCCTATTACGACAGCCTGATCGGCAAGCTGATCGTCCACGGTCGCGACCGAGTCGAGTGTCTGATGCGTCTGCGCCGCTGCCTCGACGAATTCGTCGTCGACGGCATCGAGACGACGATCCCGTTGTTCCGCAAGCTGATCGACAACCAGGACATCGCCAACGGGATGTACGACATCCATTGGCTGGAGCACTTCCTGGAGACCAAGCCCTTCGACTGATCGAACGGCCCGATCCCCCCGATCCCGACCCTCGGCCGCGCCACGGCCGGGGGTCTTTCCCATGGACCCCCGCGTGCCCCGCTCCCGCCGAACCCTCGATCCGGATCTCCTGCTGCGCGCCTATGCCAACGGCATCTTTCCGATGGCCGAGAGCGCCGAGGACCCCGATCTGTTCTGGGTCGAACCCGATCGGCGCGGCGTCCTGCCGCTCGACGGCTTCCACGTGGCGCGCCGCCTCGCCCGCACCGTCCGCTCCGATCGCTTCGAGGTCACCGTCGACACCGATTTCGAGGCGGTGATCGCCGGCTGCGCCGCGCCCGCGCCCGGCCGCACCGGCACCTGGATCAACGCCGAGATCCGCCGCGTCTACGGCGAACTGTTCCGCCTCGGCCGCGTCCACACCGTCGAGGTGCGCCGCGACGGCGTCTTGGTCGGCGGGCTCTACGGGGTGCGAATCGCCGGTGCCTTCTTCGGCGAGAGCATGTTCAGCCGCGAGACCGACAGTTCCAAGGTAGCGCTGGTCCATCTCGTCGCGCGCCTGCGCTTCGGCGGCTTCAGCCTGCTCGACGCCCAGTTCCTGACCGATCACCTCGCCCGATTCGGCGCCGAGGAGATCCCCCGCCTCGCCTATCGCCGCCGCCTCGCCGCCGCCCTGACGGCGCCGGCCGAGTTTCACCGTCTCGGCGCCCCGGGCGTGCCGGTCGACGGCGCGACGACGCTCGCCGCGCTCGCCTGAGCCCGCGCGTCGATCGATCCTGAAGACGAGAAGACCGTCCGTTCAGCGCAGCGGCGGCACGCCCGGCACCGGCGGCGGAGCGGCCGGCGCGGTCGCCTTGGGCTTCGGCGCCGCCGGGGTCTTGGCCGGCGCGGCGGGCTTCGCCTCGGCGGGCGCG
>OFTX01000014.1_pt1 | contig 120072 bp, 106 predicted proteins | sample 1775051 | NCBI WGS metagenome assembly OFTX01 (sample SAMN08195772, study PRJEB24354) | sludge metagenome | isolation source: sludge from phenol fed wastewater aerobic bioreactor A | place: India: Nagpur | collected 2016-09-15 | reverse complement strand
CGGTCGCCGCGCCCGCTCCGGTCGTGACCGCCCGGGCACCCGCGCCGATGCCGCCGGCGACGCCTCGTCCGACCACCACGGCCGCCGCCCCGACGCCCCCGAGCGGCGGCGTCAAGCTGGTCGGCGCCTACACGGTGCGCAGCGGCGACACGCTCGGCTCGATCGCCCGCACCTACGGCGTCTCCGAGAAGGCCCTGCGCGATCGCAACAATCTGCGCAGCGCGTCGATCTCGCCCGGTCAGCAGCTGCTGCTCCCGGCCGGCACCAAGCTGATGCTGAAGACCTCCAAGGCGCCCGCCGCCGCCACCGAGGTGCCGACCGCTCGGCCGGCCGCTCCGGTCGTCGTCGCCGAGGCCAAGACCCCGGCGGTGAAGGCCCCCGCGACCACCGCCTCGACCCCGGCGAAGCCCGCCAAGGACACGTCGAAGATCGATCAGCACGCGGCCGAGACCATCGCCGTGGCGCGCGAGGCCTCGCCGGCCGAGGTCGAGAAGGCCTCGTCGGGCGGCGGCAGCTTCCGCTGGCCGGTGCGTGGCCGCATCATCTCCGAATACGGCGCCAAGTCGAACGGCGAGAAGAACGAGGGCATCAATCTGGCGGTGCCGGAGGGAACCTCGATCAAGGCCGCCGACGGCGGTGAGGTCATCTATTCGGGCAACGAACTGAAGGGCTACGGCAACCTCGTCCTGGTCCGCCACCCGAACGGCTTCGTCTCGGCCTATGCCCATGCGAGCGAGCTTCTGGTCAATCGCGGCGACAAGGTCACCCGTGGCCAGATCATCGCCCGCGCCGGCGCCACCGGCTCGGTCAGCCAGCCCCAGCTCCACTTCGAGCTGCGCAACGGCCAGAAGGCGGTCGACCCCAAGCCCTATCTCGCCTCCAACTGAGGCGCGCCCCTTCGCTTCCGCCGGAGGCCACGGCGGAAGCAGACTGAGAAACGACCCCGGATCGCGGCGATCCGGGGCCGTTTTTCGTTTGCGACGCCTCGTTCGGTCCCGAGGGGAGGGGCGGCGCGCCGGGCGCCGCAGGGGCCACGGGGCGGCACGCCGGGCGGCGCGCGGGGCCCGAAACGTCTGCCGGTGTCGGACGAGCCGATCAGCAGGAGTAGTACATCTCGTACTCGACCGGATGCGGGGTCATCTCGTAGCGCATCAGCTCTTCCCACTTCAGCTCGATGTAGCTCTCGATGAAGTCGGGCTCGAAGACGCCGCCGGCGGTGAGGAACGCGTTGTCCTTCTTGAGGGACTCGAGAGCCTCGCGGAGCGAGCCGCACACGGTCGGGATCTTCTTGAGCTCCTTCGGCGGCAGATCGTAGAGGTTCTTGTCCATCGCCGCGCCGGGATGGATCTTGTTCACGATGCCGTCGATGCCGGCCATCAGCATCGCCGCGAAGGCGAGATAGGGGTTCGCGGTCGGATCCGGGAAGCGGACCTCGATGCGCTTGGCCTTCGGCGAGTTGCCCCACGGAATACGGCACGACGCCGAGCGGTTGCGGGCCGAGTAGGCGAGCAGAACCGGAGCCTCGTAGCCCGGGACCAGACGCTTGTAGGAGTTGGTCGACGGGTTGGTGAAGGCGTTGAGCGCCTTGGCGTGCTTCAGGATGCCGCCGATGTAGTAGAGGCAGGTCTCGGAGAGATCGGCGTACTGGTTGCCGGCGAAGGTCGGCTTGCCTTCCTTCCAGATCGACTGGTGCACGTGCATGCCCGAGCCGTTGTCGCCGAAGACCGGCTTCGGCATGAAGGTGGCGGTCTTGCCGTAGGCGGCCGCGACCTGATGGATCGCGTACTTGTAGATCTGCAGGTGGTCGGCGACCTTGGTCAGCGGCGCGAACTTGATGCCGAGCTCGTGCTGGGCCGAGGCGACCTCGTGATGGTGCTTCTCGACGGCGACGCCCATCTTGGCCATCATGGCGAGCATCTCACCACGGATGTCCTGGCAGCTGTCGATCGGCGGGACGGGGAAGTAGCCGCCCTTGGTCTTGACGTGATGGCCGAGGTTGCCGCCCTCGTAGTCGGTGTCGGTGTTGATCGGCAGTTCCGGATCGTCGACCTTGAAGCCGGTGTTGTAGGGGTCGGCCTTGTACTTGACGTCCGAGAAGATGAAGAACTCGGCTTCCGGGCCGAAGTAGACGGCGTCGCCGATGCCGGTCGACTGCAGATAGATCTCGGCCTTCTTGGCGATGCCGCGCGGGTCACGGCCGTAGCGGTCGCCCGACGGCTCGAGGATGTCGCAGACGAGGACCAGGGTGGTCTGGGCGAAGAAGGGGTCGATGAAGGCGGTCTCGGGGTCCGGGATCAGGACCATGTCGGACTCGTTGATCGCCTTCCAGCCGGCGATCGACGAACCGTCGAACATGGTGCCCTCGGAGAAGATGTCTTCGTCGACCAGCGAGACGTCGAACGTGACGTGCTGCCACTTGCCACGCGGATCGGTGAAGCGGAAATCGACGTACTTGACGTCCTGCTCCTTGATGAGGGCGAGAACGTCGTTCGCAGTCTTCGTCATGGGAACTTTCCCTTTCGCTGAGTGTGCTCTGGTCCGACGCCGTCGACGGTGAGCGTCGCGGGCGTGAGGAAGGGGGAGACGGCCGAGGGATCTAGCGGGTCGCTCAGATCGCGTCGAGTCCCGTCTCGCCGGTCCGGATTCTTACCGCCTCTTCGACGTTGGAGACGAAGATCTTGCCGTCGCCGATCCGCCCGGTCTGGGCGGCCTTGCGGATCGCGTCGACGGCTTTCTCCACCGTCTCGTCCGGCAGGACGATCTCGACTTTCACCTTCGGCAGAAAGTCCACCACGTATTCTGCACCGCGGTACAGCTCGGTATGACCCTTCTGACGGCCGAAGCCCTTCGCCTCGGTCACGGTGATGCCCTGGAGGCCGACCTCCTGGAGGGCTTCCTTCACCTCGTCGAGCTTGAAGGGCTTGATGATGGCCTCGATCTTCTTCATCGGCTTCCGATACTCCGAAGAAACATGGGGGAACCGGCCTGGGAGACCGGCCCGCGTCGGACCTTGGCAAGCCTCGTGCCATGTGGCGACGGGTAGCGACATGCCCCTGCGATCGGGAAAATGCGCGAAGTTTGCAACGTCTTGTGGCGGTGCGAGAATAGATCGCAGTGCATTTCATGGGCAAATGAAAAAATTTTGGGCATATGCGGTTTCGGGGGACATCCGATCCGCCCCCTGCCGCCGCCGGTCTGCCTCGCGATCGGGCGCTCTCCGGGGCGGCGACGGGCGGCGCACCGACGCGTTCTTCCCCCTCGCGTCGCGTCTGGTCATCGCCGATGCGCCCGGTTACGTTCGAACCGAGAGGTGATCCTTGCTCGAACTTCTGACCCCATCCGAGATGGCCCGCGCCGATGCCGCCGCGATCGCGCGCGGCGTGCCCGGACGCGTGCTCATGGAGAACGCCGGCCGCGCCGTCGCCGACACGATCGTCCACCGCTGGCCGGCGGGAACCCGCGTGCTGGTCCTGTGCGGTCCCGGCAACAACGGCGGTGACGGTTTCGTCTGCGCCCGCATCCTGCGTGAGCGCGGCCTCGTCGTCCGCCTGATGCTGCTCGGCGATCGCGCCCGGCTGAGCGGGGACGCCGCCGAGGCGGCCGAGCGCTGGCGCGGCGGCGTCGAGCCGGCCGAACCGACGCGAGTGGCGAGCGCGCTGCGCGAGTGCCGGGTGGTGGTCGACGCGCTCTTCGGGGCCGGGCTCGCCCGTCCGCTCGAGGGCGCCGCCGCCGCCGTGGTCGAGGCGGTCGTCGCCTCCGGCCGCCCGGTCGTGGCGGTCGATCTCCCCTCCGGCGTCGACGGCGCCACCGGCCGCATCCTCGGCCCGGCGATCCGGGCGGAATGGACCGTCACCTTCTTCCGCATGAAGCCCGGCCACCTGCTGCTGCCCGGGCGCATCGCCTGCGGCAAGACGCTGGTCGCCGACATCGGCATCCCCGCGAGCGTCCTCGCCGCGATCGGCTCGAGGACGACCCGCGACCTGCCGGACCTCTGGCGCGATCATCTGCGCCCGCCCGGTCTCGCCGATCACAAATATGCGCGCGGCCACGCGGTCGTCGTCTCCGGTCCGCTCGCCCGCACCGGGGCGGCGCGGCTGGCGGCGGAGGCGGCGCTCCGGGTCGGCGCCGGGCTGGTGACGCTCGCCTCGCCCCCCGACGCGCTGGTGGTCAATGCCTCGCATCTGACCGCCGTCATGCTGGCGCGGATGAACGGCGCCGAGGGCCTCGCCGAGATCCTCGCCGACACCCGCCGCAACGCGCTCGTGCTCGGCCCCGCCTGCGGGGTGGGCGAGGGGACGCGCGCGCTCGTCGAGACCGCGCTCGCCGCCGCCCCCGCCGTGGTGCTCGACGCCGACGCGCTGACGACCATCGCCGAGGCGCCCGCCGAGATCTTCGCGACGATCGCCGCGCGCGCCGCGCCGGTGGTCCTGACCCCGCACGAGGGCGAGTTCGCCCGGCTCTTCCCCGATCTCGCCGCCGCCGGCTCCGATCTGCCGAAGACCGAGCGCGCCCGCCGCGCCGCCGAGCGCTCCGGCGCGATCGTCCTCCTGAAGGGGGCCGACACCGTCGTCGCCGCGCCCGACGGCCGCGTCGCCATCGCCGACAATGCCCCCGCCGATCTCGCCACCGCCGGCTCGGGCGACGTCCTCGCCGGCCTCGTCGGCGGCCTCCTGGCACGGCGCCTGCCGGGGTTCGAGGCGGCGGCCTGCGCCGTGTGGCTGCACGGCGAATGCGGCCGCCGCGCCGGCCCCGGTCTGATCGCCGAGGACCTCGCCGGCGAGCTGCGGCCGATCCTCGCCGAGTTCCACGAGGCCGAGCGCCGCCGGGCCTGGGCGGCCGAGGACGAAGACGACGAGGACGACGATCGCGGCGGCAGCGATTGAGCGTCGCGCCGACCTTGCGTCGCGCTGACCTTCGCGCTAACTCGGGTCCGGCTGCGGGTGTGGTGGAACTGGTAGACACAACGGATTTAGGTTCCGTCGGCGCAAGCCTTGGGGGTTCGAGTCCCTTCACCCGCACCATTTCCCGATCGCCACGTCGCCGAGATGCTCAGCATGACCGACGCCCGTCTCCACGCCCCCGCCACCGCCCGCAACCGCGACCCCATCTTGGAAGCGCTGCGTCCGGTCCTGCCCGCGAGCGGGCGCGTCTTGGAGATCGCCAGCGGATCGGGCGAGCACGTCGTCCATTTCGCCGCCGCTCTGCCCGAGGCGACCTTCGTTCCGTCGGATCCGAACGCCGAGGCGCGCGCCAGCATCGCCGCCTGGGTCGCCGAGGCCGGGGTCGGCAACGTCGTCGCCCCGATGGCGCTCGATGCCGCCTGCCCACCCTGGCCGATCGACCACGCCGACGCGGTCGTCTGCATCAACATGATCCATATTTCGCCATGGGCGGCCACCGAGGGACTGTTCGCCGGCGCCTCGGCGATCCTGCCGGCCGGTGCGCCGCTCTGCCTCTACGGGCCCTATAGACGGGACGGGCGCCATACCGCGCCGAGCAACGAGACCTTCGACGGGTGGCTTCGCGGCCAGAACCCCGAATGGGGCGTGCGCGATCTCGAGCGTGTGGCGGAACTCGCCGCCGCCTCCGGGTTCGGCGCGCCCGAGATCGTGGAGATGCCGGCGAACAATCTCGTCGTGATCTTCCGTCGGCGTGGGGACGGCGCGAGCGCGGCCGGTCCCGCGGCGAACCCTTCAGCGGATCGCTGATCGGGATCGCGGCGGCGTCGGACGGTCGCCATTTTTCGGTCGAGGCTCCGGCCGGCGTGGCCCGAACCCGCGCCTCACCCGTGCGCCACCGCCAGATGCCGTTCGAGCCGGCTCGGATCGGCGATCAGCTCGGCGCTGGTCGCGGCGAGCACGACCGTGCCGCGCTCCAGCACCACCGCGTCGTCGGTCACCGCCAGGATCTTACGCGGCTGCTGTTCCACCAGCACGACCGACAGGCCCTCCTCGCGCGAGATCCGCCGGAACGCCGCCAGAAGCTCGTCGACGATGATCGGGGCGAGACCCTCGAGCGGCTCGTCGGCGAGCAGGATCTTCGGGTTGAGCGCCAGCGCCCGGGCGACCGCCAGCATCTGCTGCTCGCCGCCGGAGAGCTGGTTGCCCATGTTGGCGCGCCGTTCCTCGAGGCGGGGGAACATGGCGTAGAGCCGCCGCAGATCCCACGGCCCCTTGCGCGCCACCGAGGTGATGTTCTCCTCCACGGTGAGCGAACGGAAGATGTTGCGCTCCTGCGGCACCCAGCCGATGCCGGCCGCCGCGCGGCGCTCCGGCGCGAAGCCGCTCACGTCGACCTCGTCGAGCACGATCCGGCCGGAAAAGCGGCGGGTGACGCCGACGATGGAATCGATCGTGGTGGTCTTGCCGGTGCCGTTGCGGCCGAGAAGCGCCAGCGAGCGGCCACGCTCGAGCGTCAGCGACAGCCGGTCGAGCACCACCGCCTCGCCGTAGCCGGCGGTGAGATCGACGATCTCCAGAAGTGCGCTCATCAGCCCTCTCCGAGATAGACGGCGCGCACGCGCGGGTCGTTGGAGATCTCCTCGACGGTGCCCTCCGTCAGCACCGCGCCGGCGACCAGCACCGTGATGCGCTCGGCGAAGCGGAACACCATGTCCATGTCGTGCTCGATCAGAACCACCGTGACGTCCTTCGGAAGTGCCTCGACCGCCTCCAGGATCTCGTGACGCTCGCCTTCCGGCACGCCCGCCGCCGGCTCGTCGAGGAGCAGCACGCGCGGTTTGGTGGCGAGCGAGACGGCGATCTCGAGCAGCCGTTGCTTGCCGTAGGGCAGCGTCCGCGTCGGCTCGCGCATCCGCTCGGTGAGGCCGAAACGGTCGAGCACCTCGACCACCTCGTCGAGCACCGCGCCGCGCGTGCCGACCCGCCGCCACCAGTCGCCGCCGCGCCCCGAACGCTCCGAGACGGCGAGCGCCACGGTCTCGATCGGGGTGAGATCGGGGAAGAGCTGGTTGATCTGGAAAGTCCGCCCGAGCCCGCGCCGGACCCGCGCCTCGACCCCCATGCCGCCGATCTCGACCCCGTCGAGCCGGATCTGGCCGGCCGACGGCGCGAGCACGCCGGTGAGGAGATTGATCAGCGTCGTCTTGCCGGCGCCGTTCGGCCCGATCAGGGCATGGCGGGCGCCGCGCTCGAGGCGCAGATGGACGTCGTTGGTGGCGGTGAGGCCGCCGAAGGTCTTCTTCAGACCGATGGTTTCGAGCGCGAGCGTCACGGCGTGCCCTCCGGCGAACGGCGAGCGGGAAGGACGCGGGCGACCAGCCGCCGGCCGAGATCGTCGAGCCGGTCGCGGCCGATCAGCACCAGGATCACCAGCCCGAGCCCGACCCAGAACTGCCAATATTGCGGGGTCATCGCCGAGAGCACGTCCTGGGCGAAGCGGAACACCACCGCGCCGACGATGGCGCCGTAGAGCCGGCCCGATCCGCCGATGACGAGCACCAAGAGCACCTCGGCCGAACGGTGGAAGTCGAGCACGTCGAGCGACACGAAGGCCGTCGTCTGACACGAGAGCGCGCCGGCGAGCCCGGCGATCGCCGCCGAGAGCGTGTAGACGGCGACGAGCCGTCGCTCGACCGGAATGCCGACCGCGCGGGCCCGGAGGCGATTGTCGCGGATCGCCCGCAGCGCATGGCCGAAGGGCGAATGCACGACGACGCGCAGCGCCAGCATCACCACGAACAACACGCCGAGCGCATAGGCGAAGGCGGTCGTGCCGTAGAGATCGAAGTCGAACCGGCCGAGGAGCGGGGCGATCATGATGCCCTGGAGCCCGTCGGCGCCGCCGGTCAGCCAGTCCATCTTGTTGGCGGCCTCGTAGAGGAGCGAGGCGACGCCGAGGGTGATCATCAGCCGCGTCAGATCGGCGCCGCGCAACACCAGGAAGCTCGAGACGAAGCCCGCCACCGCCGCGACGCCCGCCGCCACCACGAGCCCGGAGAGGGGATCGCCGTGGCCCGATTGCGCCAGGATGCCGGCGGCATAGGCGCCGAGGCCGAAGAAGGCGGCATGTCCCAGCGAGACGATGCCGGCATAGCCGAGGATCAGGTCGAGCGACACCGCGAAGAGGGCGAGAATGGTGATCTCGGCCAGGAGCAGATGATGCGAGCGGCCGACGAAGAGCGCGGCGAAGGCGAGGAGCCAGAAGGCGATCTCGAGCGGCCGCACGCGCGACTGCGCGCCGAGAAAGGCCTTGGCCGAGGCGACCGCTTCGGCGCGCGAGGCGGGGAGGGTGGGCGTCGTCATGGCGTCCTCCTCACCGGCCGGGACGGGCGAAGAGCCCGTTCGGACGCACGATCAGAACCGCGATCATCAGGGCGTAGATCACGAAGGAGCCGATCTCCGGCACGAAATATTTGCCGCCGACGTCGGCGATGCCGAGCATCAGCGCGGCGAGGAACGGCCCGACGATCGACGAGGACCCGCCGACGGTGACGACGATCAGGAAGAAGATCATGTATTTGACCGGAAAGCCGGGATCGAGCCCGAGGATCTCCGCCCCCAGCGCCCCGCCGAGGCCGGCGAGCCCGGAGCCGACCGCGAAGGTCAGCGCGAACACCGTCTGCACGTCGATGCCGAGCCCGCGCGCCACCCGCGCGTCGTCGACCGCGGCGCGCAGCCGGCTGCCGAAACGGGTCTTGGAGAGGACGAGTTGCAGGGCGACCGCGAGCACGCCGCAGACCACCGTCAGGAACAGCCGATAACGCCCGATGCCGACGCCGAAGACGTCGAACCGACCCTTCAACTCCTCGGGCAGACGGATGTTCTGCGGGCTCGAGCCCATCGCCCAGGAGGCGGCGGCGATCGCCATGAAGACGAGGCCGATCGAGAACAGCACCTGATCGAGATGGGGCCGCCCGTAGAGCCGGACGTAGAGCGTGCGCTCGAGGATCACCCCGACCACGGCGGCGATGAGGAAGGCGAGCGGCAGCGTCGCCAGGAACGGCACGCCGAACCGCTGCATCGCGATCACCGTGACGTAGCCGCCGAGCATGGCGAAGGCGCCGTGCGCCAGATTGACGAAATTCATCAACCCCAGCGTCACCGAGAGGCCGACGGCGAGCACGAACAAGAGCATGCCCGTGGAGATGCCGTCGAAGAGAATGGTCAGCATTCCGGAGATCCCTTTCGAGGGGCGACGGCGAGGCCGTTCCCGCGCGGCCGGACGCCGCGCGGGGAGATCGGGTCGAGATCGGAGGCGATCACTTCTTGGCCTTGGCGGCCTTGACCGGGTCCTTGACCGCCTCGAAGGCCGACTTCTCGACGTTGAAGAGGTGGCCGTCGACCTTCTCGACGGTGCGCACATAGACGTTCTGGACGATGTCGCGGGTCTCCGGGTCGATCGAGATCGGCCCGCGCGGGCTCGTCCAGGCCATGCCCTTCATGGCGTCGACCAGTTTGGCGCCGTCGGTGTCGCCGTTGGTCTTCTTCAGCGCGGCATAGATCAGCGCCATGCCGTCGAAGCCGCCGACCGCCATGAAGTTCGGCCGCTGGCCGCCGTTGGCCTTTTCGAAGGCGGAGACGAAGGCCTTGTTTTCCGGCGAGGGATGGGCGGCGGAATAGTGGTGGGTCGAGGTGACGCCGACCACGACGTCGCCCATCTGGTCGATCAGATCGTCGTCGAGCACGTCGCCGGTGGCGATCAGCTTGATGCCCGACTTGTCGAGACCGCGCTCGACGAACTGCTTGACGAAGAGCCCGCCGAAGCCCGACGGCACGAAGACGAAGACCGCGTCCGGCTTCTCGTCGGCGACGCGCTGGAGGAAGGGCGCGAAGTCGGGGTTCTTGAGCGGCACGCGCAGCTCGGCGGCGACGGTGCCGCCTTCGGCCGTGAACTTCTCCTTGAAGGCCTTCTCCGCGTCGATGCCCGGGGCATAGTCGGTGACCAGCGTCACCACCTTCTTGGCGCCCGACTTGGCGGTGAATTCCGCCGCCGGCACGGTCACCTGCGGCAGGGTGAAGGAGGTGCGCACGATGAAGGGCGAGGCCTCGGTGATGATCGCGGTGCCGGCCGCCATGACGATCTCCGGCACCTTGGCCTGCGTCGCGATCGGCGCGGCGGCGAGGGCGAGCGGCGTCAGGCCGAAACCGGCGAGGATCGCGACGTGGTCGTTGACGACGAGTTCCTGGGCGAGACGCTTGGTCTGATCGGCGGCGCCGGTGTCGTCCTTGACGATCACCTCGACGGTCTTGCCGGCGACGGTCTTGCCGTTCATCGCCTGATAGAGCGCCACGGCGGCGCTCACCTGGCGGCCGGTCGAGGCGGAGGGGCCGGTCATCGGCAGGATCAGGCCGATCTTGATCGTGTCCGCCGCGAAGGCGGAGACGGGCAGGGCGCCGAGGAGCGCGACGGTGGCGAGACGCGCGAGCGCGTTGCGACGATTCATGTGATTTCCTCCCGATATGGCGGGATCCTCTCGAGGGGATCCGTTGAAGCCATCGACCGGCGGTTCGGGCCGCGCGGTTGACGGATTGAACCCGCAAGCGACCCCCGGCATCAAGCCGGGCGGCGGCTCATTTGTACGCATTCTTGAAGTTTGTACGCATAACGAACGAGATGGGCGTGATCCGGGTCCGGATGGCCGGGATGGGGGTGGAAAGGTGCCCGGCGGAGCCGAATTTCGCGGGATTCCCGGGTCTTCCCGTCAGATCGCGTCCGGCCGCCAGCGCGTGTCGAGTACGACCCGCCCACCGGCGCCGACTCGCGACACGCAGGGGCACATCTTGGTGCCCTCGGCCTTCTGGTGCGCCGAGAAGAAGACGTCGTGATGCTCGATCGCGCCCTCGACCTCGAGCACGTCGAGCGCGCAGAGCCCGCATTCGCCGCGCCGGCAGTCGCTCATCAGATCGAGCCCGGCGCCCTCGAGCGCGTCGAGCAGCGTCGTCCCGGCGGGCACCGTGATCTCGACCTCGTGGCGCGGCACCGCGACGCGGAATTCGGCCGCCCCCTCGCTGCCGCCGAAATTCTCGAAGCGCAGGTCGTGCATCGGCCGCCCCGTCGCGCTCCACGCCGCCTCGATCCCCTCGCGCAGCCGCTCCGGCCCGCAGAACCACACCCGTCCGTCGGCGGGAAGCCGCGCGATCTCGGCGGCGAGATCGATCCGCTGCCCCTCGTCGGAGGGGAAGGTCTCGTAAGTCCCGCCGAGCAGGGCCGTCAGCTCGTCGCCGAAGGCCATCGCCGCGCGCGAGCGGCCGGCATGGAGGAAGCGGAACCGCCGCCCGCGTCGCGCCAGCGCCTCCGCGTGGCCGATCAGCGCGGTGACGCCGATGCCGCCGGCGATCAGCAGGGCCTCGCGCTCGTCGAGAAGCGCGGGGAAGTCGTTGGACGGTCCCTCGAAGGTGATCCGATCGCCGGCCGCGAGCCGCATCATCGCCGCCGAGCCGCCGCGACCCCGAGGTTCGTGCTTGACCGCGATCGCGAACCGGCCGGGCGCCGCCGGGATCAGCGAATAGGAGCGGGTGACGGGGCGGCCGTCGACGCTCACGACCACGTCGACATGGTCGCCGGCCTCCCGGCGGGCCTCGCCGTCGAGCGGTTCGAATTCGAAACGGCGGACGTCGGCGGCGACGTCGCGGACGTCGCGCAGGATCGCGTCGCGAAGCCGGGGGCTGCGGGTCATGGTGTCCTCCCTGGACGGTCTTTCTCGTCGTTCGATCAGGCGCGCCGTTTGCCGGCGTCTCGAATGAGGGCGACTCCGGGCAGCCCGTCGAGCCGCTCGCGGTCGGTGAGCGCCGCCTGGAGATTGCGCCGGGCGAGCCGGGCATGTTCGCGCATCAGGGCATCCGCTCGCCCGCCCTCGCGGTCCCGGATCGCCTCGACGACCGCGCGGTGGTGCGACTGCGCCTCGATCAGGATCGACCGCGCCCGCGGCAGCCGCGCCTGGACGCCGACGAAGGCGCTCGGACCGGCGAAGGGGAGCGCCTGGACCCGCTCGATCTCGCGCGCCAGAGTCGGATTGCCGGCGAGCCCGATCAGCGCCGCGTGAAAGCGGGCGTTGAGATCGACATAGGCCGCGAATGCCTCCTCGCCCAAGGTCTCGGCGACGAGGAGGTCGTCGATCGCCACCAGGAGCGCCTCGATCGCGCCGAGGTCGCGGGCGCTCGCCCCCCGTTCCGCCGCCCGCCGCGCCGCATGGCCCTCGAGCACGCCGCGCAGGTCGACCGCGTCGATCAGATCCTCCGCCGAGAAGGCGCGCACCAGATAGCCGCCGTTGGGAGCGGCCTCGATCACGCCCTCGCTCGCCAGCCGCACCAGCGCGGTCCTGAGTGGCGTGCGCGAGACGCCGAACCGCTCGGTCAACGTCAGTTCCGACAGGCGCTCGCCGGCGCCGAGAGAACCGTCGGCGATCGCCTCGCGAAGAGCGAGCTCGGCGCGCCGGGTCTGCGAGGTCTCGGTGACGGAGGTCATGGCGCCCCTCACTCCGCCGCCTTCAGCGTGGCGGGCGCGCGCTCGGCCTCGATCATCCGATCGATCAGGCGCCGCGCCCACATCGATCCGGCGTCGATGTTGAGGTTGAAGAAGCGCTTGTCGGGCCGCGCGTCGATCGCCCGCTGCTGCGCCTCGAGCACCAGTTCGTCCTCGCCGAAGACGCGCGAGACGCCCTCGCGCAGATCCGTGGTGCGCTTCTGATTGCGCAGATCGTAGTTGCGCGCGAAGGCCCAGAAGTAATGGCAGGTGCCGTCGCTCTCCGGCGTGATCGTGTTGAGCACGTAGCCGTTGACGCCCTTGGAACGGTCGCCGTCCCTGGCGCCGGTGCCGGCCTCGGCCACGCCGACGTCGATGGCGATCGTCGCCGGCGCCTCGAAGCGGATGATCTGCCAACGGTCGACGAGGCCCGGGCGGCCGTATTGCGCCGCCCAGAACGGCGGCGGGGTGATGCCTTCCATCCAACGGGTCACGGTGGCGGTGCGGTCGCCGTGGGTCACCTCGAACGGCGCCTCCGCCACCGCCCGATCGCCGATCGAGGAGGAGTGGACGAAGGTCTCGTGGGTGAGGTCCATCAGATTGTCGAGCACCAGCCGGTAGTCGCACTTCACATGGATGACCTTGCCGTCGCCGGCCCAGTCCGGATCGTCGTTCCAATGGAGGTCGGGCACCAGGGCGGGATCGGCGCGGGCGGGATCGCCGGTCCAGATCCACACGAACCGATGCCGCTCGACGGTCGGATAGGTCCGCACGCAGGCGGAAGGGTTGATCGTGTCCTGCGAGGGCATGTGGGTGCAGCGGCCGGAGGCGTCGAAGACGAGCCCGTGATAGCCGCAGGTCACCTCGTCGCCGTCGAGCCGGCCCATCGACAACGGCAGCAGCCGGTGCCAACAGGCGTTCTCGAGCGTGCACACCCGGCCGTCGAGCCGGCGATACATGACGACGTCGTTGTCGCAGATCTTGCGGGCCGTCAGCTTGCGGCCGATCTCGTGATCCCAGGCGGCGGCGTACCAGGCTTCGCGCGGCCACTGCGATTTGCTGTCCTCGGTCATGGCGTTTCCTCGGGCTCTTCGGCTCCTCTATGTATACATACTGATCCGAAAGTCGCCCGTCGGACAAACGAAATCGTTTGAAATCGAACAAATGTTCGTAATTCGAACGATCCTGGATACAGAGACCCGATCGACGGCCCCGAAGCCCGGTCGCGCGGCCCCTCCGGCCGGGGCCGTCACAGCGTCTCGACGAAATCCAGCACCGCGCCGCCGGCGAAGCGGCCGAGGTGGAGCGTGCGCTCGACCGTGGTGGTCGCCCCGCCGTCGCCCTCGTTGCGCAAGGTCGCGCGCACGGCGACGCGATGGACCGTGTCGATCGGCACCGCGTGACCGCCGCTCGGCGGCCAGCGCAAGGGTTCGGCGAGGAAGACGGCGCGCAGCCGCTGCCCGAACGAGCGATCCCGGACGATCCCGGCGAGCGGGACCGCCGCGAGCATCTCCGGCGTCGGGTTCGTCACCGCCTCGACCAGGATCGCGACGTCGCCGACCGCGCGCGAGCGAACGACCCGCACCGAGATCCACGCCTTGTCCGCGGGCGGCTTCGCCACCGCCGCCGCCGGTTCGGCGGGAGGCCGCAGGCCGAGCATCTTGAAGAGCTGGTAGACCGTCACGCTGCCGCCCGACAGAACCAGCGCCGAAAGGCTGCGCGAGAGCGGCCCCGTCTCGCCGCTCGCGCCGAGCGAGACCAGGATCCGGTGGAAGACGTCGTAGTCGAAGGTCGTCACCACCGCCCAGCCGAAGCCGAACATCACCAGCGTCTTGACCGCGCGCCCGTTGAAGAACTCGAGATAGAGCCGCCAGTTGAAGAGCGTCGTCAGCGCCGATTCCATCACCGTCGCCACCACGAACAGCCCGACGAGCTCGCTCGCCAGCCGCGCCACCTCCGCCGGTGGGGTCGCGGGCGCCGCCGGCTCCGCCGCCCGGGCCGCCGCGCCGGCGAGAACCGCCGCCGTCGCCACGAACCCGCCGAGGCGAACCGCCGCCGACCGTCTCCAACCCGTCGCCATCTCCCTCGTCATGGTCATTCTCCCTCACGACCACACCTCATGAGGGAGTATACGCCGTCACCTCACCTTCGGGTGTGAAATGCCGGGGGGCGACCGGGGCCGATCGCCGGAACCGGCGAACGGGCGGCCCGCTCGCGACGACGTGTTCGCCACCGCACCGCTCCGGTACTGGAATTTTCCTCCCGTTCGATGTCTTCTCGCCTCTCTCGTCCGGCGGTGCCCACCGGCGGCGCCCCTCGATCCCCCCGGAACTCCGTATGCCTCTCGGAACGTCTCGCTCCGTGCCGCTGATCGTCGCGGTCGGCCTGTTCATGGAACATCTCGATTCGACCATCATCGCCACCGCGCTGCCGCGCATGGCCGAGGACCTCGGCGTCGCGCCGGTCCGCCTCAATCTGGCGATCACGACCTATCTGGTGGCGATGGCGGTGTTCATCCCCGCCTCCGGCTGGATCGCCGATCGGCTCGGCGCCCGCCGCGTCTTCGTCGGCGCGATGGGTCTGTTCCTGACGGGATCGCTCACCTGCGGCGCCGCACCCTCGATGGAGATCCTGATCCTCGGCCGCCTCGTCCAGGGCCTCGGCGGCGCGCTGATGACCCCGGTCGGGCGCCTCGTCATGCTGCGCACCGTGCCGCGCGCCGAACTCGTGTCGGCGATGGCCTGGCTCACCATCCCGGCGCTGATCGGCCCGGTGGTCGGCCCGCCGCTCGGCGGCATGCTGACCACCTGGGCGTCGTGGCGCTGGATCTTCTGGATCAATATGCCGATCGGCCTGATCGGCATGGTCGCCGCGCTGGCGGTCCTGCCGGAGGTGCGCGAGGATCGCCGGCCGCCCTTCGACGGTCTCGGCTTCGCCCTCTCCACCGTCGGGCTGACGGCGGCGGTCTTCGCCTTCGAGACGGTCGGCCGCGACATCGTTCCGCTGGCGGTCGACGCGCTGGTCGCGCTCTTCGGCCTGGTGACGCTCGCCCTCTACGTCCGCCACGCCCGCACCGCCGAGCATCCGCTGATCGATCTTCGCCTGCTGCGCAAACCCGCCTTCTCGGCGGCGATCTGGGGTGGGTCGCTGTTCCGCATCGGCGTCGGCGCGCTGCCGTTCCTGTTGCCGTTGCAGCTCCAGCTCGGCTTCGGTCGCTCGGCGCTGCAGTCGGGCCTGACCACCTTCGTCGCGGCGATCGGCGCGATCGGCATGAAGGTGGCGGCCAAGCGCGTTCTGACCCGCTTCGGCTTCCGCGCGACGCTCACCGCCGACGCGGTGATCGCCGGGGCCTTCCTGGCGGCGATCGGTTTCGTCACCGACACGACGCCCCTGGCGGTGGTGATGGGGATCCTGCTCGTCGGCGGCTTCTTCCGCAGCCTCGAGTTCACCGCGATCAACGTCGTCGCCTATTCCGACATCACCGCCGAGGAGATGAGCCGCGCCACCGCCTTCTCCTCGATGATGCAGCAATTGTCGCTGTCGGCCGGCGTCGCCCTCGGCGCGCTGACGCTCCACGTGTTGGAGGCGCGCTCGCCCGGCCCGCTCTCCTCGACCGACTTCTCGATCGCCCTGACCCTGGTCGGCTCGGTGTCGATGGCGGCGGCGCTGGTCTTCGCCCGCCTGCCGCGCGGCGCCGGCGCCGATCTCCTGAAGGCGGAGCCGCGCGCCGCCGACTGACGGGGCGGGGGCGGACGGTTCCCCCGCCGCGCCCCGCGATCACCCACCGTGGCCGCTCAAAGGATGAAGCGGCTGAGATCGGCGTTCTTGGCGAGTTCGCCGACGTTGTCGCGGACGTGCTTCGCGTCGATCACGATCGTCTCGCCGGAACGGTCCGGCGCGGTGAAGGAGATCTCGTCGAGGATCCGCTCCATCACCGTCTGGAGACGCCGCGCGCCGATGTTCTCGACGGTGGAATTGATCTCGACCGCGACCGAGGCGATCTCGGCGATGGCGTCGTCGGTCACCTCGAGCGTCACGCCCTCGGTCTCCATCAGCGCCACGTACTGCTTGATCAGGCTCGCCTCGGTCTCCGTCAGGATCCGCTCGAAGTCCTCCTTGACCAGCGGCTTCAGCTCGACGCGGATCGGCAGACGGCCCTGGAGTTCGGGCAGGAGATCGGCCGGGGTGGCGACGTGGAAGGCGCCGGAGGCGATGAAGAGCACGTGATCGGTCTTCACCGGCCCGTATTTGGTCGAGACCGTCGTCCCCTCGATCAGCGGCAGCAGATCGCGCTGCACGCCCTCGCGGGAGACGTCGGCGCCGGCGCGGCCGTCGCGGGCGCAGATCTTGTCGATCTCGTCGAGGAAGACGATGCCGTTCTCCTCGACCGCGCGCACGGCTTCCGCCGTCACCTGCTCCTGATCGAGCAGCTTGTCGCTCTCCTCGGCCATCAACGGCGCGTGGGCGTCGGAGACGGTCACCTTGCGGGTCTTCTTGGCGCCGCCGAAGGCCTTGCCGAACATTTCGCCGAGGTTCATCACGCCGACCGAGCCGCCGGGCATGCCGGGAATGTCGAAGTTCGGCATCGACGGCGCCGACGACACCTCGATCTCGATCTCCTTGTCGTTCAGCTCGCCGCGCCGCAGCTTCTGGCGGAAACTGTCGCGGGTGGCGGGCGAGGCCGACTTGCCGACGAGCGCGTCGAGCACGCGCTCCTCCGCCGCCAGCTCGGCCTTGGCGCGGACCTCCGCCCGCTTGCGCGCCTTGACGAGCCCGATGCCGACCTCGACCAGATCGCGCACGATGCTGTCGACGTCGCGGCCGACGTAGCCGACCTCGGTGAACTTGGTCGCCTCGACCTTGAGGAAGGGCGCGTCGGCGAGTTTGGCCAGACGCCGCGAGATCTCGGTCTTGCCGACGCCGGTCGGGCCGATCATCAGGATGTTCTTGGGCAGCACCTCGTCGCGCAGATGCCCGGTCAACTGCTGGCGGCGCCAGCGATTGCGCAGCGCGATCGCCACGGCGCGCTTGGCGTCCTTCTGGCCGACGATGTAGCGGTCGAGCTCGGAGACGATCTCGCGCGGGGAGAAGTTGGTCATGTGGCGGAACCCTCGAGGTGGCGCGGTGCCGGCACCAGGGCTCGCACACGCGCGGGAACGAAACGAAGCACGACGGCGCGCATCGGCGCCCAGGCGATCGAGAGGAGCAGCACGACGGCGCCGACCAGACCGATCGTCGCCGAGGCGCTCGACGAGCCGACCCAGCCGGAGCGCTCCAGCAGCATCAGGATCGAACCGCCGAAATAGATCAGCGCCGAGACCAGCAGCGCGCGCCGGTCGACCACCAGCGCGACGACCGCCAGCAGGGCGAACATCGCCAGCACGAAGGTCGGCGCCTCGATGCGGCCGGTGCCGAGCCCGGCGCCGATCATCGCCGCCAGCGGATGGACGATCAGCGGCGCCGCCAGGATGTGGAGCCAGAAGGCGGTGTCGGTGCGCCGTGTGCGCCGCTGCCGGTCGGAGGCGTCCCAGCGCATCGCGAAGGCGAAGACGCCGAGCCCGGCCGCCAGCAGGAGGAGATCGATGTTCGCCTCGAAGACGTCCGGCGAGGCCGCGATGATCAGCCCCAGCACGATCGCCACGCCGCCGCCGGTCATCGCCGCCATCGCGATCGGCACGCCGAACCGCCGCCAATGGGCATAGGCGCCGACGAAGGCGGCCGCCCCCGAGGCGAGCGCGACGACGCGCGAATGGTCGGAGAGGAACGAGGCGACGCTCATGCCGCAGGCGACGACGAAGAGGCCGACCAGCACGATGCTCGGGAAGGCCATCCGCCGCCGCAGCGCGAAGATTTCAGAGAGCGCCCAGGCGAGCACCGCCACCGCCGGCGCGACCGCGAGCGGATGGGAGTCCATGCCGAAGGCGACGATCGCCGAGGTCACCAGCGCGATGCCGAGTGTGACGAAGATGTCGTTGAACGAGGTGACGAAACGCACGTCCTCCTCGTCGACGGTGGCCGAGGGCAGCGCGTGACGCTTGCGGGCGAAGGCCCTGAGCGCCTCGGCCTGGGCCGGCGTGACGACGCCGGCCGCGACCGCCGCGGCGAGATCGGACGGATCGAGCCCGATCGGGTCTCCGTCCCGGGCCGTTCCCGGATCGCTCATGCCCCGATCGCCTCCACGACGACGTTGGTGTTGGTGTAGACGCAGATCTCCGCCGCGATCGCCATCGACTTGCGGGCGATCGCCTCCGGATCGAGGTCCTGATCGATCAGCGCGCGGGCGGCGGCGAGCGCATAGGTGCCGCCCGAGCCGATCCCCGCGACCCCGCCCTCCGGCTCCAGCACGTCGCCGTTGCCGGTCAGCACCAGGGTCGTGGTCGCGTCGGCGACGATCATCATCGCCTCGAGCCGGCGCAGATAGCGATCGGTGCGCCAGTCCTTGGCGAGCTCGACGCAGGCGCGGGTGAGCTGCCCGGGAAATTGCTCGAGCTTCTTCTCGAGCCGTTCGAACAGCGTGAAGGCGTCGGCGGTTGCGCCGGCGAAACCGCCGATCACGTCGCCGCGCCCGAGCCGGCGCACCTTGCGGGCGGAATGTTTGATCACGGTGGCGCCGAGCGTCACCTGTCCGTCGCCGGCCACCACCACGCGTCCGCCCTTGCGGACGGCGAGAATGGTGGTGCCGTGCCAGCTTTCGGCACCGGATGCGGTCGGGGAGGAGGACATGGGGAAAGCTCCGAGCTTGGCCGTCCGGCCGGATTGTCGCTCACATGTAGGGAGCGCGGATCGGGATGCAAAGGTCGATCGTGGCACGGCCGGCGGCGTCGGCAACCGGGTGCATTCCTTCTCCCCCTGCGGGAGAAGGTGCCCGAAGGGCGGATGAGGGGTCTGGACGTTCCCTCTCGCTCCGACCTTCGCGGACATCTTCGGGTGCGCGCTTTCGCGCGCGCCGCTCATCCGGCCCTGCGGGCCACCTTCTCCCGCGAGGGGAGAAGGGCAGAAGCCCGCCTCACCCGATCAGCCGGCTCACCAACTTCGCCGTGTAGTCGACCATCGGCACGATGCGGCCGTAGTTGAGCCGGGTCGGGCCGATCACGCCGAGCACGCCGACGATGCGCGATTCCGCGTCCCGGTAGGGCGAGACCACCAGCGACGAGCCCGACAGCGAGAAGAGCTTCGCCTCCGAGCCGATGAAGATGCGCACGCCGTCGCCGGTCTCGGCGTCGCCGAGCAGTTCGATCAGGTCGCGGTTCTTCTCGAGATCGTCGAAGAGCGAGCGGATCCGCTCGAGATCCTCGGCCGCCTTCAGATCCTCGAGCAGATTGGCGCGGCCGCGCACGATCAGCTGCTGCGGCCGCCCCTCGGTCGCGCCGGCCCAGGTGGCGAGCCCGTCGTCGACCACCCGCGCGGTGAGACGGTCGAGCTCGGCCTGGCGATCCAGTTGCAGCCGTTCCAACTCCGCCCGCGCCTCGGTGAGGGTGCGGCCGCGCAAGGTGCGGTTGATGTAGTTGGCCGCTTCGGTCAACGCCGAGGGCGGCAGATCGAGCGGCAGATCGATGATCCGGTTCTCGACCGACCCGTCCTCGCCGACCAGCACGACGAGCCCCTTGGTCGGCTCGAGCCGGACGAATTCGATGTGTTTGAGGCGCAGATCGGCCTTGTGGGCGAGCACCACGCCGGCGCCGCGCGTCAGGCCCGACAGCATCCGGCTCGCCTCGGTCAGCACCTCCTCGGGCTTGCGCCCGGCGGCGCGCACCTCCGCCTCGATGCGGCGGCGCTCGTCCTCGCCGAGATCGCCGATCTCGAGCAGCGCGTCGACGAAGAAGCGCAGGCCCGTCTCGGTCGGCAGCCGCCCGGCCGAGGTGTGGGGGGCGAAGATCAGCCCGGCCTGTTCGAGATCCGCCATGACGTTGCGCACCGAGGCCGGCGACAGCGCCATCGGCAGCACCCGCGACAGATTGCGCGATCCGACCGGCTCGCCGGTGTCGAGATAGCTCTCGACGATGCGCCGGAAGATCTCGCGCGAGCGCTCGTCGAGAGCCGCGAGACTGCCGGACCCGGGCGTGCCGAGGGTTCCGAAGAGGGGCGGGGGGAGGGCCATGGGATGCGACTTCGGCTCCGTGAGGGGACGGCCGATGGAAGCATGAGGGGCGTCGCGTGACAATCGCGCCGACGGTCGCGTGGAGTGTTCCGCCGCATCGAGGGACGCCCCTTTCCTTCTCCCGCGAGGGGAGAAGGGACACCCCGGCGGCGCCGGGACGTCTCGCCCCTTCGCCGGACCATCCCCCGGAACGGCTTCGTCCTGAGGTGCCCGCGCTCGCGCGGGCCTCGAAGGGCGAGCGGGGGACGACCTCGCTCAAACATCCCTTCGCGGTTCGAGGAGGCTCGCACGGCGCCTCACCATGAAGGATGCCGTGCCGAGGCACCGTCTTCCTGGCCTCTTTCGCGCCGCACCCGCCCGCTTCGGCCTTTACGCACCTCCCTCGAGGGGCTAGTCAGACCGATCCGAAGGTCCACGCGAAAGAATGTCCATGCGTCCGTCCAAACGCGCCGCCGACGAAATGCGCCCCGTCGCCCTCGAGCGCGGCGTCGCCAAGCACGCCGAAGGCTCGTGCCTCGTCAAATTCGGCGATACCCACGTGCTCTGCACCGCGAGCCTCGAGGAGAACGTCCCGGGCTGGCTGCGCGGCCAGCGTCGCGGATGGGTGACGGCCGAATACGGCATGCTGCCGCGCGCCACCCACGACCGCATGCGCCGGGAATCGACCGCCGGCAAGCCCTCCGGCCGTACCCAGGAGATCCAGCGCCTGATCGGCCGCTCGCTTCGCGCGGTGGTCGACCTCCAGGCTCTCGGCGAGCGCCAGATCACCGTCGACTGCGACGTGATCCAGGCCGACGGCGGCACCCGCACCGCTTCGATCACCGGCGCCTGGATCGCGCTGCACGACTGTCTCGCCTGGATGAAGGCGCGCGACATGCTCAAGGGCGAGGTCCTCAAGGACCACATCGCCGCCGTCTCCTGCGGCATCTGGAAGGGCATTCCGGTGCTCGACCTCGACTATGCCGAGGATTCCGTCGCCGAGACCGACGCCAATTTCGTCGTCACCGGATCGGGCGGCATCGTCGAGATCCAGGGCACGGCGGAAGGGCGCCCCTTCACCGAGGAGCAGTTGGCCGAACTGCTCCGCCTCGCCAAGGGCGGCATCGCCGGTCTGGTCGAGTTGCAGAAGCTGGTGGTGACCTGATCGCCGATCGGGTCGCCCATGAGGGAGGAACGCTCATGACCGCGCGTCGTCTCGAGGGTGGCAGGCTCGTCGTCGCCACCCACAATGCCGGCAAGCTCGCCGAGATCCGTGACCTCATCGCCCCCTATGGGCTCGAGGCGGTCTCGGCCGGCGAGCTCGATCTGCCCGAGCCGGAGGAGACCGGCGAGACCTTCGAGGCCAACGCGGCCCTGAAGGCGCTCGCCGCCGCGCAAGGCTCGGGCCTGCCGGCGCTCGCCGACGACTCGGGTCTCTGCGTCGCCGCGCTCGGCGGCCAGCCCGGCATCTATTCCGCCCGCTGGGCCGGCGAGGACAAGGACTTCGCCCGCGCCATGCGCAACGTCGAGGAACTGCTGGCCCAGTCCGGCAGCGACGATCGCCGCGCCCATTTCGTCGCCGCCCTCTGCCTCGCCTGGCCCGACGGCCACACCGAGACGGTGCGCGGCGAGGTGCACGGGCATCTGGTGTGGCCGCCGCGCGGCGATCGCGGCTTCGGCTACGACCCGATGTTCCTGCCGGAGGGCGAGACCCGCACCTTCGGCGAGATGGACGCGGACGAGAAGCACGGCTGGCGTCGCGGCGAGGGCGAGGGACTGTCGCACCGCGCGCGGGCTTTTTCCGCCTTCGCGGCGCGCTGCCTGTGACGGATGTCGCCGAGATCTGATTGGATCGGAACGGCCGGCGAGGGTGATTCGTCGCGGCGGACGGGGCTCCGTCGAAGGGGGAAGGCGCGATGATCACTGGCGAACCGGGGTTCGGGATCTACGTCCACTGGCCGTTCTGCGCCTCCAAATGCCCCTATTGCGACTTCAACAGCCACGTCCGGCCGAACGGCGTCGATCAGGCCCGCTTCGCGGCGGGGCTGGCGAGGGAGCTCGACCATTTCGCCGCCCGCGTGCCCGGCCGCACCGTCGGCTCGATCTTCTTCGGCGGCGGCACGCCCTCGCTGATGGCGCCGAAATCGGTCGAGACCGTGCTCGAGGCGATCGCGAAACACTGGTCGCTCGACCCGGCCGTCGAGATCACCCTCGAGGCCAATCCGTCGAGCGCCGATGCGGCGAACTTCACCGCCTATCGCGCGGCCGGGGTCAATCGCCTCTCGCTCGGCGTCCAGGCGCTCAACGACCGTGACCTGAAGCGTCTCGGCCGTCTCCACGACGTCGCCGAGGCGCTCGACGCGATCGCGCTGGCGCGGCGGACCTTCGATCGCATGTCCTTCGACATGATCTATGCCCGCCCCGATCAGACCGTCGCCGAGTGGCGCGCCGAGCTGAAGGCGGCGGTCGACCTCGCCGCCGATCACCTCTCGGTCTATCAGCTGACGATCGAGGCGGAGACCCGGTTCGAGGATCTGTGGAAGGCCGGCAAGCTCGTCCTGCCCGATCACGACCTCGCCGCCGATCTCTGGGACGCGACCCACGAGGTGTTGGACGCCGCCGGGCTCCCCGCCTACGAGACCTCCAACCACGCCGCCCCCGGCGCCGAGAGCCGCCACAACCTCGTCTATTGGCGCTACGGCGAATATGTCGGCGTCGGTGCCGGCGCCCACGGCCGCCTCGTCGAGAAGGGCGAGCGCCGCGCCACCGCCACCGAGAAGAACCCGGAGAAGTGGCTGCGCCTCGTCGAGGCCCATGGCCACGGCCTCGTCGACGACGAGTTCCTCACCCGCGAGGAACAGGGCGACGAATATCTGCTGATGGGCCTGCGCCTCACCGAGGGCATCGACCTCGACCGCTGGGAGGAGATCTCCGGCCGCGTGCTCGACCCCGCCCGTCTCGCCGATCTCGAGGCCCACGGCATGGTCGAGACGGTGCGCGAGGGCAATCGCCGCCGCATCCGCGCCACCTCGTCCGGCGCCGCCGTTCTCGACGCGGTGGTGGCCGATCTCGCCGCCTGAAGTCGACTTCAGCGGGTCGTGGCGATCGCCGGAGGCTTGCGCCGCCACACGATCACCACGGCGATGCCGCCGAGAATGGCGATCGAGGCGAGCACCAGCCTGAGCGTCAGCGCCTCGCCGAGGAAGACCACCGCCATCCCCGAGGCGATCGCCGGCACCGTCAGTTGCACCGTCGCGGCGGTGGTGGCGGCGAGCCGGGGCACCACCGTGTACCAGATCGCATAGCCGATGCCGGAAGTGATCGCTCCGGAGGCGACCGCGAGCGCCACGCCGGCCGGATCGAGCGTCGCCGAGGTCGCCGCGACGAGACTGCCGAGGCCGGCGAAGGGCAGGGCGCGCGCGAAATTGCCGGCGCTGGCGGCGACCGGGTCGCCGGCCCCGCGCCCACGCAGCGAATAGACCCCCCAGGCGACGCCCGAGGCCGCCATCGCGCTCGCCGCGCCGAGGGGCGGGGCGTCGAGCCCCGGCGCCACCAGCCACACGAGGCCCGCCCCGGCGATCGCGAGACCGGCGATCTGGATCGGCCGGAACCGCTCGCCCTGAACGAGGCCCCAGCCGATCATCGTCGCCTGGACCGCGGCGAACAGCACCAGCGCGCCGCTGCCCGCCGCCATGCCGCGATAGGCGAAGGAGAAGAGGATCGCATAGGCGAAGAGCGCCAGCGCCGAGATCCAGGTGCCGCCGAGCCGTGCCGGACCGTGCTCGCGCCCGCGCCGGGCGAAACGGGCGATCGCCACCAGCACGATCGCCCCGGCGGCGAGGCGGATCGAGGTGTAGCTCATCGCGTCGATCGCCGTGTCGCGCAGCGCCGCGCGGCCGATCAGCGCGTTGCCGGCGAAGGCGATCATCGTCACCACGGTCGCCAGGAAGACGGTGAGACGCGACATGGAGGCTCCTCGCTCGGGGTCTCGATCGGTCCGGCCGGGATCACGGATGCGGCGAGGCGGAGACGCCGCCCTGCCACGCCGCGATCGCCTCGACCGGATGGATCAGTTGGATCACGTTGAGGGTCAGATTGTCGCGGATCATCACGGCGGTGAAGATCTCGAAGGCGAGACCGATCGCGACCGTCGCCCGCACCGGCATGAGCCGCGCCGCCACGAATCCGATCGTCATCGCCACCGTGTCCGACACCGAATTGAGCACGCTGTCGCCGGAATAGCCCTGCGCCAGGGCCTGCTCGCGGTAGCGCGCGATCACCGGCGGCGAGTTCTCGAGGAGTTCCCAGGAGACCTCGAGCCCGAGCGCGATCGCCAGCGCCGCGAGGAGGGGGAGGCGCGGCAGGAGGAGACGGACGGCGCCGTAGAAGATCATCCCGTGCAGCACGTGGCTGAACGTGTACCAGTCGGTCACCTGCTGCGAATTCTCCGGCCCCAGCACCACCCCGGTCCAGAACCGGACGACGCCGCAGGCGCAGATCCACGGCTGACCCATCAGATGGAGCACCAGCGCCTGGACGGCGGCGAAGGCGGCGAGGAGGGCGAGAAGCCCCACCGGGGAGAGGCGGGACGGGGAGGGGGCGTCGGTCATCGGCGTCTCGAAGGGTCGAAGGCGGTGGTGGTCGCGAGCCGCCGAGGGCGCGTGCCGACGGCGCCGGTCGCGAGGGGAGACGCATGCTGAGGCTCGCGCCGTCGCGATGCAAGCGGTCGCCGAGCGCGGTTCGGGCGGGAGAATCGGCCCGTCTTCCGCTTTTTGCGCTTGTTCTTCGGGCCTCCCGCGCTTAAGAAGCGCCACCACGGCGGGTTCGGGCCCGGGCCGCGCTCACGCGCGTTCGCTCTCCGGTCCCACCCCGATGATCGATCACGAAACCAGGACGTCGACCCCCATGCAGGTGACCGAAACCCTCTCCGAGGGCCTGAAGCGCGAACTCTCCATCACGGTCCCGGCCGCCGATCTCGTCGGTCGCCTCGACAAGCGCCTCGCCGAGATCAAGGACACCGTCCGCATCAACGGCTTCCGTCCCGGCAAGGTTCCGACCGCCCACCTGAAGCGTCTCGTCGGCGCCCAGGAGATGGCCCGCATCGTCGACGAGGTGATCGGCGAATCGATCCGTGAGGTCGTCGAGGGCCGTGGCGAGCGTCCGGCTCTGAACCCCGACGTCGCGCTGGCCGAGGGCTGCGCCGCCGAGGCGGTCGTCGCCGGCGACGCCGATCTCGTCTTCACCGCCGCCTACGAGCTGCTGCCGAACTTCGAGATCGCCGACTGGTCGGCGATCGAGGTCGAGCGCGCCGTCGTCCCGGTCAAGGACGAGGAGGTCGAGGAGCGGCTGAAGCAGATCGCCGAGGGCAACCGTCCCTTCGCCGACAAGGCCGAGGGCGAGGCCGCCGCGACCGGCGACCGCGTCAAGATCGACTTCGTCGGCACCATCGAGGGCGTGCCCTTCGACGGCGGCTCGGCCGAGGGCGTCGACCTCGTGCTCGGCTCCAACCAGTTCATCCCCGGCTTCGAGGACCAGCTCGTCGGCGCCAAGGTCGGTGACGAGGTCGTGGTGAAGGTCTCCTTCCCCGAGGACTACGCCGCCGCTCATCTCGCCGGCAAGCCGGCCGAATTCGCCTGCAAGGTGACCGCCATCGCCGCCCCGGGCGAGATGGTGGTCGACGACGAGTGGGCCAAGAAGCTCGGCATCGACAGCCTCGACAAGCTGCGCGAGATCATCAAGGAGCAGATCGGCGCCCAGTACGCCGGCGCCACCCGCGCCAAGGTCAAGCGCGCGCTCCTCGACAAGCTCGACGAGCAGTACACCTTCGACCTGCCGGAGAAGCTGGTCGAGGGCGAGTTCGAGAACATCTGGAATCAGGCCCAGGCCGAACTCCAGCAGACCGGCAAGACCTTCGCCGACGAGGGCACCACCGAGGACGAGGCCAAGGCCGACTATCGCAAGATCGCGACCCGTCGCGTCCGTCTCGGCCTGGTCCTGTCGGAAGTGGGCGAGAAGCGCGAAGTGAAGGTGACGGACGAGGAAGTCCAGCGCGCCCTCATCGAGCGCGTGCGCCAGTTCCCCGGCCAGGAGAAGCAGGTGTTCGACTACTACCGTTCGAACGCCATGGCGCTCGCCTCGCTGCGCGCCCCGATCTTCGAGGAGAAGGTGATCGACCTCATCCTCGCCGAGGTCAAGGTGACCGACAAGGAAGTGACCGCCGAGGAGCTTCTCGCGGAGACCGAGGAGGCCTGATCGGCCCCGATTCGCGGGCGGCTCCGCCGCGCCGAACCGTCGCGAGACCCGCCCCCCTGGGGCGGGTCTTTCGTTTTCGGGATGGACCCGAGCCTTCGTCTCGCCATGAAACGAGTTGAGGGTCAGAGGCTTGGATCGGCGTTGACGATATTTCCCCGGCTTCGGGGACGCGTCGTCCGCGCCCCTTCCCGACGGGGCCTCGAGGCTATATGTATCGAGAAAAGGGGGGCGGAAGCCTCCGACGTCGCGCGTTCCCACGTCCCGCGACCATGGTTGAGGGTCCGGCCTCCACCCCGTGACGATCGGGGTGGCGCCGCAGTGAAGTCGAAAGGTCTGGTGAGACGATGATGGATGCCGTCGACGTCGAGATGAACATGCTGGTGCCGATGGTGGTCGAGACCACCAACCGCGGCGAGCGCGCCTACGACATCTATTCGCGTCTCCTCAAGGAGCGCATCATCTTCGTCACGGGTCCGATCGAGGACTACATGGCGACGCTGATCTGCGCCCAGCTCCTGTTCCTGGAGGCGGAGAACCCGACCAAGGAAATCGCCATGTACATCAACTCGCCGGGCGGTTCCGTCACGGCGGGTCTGGCGATCTACGACACGATGCAGTTCATCAAGCCGGCGGTCTCGACGCTGTGCATCGGTCAGGCCGCCTCGATGGGCTCGCTCCTGCTCGCCGCCGGCGAGAAGGGCCAGCGCTTCTGCCTGCCCAACTCGCGGGTCATGGTGCATCAGCCCTCGGCCGGCTTCCGTGGTCAGGCTTCCGACATCGCCATCCGCGCCCAGGAGATCCTGTCGCTGAAGGCGCGTCTGAACGAGATCTACGTGGCCCATACCGGCCAGACGCTCGACGCCATCCACGAGGCGCTGGAGCGCGACAACTTCATGACCGCCGACGGCGCCAAGGCCTTCGGTCTGGTCGACGACGTGATCACCAGCCGTGCCGCCCTCGAGGCCTCGGCCGGTTGATCCCGTTCCGCGCGGGCTCCGGCCCGCGCGCGAGTGCCGACGCGGGATCCCGGCAGATCCCGTTCCTGGCACGATCATCGCATCGGAAATCCCCGATGCATGAAGTCCGGTCGGAATTGTCGGTGGTCCGACAGGACGTACACGAGAGAAGAAAGGCGCGGTAATCGTCGTCGTGAAGGCCTCGTCCGGCCCCGGTCTCGATCGAGAGGCGAGGGGCGGTGAGCGATGCAGACGGGGAAAGGGCGAGGGCGTCGTTAAGACGGTCTTGATCTCGACCCGGCTAACATGTTCGCATGACGAAGGTCGAACCCGGAGATCCCTCGCCCCTGCGACGCGAGATCCCCCGGAGGATCCGAGGCGACTGTCCCTCGGATCGAACGAACGAACGACCGCGAGACGGGGTTGGCGATGAGCAAGGTCACCGGAAGCGACACCAAGAACACCCTCTACTGTTCGTTCTGCGGCAAGTCGCAACACGAAGTGCGCAAGCTGATCGCCGGTCCCACGGTGTTCATCTGCGACGAATGCGTCGAACTGTGCATGGACATCATCCGTGAGGAGAACAAGTCCTCGCTGGTGAAGTCGCGTGACGGGATTCCGACGCCGCGCGAGATCCGCAAGGTGCTCGACGACTACGTCATCGGCCAGGAACACGCCAAGAAGGTCCTGTCGGTCGCGGTTCACAACCACTACAAGCGGCTGAACCACGCCTCCAAGAACAACGACGTGGAGCTGGCGAAGTCGAACGTCCTGCTGATCGGTCCGACCGGCACCGGCAAGACGCTGCTCGCCCAGACCCTCGCCCGCATCCTCGACGTGCCCTTCACCATGTCGGACGCGACGACGCTGACGGAAGCCGGCTACGTCGGCGAGGACGTCGAGAACATCATCCTGAAGCTGCTGCAGGCGGCCGACTACAACGTCGAACGGGCCCAGCGCGGCATCGTCTACATCGACGAGGTCGACAAGATTTCCCGCAAGTCCGACAACCCCTCGATCACCCGCGACGTCTCGGGCGAGGGCGTGCAGCAGGCCCTGCTGAAGATCATGGAAGGCACGGTCGCCTCCGTGCCGCCCCAGGGCGGCCGCAAGCATCCGCAGCAGGAGTTCCTCCAGGTCGACACGACCAACATCCTGTTCATCGTCGGCGGCGCCTTCGCCGGCCTCGACCGGATCATCTCCGATCGCGGCCGTGGCACCTCGATCGGCTTCAAGGCCAAGGTCCAGGCCCCGGAAGACCGTCGCACCGGCGCCATCTTCCGTGAGGTCGAGCCCGAGGATCTGGTCAAGTTCGGCCTGATCCCCGAGTTCATCGGCCGTCTGCCGATCATCGCGACCCTGGAGGACCTCGACGAGGCCGCCCTGGTCGAGATCCTGACCGCGCCGAAGAACGCGCTCGCCCGCCAGTATCAGCGTCTCTTCGAGATGGAAGGCGTCGAGCTGGTCTTCACCGACGAGGCGATGAAGGCGATCGCCCGCAAGGCGATCGAACGCAAGACCGGCGCGCGCGGCCTGCGCTCGATCCTCGAGGGCATCCTGCTCGAGACCATGTTCGAGCTGCCGGGCCTGAAGGGCGTCAAGGAGATCGTGATCTCTCCGGAAGTCGTCACCGGCAACGCTCGTCCGCTCTACACCTACGAGGACGAGACCGAGGAAGAGGCGTCGGCCTGATCGCCTCCTCCGAACCGGCATCGAACCCACCGACGGCCCGCGCTCGCGCGGGCCGTTCGCGTTTCGACGAGGTCGCGCCCCGATGAGCGCCGCGCTCAGCCGTCGAGCGACTTCCGCCCGATCCACAGCACCCGCCAGTTCTCGCGGAACCCGCCGAGGTGGTCGATCGGCGGTTTGTTGGAGGCATGGCTGCCGCGATGGTCGGCCCGGCGGCGGGTGAGGTCGTAGCCCTTCACCACCGTCGTCGCGTGCCCGGTGCGGGTGAAGAGATATTCGAGCCCCTGCGCCGAATAGCGCCAATAGTCGACCGGGCTCGGATGATAGCGATAGGCGAAGAGCGTGCGATGGATCATCAGCCCGCCCGGCTTGGTGATGCGGATGCATTCCTTCGCCGCTTCCCAGGGCTCGCGCACGTGCTCGAACACGTCCATCGAGAACACGACGTCGAAACTGTCGTCCGGGATCTGCGGACAGGCGCAGATGTCGCCGACGAGGACGGTGCCGGCGCGCGGCGCGATGTCCATCGCGTGATAGTCGTAGCCCTCGGCGAAGCCGGCGCGCTCCGTCCGCCGCGCCCCGACGTCGAGGAACGACGGCGCCGGCAGGCCCGCGGCGCGCCTCTCCGCCGCCTCGCGCGCCAGGATCTCGCCGATCAGACGCGCGCTGTCGCCGAGAATCTCGATGCCCGGCGCGTGGGTCCGGAAATAGGGGAAGCGGCCGAAGGTGTTGGAGAATACGAAATGTGAGAACCAGGTCTGGAACTGGGCGAGCCTGGAGACGGACATCCGGTATTTCTTCGTCGTCGCCGAATCCATTGCCGCCCTTTCGACCTTCGCCTCCTGCGCTTCCCCGCCGTGGGCGCATGGCCACGCGGGATCGCCCCCGCGGAGCCTTCGAGACGCGAGCGACGATCGCATGGGGTGGGGCGCGCTTCAAGCACGCACGGCGCGGATGGAAACGTTCCCGACATATTGCGAGACCCGGCCCGAGCGCGCGCCGCTTCGCCCCCGAGCGGTCCCGACTCGCGCCGATGCGCCGGCACGCGCGATCGTTCCGTAGCCCTTCCACCGGGGCGTGATGCCATGGGACCCGGCTCGGACCATTGACGTCATTGAGGAATTCACCATGTCGGGGAGGTCTTCGGCAGTGCGGGGGGCGAGCCTTGACTAAGGGCGGGCGGGTAGCCACCTAATGGAGGAACGGTGCGGTCGCAGGAGTGCGGGCCCTCTGGCGCTCGAGGAGCGGGGAGGGCCGGTTCGTCCGATCGGAACGGCGGATGGCGCGGATCCTGCTTCGGGAGAGTGCCCATCCGACGGGTCGCGAACGGCGGGTGCCGATCCGGTGTCGGAATCGGGGCGCGAGGACGCGACCGATGGCGCGACGCCGAGGCGAGAGAGGACGAGACGATGACCGACGAAACCACCACTTCCGCACCGGCCCCGTCCGGCGCCGACGTCTATGCGGTCCTGCCGCTGCGCGACATCGTGGTGTTCCCCCACATGATCGTGCCGTTGTTCGTCGGCCGCGAGAAGTCGATCCGCGCCCTCGAACAGGTGATGAAGGCCGACAAGCAGATCCTGCTCGCCACCCAGAAGAACGCCGCCGACGACGATCCGTCGACCGACGACATCTATCGCATCGGCACCCTGGCGAGCGTGCTCCAGCTCCTGAAGCTGCCCGACGGAACCGTCAAGGTTCTGGTCGAGGGCGCCTCGCGCGCCGAGATCGTCGCCTTCGGTGACCGCGCCGACATCTTCGAGGCGTCCGTGCGCGTCGTCGACGAGATCGCGGCCGACCCGGTCGAACTCGAGGCGCTCGGCCGCTCGGTCGTCGCCGAGTTCGAGAACTACGTGAAGCTGAACAAGAAGGTGTCGCCGGAAGTGCTCGGCACCGTGACCCAGATCACGGATCACTCCAAGCTCGCCGACACCATCGCCTCGCACCTCGCGGTGAAGATCCCCGAGAAGCAGGAGCTGCTCGGCGTCCTCTCCGTCGCCGAACGCCTCGAGAAGGTGCTCGGCTTCATGGAGAGCGAGATCTCCGTGCTCCAGGTGGAGAAGCGGATCCGCTCGCGCGTCAAGCGCCAGATGGAGAAGACCCAGCGCGAGTACTATCTCAACGAGCAGATCAAGGCGATCCAGAAGGAACTCGGCGACGGCGAGGACGGCCGCGACGAGATCGCCGAGCTCGAGGAGCGCATCGCCAAGACCAAGCTCAACAAGGAGGCCCGTGAAAAGGCCACCGGCGAGGTCAAGAAGCTGCGCCAGATGTCGCCCATGTCGGCGGAAGCCACCGTGGTGCGCAACTACCTCGACTGGCTGCTCGGCATCCCCTGGGCCAAGAAGTCGAAGCTGAAGCAGGATCTCGCCTTCGCCCAGGCGATCCTCGACGACGACCACTACGGTCTCGACAAGGTCAAGGAGCGCATCGTCGAGTATCTCGCGGTGCAGTCGCGCGGCACCAAGCTGAAGGGGCCGATCCTGTGCCTCGTCGGCCCGCCGGGCGTCGGCAAGACCTCGCTCGGCAAGTCGATCGCCAAGGCGACCGGCCGCGAGTTCGTGCGCGTGTCGCTCGGCGGCGTGCGTGACGAGGCCGAGATCCGCGGTCACCGCCGCACCTACATCGGCTCGATGCCCGGCAAGGTCATCCAGTCGATGCGCAAGGCGAAGAAGTCCAACCCGCTCTTCCTGCTCGACGAGATCGACAAGATGGGCCAGGACTTCCGCGGCGATCCGTCGGCGGCTCTGCTCGAGGTGCTCGATCCGGAACAGAACTCCACCTTCATGGACCACTACCTCGAGGTCGAATACGACCTCTCGGACGTGATGTTCGTGACCACGGCGAACACGCTGAACATCCCGGCGCCGCTGATGGACCGCATGGAGATCATCCGCATCGCCGGCTACACCGAGGACGAGAAGGTCGAGATCGCCCGCAAGCATCTGCTGCCCAAGACCATGAAGGATCACGGTCTGAAGGACGGCGAGTTCACCATCGACGACGAGGCGCTGCGCGAGACGATCCGCACCTACACGCGGGAAGCCGGCGTGCGCAATCTCGAGCGTGAGCTGGCCACCCTCTGCCGCAAGGTCACCAAGGATCTGGTGATGGGCACGGTGATCAAGGTCGACGTCGACAAGGTGAAGCTCGAGGCCTATCTCGGCGTGCCGCGCTTCCGCCACGGCGAGGCCGAGGTCGACGATCAGGTCGGCGTGGTCACGGGTCTGGCGTGGACCGAGGTCGGCGGCGAGTTGCTGACGATCGAGGCGGTCACCATGCCCGGCAAGGGCCGCATGACGGTGACCGGCAACCTGCGCGACGTGATGAAGGAATCGATCTCGGCGGCGGCGTCCTACGTCCGCTCGCGCGCGCTCGATTTCGGCATCGAGCCGCCGTTGTTCGAGAAGCGCGACGTGCACGTCCACGTGCCGGAGGGCGCCACCCCGAAGGACGGCCCCTCGGCCGGCACCGCGATGGCCACCTGCATCGTCTCGGTGCTGACCGGCATCCCGGTCCACCACGACGTGGCGATGACCGGCGAGGTGACCCTGCGCGGTCGCGTCCTGCCGATCGGCGGCCTCAAGGAGAAGCTGCTGGCGGCGTTGCGCGGCGGCATCAAGAAGGTGCTGATCCCGGCCGAGAACGCCAAGGATCTCGCCGAGATCCCGGAGAACGTGAAGTCGGGTCTCGAGATCGTGCCCGTCTCGCGCATGGACGAGGTGCTCGGCCACGCTCTGACCCGGATGCCCGAGCGCATCGAGTGGGAGGAGCCGACCACCCCCGCCAAGACCTCCGAGGACGACGCCTCGGCGATCACGGCGCACTGAGCCGGCGATTCGAGTTCGTCCCAGAAAACCCCGCGGGAGACACTCCCGCGGGGTTTTGCGTAGGCGGCTGCGGATCGGTGGTGGGGCTCGGATGGTCGCTTCTGCGATTTCGGTCGAAAATTCGCGCCTTTCTGCGAAAAACCCCTTGCGAAGCGCCGTTTTTCGGGGCTTGTGGCGCGTGTCCCGCTCGAACCGAGACCGACCCCGGTCGGCGCCGCGCGGGAAGAGGTCGTCGAGGTCGACCCGGCCGGGGCCGGGGATCGAGGCGGCACCAGAGATCGGCGACCGACGGCTCGCGCCGTCCACCAACGATGAACGAAGGACTTGAGACGATGAACAAGAACGACCTGATCGCGGAAGTCGCCAGCAAGACCGGCCAGACCAAGGTTGCCGCCGGCGAGGCCGTCGAGGCCGTCTTCGACGCGATCACGGCCGCCCTCGCGAAGGGCGACGACGTGAAGATCGCCGGCTTCGGCAACTTCGTCGTCGCGACCCGCGCCGCGTCCGAAGGCCGCAACCCGCGCACCGGCGAGACCATCGCCATTCCGGAGCAGAAGGCGCCGAAGTTCCGCGCCGGCAAGGCTCTGAAGGATTCGGTCAACGCCTGATCCGGCGGATCGACGAGACCTCGGCCTCGCCCGACCTCGGCGAGGCCGTTTTCGTCCCGAAGGCGGCGGACCCTCGCGGGTCGTGCCCTCGCCCGAGGGACGGTGACGAGCCGCCCCGGCTCTCGGCCCCCGCGTGGGATACGACCGAGACCGGCCCGGCTCGCGGCGGATCGGGATCTCGAGACCCCGTGTCCGACCTCCGCCCGCCCGGACGGAGGCGATGGGCGGTTAGCTCAGCGGTAGAGCGACGGTTTTACACGCCGTTGGTCGGGGGTTCGATCCCCTCACCGCCCACCATTCTGCGATGAATTCAACGGGTTGTACGGCGGTCGGCCAGAGTGGTTAGCCACGAGGTTGACCATCGCCCTCTTCCGCCTCGCCACCACCGATCACGGTGAGCTTTCGGGCGCCGCCCGGCGGCTTCGCCAGGCCGGCGCGGGCGCTTCCATTCGCACCCCCCTCCGCCGGTCACCTCACCGTCGGTGACCTCACCCCAGAACCTGCCCACCCCCGGGCGAGGAGAGGGCGGGGTCGGGGGCGGCTTCCTTCAGGTCGATGCCGGTGAGGCCGAGGCGCAGGGCCTCGCGGATCAGCCAGGCGAGCTTCGCCGCGGCGTCCTCGGGCGTCAGCCCGTGGGCGTGGATGTTGGACAGGCAGTTGCGCTCGCTGTCGCGCCGGCCCGGGCGGGGTGCGTGGGTCAGATAGGCGCCGAGACTGTCGGCGGCGCTGAGGCCCGGCCGCTCGCCGATCAGCACCGCCACCACCCGCGCGCCCATGGCCGCGCCGATCGCGTCGCCGAGCGCCACCCGCGCCTCGGACGCCAGCACGATCGGCCCGATCGTGAGCCCGTCGAGTCGGGCGATCGTCGCCTCGAGACACGGCACCGCATGCGCCTCCACCGCCGCCGACGAGAGCCCGTCGGCGATCACGAAGACCACGTCGTAGGGGCCCGCCGGCAGATGCTCGGCCTCACCCTCGCCGAGCCTTCGGCCGAGGTCGGGACGGCGCAGATAGGTCGCCCGGTCGGGCGCGGCGCTCGCCACCCGGATCACCGGGCGGTCGGCGAGAGCGGCGGCGATCGCCTCGAAGGCGACCCGGCCGTGGACCGCGTCGCGCGCCGCCGCATGCGCCATCTGAAAGGCGAGCAGTTCGCGCGTCGGCAGGCCGTCGCCGGCGCGCCCGATCCCCACCCGCGCCCGCGTCGCCCGCCGCAGCGCCTCCCAACCGTCGTCGCCGCTCATGCCGCCCCTCCCGCCGTCAGAAGCCGTCGCGCCGCCGTCGTGCCGGCGCCGAGCGGCGGCACCCGGCCGCGATCGTCCGAAAGCCCCATGCGGCCGAGCCAGGCCTCGAATTCCGGCGCCGGCCGCAGCCCGAGCAGATGGCGCAGCCGGAGCACGTCGTGATGCGACAGGCTCTGATAGTTGAGCATGATGTCGTCGGCGCCCGGCACCGCGATCAGGAAGTTGACGCCGGCATTGGCGAGCAACAGCGCGAGGTCGTCCATGTCGTCCTGATCGGCCTCGGCATGGTTGGTGTAGCAGACGTCGACGCCCATCGGCACGCCGAGCAGCTTGGCGCAGAAGTGATCCTCGAGGCCCGCCCGGGTGATCTCCTTGGCGTCGTAGAGATATTCAGGCCCGATGAAGCCGACCACGGTGTTGACGAGGAGCGGCGAGAAGGCCCGCGCCACCGCATAGGCCCGCGCCTCCACCGTCTGCTGATCGATGCCGTGGTGGGCGTCCGCCGACAGCGCCGCGCCCTGGCCGGTCTCGAAATACATCACGTTTTCGCCGACGCTGCCGCGCTTCAGCGACGCCGCCGCCTCCCGCGCTTCCTTCAGCAAGGCCAGCGAGACGCCGAAGCCGGCGTTGGCGGCCTGCGTGCCGGCGATCGACTGGAAGACGAGATCGACCGGCGCGCCCGCCTCGATCGCCGCGATCGTGGTCGTGACATGGGCGAGGACGCAGGACTGGGTTGGGATCTCGAACCGCTGCCGCAGGTCGTCGAGCACCCGCAGGAGCCGGATCGTCGCCTCGACGTTGTCGGTCGCCGGGTTGATGCCGATCACCGCGTCGCCCATGCCGTAGAGGAGGCCGTCGAGCGTGGCGGCGACGATCGCCTGAGGGTCGTCGGTCGGGTGATTGGGCTGAAGCCGCGCGCCGAGCCGGCCGGGCAGGCCGAGCGTCGAGCGAAAGCCGGTGACGACGCGGGTCTTGGCGGCGATGGCGATCAGATCGCCGTTGCGGCAGAGCTTGGAGACGGCCGCGACCATTTCCGGCGTCAGGCCGGGCGCGAGCCGGGCGAGCACGCCCGCATCGACCTCCCAGGAGAGGAGCCACTCGCGGAATTCGCCGACCGTCAGCGCGGCGACCGGCGCGAAGGCGGCCGCGTCGTGACCGTCGTGGATGAGGCGGGTGACCTCGTCGTCCTCGTAGGGGATCAGCGGTTCGGCGAGGAAGGTGGCGAGCGGCAGATCGGCCAGCGCCATGCGCGCGGCGACCCGGCGCCGATCCGTGGCGGCGGCGATCCCCGCCAGTTCGTCGCCGGAGCGGCGCGGCGAGGCGCAGGCCATCAGGGTCGCGAGGTCGGCGAAGACGTGGCTCTCCCCGCCGTGCAGAATTCGGTAGCCGCCCGTCGCCGTCATCCCGTCGCTCGCTCCGTCGTCGCCGCGTCGCGGTCACAATAGACCGGAACGCGGCGACGGCGAGAGTCTCGTGGGGGCGCGACGCGTCGCGCTCAGCCGAGCGCGGGATAGTCGGTGTAGCCCTTCGAGCCGAGGCCGCCGACACCGTAGAAGGTCGTCATGTCGAAGGGGGCGAAGGCCGCGCCGGTCTTCAGACGGCGGGGGAGGTCGGGGTTGGAGATGAAGAACTTGCCCCAGGCGACGGCGTCGGCGCGGCCCTCGGCGATCGCCGCCTCGGCGGTCTCCGGGGTGAACTTCTCGTTGGCGATCACCGGCCCGCCGAACTCGCTGCGCAGGATCGGCATCAGCGAATCCGGCCCCTCCGCCTCGCGGGTGAAGAGGAAGGCGAGCTTGCGCTTGCCGAGTTCGCGCGCGATCACGGGGAAGAGTTCCATCGAATCGTCGTTGCCGGAATCGTTGGCGTCGCAGCGCGGCGACAGATGCACGCCGACCCGGCCGGCCCCGGCGACCGCGACCACCGCATCGGTGACCTCGAGCAGGAAGCGCATCCGGTTCTCGATCGAGCCGCCGAAGTCGTCGGTGCGCAGATTGGTCTTGGTGGCGAGGAACTGTTCGATCAGATAGCCGTTGGCGGCGTGGATCTCGACGCCGTCGAACCCCGCCTCGAGCGCGTTGCGGGCGCCGCGCGCATAGGCCGCGACGATCGCCGGGATCTCCTCGATCTCGAGCGCCCGCGGGGTGACGTATTCGCGCATCGGCCGCAGCAGGCTCGGATGGCCCGAAGGCCGCACCGCCGAGGGCGCCACCGGCAGCTCGCCGTGGAGATGGACCGGATCGGAGATCCGCCCGACGTGCCAGAGCTGGGCGAAGATCCGCCCGCCGGCGGCATGCACCGACTTGGTGACGCCCTTCCAGCCCTCGATCTGCTCCTTCGACCACAGGCCGGGCGTGTCGGGATAGCCGCAGCCCATCGGCATCACCGAGGTGGCTTCCGTCAGGATCAGGCCGGCGCCGGCGCGCTGAGTGTAATATTCGGCCATCAGCGGGGTCGGCACGCGTCCCTCGCCGGCGCGACACCGCGTGAGGGGAGCCATGATCACCCGATTGGGCAGAACGAGATCGCCGATGGTGAGTGGTGTGAAGAGCTGAGACATGGTCCCTCGTCCGAGACGGCGGTGAAGACGGAAAAAGCGTCCGGCTCGCGAGCCGGACGCCTCGAGCATATGGGAGTGCCGAGCCGCCGTCGCCAGGGGCGGGTCCCGTTTCCGATCGAGACGCGACGACGCGGGCGCGTCGCGCGGTCGCGAGCCGGGATCAGGACCGCGCCCGGGCGGGTGCCGTCGCGGCCTCGTCGTGGAGCCGTTCCAGGAAGTCGCGCACCGCGTCGGCGAGCGCCGCCGATTGCCGGCCGAACTCGGCCGCCGCGCCGTTGACCGCGTCGGCGTTGCGGCTGGTCTCGCCGATCGCCGTCTCCACCGAGGCGACCGAACGCGCCAGCGTCGCGGTGCCCTCCGCCGCCTGGACCACCGAATGGGCGATGTCGCGCGTCACCGCGCCCTGTTCCTCGATCGCCGCGGCGATCGACCCGGTGACGCCGCCGATGTCGCGCATGATCGAGCCGATCTCCTCGATCGCGTCGACCGCCGCGCCGGTGCCGGTCTGGATGTCGCCGACCTGGAGCGAGATCTCCTCGGTCGCGCGCGCGGTCTGTCCGGCGAGGTTCTTCACCTCCGCCGCGACCACCGCGAAGCCGCGCCCGGCCTCGCCGGCGCGCGCCGCCTCGATCGTGGCGTTGAGCGCCAGGAGATTGGTCTGCGCGGCGATCGCCTGGATCAGCCCGACGACCGTGCCGATCTTGTTGCCGGAGTCCGCCAGCCGCGACACCGCCGAGGCCATCTGGGTGGTCATGGCGTTGGCGTGCTCGACGATGCCGGTCGCCGTCGAGATCTGACGCGCGATCTCCTCGATCGAGGCGTTCAGTTCCTCCGAGGCCGAGGCGACCGACGAGACCATCGACGAGGTCGTCTGCGCCGCCGACGACGCGCTCCCGGCCTGGGTCTTGGCGCCCTCGGCGAGGCTGGTGAGGGCGTGGGCGGTGCCCGCCATCCGGGTGGAATTGTCGCGCACGCCGTCGAGCATCAAGGCGCTGGTCGAGCGGAAGGCCGAGATCTGGGTCTCGAGATGCTGCCCCTGGCGGCTGCGCTCCTCGATCAGCACGTCCTGATAGACCGAGATCGCGAAATCCATGTCGAGCAGCACCGCCTTGTTGAGCGCGGTGATCGACCGGGCGAGCGTCGCCTTGCGCCAGCCCGACCCGGCGATCAGCAGCGTCACGATCTCGTTGAGGACGAACTGATAGCCGGCGATGTACCAGCGGGGCTCGAGGCCGATGCGATGATGGGCTCGCCCGATCGCCACCACCGACTTCGCGTAGTCGTCGTCGAAGCGGCCGGAGAACACCCGTGCCCAATGCCGCTTCTGCGCCCCGGCGAGATCGGCGGCCCGCGACCCGATCAGACGGGCGAGCTCCGGCTCGCCGCGCGCATGGTCGTAGAAGCGCTCGAGGATGGCCGGAAGAGCCGGTTCGATCCGCGTCCACACGCTCCGCAGGTCCGCGCAGGTCGTCTGGTCGATCCGCGCATGGCGCAGCCGCCGCGCGATGTCGATCGAAGTCGAAGTGTCAGCCATCCGTCGATTTCCTAGGCGTTTCACGACCCCGCGTCGCCGCGTGTGAGTAATCGTCGATTACTCGAAGGTGGTGGGGTTTTGCTCGGGTTTCGTCTTTGAGAATATTATATACTTACCGATCTCCCGAAAATCATCAAAGAGGATGATTAAGATCGAGTTAATGGTTCGTCGAATACATTGACCTAACGGCATGACGTAGGGATACGTCTTGCTCGAGTTGGGTGGGCGTCTGCGCGCCGATTTCGCCGAAGCTGCGGGCGTCGTGGGCTTCACCGAATATTAGGGATGTCGAGAGAAGGTGACCGAACCGGGGAAAGGGCTTGTTCCCGAAGGAGAATTGTTCGGTGTTGGGACGCGTCGATCGACCCGTGAGGGCAGGGGGACCTCACCCGTGGATGCTCGCCGCGCTGGCGGTCGGACATCTCGCGTTCTCCGTCCTCGCGACGGTCTTCGACGACGTCGCCGCCTCCGCCGACGTGCCGTGGTTCGCCACCGGCTTCGCGATCGTGGCGATGACGCGTTTCTCAGGCCGGATGACGCTGGCCGGCGCCGCGATCGTCTTCGTCTCCGGCCTCTTCGCCCATCGTCTCGCCGGTGTCTCCCTCGCCGAGGCCGGGCCGCTGGCGCTGGTCGGCGTGGTCGAGGTCCTGGCCGGCCTCGTCCTGCTCTCGACGCAGAACCATCCGGACGAGGATCGCACCCCGGTTCAATGGGTCCGCATCGTCGGTCTGGTCGGCATCGTCGTGCCGGCCGCCGGGAGCATGCTCGCCGCGCTGGTGGTGGGCCGCTTCCAGAGCGCCGACGGCATGACCCTGGTGCTGGGCCGCTGGGTCGCAGAGAGCACGGGCACGCTGATCGTGCTCTCCATCGGCGAACTGCGCAATCGCCTGCGCCGGCGCGGCCGCTTTCGGGTCGAGGCGATGCTCGAGGCCGCAGCTCACCTGAGCCTGTCGCTCGCCATCGTCTGGGTCTCGGTCGCCACCGCGTCGGATCTCCTGCCGGTGGCGGTGATGCCGCTGGTCGTCGCCGGCCTGCGCCTACCCGGGCCCTGCGCCTCGATCTGCTCCCTGATCATGCTGTTCGCCGTCGCGGCGGCGCGCTGGGCTTCGGGCAACGTCATCGCCATGTCGGAGGCGACGCTGTTCCTGGCGACCTCGGCGCTGCTGGCGACCGTGCCGGTGGCGTTGTCGTTGCTGCGCGCCGATCTCGAGCGCGAACGCAACCGCATCGCCGCCAGCGAGCGCCACTTCCGCGACGCCATGCAGAAGTCCCCCTTCGGCATGGCGCTGCTCGATACCCACGGCGTCTGCTTCTCGGTCAATCGCGCGCTCTGCGAACTTCTCGACTACGCGCCGGACGAACTGATCGGCCTGCGTTCCGCCGACATCACCGTCGGCGAGAGCCCGGATGCGGTGGACGACCGCTTCGCGCGCCTCGCTCGTGGCGAGATCGCCGAATTCTCGCTCGAGAAGCAGTTCCGCAAGAAGGACGGCTCCCCGGTCTGGGTCTTCGTCGCGGTCTCGCTGGTGCGCGACGAGACGAGCGGCCGCGCGCTCTATCTGATCGCCCAGATGAACGACATCGAGGCGCGCCGGCGCACCGAACAGGAGCTGGAACTCTCCGAGAGCCGCTGGAACTTCGCCCTCGAGAGCGCCGGCCAGGGGGTGTGGGACTACGACTACCGCCGCCGCGACACGTTCTATTCGCCGATGTGGTCGCGCATGCTCGGCTACGAGCCGGGCGAACTCTCCTGCGAGGGCGACGCCTGGCTGGCGCTGATCCATCCCCACGACTTGCCGCATCTGCTGCGCGAGGAACACCGCCATCTGGTCGGGGAGACCGAGCAGTTCGAATGCGAGTTCCGCATGCGCCACAAGGACGGCGGCTGGCTGTGGATTCTCGACCGCGGCAAGGTGATCGCCCGCGACGCGAACGGCCGCCCGCAGCGCATGATCGGCACCCACACCGACATCACCGAGAACCGCCGTCTGACCGAGGCCCTTCAGAACGAGAAGGAACGCCTCCGCATCACCCTTCATTCGATCGGCGACGGCGTCATCTGCACCGACGCCCAAGGGCTGGTCACCTTCATCAATCCGATCGCCGAAGGCCTCACCGGCTGGTCGGCGAGCCTCGCCCTCGGCCGCCCCTGCAGCAGCGTCTTCCAGGTGGTGCGCGACGACGACGAGGTCGCCCCCTGTCCGATCACCCGCACCCTCGCCAGCCGCGAGCGCATCGCCGACAAGGACGGCATCATCCTGATCGGCCGCACCGGCGCCCGCATCGACGTCGAGGCCAGTGCCTCGCCGGTCTGCAAGGCCAACGGCGAACTGCTCGGCGCGGTCCTGGTGTTCCAGGACGTGACCCGCTCCCGCACCCTCCAGAAGGAACTCGCCCAGCTCGCCACCCACGACGCGCTGACCGGCCTGCGCAATCGATCCGCCTTCGAGCACACGCTGACCGAATATTGCAACGACGCGGCCGGCGAGGACGCGGTCCACGCGCTCTGCTTCCTCGACCTCGATCGCTTCAAGATCATCAACGACACCGCCGGCCACGCCGCCGGCGACGCGCTGCTGCGCGAGGTCGGCCGCCTGATCCGCGAGCAGATGCGCCGACACGACGTCGTCGCCCGCCTCGGTGGCGACGAGTTCGGCGTCCTGCTGGTCGATTGCGACATCGACGACGCCCGCACCATCGCCGAGCGCCTGATCGAGAAGATCGGCCGGATCCGCTTCTCCTGGGCCGGTCGCGTCTACGAGGTCGGTGCCTCGGTCGGCATCGCCCGTCTCGACGCCGAGACGCCGCTCGCCGCCGACGTGATGAGCCGGGCCGACGTCGCCTGCTATGCCGCCAAGGCGGCCGGCCGCAACCGGGTCTCGGTCTACCACGTCTCCGAGGGCGACGCGCGCCGCCATCACGCCGAGTTGCACACCGCCGCCGGCATCCGCGCCGCCCTCGACACCGATCGCTTCGAGATCTACGCCCAGGAGATCCGCGATCTGCGCCCGAGCGGCCATCTCCATCGCCATGCCGAACTGCTGGTGCGCATGATCGACGACGACGGCCGGCTGCTGCCGCCCGGCGCCTTCATCCCCGCCGCCGAACGCTACGGTCTGATGGGCTCGATCGACCGCTGGATGATCCGCCGCGTGCTGCATCATCTCGATCGCGCCATCCTGGCGGTGCCGCGCCTCGCGCTGTCGATCAACCTCTCCGCCAACAGTCTCGACGATCCCGGCCTTCTCGCCTTCCTCGCCGAGGCGCTGGAGAGTTCGGCGCTGCCGCCGCACCGTCTGCGCTTCGAGATCACCGAGACCTCGCTGATCAACAACATCACCCACGCCGGCCGGCTGGTGGAGGATCTGCGCGCCGCCGGCTACGCGATCATGCTCGACGACTTCGGCGCCGGTCTCTCCTCCTTCGCCTATCTCGAGCAGTTCCCGGCCGACTACATCAAGATCGACGGCAGCTTCGTGCGCAAACTCACCGGCAATCCGGTCGACCGCGCCATCGTCGAGAGCATCAACGACATCGGCCACAAGATCGGTGCCGTCACCATCGCCGAATTCGTCGAGGACGAGACGACGCTCACGGAACTGGCGCGGATCGGCGTCGACATGGCCCAGGGCTATCACATCGCCCGGCCCGAACCCTTGGCCGACCTCTTGGCGCGACTGGCGCCGGAGGGGCCGGCGGCCCGGTCGGTGGGATGAGCGATCGGGCGCGATCCTCGAACGCTGTGTCGAACGAAACGCCCCTTGCGGCGCGCGCCCGGCATGATCACCTCCGAACCGACCGGACGGCCGCAGGGCCGGCCTTCCCGTGGCCACGCGCCGCAAGGACAGAAAGCGAGATCCGATGACCTCCACCCCCACCCTCGACGGCGCCGCGCTCGACCTCTTGTTCCGTGAGGCCCGGACCCACAACGGCTGGTCCGCCGAGCCCGTCGACCCCGCGCTGCTGCGTCAGGCGATCGATCTCGCCAAGATGGGCCCGACCAGCGCCAACTGCTCGCCGCTGCGCGTCGTCTTCGTGTCGAGCGCCGAGGGCAAGGCGAAGCTGAAGCCCTGCCTCTCCCCCGGCAACCTCGACAAGACCATGTCGGCGCCGGTCACCGCGATCCTCGCCTTCGACCCCGCCTTCTACGACAAGCTGCCCCAGCTCTTCCCCCATGCCGATGCCCGCTCCTGGTTCGCCGGCCAGCCCCACGCCGAGGGCGTCGCCCGCATGAACGCCGCCCTCCAGGCCGCCTATCTGCTGCTCGCCCTGCGTGGCCTCGGCCTCGACACCGGCCCGATGGGGGGCTTCGACGCCGCCGTCTGCGATGCCGCGTTCTTCCCCGACGGCTTGGCGAAGTCGCTGTTCCTGATGAACATCGGCCACGGCGATCCGGCCAAGCTCTTCCCGCGCTCGCCGCGCCTCGCCTTCGAGGAGATGGCGTCCTTCGCCTGATCCCTTCGCGCCGGACGACGATCCCGAGGGAGGCGGCGACGCCTCCCTTTTTCGTGTCCGCGCCGCTCCCGCGCCGTTTCGCATGCTTCAAAAATGAGCCGGCTGCCTCTCTTCGCTGATGCAGCATTGAGCAGAGGCGTCGCACACGGGGCGTCGCGAAACCTCGCGAATTTCACTCAATCCATTGGTCGTATTGGAATTATTGAAAGCACCCCGCATTTGGCACGGCTCTTGTATTGAAGAGTGCGGTCAACGACGACCGACCGTCCGACGGATGGGAGCCCACAGACGGGCCTCCTTGTGTCAGGGGCGCCATCTTCCCGCGATCATCGCCTTCGTCCCGAGAGGGGGAGCGATCCGGACGCGGAAGATGTCGATCGTCGAGCGTCTTCGAGCGCGTGACCCCTGGTGATCCGAACCTGCCAGTTCGCTTTTTCGAGGGGTGACCATGACCGACCACCAGACCCGTTCCGGACTTTCGCGCCGCCGCTTCCTTCTGTCCGGCGCCGCCATCGGCGCCGCCGCCGTCGTTTCGACCTCGGTCGTCTCGAAGGCCGTCGCCGCGCCGCTGAAGCTCGAGAAGGACGTCGTCAAGCTGGGCTTCATCAAGCTCACCGACATGGCGCCGCTCGCCATCGCCCTGGAGAAGGGCTATTTCGACGACGAAGGCCTCCAGGTCGCGCTCGAGGCGCAGGCGAATTGGAAGGTCCTGCTCGACCGCGTCATCACCGGCGAGCTCGACGGCTCGCACATGCTGGCGGGCCAGCCGATCGGCGCCACCATCGGCTTCGGCACTCAGGCCGACGTGATCACTCCCCTCTCGATGGACCTGAACGGCAACGGCATCACCGTGTCGAACGCCATCTGGGAGGAGATGAAGAAGCACGTCCCGATGGAGGGCGGCAAGCCGAAGCATCCGATCTCCGCCTCCGCGCTGAAGCCGGTCATCGACGGGCTCAAGGCCGAGGGCAAGGCCTTCAAGATGGGGATGGTCTTCCCCGTCTCCACCCACAATTACGAACTGCGCTACTGGCTCGCCGCCGGCGGCATCCACCCCGGCTTCTACAGCCCCGAGAACGTCTCCGGTCAGATCCTCGCCGAGGCGTTGCTCTCGGTGACGCCGCCGCCCCAGATGCCCGCCACCATGGAGGCGGGCACCATCATGGGCTACTGCGTCGGCGAGCCGTGGAACCAGGCCGCCGTGTTCAAGGGCATCGGCGTTCCCGTGATCACCGACGACGAGATCTGGAAGAACAATCCGGAGAAGGTCTTCGGCGTCACCAGGAAGTGGGCCGAAGAGAACCCCAACACGCTCCTCGCCATCACCAAGGCGATGATCCGCGCCTGCATGTGGCTCGACGAGGGCAACGGCAAGAACCGCGCCGAGGCGGTGAAGATCCTCTCGAAGTCCGACTATGTCGGCGCCGACGAGAAGGTCATCGCCAACTCGATGACCGGCACCTTCGAATACGAGAAGGGCGACAAGCGTCCGGTCCCGGACTTCAATGTCTTCTTCAAGTATTTCGCCACTTACCCCTACTACTCCGATGCCGTTTGGTACCTCACGCAGATGCGCCGCTGGGGCCAGATCCCGACCGGCCAGACCGACGCGTGGTACGCCGAGACCGCCAAGAAGGTCTATCGCCCCGACATCTACATGAAGGCCGCCGAGCTGCTGGTCGCCGAGGGCAAGGCCAAGAAGGAAGACTTCCCCTTCGGCTCCGACGGCTACAAGCCGGTCGACACCGGCTTCATGGACGGCATCGCCTACGACGGCAAGAAGCCCAACGACTATCTGGCCTCGCTGAAGATCGGCCTGAAGGGCGCCCAGAAGGTCGTCGGCAACGCCGTCGAGGGCTGAGCCCTTCTCTCCGGGCGCGCGCGTGGGCCGACGGCCGCGCCGCCCCCCTCGTCGACCGAGGCGGCGCCCGCCGCCGCCTCGCCCCGATGTTCCCGGACCCCGACACGCCGGCGCCTCGACGCCACCCCTGAAGGAAGCCCCCCATGACGATCGCCTCCGACACGCTCGCCACGGATGCCGCCAAGGCCGCCGACCGCGAGGCCCGCCGCCAGCGCTGGTTCACGCGCATCACCAAGATCGAGGGTTATCTCTCTGTCCTGGGGCTGGGCTTCCTGGTGCCGGTCCTCAAGATGATCGGCGGCGACAATCTCAAGACGCAGGGGCGCGAACTGTGGCGCCTCGCCGGCGTGCCCGTGCTCGCCATGATGATCTTCCTCGGCATCTGGGGCGCGCTCGCGCCCCGCGTCCAGACCTCGCTCGGCGCCATCCCGGGCCCGGCCGAGGTGTGGGAACAGTTCACGGTGCTGATGGCCGACCATTCGGCCGAACGCGCCAAGGAGAAGGCCTTCTATCAGCGCCAGGAGAAGCGCAACGCCGAGATCCTCGCAGCCGATCCCAAGGCCGAGATCAAGGTGCGTTCCTACGTCGGCAAGCCGACCTACATCGACAAGATCCTGACCTCGCTGAAGACCGTCTTCACCGGCTTCGTCATCGGCACGGTGGTGGCGATCCCGCTCGGCATCCTCGCCGGCCTGTCGCCGACGGTGAATGCCGCGATCAATCCCCTGGTGCAGATCTTCAAGCCGGTGTCGCCGCTCGCCTGGCTGCCGCTGGTGACGATGGTGGTCTCCGCCCTCTACACCTCGACCGACCCGATGTTCGAGAAGTCGTTCCTGGTCTCGGCGATCACCGTGACGCTGTGCTCGCTGTGGCCGACCCTGATCAACACCTCGCTCGGCGTCGCCTCGATCGACAAGGACCTGATGAACGTCGCCCGCGTGCTGCGTCTCGGCTGGGCCAAGAAGGTCTTCAAGCTGGTGATCCCGTCCTCGCTGCCGCTGATCTTCACCGGCATGCGCGTGTCGCTGGGCGTCGGCTGGATGGTGCTGATCGCCGCGGAGATGCTCGCCCAGAACCCCGGCCTCGGCAAATTCGTGTGGGACGAGTTCCAGAACGGCTCCTCCTCCTCGCTCGCCCGCATCATGGTCGCGGTCTTCACCGTCGGCATCATCGGCTTCCTGCTCGACCGCGTGATGCTCGCGCTCCAGGCCGCCTTCACCTTCTCCGGCAAGCGTTGAGGAGCGAGCGATGAGCGAAGCGACCCCGATCCTCGAACTGAAACACGTCTCCAAGAGCTACGGCTCCGGCGACGGCGTCACCCACGTCCTCGCCGACGTGAACCTCTCGATCCGCGAAGGCGAATTCGTCGCCGTCCTCGGCTTCTCCGGCTCCGGCAAGACCACGCTGATCTCGACCATCGCCGGGCTCGTCCAGCCCGACGCCGGCGAGGTGCTGATGAAGGGAAAGCCGGTCACCGAGCCCGGCCCCGAGCGCGGCCTCGTCTTCCAGTCCTATTCGCTGATGCCCTGGCTCACCGTCCACGGCAACATCATGCTGGCCGTGGAGACCGTGTTCCCCAAGGCTTCGGCGGCTGAGCGCGAGGCGCGCGTCGCCAAGTACATCGAAATGGTCGGCCTCTCCCACGCCCGCGATCGCAAGCCGGCCGAGCTTTCGGGCGGCATGCGCCAGCGCGTCGGCATCGCCCGCGCGCTCGCCATGAGCCCGGAGGTGCTGCTGCTCGACGAGCCGCTCTCCGCGCTCGACGCGCTGACCCGCTCCAAGCTCCAGGACGAGATCGAACGCATCTGGGAGGAGGACAAGAAGACCGTCGTCCTCATCACCAACGACGTCGACGAGGCGCTGCTCCTCGCCGATCGCGTCATCCCGCTGACCCTCGGACCCGGCGCGACGCTCGACCGCGAGTTCGTGATCGACCTGCCGCGCCCGCGCGACCGCACCGCCTCCAACCACGATCCCGAGTTCAAGCGCCTGCGCGCCGAGATCACCCAGTATCTCATGGACATGGGCGTGGAACAGGACGGCGGCGAGGACGACGGCCGCCGTCTGCCCGACGTCGTTCCCGTCCATTTCCGCGAGGACGTCGCCAGGATCAAGGCCGCCTTCGCCGAGGCCAAGAAGTCCGGCGAGCTGCCCAAGGCCTGGGCCGAGGCCGCCCGCCCGAAGACCGGCATCGTCAATCGCTACGTCGAGTTCGACGAAGTGAAGAAGATCTACCCGACGCCGAAGGGGCCGCTCACCGTGGTCGACGGTTTCGACCTCGAGATGAAGCGCGGCGAGTTCATCTCGCTGATCGGCCATTCCGGCTGCGGCAAGTCGACCGTGCTGACCATGGTCGCCGGCCTCACCGACGTGTCGATGGGCGGCATCATCCTCGACGGCCGCGAGGTCCATCAGGCCGGCCCCGACCGCGCCGTGGTGTTCCAGGCGCCGAGCCTCTTCCCCTGGCTCACCGCCAAGGAGAACGTCCTGCTCGGCTGCGACGAGGTCTATCCGACCGCGACCCGGGCCGAGAAGGCCGAGGTCGCCGAATATTACCTCGCCCGCGTCGGCCTCGGCGACGCCATGGACAAGCCCGCCTCCGACATGTCGAACGGCATGCGCCAACGCGTCGGCATCGCCCGCGCCTTCGCGCTCTCGCCGAAGCTGCTGCTGCTCGACGAGCCCTTCGGCATGCTCGACAGCCTGACCCGCTGGCAGCTCCAGGAAGTGCTGATGGAGGTGTGGACCCGCACCCAGGTCACCGCGATCTGCGTCACCCACGACGTCGACGAGGCGATCCTGCTCGCCGATCGCGTGGTGATGATGACCAACGGCCCGAACGCGAAGATCGGCCGCATCCTCGAGGTCGACCTGCCGCGCCCGCGCACCCGCAAGGCGCTGCTCGCCCACCCCGATTACTACGCCTACCGCGAGCAGGTTCTGACCTTCCTCGAAGAATACGAACAAGGCGCGCACGGACCGGCGAAGGCCGCTCCGGCCGAGAAGAAGGCCGCCGGCGCCGGTGGTCGGGAGGCCGCATGATGATGGACATCGCTCTGGACAAACCCGCCCGCACCTTCATCGAAGTGGCCGAGGTCTGGGTGCCCGAGGGGGACCGGCTGGTCCTCGGTTCCGGCAACTACGGCGCGCTCGCCGACTTCGCCGCCGTCTCCGGAGAGGAGAGCTTCGGCCGGGGCGAGGGCCTGCCCGGCAAGGCCTGGGCGGAAGCCCGGCCGGTGGTGCTGAAGGGCTTCGAGGGCTCCTATTTCAAGCGCACCGAGGCGGCGCGCGCAGCGGGGCTGACCAGCGCCGTGGCGATCCCGGTCTTCGCCGGGGCCGAGCTGAAGGCGGTCCTGGTGGTGCTCTGCGGTGACGATGCGAACCGCACCGGCGCGATCGAGGTGTGGAAGGAGAAGGGCGGGCTGCTCACCCTCGACGACGGCTATTACGGCGCCGCCAAGCACTTCGAATGGGTCTCGCAACACACCCAGTTCCCGCGCGGCCAAGGGCTCCCCGGCGGCGTCTGGGCGGCGGAGACGCCGATGCTGATGCGCGATCTCGGCGCCGGCTATCGCTTCATCCGCGCCGAGAGCGCCGGTCAGGCCGGCCTCACCACCGGCCTCGGCTTCCCCGTGCCGGTGCCCGGAGGCAAGGCCTTCGTCGTGACGCTCCTGTCGGCGCGCGGCACCCCGATCGCCCGCCGCTTCGAGCTGTGGGACGCCCGCGCCTCGCGCGTCGGCAAGGCCCACGAGGCGGTGCTGGTCGACGGCATCTGCGCCCGCGAGGGACCGCTCTGGAGCGAGGACGCCGAGCGCCGCGTCGGCGCGTGGCAGGGCCTCATCGGCCGCGTGCTCGGCACCGGCGTTCCCCTCGTCGAGGGCAAGCAGCCCGGCCTCGCCGCCGGATACGACTCCATGGTCGCGCTCCCGATCCACGTCGGCGGCGAACTCTCCCACATCGTCGCTTGGTATTGCTGAGGAACAAAGGCATGCAGAAACTCGTCGTCATCGGCGCCGGCATGGCTTCGGGCCGTGTCCTGGAACACCTGTTCGAGTCCGCCCCCTCGGCCTTCGAGGTCACGCTCTTCAACGCGGAGCCGCGCGGCAACTACAACCGCATCATGTTGTCGCCGGTCCTCTCCGGCGAGAAGAGCTACGAGGAGATCGTCACCCACGACGACGCCTGGTACGCGGCGAACGCCGTCGCCTGCCGCTTCGGCGAGCCGGTCGTCTCGATCGATCGCGAGCGCAAGGTGGTGGTCGGCGCAAAGGGCGAGGTCGCCTACGACAAGCTGGTGATCGCCACGGGATCCTCGCCCTTCATCGTGCCGGTTCCCGGCAAGGATCTCCCCGGTGTCGTCGCCTATCGCGACCTCGACGACACCAACGCGATGATCGAGGCGAGCGTCCCCGGCGCCCGCGCGGTCGTCATCGGCGGCGGCCTGCTCGGCCTCGAGGCGGCGGCGGGCCTGCGCCTGCGCGGCATGGAGGTGACGGTCGTCCATCTGATGGGCCACCTGATGGAGCGCCAGCTCGACGAGGCGGCCGGCTACCTCCTGCGCAAGGATCTCGAGAACCGCGGCATCACGGTTCTGACCCGCGCCTCGACCAAGGCGATCCTCGGCACCGAGAAGGTGGAGGGCGTCGCCCTCGAGGACGGCACGGTGATCCCGGCCGATCTCGTGGTGATGGCCGTCGGCATCCGCCCGGAGACCCGCGTCGCCAAGGCGGCCGGCGTCGAGGTCAATCGCGGCATCAGGGTCGACGCGCAGATGCGCACCTCCGACCCGGACGTCTTCGCCGTCGGCGAATGCGTCGAGTTCGAAGGGATGCTCTTCGGTCTCGTCGCGCCGCTCTACGATCAGGCCAAGGTTCTGGCGGCGACGCTGCTGGGCGAGACGGCCGCCTTCACCCCGAAGGAACTCTCCACCAAGCTCAAGGTCACCGGCTGCGATCTCTTCTCCGCCGGCGATTTCGCGGAAGGCGAGGGCCGCGACGACATCGTGCTCCGCGATCCCGCGCGCGGCATCTATCGCCGTCTCGTGCTCGAGGGCGACCGCGTCCTCGGCGCGGTGATGTACGGCGACACCGCCGAGGGCGGCTGGTTCTTCGACCTGATCCGCGACGGCACCGACGTCGGCGCCATGCGCGACACCCTGATCTTCGGCCAGGCCTATCAGGGGGGCTCCCCCCTGGACCCTATGGCGGCCGTTGCAGCCTTGCCGGATGAAGCTGAGATCTGCGGTTGCAACGGCGTCTGCAAGGGCACCATCGTCAAGGCGATCACCGAGAAGGGGCTGACCAGCCTCGAAGAGGTGCGCGCGGTCACCAAGGCCTCGGCCTCCTGCGGCCAGTGCACCGGCAAGGTCGAGCAGGTGCTCGCGGTCACCCTCGGCGACGCCTTCACCGGCCCCGCCCGCAAGACCATGTGCAAATGCACCGACCTCACCCACGGCGAGGTGCGCGACTTCATCCGCGCCAAGGGCCTGAAGTCGATCCCCGCCGTGATGCAGGAACTCGGCTGGAAGACGCCGAACGGCTGCGCCTCCTGCCGCCCGGCGCTCAACTACTATCTCGTCTGCGATTGGCCGGGCGAATACGAGGACGACGGCCGCTCGCGCTTCATCAACGAGCGCGTCCACGCCAACATCCAGAAGGACGGCACCTTCTCGGTGGTGCCGCGCATGTGGGGCGGCCTGACCACGGCGGCCGAGCTGCGCGCCATCGCCGACATCGCCGAGAAACACGCGGTGCCGCTCGTCAAGATGACCGGCGGCCAGCGCATCGACATGCTCGGCATCAAGAAGGAGAACCTGCCGGCGATCTGGCGGGATCTGAACGAGGTCGGCCTCGTCTCCGGCCATGCCTATTCCAAGGGCCTGCGTACGGTGAAGACCTGCGTCGGCAAGGAATGGTGCCGTTTCGGCACCCAGGACAGCATGGGCCTCGGCGTCAAGCTCGAGAAGCTCATGTGGGGCTCCTGGACCCCGGCCAAGGTCAAGCTCGCCGTCTCCGGTTGCCCGCGCAACTGCTCGGAGGCGACGGTCAAGGACATCGGCGTGATCTGCGTCGACAGCGGCTACGACATCCACATCTCCGGTGCCGCCGGTCTCCACGTCCGCGCGACGGATCTGCTCTGCCACGTCGATACGGAGGAGGAGGCGCTCGAATATTCCGGCGCCGTGCTCCAGATGTATCGCGAGGGCGCCTGGTATCTCGAGCGCATCTACAAGTGGCAGGAGCGCGTCGGCCTCGACACGATCAAGGCGACGATCGTCGACGATCCGGCGGCGCGCAAGGCGCTGTGGGAGCGGTTCCTCCATTCCCAGTCCTTCGCCCAGATCGACCCGTGGGCCGAGCGCGTCGCCGGCCTGGAATCCCACGAGTTCTCGCCCATCACCATCGTCCCGGCCCTGGCCGCCGAGTGAGACGGAGATCGATGCCCATGACCACCTGGTACGACATCTGCGCCTTCGACGACGTGCCGGCCCTCGGCGCCCGCACCGTGCGGATCGGGGCCCGCGAGATCGCGGTCTTCCGCACCGCCGACGACGCCGTCTTCGCGCTCGAGAACAAGTGCCCGCACAAGGGCGGTCCGCTGGCCGAGGGCATCGTCCACGGCCGCAAGGTCGCCTGTCCGCTGCACAACTGGGTCATCGACCTTGAGAACGGCGCGGCGACCGGCGCCGATCACGGCTGCGCGGAGGAATTCGCGGTCGCCGTCGAGGCCGGCCGCATTCGCCTCGCCGTCCCCACGGAGAGGCTCGCCGCCGAGTGATCCACCGCCCGGGCGGCCCGCCGTCCGGGTGATCTCGCCGCAGACCGATCATCGTCCGACGTCCGACGCGCGCACCCTCGCGTCGGCGCGAGGAGACCCGCATGTCCGACATCGTCCGCTCGACCCTCACCACCTGCCCCTATTGCGGCACCGGCTGCGGCGTGAAGGCGGACGTCCACGCCGACGGCACGGTGACGGTCTCCGGCGATCCCGATCATCCCGCCAATTACGGCCGGCTCTGCGTGAAGGGGGCGGCGCTCGCCGAGACCCTGGTTCCCGACGGCCGCCTGACGCATCCGGAGATCGGCGGCGTGCTCGCCACCTGGGACGAAGCGCTCGACCGGGTCGCCGACACCTTCGCCGCCGCGATCCGCGATCACGGCCCCGACAGTGTGGCGCTCTACGTTTCGGGCCAGATCCTGACCGAGGACTATTACGTCGCCAACAAGCTGATGAAGGGCTTCGTCGGTTCGGCCAACATCGACACCAATTCGCGCCTGTGCATGGCCTCCTCGGTCGCCGGCCACAAGCGCGCCTTCGGCACCGACACCGTGCCCGGCACCTACGAGGATCTCGAACAGGCCGATCTGGTGGTGCTGGTCGGCTCCAACCTCGCCTGGTGCCACCCGATCCTCTACCAGCGCATCGCCGCCGCCAAGGCCGCGCGTCCCGCCATGAAGGTGGTCAACATCGATCCCCGCCGCACCGCCACCGACGACCTCGCCGATCTTCATCTCGGCCTCGCGCCGGGATCGGACGTGGCGCTCTTCGCCGGCTTGTTGCACGCGCTCGAGCGTGTCGGACGGCGCGACGCCGCCTTCGTCGCCGATCACACCTCCGGCCTCGACGAGGCCCTCGCGGCCGCCGCCGCCTTCGCCGATCCGGCCGAGGTCGCCCGCGTCACCGGCCTCGCGGCGGGCGAGGTCGAGGCCTTCTTCGCCCTCTTCGCCGCGACCGAGAAGGTGGTGACGGTCTACAGCCAGGGCGTCAATCAGTCCTCGGCCGGCACCGACAAGGTCAATGCCATCATCAATTGCCACCTCCTCACCGGCCGCATCGGCAAGGAGGGCGCCGGGCCGTTCTCGGTGACCGGCCAGCCCAACGCCATGGGCGGACGCGAGGTCGGCGGTCTCGCCAACCAGCTCGCCGCCCATCTCGAACTCGCCGACCCCGCCCACCGCGCCCTCGTCCAGGAGTTTTGGGGCTCGCCGAGGATCGCCGCGACCGCCGGCCACAAGGCGGTCGACCTCTTCGACGCCGTCGCCGACGGCCGCATCAAGGCGCTGTGGATCATGGCGACCAATCCGGTCGACAGCCTGCCCGACGCCGATCGCGTGAAGCGCGCCATCGAGGCCTGCCCCTTCGTCGTGGTCTCCGAGGTGATGCGCTCGACCGACACCGCCGAACTCGCCGACGTCCTGCTGCCGGCGGAAGCCTGGGGCGAGAAGGACGGCACCGTCACCAATTCCGAACGCCGCATCAGCCGCCAGCGCGGTTTCATGACCCCGGTCGGCGAGGCCAAGCCCGACTGGTGGGCGCTCGCCGAGGTCGGCCGGCGGCTCGGCTGGGGCGAGGCCTTCGGCTGGGAGACCGCCGCCGGCGTCTTCCGGGAACACGCGAGCCTCTCCGGCCATCGCCCGGACGTGACTCGCGATTTCGACATCTCCGCCTTCGCCGGCCTCGACGACGCCGGCTTCGACGCGCTCGCCCCGTTCCAATGGCCGCGCCGGGCCGGCGAGGCGACGCCCAATGCCCAGAAGCGCTTTTTCGCCGACGGTCGCTTCTTCACCCCCGACGGCCGGGGCCGCTTCGTCGCCACGCCCTTCCGCGCGCCGCGTGCCCGGCCGACGCCCGAACGGCCGTTCTGGCTCAACACCGGCCGCATCCGCGACCAGTGGCACACGATGACCCGCACCGGCGTCGCGCCGCGTCTCTCCGGCCACATCGCCGAACCCTTCGTCGAGATCGCCCCCGCCGACGCCGAGCGCCTCGCCATTCCCCCGGCGGGCCTCGTGCGCATCGAGAACCACCGCGCCCACGTGGTCGTCCGCGCCCTCGTCACCGACCGCCAGAGCCCGGGCGCGGTCTTCGTGCCGATCCATTGGACCGACCGCTTCACCGCGCGCGGTCGGGTCGACGCCCTCGTCGCGCCCGAGACCGACCCGATCTCCGGCCAACCGGAATCGAAGGCGACCACCGTCGCGGTCGAGCCCTTCGCCGCCCGCTGGTACGGCTTCGCGGTGGGACGCGAGAGCCGGCCCGCCCACGACACCGACTATTGGGCGCTCGCCCGCATCGAGGGCGGCGTCCGCCTGGAATTGGCCGGTCTCGACGCGTTCGGCGACGCCGAGGCGTTCGCCGGCGATCTCTTCGGTCCGATCGATGCCGTCGTGCATGTCGCCGACGCCAAGGCGGGCCGCCTGCGCCTCGCCGCGATCCGCGCGGGCGAGGTGGTCGGACTGCTCTTCGTCGCCCCGACCCCGGTCGAGGCCTCGCGCGATTGGCTCTGCTCGCGCTTCTCCTCCGGCCCGATCCCGGCGATCGAGGCCGTCTCCCTTCTCGCCGGTCGTCCCGGCGGCGCGGCCGTCGATCCCGGCCGCCGTGTCTGCACCTGTTACGGCGTCGGTATCGAACAGATCCGCGACGCCGTACGCGGTGGTTGCCGCTCCGTCGCGGCGATCGGCGAGAAGCTCCGAGCCGGCACCAATTGCGGCTCCTGCCGCCCCGAGATCGCCGCCGTCCTCTCCGAGACCCTCGCCGAAATCGCCCCGGCCGCGGCGGCGGAGTGAGGCTCCCCCGGTTCCCGGAAACGAGAAGGCCCCGTTCGATCGCTCGAACGGGGCCTCGTCTCGTCGGGGCGAGGGGAGGGCGGCGTCAGCCGCCGCGCGCCTCCGCCACGGCCCGGCGCTTGGCGCGGGTGCGCACCCAGCCGGTGGTCTTGCGGATCGCCACGTAGAACACCGGCGTCAGGAAGAGACCGACGAAGGTGACGCCGATCATGCCCGAGAGCACGGCCGTGCCGATCGCCCGCCGCATCTCGGCGCCCGGGCCGACCGCGAAGGCGAGCGGCACCACGCCGAGGATGAAGGCGAAGGCGGTCATCAGGATCGGCCTGAGACGCAGGCGGCAGGCCTCGATCGCGGCCTTGACCGGCCCGTCGCGGTTCTGGATCTCCTGCTGCGAGGCGAACTCGACGATCAGGATCGCGTTCTTTGCCGCGAGACCGATCAGCACGATCAGACCGATCTGGGTCAGGATGTTGTTGTCCATCCCCCGCATCCACACGCCCGCCAGCGCCGCGCCGACGCCGAGCGGCACGATCAGGATGATCGCCAGCGGCAGCGCCCAGCTCTCGTACTGCGCCGCCAGGAGCAGGAACACGAACAGCACCGACAGGGCGAAGATCGGCGCCGCCGAGCTCGCCGCGAACTTCTCCTGATAGGCGAGTTCGGTCCACTGGAAGCCCGTGCCCTGCGGCAGCACCTGCCGGGCGATCGCCTCCATCTTGTCGAGGGCGGCACCCGACGAGACGCCCGGGCCGGCCTGACCCTGGAGCGGGATCGAGGTGTACATGTTGTAGCGCTGGATCAGCGACGGTCCCGCCACCTCGCGCGCCGTCACCAGCGTGCCGAGCGGCACCAGCGCGCCGTTCGAGGACCGCACCTTGAGCCGGGCGAGATCGTCCCGGGTCATGCGGAATGACGCGTCGGCCTGGGCGCGGACCTGATAGACCCGGCCGAAGGCGTTGAAGTCGTTGACGTAGGCCGAGCCGAAGTTCTGCTGGAGCGCGTCGAAGACCGCGCCGATCGGCACGTTCAGCATCTGCGCCTTGGTCCGGTCGATGTCGAGCCAGACCTGCGGCGTCGAGGCGGAGAAGGTGGTGAAGACGCGGGAGAGATCCGGATCCTTCGCCGCCGCGCCCATCATCTGATAGGCGAGGCCGAGGATGCGGCGCATGTCGGCCGAATCCTTCTCCTGGATCTGCATCTTGAAGCCGCCCTGGTTGCCGAGGCCGCGCACCGGCGGCGGCGGCACCGCCACGGTGAAGGCCTCCTGCATCGGCGCCAGCGTCTTCAGCACCGCGCCGACGATCTTCTCCGAGGTCAGGCCCTTGGGCAGACGCTCGTCGAACGACTTGAACGGCACGAACAGGATCGCCCCGTTCGACGACGGCGTGAAGGTCGAGGCGTTGACGCCCGCCACCTCGACGGTCGCCGCGACGCCGTCGATCTTGCGCACCCGCTCGCCCGCTTCCGCGACCACGGCCTGGGTGCGCGACAGCGAGGCGCCGTCGGGCAACTGGACGATGACCAGAGCGTAGCCCTGGTCCTGGCTCGGAATGAACCCGGTCGGCAGCACCTTGGCGAGCCACACCGTGCCCGCGATGAGCCCGGCGTAGATCAGCAGCGAGACGAACTTCCAACGCACCGCCACCCCGACCGCCGTCGCATAGGCGTCGGCGAGCCGATCGAAGCCGCGATTGAACCCGCCCGCCAGCGCGTGGCCGATCCGCGCGATCGGGCCCTCCGGCTCGTCGTCGCGATGCGGCTTCAGGAGCAGCGCGGCGAGCGCCGGCGACAGGGTCAGCGAATTGATCGCCGAGATGATGGTGGAGACCGCGATCGTCACCGCGAACTGGCGGTAGAACTGGCCGGTGATGCCGGTGACGAAGGCGGTGGGGATGAACACCGCGGCGAGCACCAGCGCGATGGCGATGACGGCGGTGCCGACCTCGTCCATCGTCGTGTGGGCGGCGTCGCGCGGGCGCATGCCGTCGCGCATGTTGCGCTCGACGTTCTCCACCACCACGATCGCGTCGTCGACGACGATGCCGATCGCCAACACCAGACCGAAGAGCGTCAGGTTGTTGAGCGAATAGCCGAGCGCCGACAGGACCGCGAAGGTGCCGATCAGCGACACCGGGATCGCCACCAGCGGAATGATCGCCGTCCGCCACGACTGGAGGAAGACGATGATCACGATCACGACGAGGCCGACCGCCTCGAACAGCGTCTCGTAGACCGCGTCGACCGAGGCCTGGATGTATTCGGTCGGGTTGAAGCCGACGGTGTAGGTGAGACCGGCCGGGAAGCTCTTGGAGAGCTCCTTCATCTCGGTCTCGATCTGATGGGCGGCGGCGAGCGCGTTGGTGCCGGGGCGCTGGAACACCGCCACCGCCACCGAGGGCTTGCCGTTGTAGAACGAGGCGTTGGTGTAGCTCTGCGCGCCGACCTCGACCCGCGCCACGTCGGCGAGCCGGATCACGCGGCCGTCGGAGGTCGAACGGACGATCACGTCCTCGAACTGCTTGGGGTCCTGGAAGCGCCCCTGCGTGCGCACCACCAGCTCGAAGGCATTGTCCTTCGGCGCCGGCTGCGCCCCGAGCGTGCCGCTCGACACCTGGACGTTCTGCGCCCGAACCGCCTGGACGACGTCGTCGGCGACGAGGCCGAGCCCGGCGAGCTTGGTCGGGTCGAGCCAGATCCGCAGCGAATAGAGCCGCTCGCCGAAGATCGTCACCTCGCCGACGCCGTCGAGCCGCAGAAGGGGGTCGCGGACGTTGGCGCGGGCGTAGTTTGACACGTAGAGCGGATCGAGCGACCCGTCCGGCGAGAACATCGTCAGCACCATCATGATGTCGGGCGACGACTTGTTGGTGGTGACGCCGGTCTGCTGCACCGCCTGCGGCAGGCGCGGCAGCGCCACCGAGACGCGGTTCTGCACCAGAACCTGCGCCTTGTTGAGATCGGTGCCGAGCTTGAAGGTGATGGTCAGCGCCATCGACCCGTCGGAGGAGGCGTAGGAGGACATGTAGAGCATGTCCTCGACGCCGTTGATCTGCTCCTCGAGCGGGGTCGCGACGGTGGCGGCCACGGTCTCGGCGTCGGCGCCGGGATAGTTGGCGCGCACGACGATCGTCGGCGGGGCGATCTCGGGATATTGCGAGACCGGCAACGCGTTGAACGCCACCAGCCCGACGATCACGATCAGGATCGACAGGACCGAGGCGAAGATCGGTCGGCGGACGAAGAAATGGGCGAAACGCATGGGGCTCGGCCCTTTCTCACTTGGCCGGCGCGGCGACGGGCGGCAGGGTCGCGACCTGCGGCGTCACCTTGACGCCCGGCCGGATCCGCACGAGGCCGTTGATCGCGATCGTCTCGGTGCCGGCGAGGCCGGACCGGATCAGGCGATAGCCGTCGATCTTGGGGCCGAGAACCACCGGCTTCGGGGTCACCGCGCCGTCCTCGCCGACCGCATAGACGATGCGTCGGGTCTGGTCGGAGGCGATCGCGTCGTCGGGAACGAGGATGCCCTGCTTCGGACCGCCGAAGGGCACGCGGATGCGCCCGAAGAGACCCGGCGTCAGGAACAGATCGGCGTTGGCGACCTTGGCGCGCAGGCGCACCGTGCCCGAGGCCTGATCGACCCGGTTGTCGACGAAGTCGATCGTCGCCTTGCGCTTCGGCTCGGGCTCGTCGGAGGTGCCGATCTCCACCGGCGTGCCGACGATCGTGCCCTTGGCGCCGGCGCTGCCGAGCGCGCGCTCGAGGCCGAGGAAGGTCGCCTCGTCGAGCTCGAAATAGAAGTCGATCGGATCGGCGGCGACGATCGACGACAGCGCCGTGTCGGCGGCGCCGACCAGCGTCCCCTCCGACACCAGCGTCCGCGACATCCGTCCGTCGAAGGGCGCGCGCACCTCGGTGAACTCGAGATTGAGCGTCGCGGCGGCGAGCGCCGCCTTGTCGCCGATGGCGCGGGCCTGGGCCTGGAGGAAGGCCTGACGGCGCTGATCGTAGAGCTGATCGGTGATGTTGCCGGTCTTCTGGAGCTGCTGGGCGCGCTCGAGATCGCTGGTGGTGAACTGCAGGGTGGTCTCCGACACGGTGACCGCCGCCTTCGCCTGATCGACCGCGGCCTGATAGGGGCGGGGGTCGATGGTGAAGAGCAGCTCGCCCTTCTTGACGAAGGCGCCGTCCTTGAAGGTGACGGACTGGAGATAGCCGGGAACCCGCGATTTGATCGTCACCGATTGGGTGGCGTCGAAGCGGCCGGTATAGATCAGCGTCTCCTGGACCTCGCGCACCACCGGCTTGGCGACCGTCACCGCCGGACCGGCGGGCGGGGCCGACTGGGCGAAGGCCGGCGTGGAGAAGACACCGAGGGTCGCCGCCAGGGCGGCGCCGGCGGCGGCGAAACGAAGGGCGGACACCCGCATGAGCGGACCTCGACTGACATGAAACGACACGAGGCCGGAGAGTCGCTCCGGCCTTTGTCGCATATCAGCATGATTACGGACGCCCCGTCACCTGGAGATTTCGTGAGTTTCGGCGGTGCACACGTGAAGGCGGTCAGGCGGCCTTGGCGTGGGCGACCATGCGGCGCAGCCGATCGACGGCGTCCGGAGCCAGTTCTGCGGCGATGAATTCGACGCCCGCGAGGCCGCCGTCGCGCCAGCGCACGATGCTCGGACAGACGACGCTCGGCTCGCACACCAGCTCGAGCCGCGCGCCGACCGCGAGCGAGGGGTCGCATCCCGCGAGCTTGGCGCCGCTCATCGAGACGTCGATGCAAGTCGCCCGCGCGCGCCGCGCGCCCTCGAGAACGTCGAGTTCGTAGCCGGTCTCGACGCGCGGCTCGGCCGTGACGCGGCGGTCGAGCGGCCCGCGCCGCAGCCGCACCAGGAAGTCGCGCACCGTCTGCGACAGGCGATCGCCTTCCGAGGAGATCGAGCGCGAGGTGCCGAGCAGGCCGTCGGCGAGTTCGGCGGTCTCGCGGGCGATCTCGCCGATGCTCGAGATGTTGTCGGTGACCCGCCGCGAGCCCTCGAAGGCGCTGCCGACGTTGTGGGCGATCTCGGAGGTGGCGACGATCTGCGCCTCGATCGAGCCGCGCATCGCGCCGGTGATGGCGTCGATCTCGGCGATGGTGCCGCCGATGCCGACGATGCTGTCGACGGCGGCCCGGGTCGCGCTCTGGACCTCGGCGATGTGGCGGCCGATCTCGCCGGTCGCCTTGGCGGTCTGTTCGGCGAGGCCCTTGACCTCGGCGGCGACCACGGCGAAGCCGCGCCCCGCCTCGCCGGCGCGCGCTGCCTCGATCGTGGCGTTGAGGGCGAGGAGGTTGGTCTGGCCGGCGACCTGATCGATCAGGCCGATCACCGCGCCGATCTTCTCCGCCGCGCTGGAGAGGCCGGAGACGATGCGTCCGGTCTCCTCGGCGCGGACGACCGCCGCCCGGGCGATCGTCGCGGAGCGTTCGACCTCGTCGCCGATGCCGCGCGCCGAGGCGGTCAGGTGCTCGGTCGCGTCGGCGACGCGCTGCACGTCGGTGGAAGCCGCCTGCGAGGTGCCGACCACCGAGGTGGCACGATCGCCGGTGACGCCGGCGCCCTGGCTCATCCGCGTCGCGGTGTCGCTCATGCCGCCGGCGGCGGCGATCAGGCTGTCGACGATCGAATTGATGGTCTGGGCGAAGTCCTCGGTCGAGACGTTGAAGGACTCGACCCGCTGCTGGATCGCGTCGGTCGCCTCGTTGATCGTGCCGGAGGCCCTGAGGAGCGCGCCGTGCATGCCGTCGGGCAGGATGCGGCGCCAATATTGGTTGTGGCGCACCGCGTCCATCGCCGCGCTGGATTCGCGCACGAAGGCGTCGATGTGATCGGCCATGTCGTTGATCGCTTCCGACAGGTCGCCGACCATGCCCCATTGATCGAAGACCAGATCGCGGGTCTCGAAGTCGCCCTTGGCGAGCGCCTCGCACACCCCGATCGCGCGGGAGACGCCGGCGCGCACGTGGAGCGTCATCCAGATCCCCGCCGCCGTCGCCAGCGCCGCCATGCCGAGCAGGCCGAGCGCGACCCAACGCGCGTCGAACGCGATCGCCGCGCCGGCGCCGACGATCGCCGCCAGGGCGACGACGCCCGGAACGAGCACTTCAGAGCGAGAAGATGAGCTCATCATAGCTGCTGGCCTTCGACTTCACGATGTCCAAGAGGCGGGCGAAGGAGGCACGCATGCCCTCTTTCGCGTTGGCGTGCGAAGCCTCGATCGCCAGAAGCTCGGCATAGACGGGCTCGATCACCGTCTCGATCACCCGGCGGTCGGGCACGCGGCGGTTGGAGTGGTAGCCGCAGACCGTCCCCGCGTCGTCGTAGGACGGGGTGACGTGGGCGAAGACCCAATAGAAGTCGCCGCTCTTCGCCATGTTCTTGACGTAGGCGAAGACCTCCTTCTCCTCGCCGAGCCGATCCCACAGCAGCTTGAAGACCGCGCGCGGCATGTCGGGGTGGCGGATGATCGAATGGGGCGCGCCCATCAGCTCGGCGCGGCTGTAGCCCGCGACGGTGGCGAAGGTCTTGTTCGCATAGGTGATCCGGCCCTTGAGGTCGGTCTTGGACACGATGATCTCATCGGGGTCGAAGGTGACCTCGTGGCGGGTCGGTCGGATGGAGGACGCCATGACAACTCCGAGCGCTTCGGCGAACCTGAAGGGGCTTCCCCAAGATTGGAAGCATGGCGGTTAACGAATGATGTGAAATTCGCTACGTAGATCTACTTCACCGAAATATGACCTCAGGTAAGGTTGCCTTGATGGTGGCGCGCCGACAGATCCCGCCGAGACCTCCAAAGTAATATTTCAAATCTCACATCGGAAACGACGCGCCGGAACCGGCGCCGCGCCGCCCGACGACGTCTCGCCATCCTGCGCCCGCGCGCCGGGGCGGAACGATCTCTCGGATACGGGCCGCGAACACGCTGCGGTGCAGAATTTGCGATGCAACAGAAATTTCGCATTGCAATTACTGCGATGCAGCATTATGGTCTTCGGGTGAGCCGCGCTTCGCGGCGCCGCTCATGGCCCTTCTCGGGCGTTTCCTCCCTAAGACTTGGGCCGCCGTCGGGCGGCCTTTTTTTTGGGGGCTCGCGACCGCGCGGTTCGGTCCGGCGGCGGGGAGGGCGCGCGCGCCCTCAGCCGCGCGGCAGCCGCATCGGCCGGCCGTCGGGGCCGCGCAACGGGAACAGTCCGGCCTGGAAGGCGGTCGACATGTGGCCGGCCTTGGTGATCGCCTGCTCGGCGAGATCCGCCGGCAGTTCCTCGCGCGCCGTCTCGCTGAACAGCGCCATCCAGCGATCGAAATGATCGGGCTCGATCGCCAGCTTCCAATGCGGCGGAAACGGCCGGCCCTGGTAGCGATCGGTTCCCAACAATTGACGCGACCAGAAATCGACGATCACGCCGATGTGCTCGTCGAAGGCCGGGATCGCCCGAAACACCGGCCCGAGCAGATCGTCGCGGTCGCCCTTCGCGTAGAAGCGGCGCACCAGACGATCGATCGCCGCTTCCAAGCCGTCTGCGGTCTGGTCCATGGGAGATCACGTACCTCGTGTTGCGTTTCTCCGACGTTTGGGACCCGCCACCGGCGATGGCAATAAGGAAAAGACCGCATACCCGCGGTTTTCGAGGCCCGTCGAACCGATTTTGATGCACGCGGCGCGCCCGCCGCCGCCGAGCCGCGTGGATCCGCCCCGCCGTCGAGGCCGCGTGCGCGTGTCGGACACGCGACACGAATCCGACAACGCGCGCTGTCGGTAAAAGTCCATAGATCCTGGAATCGTTGAAAACCAAGCCGAATTCGGTTCTGGCACGCCGCTTGCCATCTCTCCCTCGAACCATGCCGAGGGGAGTGGGTCGATGAACCAGCCGATGATTTCCTTGGAAAGCCTCTTTGCTCCGATCGACGAGGAAGCTCTCCAGAAGGCCGCCACGTCGGGCGGTTGCTCGTCGTCCTCCTGTGGCTCGTCCGCCAAGCCGGAGGACATGGCCGAGGACGTGTGGGACAAGATCAAGGACCACCCGTGCTACTCGGAAGAGGCGCATCACTATTTCGCGCGCATGCACGTCGCGGTGGCGCCCGCCTGCAACATCCAGTGCAACTACTGCAATCGCAAATACGATTGCGCCAACGAGAGCCGCCCCGGCGTCGTCTCCGAGAAGCTGACCCCCGATCAGGCGATGCGCAAGGTCGTGACGGTCGCCAACGAGGTGCCGCAGCTCTCCGTCCTCGGCATCGCCGGCCCCGGCGACGCCTGCTACGACTGGAAGAAGACCAAGGCGACCTTCGAGCAGATCTCTCAGGAGATCCCCGACATCAAGCTGTGCATCTCGACCAACGGTCTGGCGCTGCCCGACCACGTCGACGAACTCGCCCGGATGAACGTCGACCACGTCACGATCACCATCAACATGGTCGATCCCGAGATCGGCGCGAAGATCTATCCCTGGATCTACTACAACAAGCGCCGTTACGAGGGCATCGAGGCCGCCCGCATCCTGCACGAACGCCAGATGCTCGGTCTCGAGATGCTGACCGCTCGCGGCATCCTCACCAAGATCAACTCGGTGATGATCCCCGGCGTCAACGACGAGCACCTGCTCGAGGTCAACAAGTGGGTCAAGGAGCGCGGCGCGTTCCTGCACAACGTGATGCCGCTGATCTCCGATCCGGCCCACGGCACCCATTACGGCCTGACCGGCCAGCGCGGCCCGACGCCGATGGAGCTGAAGGCGCTGCAGGACAAGCTCGAGGGCGGCGCCAAGCTGATGCGCCACTGCCGCCAGTGCCGCGCCGACGCGGTCGGCCTCCTCGGCGAGGATCGCGGCCAGGAGTTCACCCTCGATCAGCTGCCGGACACCGTCACCTACGATGCCTCCAAGCGCGAGGCCTATCGCGAGATCGTCGCCAAGGAGCGCGGCGACCACGTCGAGGCCAAGAAGGCGGCGGTCGCCGAGGTGAAGGACGTCGCCACCGACGCCAAGCTCCTGGTCGCGGTCGCCACCAAGGGCGGCGGCCGCGTCAACGAGCACTTCGGCCACGCCAAGGAGTTCCAGGTCTACGAGGTCGGCCCCAAGGGCATCGGCTTCGTCGGCCACCGCAAGGTCGAGGCCCAGTACTGCGAGGGCGGCTGGGGCGAGGACGCGACGCTCGACACCGTCATCCAGGCGCTGGTCGGCGTCGACGTGGTGCTCTGCGCCAAGATCGGCGACTGCCCGAAGGACATGCTGACGGCGGCCGGCATCCGCGCCACCGACGACTACGGCTTCGAATACATCGAGACCGCGATCGGTTCGCTCTATGCGGTCGAATTCGGCCTCGAGACCTCCGCGGCGGTCGCCTGACCCGACCCGCCGCCCGGCGCTCTCCTCCGGGAGAACGCCGCTCTTTCGTGGGTGTCGACGGAAGTTGGGCCGTCGCTCGCTCGCGCTTCATCCGGCGGTCGCCGCCGGACGGCCCCACCCGGCGGTTCCCGCCGATCTCGAGACGTGACTTCAGGAGAAAGCCTCATGGCCTTCAAGATCATCGCTTCCCAATGCACCAGCTGCGGCGCCTGTGAGTTCGAGTGCCCCTCCGCCGCGATCCGGATGAAGGGCGAGACCTACATCATCGATCCGGCCAAGTGCACCGAGTGCGAGGGCATGGACACCCAGCAGTGCGCGGCGGTCTGCCCGGTGCCCAAGACCTGCATCAAGGCCTGATCACCCGGCCCGAACGGCGAGAGGGACGCCGCTCATGACCGAGACGTGCCATGAACCGGATCCGGCGTCCCAGCCGGTCGTCGAGGACGAGGCTCTCGACTGGCTGGGCAATCCGGTCTCCTGCAAGGACTGTCCGCACGACGAGAATCGTGCGGCCGGCCTCTGCGAATTCGGACGGACCTGCGTCAACGATCGGCGCGGCAAGAGGATCGACCGCTTCTTCGCGGCCGATCCCTCCCAGGCCGATCGTTACCTCGGCCATCCCTATTTCGAGGTGCGGGTGCTGGCGGCGAAATACGCGAGCCTGTTCCGTCTGCCCTCGCTGATGAACGATCCGGAGCCGGACGTCCGCGCCATGGTGGCGCTGCGCCTGCCCAAGCCCCGGATCCGCGCCTTCGTGAAGGATCCCGATCGGCGCGTGCGCATGACCGTGGTCCGCCGGCTCGACGGCGAGGATCTGGTGCCGCTCCTGCTCGATGCCGACTACGGCGTCCGCATGGCGGCGGCCCGTCGCGCGCCGCCGGCCCTGCTGATCCGCGTCATGCACGACGAGGACGCCGAAATCCGTCGCGAGGCGGCCCGCCGCGTCGTCGACACGCTGGTCGCCGCCATGGCCGGCGACGACGATCCGACCGTGCGGGCGATCGTCGCCGAGCGTCTGGCGCCGGAACGGCTGCGCCTCATGGTGCACGATCCGGACGTGCGCGTGCGCTTCACCGTCGCCGAGCGGATCCCGCTCGCCGATCTCGACCTCCTGGCGGAGGACGCCGAGGAGATCATCCGCGAGGTCGTGGCCGAGCGGTGGAAGACCGAAGGGGGTGTGTGATGGGCCTTGGACGCGAAGAGGAAGTCGAGATCCGCAAGCCCCCGGTCTTCAAGCCGGGCGAGCGCGTCATCGCCAAGCGCCTCGTCAAGAACGACGGCACCTATCCCCGCAAGGAGATCGGCGAGCCGCTCGTCCTCAAGGGCGACACCGGCTACGTCCGCGACATCGGGACCTTCCTGCAGATGTTCTACATCTACGCGGTCGAATGGACCGAGCGCGGCACCATCGTCGGCATGCGCGGCAAGGAGATGGTCAGCCTCGATCGAGACCCCGAGGAGGCCGCGCGCTACGCCCGCAAGGCCGAGGAAGAGGTCGAGCCGGCCGAATGAGTTTCGCGCCCCTCGAGGGGGCGACTTCCGGGCGGTCCGGGGAATGGATCGCCGCCGCCCACCGGGCCCCGCCCGCTCCATCCCGAAAGGCCCCACCATGAAGATCATGATCCGCAACACGCCCAAGGGCCTGTCCGCCTACCTTCCCAAGAAGGACCTCGAGGAGCCGATCGTCGAGATGGAGAAGGAGTCCATGTGGGGCGGCACCATCAAGATCAAGAACGGCTGGGCCTTCGAATTGCCCGACATGCCCGCCGACACCAAGCTGCCGATCACCGTCAACGCCCGCAAGATCGGCGAGGAGGAGTGAGACGACGCTCGGCGCGGGCGGTCGCCTCTTCCCTTCTCCCCTCGTGGGAGAAGGTGGCGCGCAGCGCCGGATGAGGGGGCGCCGCGAGAGCGGCAATCGACCCGCACCCGGCGATTGTCGTGGGCGCGGATCGGCCGAGACCCCTCATCCGCCCTCAGGGCCGCCTCGTCCCGCACCCGTCCTCTCGCGCCACGGCCCGAAACCGCCTTCGAAGGAGCCTCAGATGACCATTCTCGCCACCGATGCCGTCGTGCTCACCGGCGCGGCCGCCGAGGCCAAGATCGCCGACGTCCGCTTCGGTCTCGAGGCCGACCGCCTCGTGCCCTATCTCGGCCCCGAGCTGATGCGGCTTTCCGGCGAGCCGCCGGTGCCGGTGCTGCCCGAGACCGTCGCCGCCGCGCTCCACGCCAAGGCGCCGGCGCCCTCGCGCATCCGCACCAACATGTGGTCGGTCGCCCAGTTCATCGAGCAGCGCCGCCATCGCAAGACGCTGGTCGGCTACATGGCCGAGATCTTCGCCGCCCCCGTGGCCCCGTCGAAACTGACCACCTGGCTCGCCTCCCTGCCGCTCTCGCTGATCGTCGACACCTGGTACGACGGCGCCACTCGCGCCGCGCTGAACGCCGCCGGCCGCGCCGACTGGATCGAGGTCCAGGGCGTCACCCGCTCCGGCGAGAACCGCGACATCTGGACCAAGGTCTACGTTCCCGCCGGCACGGAAGTCCTGCCCGAGGCCGCCGACGCGGCGAAGACCGTGCTCTACAAGCCGCACGGCGCCGTCACCCCGGCCAAGAACTTCCTCGTCGCCGACAGCGACTATGTCGAGGTTCTCACCGAAATCGACATCCAGTCGCCGATCCCCGAAGTGGTGAAGGGCCTGCGCACCACGCGCGGCTTCGTCTTCGTCGGCTGTCGCTTCCACGACCAGATGCTGCGCACCTACGCCCGCCAGATCGCCAAGCGCTCGGCCGGTCCCTCCACCGCGATCGTCGAGGTCGCGAACCTCACCCGCAACGAGCTGAAGTTCTTCGCCGAACTCGGCATCGAGGTGGTCGACATGCCGCTCGCCCGCGCGGTCGACCTTCTGGTGGGGTGACGAGGGATCGCTCGTATTGAACGAAAGTCGCATGCGGTCTAGGCTCCTCGGCGCGGCATCTCTGCCGCCGGGGAGACGACTGCGAATGACGCTCCGTATCGATCGCGACACGCGCCTGTGCATGTCGATCTCGGCCCGGCCGAGCAACGTCGGAACGAGGTTCCACAATCACCTCTACGAGGAATTGGGCCTGAACTACGTCTACAAGGCCTTCGCGGTGACCGACCTCGCCGGGGCGATCGCCGGCATTCGCGCCCTCGGCGTGCGCGGTTGCGCCGTGTCGATGCCGCACAAGGAGGCCGTGATCGCCTTCGTCGACGAGATGGCGCCCTCGGCCGCCGCGATCGGCGCGGTCAACACCCTCGTCAACGACGACGGCCGGCTGACCGCCCACAACACCGATTACGTCGCCGTCGCGAAGCTGATCGTCGAGCATGGGGTGGATCCGGCGACGCCGGTGGTCCTGCGCGGCTCCGGCGGCATGGCCAAGGCCGTCGCCGCCGCGCTCTGCGACGCCGGCTTTTCGCGCGGCACCGTCGTCGCCCGCAACGAGGTGGCCGGCCGCGCGCTCGCCGAGCGCTGCGGCTGGTGCTGGTCGCCCGAGGTCGGCGCGACGGCGGGCACGCTTCTCGTCAACGTCACGCCGATCGGCATGGCCGGCGGGCGCGAGAGTGAGGATCTCGCCTTCGACGAGGCCGCGATCGCCGTGGCCGACACCGTCTTCGACGTGGTGGCGATGCCCTCGGAGACCCCGACCATCCGCGCCGCCCGCCGCCTCGACCGGCGGGTGATCACCGGCGCCGAGGTGATGACGCTCCAGGCGGTGGAGCAGTTCGTGCTCTATACCGGCATCCGCCCGAGCGACGCCGCGATCGCCCGCGCCACCGCCGTCTCGCGCGCCTGAGATCCGAGCGACACCGAAAACCCCGGCGCGGACGCCAGGGCTTCACGGGTTTCGGCAGGGAAGGGCCCTTCAGGCGTCGGCCGGCATCGGCTGGCCCGCCTTGTGCGCGGCGATCCACTTCTCGAGCTCGCCGACGTGCTCCTTCTCCTCCTCGACGAACTCCTTGGCGAGCGCCTTGATCTCGGGGTCGTCGGTGGTCTCGAACACATGGGCGTAGAAGCCGAGCCCGGCCTTTTCCGCCTCGAGCGCGATCTCGAGCGCCTCCTCGCGAGCGAGGAACGGATCCGCCCCCCAGATCGCCGCCCGTTCCGGGCTCTCGCCCTGCGGCCAATGGAACTCGTCGGGCGTCATCTCCGGGATCTCGCGGAAGCCGGCGCGCGCCTTGGCGTCGCCCATGTGCCACTTGGAATATTCCGAGAGCTTACGGAAGAGCTTGCCCACCTCGGCATTGCCGTAGGTGGTCATGCTGTCGGCGAGCTCGCCGAAGCGCAGCATCGCCTCCTCCTCGAGTTTGATGGCATAGGCCAGAAATTCCTCGACGCTCTTCATGTCGACGGTCTCCTCGTCGGTCGATCACCCCGCCGGGGCGAGGTCTCGGGGGGCGGCGGAGGCCGTCGGGCGTGAGCCCGCGCCTCCGGCCGCGCGTTCGATCACTCCGCGCCGCCCGGCTCGTCGCCGGCGAAGCGCACCAGCACGTCCTGGTCGCGGACGATGTACTGGCAGGCGAGCCGATATTTCGGCGCCACGTCGTTGGTCTCGGCGTTGGCGATCTCGGCGGCGGTGATCTTGCCGAGCGACTTCAGCATGCTCTTCTCCTTGTCGGTGAGCATCGAGCCCATGGTCTTGCCGGTGAGGGTGACGACCTCGATCAGGCACGACCCGCACTCGCCGTCGCGGCATTCGAACGGGATCGGGATCTTGTGCTTCTCGGCGACGCTGAGGATCGTCCCGCGGTCGCCGGCGACGGCATAGACCGTCACGTCCTTGTGGAGGGTGGGGGAGGAAAAGGTCACGTTGGCCATGGTTCGGCGGCTCCGCTCGCTCGTGGTGTGTCGGACGACACGGTGGGTGATGTTCCGCGCGAACCCGGCGTCGGGGCGACCGAAGGCCGCCCGCCGCGAGGATCGCGAGGGTCGTGTCGACCTTTCTCAGCAAGCCCCGCGCCAAGGCGGTAAATTCAATGAACGCAATGGGATGGTCGATTTTCGACGGATCCCGACGCTCGCGCGTCGGGGCCCTGCGACGCGGCTGTCGCGAATTTGTCGGGGTCGCGACAGCCGATGTCGCCGCTCCTCGGGACCTCACACCCCGCACGCGACGCGCCCGCGACGGCGCACGCGCACGCGTGCGAAGGAGGATCGCGACGCCTGGTCTCGTCGCGTCGAGGGGGAGGGAGGTCGCGCGCCCCACCCGCGTGGCGGCGAGGCAGGCGCGCGGGCGGTCCGAAACCTGCGTGCCGCGCGTCGACACAGGCCCGGCATCCCGCGAATTCTTCGTCTTCCGACGTTGTTCGACACGGCCTGTCGGGAAATGTCGGGGTCGCGACAGGTGCCCGCCGACGCGAATTTTGCCCGCGTCTCTTCGATAAGATATTGAAAATCAACGATCAAAAAAAATCTGAAGGGCCTCGCCGGCAGTTGGCACGGGACTTGAAATCCTCTGTCGGTGCGAGGCGGCGACGAGCTGCCGAACGGACGGACGGCATCGAAGACCGATGCCTGACCAAATCTTTCGAAGGGGTTCGAAACATGGGCAAGCTTCGGCAGATCGCCTTCTACGGTAAGGGTGGCATCGGCAAGTCCACCACCTCCCAGAATACTCTCGCGGCTCTCGTCGATCTGGGTCAGAAGATCCTCATCGTCGGCTGCGACCCGAAGGCGGACTCGACCCGCCTGATCCTCAACACCAAGATGCAGGACACCGTCCTGTCTCTCGCCGCCGAAGCCGGTTCGGTGGAAGACCTCGAGCTCGAGGACGTCCTGAAGGTCGGCTACAAGGGCATCAAGTGCACCGAGTCCGGCGGTCCCGAGCCCGGCGTCGGCTGCGCCGGCCGCGGCGTCATCACCGCCATCAACTTCCTGGAAGAGAACGGCGCCTATGACGACGTGGACTACGTGTCCTACGACGTTCTCGGCGACGTCGTCTGCGGCGGCTTCGCCATGCCGATCCGCGAGAACAAGGCCCAGGAGATCTACATCGTCATGTCCGGCGAGATGATGGCGCTCTATGCCGCCAACAACATCGCCAAGGGCATCCTGAAGTACGCCCACTCCGGCGGCGTGCGCCTGGGCGGACTGATCTGCAACGAGCGTCAGACCGACAAGGAGCTCGAGCTCGCCGAGGCCCTGGCCGCGCGTCTCAACACCAAGCTCATCCACTTCGTGCCGCGCGACAACATCGTCCAGCACGCCGAGCTGCGTCGTCAGACCGTCATCGAGTACGCCCCGGACAGCCAGCAGGCCGCCGAGTACCGCGAGCTCGCCCGCAAGATCCATGAGAACTCGGGCAAGGGCACCATCCCCACCCCGATCACCATGGAAGAGCTGGAAGAGATGCTGCTCGAGTTCGGCATCATGAAGACGGAAGAGCAGCAGCTCGCCGAGCTTCAGGCGAAGGAAGCCGCCAAGGCCGCCGCCGCCGCGCAGTGACGCAGACGGCCCCGGGTGCGGGTTCGCCCGCACCCGGTTCCGAGGCCGGACCCGATCCGAGCCTCGACCAGAACCGCCCCAGGCGTTGGGGCGCATGCTCCTGATCCGAACCGGATGACCAGAGGGGGGTTCCATGAGCCTCGATTACGAAAACGACGGCGAATTGCACGGCAAGCTGATCGAGGAAGTCCTCGCCCAGTATCCCGACAAGTTCGCCAAGCGCCGCAAGAAGCACCTGTCGGTCGCTTCCGACGCCGGCACCGAGGAGATCGAGGGCGCCGAGCGTCCGGTCACCGAGTGCGACGTCAAGTCCAACATCAAGTCGATCCCCGGCGTCATGACCGTTCGTGGTTGCGCCTATGCCGGATCGAAGGGCGTGGTGTGGGGTCCGATCAAGGACATGGTCCACATCTCCCACGGCCCGGTCGGCTGCGGCCAGTATTCCTGGTCCCAGCGCCGCAACTACTACATCGGCAAGACCGGCATCGACACTTTCGTGACGATGCAGTTCACCTCCGACTTCCAGGAGCGTGACATCGTCTTCGGCGGCGACAAGAAGCTCGAGAAGATCATCGACGAGATCGAGGATCTGTTCCCGCTGGCGAACGGCATCTCGGTCCAGTCCGAGTGCCCGATCGGCCTGATCGGCGACGACATCGAGGCGGTCTCCAAGAAGAAGGCCAAGGAGCACGACACGACCATCGTTCCGGTCCGTTGCGAGGGCTTCCGCGGCGTCTCCCAGTCGCTCGGCCACCACATCGCCAACGACGCGATCCGGGACTGGGTCTTCGACAAGAAGACCCGTGAGGTCGAGACGACCCCCTACGACGTCAACGTCATCGGCGACTACAACATCGGCGGCGATGCCTGGGCCTCCCGCATCCTGCTCGAGGAGATGGGCCTGCGCGTGGTCGGCAACTGGTCGGGCGACGCCACGCTCGCCGAGGTCGAGAACGCGGTCCACGCCAAGCTCAACCTGATCCACTGCTACCGCTCGATGAACTACATCTGCCGGCACATGGAAGAGAAGTACGGTATTCCGTGGATGGAATACAACTTCTTCGGCCCGTCGCAGATCGCCATGTCGCTGCGCAAGATCGCCAAGCACTACGGCCCGGAGATCGAGGAGAAGGCCGAGGCGGTCATCGCCAAGTACCAGCCGCTCGTCGATGCCGTGATCGCCAAGTACGGCCCGCGTCTGAAGGGCAAGTCGGTGATGCTCTACGTCGGTGGCCTGCGCCCCCGTCACGTGGTCAACGCCTACGAAGACCTCGGCATGCAGATCGCCGGCACCGGCTACGAGTTCGCCCACAACGACGACTATCAGCGCACCGGCCACTACGTGAAGAAGGGCACGCTGATCTACGACGACGTCACCGGCTACGAGCTCGAGAAGTTCATCGAGGCGATCCGCCCGGATCTGGTCGGCTCGGGCATCAAGGAGAAGTACCCGGTGCAGAAGATGGGCATCCCGTTCCGTCAGATGCACTCCTGGGACTACTCCGGCCCCTATCACGGCTACGACGGCTTCGCGATCTTCGCCCGCGACATGGACCTCGCCATCAACAATCCCGTCTGGGACCTGTTCGATGCGCCCTGGACCAAGGAAGCCCCGCTGGCCGCCGCCGCGGAGTGAGGTGAACCCCGGTTTCCTTCGCCCTTCGAGGTTCGGCCGCGCCGAGCACCTCGGGGTGAGGGAAACCTCCTCCCGGACCGATCTCGGGAGGAAGCCTTCCTGGTGAGGCGCGAGGCGTGAGCCGAGCCTCGAACCACGAAGACCGGCCGAAAGCGTAAGAATCGACGTCACGAACGAACGCCGCGAGCATCCCGCCCGCGCGATCCCCCGATCACACCCCAACGGTCGTCCGCCGTATGGCGCGGAGACCTTCAGCGAGGTGACCACACATGCCGCAGTCAGCCGATCGCGTGCTCGACCATGCTCCCCTGTTCCGCGAGCCGGAATATCAGGAGATGTTCAAGAACAAGCGGGAACAGTTCGAGTGCCCGCTGCCCTCCGAACAGGTGAACGATCAGGTCGAATTCACCAAGTCGTGGGAATATCGCGAGAAGAACCTCGCCCGTCAGTCCCTGGTGGTGAACCCGGCCAAGGCCTGCCAGCCGCTCGGCGCGGTCTTCGCCGCCGCCGGCTTCGAGAAGTGCATGTCCTTCGTGCACGGGTCGCAGGGCTGCGTCGCCTACTATCGCTCGCACCTCTCCCGTCACTTCAAGGAGCCGTGCTCGGCGGTCTCCTCCTCGATGACCGAGGACGCGGCGGTGTTCGGCGGCCTCAACAACATGATCGACGGTCTGGCCAACACCTACGCGCTCTACGAGCCGAAGATGATCGCCGTCTCGACCACCTGCATGGCCGAAGTCATCGGTGACGACCTTCAGTCCTTCATCCAGAACGCGAAGAACAAGGGCTCCGTTCCGCAGGAGTTCGACGTTCCCTTCGCCCACACCCCGGCCTTCGTCGGCAGCCACATCGACGGCTACGACAACATGATCAAGGGCATTCTGGAGAATTTCTGGAAGGGCGCCGTCCGCAATGCCGGCACCTCGCTCAACATCATCCCCGGCTTCGACGGCTTCTGCGTCGGCAACAACCGCGAGCTGAAGCGCCTGCTCGACCTGATGGGTGTCGAATACACCTTCATCCAGGACGCCGCCGACCAGTTCGACACCCCCTCGGACGGCGACTATCGCATGTACGACGGCGGCACCACGATCGAGCAGGTCAAGTCGGCGCTCGACGCCAAGGGCACGATCTCGCTGCAGTACTGGAACACCCGCAAGACGATGGACTACGTCGCCGAGCAGGGCCAGGAGACCGCGACCTTCCACTATCCGCTCGGCGTCAAGGCCACCGACGCCTTCCTGATGAAGGTCTCGGAGATCTCCGGCAAGGCGATCCCGGAAGCGATCCGCATGGAGCGCGGCCGTCTGATCGACGCCATGGCCGACAGCCAGGCCCATCTGCACGGCAAGAAATACGCGATCTGGGGTGATCCGGACTTCGTCCAGGCGATGGCCCAGTTCGTCATGGAGACCGGCGGCGAGCCGACCCACTGTCTGGCCACCAACGGCACCAAGCAGTGGGAATCCGAGATGAAGGAGATGCTGGCGGCCAACCCGTTCGGCGCTTCGGCCCAGGTGTGGGCGGGCAAGGACCTCTGGCACCTGCGCTCGCTGCTCTTCACCGAGCCGGTCGACTTCATGATCGGCTCGTCCTACGGCAAGTACCTCGAGCGCGACACCGGCACCCCGCTGATCCGCCTGACCTTCCCGATCTTCGATCGTCACCACCACCATCGCTTCCCGCTGATGGGCTATCAGGGCGGCCTGCGCGTCCTGACGACGATCCTCGACAAGGTCTTCGACAAGCTCGACGCCGACACGATCATCCCCGGCGAGACCGACTACTCCTTCGACCTCACCCGCTGAAGTCGATCCCCGACCTCGCACGACATTCGGACGGCCGCCCCTCGGGGCGGCCGTTTCGCGTGAGGGGGGCGGTGTCCTTGCGAATTGCCGGGAGGCGCCGACGCCGCTACACCGAATGTCGGGGAAGCGACGCGGGGAGGCGAGGCGGTGAAGGCTCTGGTGAGGGAACTCTACGGCGCGGATTCGGCGCGTGCCGTCGCCTTCCGTTATGCGTTGCTCGCCTTCGACGTCGTCACCGTGCTGTTCCTGATCGGCTCCTCCTTCACCGACCACACGCCGCTCGTCGAGGCGGTCGACGTGGTGATCGGCATCGGCATCGTCGCCGATTTCGCCGCCCGCCTGTGGATCTCCGAGCGGCGCCTGCGGGATCTCGTCCACCCCTACGGCCTCGTCGACATCGTCGTGATCGTCTCGCTCCTGGCGCCGATGATCGGCGAGGGCTTCGCCTTCCTCCGGGTGGCGCGGATGCTGCGGCTGCTGCGCTCCTACCAGACGGTACGGCGGCTGCGCACCGACTTCGAATTCTTCCGTCGCAACCAGCAGACGATCGACGCGGCGATCAACCTCCTCGTCTTCATCTTCGTGATGACGGCGGTGGTCTACGAGACCCAGCACTGGACCAACGAGGAGATCGCCAACTATGCCGACGCGCTCTATTTCACCGTGACGACCCTGACCACCACCGGCTTCGGCGACGTCACCCTCAAGGGCACCGCCGGCAAGATGACCTCGGTGGTGATCATGATCTTCGGCGTGTCGCTGTTCCTGCGCCTCGTCCAGGTGATGTTCCGCCCGCCCAAGGTCGAGCACAAATGCCCGCGTTGCGGCCTGCGCCGTCACGATCACGACGCCGTCCACTGCAAGGCCTGCGGCGAGATCCTGAACATCGAGGACGACGGCGCCGTGTGAGCGCGCCGCGAACGGCGTCAGCGGGGGCCGCGGCCGGTCGGGGCGGTCGCCGGCCGGCCGTCGCGGATCATCTCGGCGATGCGCGCCGCCCAGGTCTCGGCGAAGCGCTTCTGGTCGGCGAGCGGCAGCGTCGCCGCGCAATAGTCGACGACCGTGCCGTCCGGCAGCCGCATCGCGAAGGACCAGGATGCGAAGCTCCCCGCGTCCTCGGCCTCGTGGACGAGCCGGGGCGGGGTCAGGGTGCCGAAGGGGAAGTGCTTCCTGGTGGTCAGGAGCGGCCGGCGCACCACGAGGCGCGCGCGCCGCGCCGTGGGGTCGAGCCGCAGCTCGCGCCCCGGCAGGAGACCGGCGAAGAGGAGGGTGGTCGCGACCGCCAGGATCAGCGCCGTGATCCCGATGCCGAGCGCCAGTCCGCTCGACGACACCTGCGCCTGTGGCGCCCAGGCGACGACGCGGGCGATGTTGAAGGCGCCGAGCAGCGCGATGGCGAGGAGAACGAGGCCGACGCCGTCGAAGAGAAGCGCGATCCACCGGGGTGGTGGTTCGGTTCGAATGACGATGTCTGTTCCCTCGATGGTCACCATGTTCGATCCGGCGAGGATGGAGGTCGCGCCCGTGCTTCGGACTGTGACGCGATCGGGTTGAGATCGCGTGAACGGAACGAAACGGCCGCCCCGAGGGGCGGCCGTCGTGGTCGTGTCGCGGAATGTCGGCTTTCCGCCCAAGCCCGTCGGGGCGTCGGGCATCGAGACCGGCCGGCGCCGGGCCCGACGCGCATTTCTCCTGCCTCCGACGTGGACGAGAACGTCGCGTGTCGTCGAAGGCCGGATGCCTCGGCCCCTTCGGCCTCCGCGTTCACGCGGGATCGCGGGGATGGAGCTTCGACAGGATGAGCACCAGCGCCGCATTGGCGAGCGCGCCGAAGCCGAGCAGGATCAGACCCCAGGAGAAGGATCCGGTCGTCTCCTTGACCCAGCCGACGATGTAGGGCCCGACGAAGCCGCCGAGGGCACCGATCGAATTGACGGTCGCGAAGGCGGCCGCCACCGCGGATCCCTTGAGATAGGTCGGCGGCAGGGTCCAGAACGAGGGCAACAACCCATAGACGCCGCTCGCCGCCAACGACAGGGCGACGATCGAGACCAACGGGTCGGTGGAGAGCCCGGCGCCGATCAGCCCGACCGCCCCGGCGATCGCCGGCAGCACGACCAGCATCACCCGCTTGCCGGTGCGATCGCCGATCCGCCCGAGCACGATCATCGCGATCGCCGCCGCCGCGTAGGGGATCGCCGCGACGAAGCCGGTCTGGAGGTTGGAGAGCCCGAAGGCCTTCACGATCTGCGGCACCCAGAAGATGATGCCGAACCCGCCCAGGAGCGAGCCGAAATAGGCGAGCGACATCAGAAGAACCGGCGGCGAGACGAGCCCGGCGAGGATGGTCGTGCCGTGCACGTGCGATCCCCCCGAGCGTCCCTCGCGGTCGAGTTCCGCCTCGATCGCCGCCTTCTCCTCGGTGCTCAGCCAATGCGCGTCGGCGGGACGATCGACCATGACGCGGTAGACCATCAGCCCGACGACGATCGCCGGCAGACCCTCGAGAATGAACAGCCACTGCCACGACTTGAAGCCGAGCGCGCCGTCGAGGCCGGGGATGCCGAGGATGATGCCGGAGAGCGGCCCGCCGATCACGATCGACAACGGGATCGCCAACATCAGGAGCGCGGTGGTGCGCGCCCGGCGATTGGCGGGAAACCACCACGTCATGTAGAGCAACAGACCCGGCAGCAGACCGGCCTCGGCCATGCCGAGCAGGAAACGCACGGTGAAGAAGGCCTTGGCGTCGTTCGCCCAGGCGAGCGCGACCGAGGCGATGCCCCAGGCGATGACGATCGGAGCGATCCAGCGCCGCGCGCCGATCTTCTCCAGGATCATGTTCGACGGCACCTCGAACAGCACGTAGCCGAAGAAGAAGAAGCCCACGCCCCAGGCGTAGACCGTCGGCGTGAAGCCGAGATCCTTGTTCATCGCCAGCGCCGCGAAGCTGACGTTCGAACGGTCGATGAAGCTGATCAGAAACAGAAGACTCATGAAGGGCACCAACCGCCGCGCGGCTTTGGCCAATCCGGTCGTGAGGGCGCTTTCGGCGCTCATGTCGTTTTCCCCCGAGCGTTGTTCCGATCCCGTCTCGAGGGTCGACGTGGGCGACCGTCGGCGAGGCCGGTGGAGAGCCCCCGGTTTCACACCGGGCCGAACTCTCGCGGGAGGAGAATACGATTCGAATACCGAAAATAAACAGTAATCTCGAAAATATGGACGACTGCGTAATTCCACTGCGTAAGGCCGCGCCCCTGTGCCTTTCGGCCGGCCGCTGGCACACCCCTTGCTCCTACCTCTCGTGACGAAGCCGGTTTGTCGGATGACCGACAAACACGACGAGAGGGGGCCGGACGCATGCTCTCACCCAAGGTCCAGGAACTCTTCGACGAGCCCGGTTGCGACAAGAACGCGGCCAAGGACGAGAAGGCACGGAAGAAGGGCTGTTCGAAGCCGTTGACCCCGGGCGCCGCCGCCGGCGGCTGCGCTTTCGACGGCGCCAAGATCGTGCTCCAGCCGATCACCGACGCCGCCCACCTGATCCACGCGCCCTTGGCCTGCGAGGGCAACTCCTGGGACAATCGCGGCGCGGCCTCCTCCGGCCCGATGCTGTGGCGCACCTCTTTCACGACGGATCTCACCGAGCTCGACGTCGTGCTCGGCCAGGGCGAGCGCAAGCTCTACAAGGCGATCCGCGAGATCGTCGAGGCGCACCGGCCTCCGGCGATCTTCGTCTACGAGACCTGCGTCACGGCGCTGATCGGCGACGACATCGAGGCGGTCTGCAAACACGCCTCCGAGAAGTTCGAGACCGCCGTGATCCCGGTCCACGCCGCCGGCTTCGTCGGGTCCAAGAACCTCGGCAACAAGCTCGCGGGCGAGGCCCTGCTCGACCACGTCATCGGCACGCACGAGCCCGACGACGTCGGCCCCTACGACGTCAACATCCTCGGCGAATTCAACCTCGCCGGCGAGTTCTGGATGGTGAAGCCGCTGCTCGACGAACTCGGCATCCGCGTCCGCGCCTGCGTGCCCGGCGACGCGCGCTATCTAGACGTCGCGGCGGCCCACACGGCCAAGGCGACCATGATGGTGTGCTCGACCGCGCTCATCAACCTGGCCCGCAAGATGGAAGAGCGCTGGGGCATCCCCTATTTCGAGGGCTCCTTCTACGGCGTCGCCGACACGTCGGAAGCGCTGCGCCAACTCTCGAGGCTCCTCGTCGATCGCGGCGCCGACCCCGAACTCCTCGATCGCACCGAGGCGCTGATCGCCCGCGAGGAGGCGATCGTGTGGAAGAAGCTCGAGGCCTTCCGCCCGCGTCTCCAGGGCAAGCGCGTCCTCCTCAACACCGGCGGCGTCAAGTCCTGGTCGGTGGTGGCGGCCCTGATGGAGATCGGCATCGAGATCGTCGGCACCTCGGTCAAGAAGTCGACCGTCGAGGACAAGGAGCGCATCAAGCAGATCCTCAAGGACGAGAACCACATGTTCGAGGGGATGGCGCCGCGCGATCTCTACGCCCTGCTCGAGCGTCACGAAGCCGACATCATGTTGTCGGGCGGCCGCACCCAGTTCATCGCCCTGAAGGCGCGGATGCCCTGGCTCGACATCAACCAGGAGCGCCACCACCCCTATGCCGGCTACGACGGTATGGTGGAGATGGTGCGCCAGATCGACATCGCCATCCACAATCCGATCTGGGACCAGGTGCGCGAACCCGCCCCCTTCGACGAGACCGGCCGTCTGCTCGCGACTTCGGTCGTGGTCGGCCGTCCCGAGGCGCCCGGCCCGAAGGCCGAGGCCGCCGCGATCCCCGCCTTCACCTACAAGAAGTTCGCGAACGCCGGCTCCGGCGACGCCGACGACTGCTGAGGAGCCGGCCCATGACGACGATCCTTCCGGTCGAGAAGTCGGCCTCGGTCAATCCGCTGAAGTCGAGCCAGCCGCTCGGCGCCGCCTTCGCCTTCCTCGGCGTCGACGGCTGCGTGCCGCTCTTCCACGGCTCGCAGGGCTGCACCTCTTTCGCGCTGGTGCTGTTCGTGCGCCACTTCAAGGAGACGATCCCGCTCCAGACCACGGCGATGGACGAGGTCGCCACCATCATGGGCGGCGCCGATCATCTCGAGGAGGCGATCCTCAACCTCAAGTCCCGCACCAAGCCGAAGCTGATCGGCGTCTGCACGACGGCGCTGGTGGAGACCCGCGGCGAGGATTTCGCCGGCGATCTCGCCACCATCAAGGCCCGCCGCGCCGAGGCGCTCGCCGGCACCGAGGTGGTGCTCGCCACGACCCCCGATTTCAACGGCTCGATCGAGGAGGGCTGGACCAAGGCCGTCGTCTCGATGATCGAGGGCATCACCGCGCCGGTCTCCCCGCTGCGCAATCCGCGCCGGATCGCGATCCTGCCGGGCTTCAACCTGACGGTCGCCGACATCGAGGAGATCCGCGAGACGGTCGAGGCCTTCGGTCTGGAAGCCACCATCCTGCCCGACGTCTCCGGCGCCCTCGACGGCACCGTGCCGGGCAAGTGGATCCCCACGACCTACGGCGGCACCAAGGTCGAGGACATTCGCTCGCTCGGCGAATGCATCCATTGCATCGCCATCGGCGAGGGCCAGCGCGCGGCGGCCGAGAAGCTCGCCGAGATCGCCGACGTGCCCTACACGCTGTTCGGCACCCTGACCGGCCTCAAGGCCGCCGATCGTTTCGTCACCGCGCTCGCCGAGATCTCCGGCAATCCGGTGCCGGCGAAGCTGCGCCGCGCCCGCTCGCAGCTCGCCGACGCGCTCCTCGACGGTCATTTCCACTTCGGGGGCAAGAAGATCGCGATCGCGGCCGAGCCCGATCATCTCTACCAGCTGTCGGTCTTCTTCGCCGGCATGGGCGCCGAGGTGACGACCGCCGTCACCACCACCGGCACCTCGCCGATCCTGCGGAAGGTGCCGACCGACGAGATCAAGGTGGGCGATCTCGGCGACCTCGAGGCGCGCGCCTTCGGCTGCGACCTCCTCGTCACCCACAGCCACGGCCGTCAGGCGGCCGAGCACCTCGGCATTCCGCTCTTCCGGGTCGGGTTCCCGATCTTCGATCGGCTCGGCGCGCAGCATCGGACCTTCGTGGGCTATCGCGGCACCCGCGACCTGATCTTCGAGGTCTCCAACATCTTCCAGGCCCAACAGCACGATCCGACCCCGGAGGGGTTGAATCCGCTTCTGAAGAGAGAGAACGACCATGACCGCCGTTCGGAGATTGACGCTCGTGCCCACTGACGGCGCCGAAACCCCGGCTCCCGAGCGCGCCGCCGGCGCCGTTCGCGTGGCCATCGCCACCAACGACATGAAGGGGCTCAACGCCCACTTCGGCTCGGCCGCCCGCTTCGCGGTCTACGACGTGACCAAGGAGGGCTGGAGCTTCGTCGAGGCGCTCGCCTTCGACGACGTCACCCCGGAATCCGGCCAGCACAAGACCGACGGCGACGATCGCATCACGCCGAAGGTCGAGGCGCTGACCGGCTGTCATCTCCTCTTCTGCCTGGCGATCGGCGGCCCCTCCGCCGCCAAGGTCGTCTCCGCCAAGATCCACCCGATCAAGGTGGCGAACCCCTCGTCCATCGACGAGGTGCTGGAGCGCACCCGCACGATGCTCAACGGCGCGCCGCCGCCCTGGCTGCGCAAGGTGCTGGCCGAGGCCGGCATCGCCGCCCCCAAACCTTCCTTCGCCGACGATTGAGGATCATCCCGATGTCCGACACGCTCGATGTCTCCGCCGACGAAACGGCGCTCGCCACGCCCTTCCTCGCCACCCTGGTGCGCCTGATGCGCGCCGAGGACAGCTACGGCTCCTGGGAGAAGCGCTCCGACGCCAACCTCCTCAAGGACTTCATCCTGACCAAGGAACAGCGCCGCGAGATCCCGATCATCGGCGATCCCGATCCGGACGTGCTGTGGCGGATCGAGAAGTTCTACGCCGCCGTCGGCCTCGCCATCGAGGAGAAGGCCGGCCACATCGCCTCGCCGATGATGAAGATGAGCCACGAGGGCTTCGGCCGGGTGATCCTCACCGTCGGCCGGCTGGTGGTTCTGTCGAAGTCGCTGCGCGACGTCCACCGTTGGGGTCAGGAGAACCTGACCAAGCTCGCCGAGGCCGGCACCAAGGCGGTCGACGAGGCCTGCGAGATGATCGCCAAGTTCCCGGAAGTCGCCGACTGGTGAACCGGGGAGGGGGGCGACGCATTCCCCGCGTCGCCCGACCGGCATCATCCCCGGCGAGGCCGGCTCGCGCACGCGAGCGGGGCGTTCGGTCTCGTGGGCCGACCGCGCGCCTCGTCCGCGCCGGGGATGATGCTCGGCCCATCCGTCTTTCGAACCATCCCATCCGGAGTGACGCCATGTCCGACGTCGACACCCTCAAGGCCGAGATCAAGAAGCTCAACGCCAAGGCCACCAACGCCAAGATGAACCTGCACGACCTCTCCGAGGAACTGCCGGGCGACTGGCCGAAGATCATGGAGGTCGCGCAGGCGGCCTACGACGCCTATGCCGCCCTCGACGCGGCGCGCGCGAAACTGAAGGCTCTGGAGGCCGCGTGATGACCGACTACACCACCCGTGACGGCTCCCAGTGGATGCCGGAATACCTCACCGCCATCAATGCCGAGACCTGCATCGGCTGCGGCCGCTGCTTCAAGGTCTGCTCGCGCGACGTGATGCACCTCTACGGCGTCGACGACGAGGGCGAGATTCTCGGCCAGTGCGTCGAGGGCGAGGACGAGGATTTCGACGGCGAGCTGAACCGCATGATCATGGTCGTCGACAAGGCCGGCGCCTGTATCGGCTGCGGCGCCTGCGCCCGCGTCTGCCCGAAGGCCTGCCAGACCCACGTCGCGGCCGACAAGGTCGCCGCCTGACGCGCTCGTCTCGATCGCGTCGCGATCGATCCTCGGAGACGGTCGGTGTCTCCCCCGGCCACCGACCGTCTCGATCGCCTCCCGCTTTCCGATCCTCACGTGGTGGAGAGAACGATGGCTCGACATCGGCACGCTCGATTGATGCGGAGCGCCGCGACGACCGACGACGGCGGCGACGCCTTCGACACCCATGTGATCGCCTGCGTCCTCTCCGTCGGCCTCGACGAGGTCGAGCGCGGTCTCATCACTCTCTGCGAGGCGACCGGCCTCGACGCGGCGACGCTCGACGGCCTCCTCGCGACCCGCTTCCCGGCGTTTCCGCGCGCGACGCTGCCGCCGATGGCGACGGTCCGGCCGCCGCTCGAGATCGAGGAGGAGATGCTGCGCGATCTCCTGATCGACCACGCCGCGACGGCGCTCGCGCCCGTCCTCGCCACGATGATCGCCCGCCGCGCGCTCCGCCCCGATCATCTCTGGCAGGACCTCGGCCTCTTCGATCGCGCCGAGCTCGGCCGCCTGCTCGCCCGCCACTTCACCACGCTCCACGCCGGCAACACCGCCAACATGCGCTGGAAGAAGTATTTCTATCGCAAGCTCTGCGAGGCCGAGGGCTTCTCGCTCTGCTCGGCGCCGAGCTGCGCCCAATGTGACGATTTCCGCGACTGCTTCGGCGCCGAAGACGGCGAAAGCCGCATGGCCGAGCGTCGCAGGGAAATCGACCGCGCCGAGACCGCCGCCGCCTTCGCCGCCGAGTGAGCCGCCGGCCCGCGCCCCTCTCACGCCCCTCACGAGATCCACCTTCGGCCGCAGTCGCGATCGCCTCGCGACTGCGGCCGAAAACGTCGTGCGATCAGGCGTTTCGTCGAAATCGCGACATGTCGCAAATCCCCCGATGTCGGCTTTCCAACACCCGTTCGGGCGAAAAAAGACGTGATTTGTCAGTGATTTCACTCTTTGGCACGGGCTTTGCGAAATCTCTCTCGAACGCCATTCGAGCATGAGGGTTTCCACGATGATCCAGCTCACCGACAGTGCCGTCGCCGCCGTCAAGACGGCGCTCTCCCGCGCCACCGCTCCGGCGGAAGGCCTGCGCATCAAGGTCGAGGCGGGCGGCTGCGCCGGCTTCAAATACATGATGGGCCTCGAGGGCACGACCCGCGACGGCGACATGGTCATCGATCAGGACGGCGTCAAGCTCTACGTCGATCTCGACAGCCAGGCGTTGGTCTCCGGCATGACCGTCGACTTCGTCACCGGCCTCGACGCGTCCGGCTTCGTCTTCGAGAACCCGAACGCCACCTCGAAGTGTTCGTGCGGCAAGTCCTTCGGTTGATCCGAAATCTTTTCAGGAGAGCAGGCCATGTGGGACTACACCGACAAGGTTCGTGACTATTTCTTCAACCCCGTCAACGCCGGGGTTCTGGAGACGGCCAACGCCGTCGGTGAGGTCGGCGCGATCTCCTGCGGCGACGCGCTGAAGCTGATGATGAAGGTGAACCCCGAGACCGAGGTCATCGAGGCGGCCAAGTTCCAGACCTTCGGCTGCGGCTCGGCGATCGCCTCGTCCTCGGCGCTGACCGAGATCATCCTCGGCAAGACCCTCGACGAGGCCCTGAAGATCACCAACCAGGACATCGCCGACTTCCTCGGCGGCCTGCCGCCGGAGAAGATGCACTGCTCGGTGATGGGCTACGAGGCGCTCCAGGCGGCTGTCGCCGACTATCGCGGCGAGGTGTGGTCCGACGATCACGAGGAGGGCGCGCTCGTCTGCAAGTGCTTCGGCGTCGACGAGGGCATGATCGAGCGCGCGGTGCGTTCCAACAAGCTCACGACCCCCGAGGCGGTCACCAACTTCACCAAGGCCGGCGGCGGCTGCCTCACCTGCTTCGAGCGGATCGAGGGCGTCCTCGCCAAGGTCAACGAGGAGATGGTGGGCGAGGGGGTGCTCTCCTTCGACGAGGCCTATCGGATCGGCTCGGTCGACCCGCGCTCGCTGAAGCAGAAGGCGAAGCCCAAGGCCGCCGTCGGCTCGACCCCGGTCGAGACCGCCGCCACCGAGACCCGCAAGCCGGTGATCTCGCTCGACGTGCTCGAGAAGGCCGCCGCCGCGACGGTGGTGGTGCCCTCGGCCGCCGAGGCCGCGCTCCAGCCGGCGATCGGCCTGCCGCGCTACACCACGGTGCAGAAGATCAAGCTGATCGAGGAGGCGCTGGAGGAGATCCGGCCGGTCCTGAAGCGCGACGGCGGTGACTGCGAGCTGGTCGACGTCGACGGTGCCAACGTGATCGTCAAGCTCTCCGGCGCCTGCGTCGGCTGTCAGATGGCCTCGATGACCATCGGCGGCGTCCAGGAAAAGATCGTCGCCAAGCTCGGCATCCCCGTGCGGGTCGTGCCGGTGAAGTGAGGCGGAGGGCGGGGGCGCTCGCGCGCCGCCCCCTCATCCGGCCCTGCGGGCCACCTTCTCCCGCGAGGGGAGAAGGGAGGACCTCGCGGAGAGACCGAAGACAGGCCACCGACGCCGCCTTTGCGGAGGCGTTCGAGAACGTCGCGAGACGAGCCGCGCGCTCCCCCTTCTCCCCTCGCGGGAGAAGGTGCCCGAAGGGCGGATGAGGGGGCGCCGCGAAGCGGCTCCACCGCCGGCGAAGACCACACGAACGAGGAGCAAGGCCCATGCCCACCCCCGTCTATCTCGACAACAACGCCACCACCCGCTGCGACGCCGAAGTCGTCGAGGCGATGCTGCCCTTCTTCACCGAGCAGTTCGGCAATCCCTCCTCGATGCACGCCTTCGGCGCCTCGGTCGGCGGCGCCGTCAAGGCGGCGCGCGCCTCGCTGATGAAGCTGCTCGGCGCCGAGTTCGATCACGAGATCATCTTCACCTCCGGCGGTACCGAGAGCGACAACATGGCGATCCTCTCCGCGCTCGAGGCGATGCCCGGCCGCGACGAGATCATCACCTCGGCGGTGGAACACCCCGCCGTCCTCTCTCTCTGCGCCCATCTCGAGAAGACCCGCGACGTCAAGGTCCACGTGATCCCGGTCGACGGCCGCGGCCTCCTCGACATCGCCGCCTACCGCGCCGCGCTCTCGGAGAAGACCGCGGTGGTCTCGATCATGTGGGCGAACAACGAGACCGGCACGATCTTCCCCGTCGCCGAACTCGCCGAACTCGCCAAGGAGGTCGGGGCGCTGTTCCACACCGACGCGGTCCAGGCCGTCGGCAAGATCCCGCTCGATCTGAAGTCGACCAAGATCGACATGCTCTCGCTCTCCGGCCACAAGCTGCACGGCCCGAAGGGCACCGGCGCCTTCTACGTCAAGCGCGGCACGCGCTTCCGCTCGCTTCTGAAGGGCGGTCACCAGGAGCGCGGCCGCCGCGCCGGCACCGAGAACACCCCCGGCATCGTCGGCCTCGGCAAGGCGGCCGAACTGGCGCTGATCCACATGGAGGACGAGGTGACCCGCGTCGCCGCCCTGCGTGACCGGCTCGAGAAGGGGATCCTCCAGCGCATCCCCAATTGCTTCGTCACCGGCAATCCGGCCGAGCGCCTGCCCAACACCGCCAACATCGCCTTCGAATACATCGAAGGGGAGGGGATCCTCCTCCTGATGAACCGCGAGGGCATCGCCGCCTCTTCCGGCTCGGCCTGTACCTCCGGCTCGCTCGAGCCGAGCCACGTGCTGCGCGCCATGAACATTCCCTACACCGCCGCCCACGGCGCGATCCGCTTCTCGTTCAGTCGCGACAACACCGACGCCGACGTCGACCGCGTCCTCGAGGTGATGCCGCCGATCATCGAGAAGCTCCGGGCGCTCTCGCCCTTCTGGAAGGGCGCGAACGAGGCGCCGGCGACCTTCAACCCGGTCTATGCCTGAACCCGGAGGGATGCCCATGACGCCCCGCGTCTTCCTCAACGACACGACGCTGCGCGACGGCGAGCAGGCGCCCGGCGTCGCCTTCTCCGCCGCCGAAAAGCTCGAGATCGCGGAAGGTCTGGCGGAAGCGGGCATCCCCGAGATCGAGGCCGGCACCCCGGCCATGGGGGCGGAGGAGCAGGCGGCGATCCGGGCGATCGCCGAGGCCGGACTTCCCATGCGCGTCCTCGCCTGGTGCCGCATGACCCGCGCCGATCTCGACGCGGCGCGGGCGGCCGGCGTCTCGGCGGTCAATCTGTCGCTGCCGGTCTCCGACGTCCAACTCTCGGCGAAACTCGGCATCGACCGCGCCACCGCGCTCGCCCGGACCGAACGCACCGTCGCCGAGGCGCTCGATCGCGGCTTCGAGGTGGCGATCGGCTGCGAGGACGCCTCACGCGCCGACGTCGATCACCTCGCCCGGGTCATCGAGACGGTGGAGCGCCTCGGCGCCTTCCGCGTCCGCCTCGCCGACACCGTCGGCGTGCTCGATCCCTTCGCCACCCACGATCTCGTCGCCCGCCTCGTCGCCGGCACCGATCTGCCGCTCGAGATCCACACCCACGATGATCTCGGCCTCGCCACCGCCAATGCGCTCGCCGCCGTCCGCGCCGGCGCCCGCCACGTCTCGGTGACGGTCGGCGGCATCGGCGAGCGCGCCGGCAACGCCGCGCTCGAGGAGATGGTGCTGGCGCTCGATCGGCTCGGCTATCCCTCCGGCGTGGCGCCGTCGCGCCTCTGCGATCTCGCCGCCGTGGTTTCGACCGCCTCGGGCCGGCCGATCCATCCGCAGAAGGCGGTGATCGGCGGCGACGTCTTCACCCACGAGAGTGGCATCCACGTCGCGGGGCTCCTGTGGAACCGCGACACCTATCAGGGCGTCGACCCGCGCGCGCTCGGCCGCGACCACGGTTTCGCCATCGGCAAACACTCCGGCCGCGTCGCGATCGCGCATGCGCTCGAGAGTCGGGGCGTCGAGCTCGACGACCGCGTCTATCCGAAGCTGCTCGCCAAGGTGAAGGCCCACGCCGTCCGCACCAAGCGCTCGCTGCCGATCGACCGCCTCGTCGAGATGCACGAGCGGCTGGTCGAGGAGGAAGCCGAACCCCACGGGGTCGCGGCGCGCCGGATCCGGTCATGACCGAGACCATTCAGAAGTCGGAGGAGACAGCCGTGAGCGACTTGCCCTGTGCCGCCGGATGGGTCGATGCGACCGAGACCACCCCGAGCCGATCGCTGTGGGCGATGATCCGCGAGGACGTCGCCTGCGTGAAGGCGCGCGACCCCGCCGCTCGCTTCACCCTCGAGATCGTGCTGACCTATCCCGGTGTCCACGCCATCGTCTGGCATCGCATCGCCCATGCCCTGTGGCGCGGCGGACATCGCTTCTCCGGCCGCTTCGTGTCGTGGCTCGGCCGGTTCCTGACCAATGTCGACATCCACCCCGGCGCCACCATCGGCCGGCGCTTCTTCATCGATCACGGCGCCGGCGTCGTGGTCGGCGAGACCGCCGAGATCGGCGACGACGTCACGCTCTATCACGGCGTCACTCTCGGCGGCGTCTCCTGGCGGCCGGGCAAGCGCCATCCGACGCTCGGAAACGGCGTCCTGGTCGGGGCCGGCGCCAAGATCCTCGGACCGATCACCGTCGGGGCCGGCGCCCGCGTCGGCGCCAATTCGGTGGTGATCGAGGACGTGCCCCCCGAGATGACCGTGGTCGGCATCCCCGGCCGCATCGTCAAGGCGGTCGAGGGCCGGCGCCTGATCTCCGGCCGCATCGATCTCGAACATCATCTGATGCCCGATCCGGTCGGCGAGGCGATCGCCACCCTGGTCGACCGCATCGATTTTCTCGAAGCCCGGATCGCCCATCTCTCGGGAAAGCCGAGCCCGAGCGTCGAATTCGAGGTGCTGCCCGAGACCCGCGCCCCTCGCGCCGTGTCCGAGCCCGCCGATCCGCCGTCCGCCCACTGATACCAAAGGCCGGAGGTGCTGACGCACCCGGCCTTTGAAGAAACGCGAATTTCTCATCTGCGTCAGAGGCATGAGAAATTCGCGTATGGAATACCATCGGTCATTTTCAATGCCCGACGGTATGACCTCGCCCACCCGGCCGCGTCGCGCGCGGCGAAGGAGAACGCCATGACCGAATCGTCCTGCTCCCTCGACGATGCCGTCGTCGTCAAAGACATCCTCGCCCGCCTCAAGGCCTGTTCCTCGGCCGAGGACTTCTTCACCGAGCTGAAGGTCAAATACGATCCCAAGGTGCTCGGCCCGGCCCGCCTCCACATCCTGAAGCGCATGGGCCAGCATCTCGCCGGCGAGGACCTGGAGGACATGCCCGACCGGGTCGTCGCCGCCCGCGCCCGCACCTTCCTGGAGCGCGCCTACGAGGACTTCGTCACCTCCTCGCCCCTGAAGGAACGCGTCTTCAAGGTGTTGAAGGATCACGACCCCTCCCGTCCGGTGAAGCCCGGCGAAGCCTTCGTCTCCTTCGACGAGATCCTGGCGCCGATCCCGCCGAAGGCGTGACGCCGCTCGCGCGCCGGACCTCGACGCGCCTTACCCCTCGGGTCGCTCACGCGCGAAACGTCGATCCATTCGTTCGCTTTTGACGAACGAATGGATCGAACTTATCAATTGGAACGATGAAGTGGAATTTCTCATGGATGGGGTCCCCGTCCCGAGATCGTCCACGAGGTCGTTCATGTCCGTTTCCGCGTCCGTCCCGCCGCTCCACCAGGGGCTTCGCCGTGTCGGCGACATAGTGCCCGGCCTCGCCCTCGCCGTCGGCGTCGCCGGCCTCGCGGTGCTGCTGCGCCGTCTGCCGAGCCTTTCGGCGGTCTCGCCGATGATCCTGGCGATCGGCTTGGGCATGGCGATCCGCAACACCGTCGGCCTGCCCCATGCCTTCGCCGGCGGGGTCGCCTTCGCCATGCGCCGCCTGTTGCGTCTGGCGATCGTCATGCTCGGCTTCCAGGTGACGGCGACGCGCCTCTTCGAGGTCGGCGCGCGCGGCTTCGTCGTCGTGGCGACGGTCTTGGTCGCGACCTTCGCCTTCACCGTCTGGCTCGGCCGGCGCCTCGGCGTGCGGCCGCAGCTCGCCGAGCTGATCGCCGCCGGTACCTCGATCTGCGGCGCCTCCGCCGTCGTCGCCACCAACACCGTCACCCGCGCCGAGGAGGCCGACGTCGCCTATGCCGTGGCGACGGTGACCCTGTTCGGCTCGCTGTCGATGGTGCTGATGCCGATCGCCGGCCACGGGCTCGCCCTGGCGCCCCATGCCTACGGCCTTTGGGTCGGGGCGAGCGTCCACGAGATCGCCCAGGTGGTCGCCGCCGCCTTTCAAGGCGGCGACGCCGCCGGCGAATACGGCACCATCGCCAAGCTCGCCCGGGTGATCCTGCTCGCCCCCGTGGTGATCGGCCTCGGCCTCCTCGCCCGCCGCCGCGCCGAGGTCGCGGGAACCCGGGCGCGGGTGCCGTTCCCGTGGTTCGTCCTCGGCTTCGTCGGACTGGTCGGGCTCGGCAGCCTCGTCGAATGGCCGCGCCCCTTCCTCGGCGCCGCCGCGACCACCACCACCTTCCTCCTCTCGACGGCCCTGGCGGCGATGGGGCTCCTGACCGACGTGCGCCGTCTCGCCGCCGAGGGGCTCCGGCCCTTGATCCTCGGCGCCGCCGCCTGGATCTTCGTCTCGATCTCGGCTCTCCTGCTGGTGATCACCGTCGGATGACCCCCATGCCGCTTCCCGTCTCGACCCACGGACCGCGATGACGCTCGAGCAACTCCGCATCTTCGTCGCCGTCGCCGAGCGCGAGCACGTCACCCGCGCCGCCGTCGAACTGGGCCTGACCCAGTCGACGGTGAGCGCCGCCGTCCGCGCCCTCGAGGAGCGCCACGCCGTCCGCCTGTTCGATCGGGTCGGGCGGCGCGTCGTCCTGACCGAGGCCGGGCGTCTCTTCCTCGACGAGGCCCGCGCCGTTCTCGCCCGCGCCGAGGCCGCCGGCCGCCGCCTCGCCGAGATCTCCGGCCGCATCGCCGGCCCGCTGGAGATCCGCGCCAGCCACACCATCGCCACCCATTGGCTGCCGCAACGGCTGGTCCGCTTCCGTGCTCTCCATCCCGACGTCGAGTTCCGCCTCGGCATCGCCAACACCGCCGCCGTCGCCGCCGGGATCGACGACGGCCTCGCCGAAATCGGCCTGGTCGAGGGCGAGATCGCCACGCCGTCGCTGAAGCGTCTCACCGTCGATCACGATCGCCTCGTGCTGGTCGCCGCCCCCGGCCACCGCCTCGCCGGCCGGGCCTTCGCCGGTGGTGGCGAGATCGATCCCGCCGATTTCGAGACCTTCGACTGGGTCCTGCGCGAGGGCGGGTCCGGCACCCGCTCGGAACTCGCCGCCGCGCTCCATCGCCGCGGCGTCGCCGTCGAGCGGCTCCGGGTGGTGCTCGAACTCCCGTCGAACGAGGCGATCCTCGAGGCGGTGATGGCCGGCGGCGGCGTCACCGCGCTGTCGTCGCTGGTCGCCGAACCGGCCATCGCGGCGGGATCCCTGGTCGCCCTCGGCCCGGATCTGGTCGAACGCGCCTTCCATCTCCTGCGCCACGCCGCGCGCACCCCGAGCCGCACCGCCGCCGCCTTCCACGCCTTCCTCGCCGAGGCCGGGAGAGGGTGAGGGACGGGGCCGGATCTCAGACCGCCGCGCCGATCCGCTTCCAATAGATCAGCGTGCCCGTCAGCCCGCCGTGCGGCTTCAGCGCGTAGTCGGGGATCTCGCCGGCAAAGACGAAGCCGGCCTTCTCGTAGAGCCCGGCCGCGCCCTCGTCGCTGGCGGTGTCGAGCACCATCAGCGTCTTGCCCCGTTGGATCGCCACCCGCTCCGCCTCGCGCACCAGCGCCATGGCGAGCCCGCGCCCGCGATGGGAGGGCCGCGTCATCATCTTGGCGAGTTCGGCCCGGTGCGGCTGGTTGGGCGGACAGGCGAGCAACAGTGTCAGCGTCGCGACGAGCGCCTCGCCGTCGAAGGCGCCGAAGACGACGCGCTCGCCGCGCCCGGCGGCGGCGAGTGAGCCCGCCCAGAAGGCCTCCGCCCGGTCGTGCTCCAGCGGATGCATGAAACTGACCGAGCCGCCCGCCGCGACCGTCTCGATCAGGAGATTGGTCAGCGCCGCGCGGACGGCGGGCGTGTCGGCGAGGGCTTCGATGGGGATGTCGGACATCGGATCAACTCCGGGCGAGCGCGACCACATAGGCCACGGGCAGGGCGGTCTCGTTGGCGAAGGTCGTGTCGGCGGGCGGGCCGAAGCCATAGGCGTCGCCGGGGGCGAGATCGCAGCGCCTGCCGCCCTCGATCAGCGTGAGGACGCCCTCGCGCACCCACACCACCTGACGGATGTGGGCGTAACTCGCCGCCGGCAGCGTCACCGAGCGCCCGGCCGGCAGGCTCACCTCGACCAGCTCGATCGGATGATCGGGATGGCGGAAGGTCTGACTACGGACATAGCCGGTGTCGGGATCGCGCCATTCGGCACGGTTCGCGGCGCGACAGATCCGCTCGCCCCCGGTCTCCGCCCGCGTCAGCAGACCGGCGAGAGTGAGGTCGAAGGCGGCGGCGATCTTGACCAGGATCACCGCCGTCGGGCTCGCCTCCTCGCGCTCGATCTTGCCGATCGTCGCCTTGGCGACGCCCGAACGCTCCGCGAGATCGGCGAGCGACCACCCCCGCGCGTCGCGCTCCAGACGGATGCGACGGGCGAGGCGGGCTCCGGTTTCGTCCATGAAAGTATCCATATGAGCACTATCATGGATTCTCGCGGCGTCCGCAACCCTGACGCTCACTCGCGCGTCACGGCAAAGTCATTGGCCCGATGCTGCGACGCGGCATAGCCTGTCGCGATCCCTCCATGGAGTGTCTCTCTTGGCCCGCGTCCCCGCCATCGCCGTCCCCGATCCGTCGCGTCGCAACCTCCTCGTCCTCGGCGCCGGCCTCGGCCTCGCCGCCCTCGGCGCCCGTCCGTCCCGAGCCGCCGTCGATCCCGCCGACGTCTTCGCCGATGCCGACGTGCCGGTCCTCGGCAACCCGAAGGGGGACGTCGCCGTCGCGGTCTGGTTCGATTATCAGTGCCCCTTCTGCAAGAAGGTCGAGCCGATCCTGAACGAGGTCGCGCGCAAGGACGGCAAGGTCGCCATTCTCCTCAAGGATTGGCCGATCTTCGGCGATCTCTCCACCGCGGCCGCCCGCGCCGCCTGGAGCGCCCGCCGCCAGAACCGGCTCTCCGCCCTCCACGATCGCCTGATGTCGGTGCCGAAGCGCCTCGATACCGCCCGTCTCGACAAGGAGATCGCCGCCGCCGGGGTCGACCGCGCCCGTCTCGATGCCGACATGGCCGCCGAGACCGCCGCCTTCGACGCGCTCGTCGCCCGCAACGGCGCCCAGGCCGAGGCCTTCGGCTTTCCCGGCACCCCGGCCTTCGTGATCGGCTCCTTCGTGTTCCCCGGGGTCCTCGACGCCGACGGCTTCCGTCAGGCGATCGCCGACGCGCGCCGCAAGCGGTGAGGAGTTGGGGGGCGCTCGCGGCGGCCTTCCGACTCACTCCGTAGGAGCGATCTGCCGATAGACGCGCATGGCGCGCGCGTTGAGGCCGGGTGGTATGGCGAACGGATGTGCGCCGTCCGAGAGCTTTCCGTTCTTTGTGGCCGTCGCCTTCTTTGGTGTGATGGTGATCACCAGATGCTGGACGTCGTCGCGTCGGCTGACCTGAGACAGGTCGGCGGCGATCGGAATGACGACCAACTTGCCGCCGACGGTCGAACTGCGGGTGATGGAGAAGGTTGCGTCGTAGGTGTAACCCGTGACCGTGGCGAGCGGTGCTCCGGCCCGAGCCGCATCTACCTCCTTCATGATCCCCCCGATCCATTCGCCGAAGCCGATGTCGACCTTCTCCATCTCTTCGGCATCCTCGCCGCAGATCGATCGATCCTTCACCTCCATGTCGAGATCGAACTTCACTACGGTGTCGACGGCATATTTGCGGTCGTAGGTCGATTTGAAATAGGGGGCGAGCGTCGCACCCGTGTAGAGCGCGATGCCGGGACTGGTGGCGACGTCCAACCCGGTGGTGGATCCCGAGACCACGTTCAGGTGGAGATCGATCGTGGTCTTGGCTCCCCGGATACCTGTCCGTGGGCTGGAGGCGAGGACGGCCACAGCCGCGCCGCACTTGAGGGAGTCCAGTACCTTGTGAACCGGAACGACATCCGTCGCCGCAGGAGGGGTCGCGGCGCAGCCGGCGAGCCCCAAACCGATGCAGGGCAACAACGATCCGATGATCTCGATGCGCATTGACGCCTCCCTCACGCTTCACTCGGTCCCACTCTTCGGAGTGGGGAATTCGATCATGAATTGAAGAAAGAATTTGCACAATCGAATTTGATCGTGGCGCACTTCGAGAACGACGTGAAGGATCGGACGCGCCGCCGGATCTGTCGGATTTGCGACAAGCTCGTTGCGAATGTCGCCCCGTCCGGCGCCTCCGAAAAAACACGTACACATGCGAAGAGCGGCGGTTTTCCGCCGCTTTTTCATTTGGCACGACCCATGCGTATGTCCCCTCGACAGGCCGGTGGTCCACTCGCGACCGGCGACGAACGTACGAGGAGAGGCGGCATGCACATCGTCGTCTGCATCAAGCAGGTTCCGGACAGCGCCCAGATCCGCGTCCATCCCGTCACCAACACGATCATGCGCCAGGGCGTGCCGACGATCATCAATCCCTATGATCTGTTCGCCCTGGAAGAGGCGCTGCGGCTGCGCGACAAGCACGGCGGCGAGGTCACGGTGCTCACCATGGGCCCGCCGATGGCCGAGGATTCCCTGCGCAAGGCGCTGACCTTCGGCGCCGACCGCGCGGTGCTCCTGACCGACCGCTTCTTCGCCGGCTCCGACACGCTGGCGACCTCCTACGCGCTCGCCGCCGCGATCGAGAAGATCGGCGAGGTCTACGGCAAGCCCGACATCGTCTTCACCGGCAAGCAGACCATCGACGGCGACACCGCCCAGGTCGGCCCCGGTATCGCCAAGCGGCAGAGCCTCCTGCAGCTGACCTACGTCTCCAAGATCGCCGAACTCGATCTCGACGGCGGCAAGATCACCGTCGAGCGTCGCTCCGAGGGCGGCGTCCAGGTGCTCGAGACCAAGCTGCCGGTGCTGATCACCATGCTCGAGGGCACCAACGACATGCGTCGCGGCTCGATGGCCGACGCGCTGCGCGCCGCCCGCAGCGATCTGGTGATCTGGTCGGCCAAAGACGCCGGCATCGAGGACATCCTCAAATGCGGCCTGCGCGGTTCGCCGACGGTGGTCAAGCGCGTCTTCGCGCCCGCCGCCCGCGCCGAGAAGGCCGAGCAGATCGAGATCCTGCCGGCGGCGATCGACACCGCCGACGCGCTCATCGAGACGATCTTCGGGACGCTGCCGGCGCTCGAGACCGAACTCGTCGAACTTCACCAGACGCTCTGAACCGGGGAGGGGAAACCATGGCCAACGAACCCGCGAAGCCCGCTCCCGCCGCCGGCGGCCGCGCCGGCATGAAGAAGGAACTGCCCGAGCACTTCAAGGCCTACAAGGGCGTCTGGGTGTTCATCGAGGTCGAGCGCGGGGTGGTCCATCCCGTCTCCTACGAGTTGCTCGGCGAGGGTCGCAAGCTCGCCGACCAACTCGGCGTCGAACTCGCCGGCGCCGTCCTCGGCCCCAAGGGCGAGGGCACCAACCACGCCATCGCCGAGACCTTCGCCCACGGCGCCGACCTCGTCTATCTGATGGAGGACGAGCTTCTCGCCGACTATCGCAACGAGCCCTTCTCCAAGGGCCTGACCGATCTCGTCAACACCTACAAGCCCGAGATCCTGCTGCTCGGCGCCACCACGCTCGGCCGCGATCTCGCCGGCTCGGTGGCGACGACGCTTCTGACCGGCCTCACCGCCGACTGCACCGAACTCGCGGTCGACGCCGACAAGTCGCTCGCCGCGACCCGGCCGACCTTCGGCGGCTCGCTGCTCTGCACGATCTACACGCTGAACTTCCGCCCGCAGATGGCGACCGTCCGCCCCCGCGTCATGTCGATGCCGCCGCGCACCGACAAGCCCATCGGCAGGGTCGTGACGCATCCGCTGAACATGGCGGAAGAGGACATCGTGACGAAGATCCTGAACTTCGTCGCCGATCGTCAGGCCGGCAAGGTCAACCTCGCCTATGCCGACATCGTCGTCGCCGGCGGTCTCGGCATGGGCGCGGTCGAGAACATGCAGCTGGTCAAGAACCTGGCGAAGTCGCTCGGCGCCGAATACGGCTGCTCGCGTCCGCTGGTCCAGAAGGGCTGGATGCCGGCCGAGCGCCAGATCGGCCAGACCGGCAAGACCATCCGGCCGAAGCTCTACATCGCCGCCGGCATCTCCGGCGCGATCCAGCACCGGGTCGGCGTCGAGGGCGCCGATCTGATCGTCGCGGTCAACACCGACAAGAACGCCCCGATCTTCGACTTCGCCCATGTCGGCGTCGTCACCGACGCGGTGCGCTTCCTGCCGGCGCTGACCGAAGCCTTCACCCGCCGCCTCTCGCCCCACAACCGCGACAAGCTCGCCGGCTGAACCCGCGCTCAGGAGATCGACCGATGATCGAGGAAAAATTCGACGCCATCGTCGTGGGCGCGGGCATGGCCGGCAACGCCGCCGCCTACACCATGGCTTCCCGTGGCCTCAAGGTGCTGCAGCTCGAGCGCGGTGAATATCCGGGCTCCAAGAACGTCCAGGGCGCGATCATGTACGCGTCCATGCTCGAGAAGATCATCCCCGACTTCCGCGAGGATGCCCCGCTCGAGCGTCATCTGGTGGAACAGCGCTTCTGGATGATGGACGACAAGTCCCACACCGGCATGCACTACCGCTCGGACGACTTCAACGAGGACAAGCCCAACCGCTACACCATCGTGCGGGCGCAGTTCGACAAGTGGTTCTCGCGCAAGTGCCGCGAGGCCGGCGTCACTCTTCTGACCGAGACCACCGTCACCGAGCTGATCCAGAACGATCAGGGCAAGGTGCTCGGCGTCAAGACCGACCGCAAGGGCGGCGCCGTCTTCGCCGACGTGGTGGTGCTGGCCGAGGGCATCAACGGCCTGCTCGGCCCCCGCTCGGGCCTGCGCACCTCGCCGAAGCCGGAGACCGTGGCGCTCGCCGTCAAGGAGATGCACTTCCTGCCGGCCGAGACCATCGAGAGCCGCTTCAACGTCAAGGGCGACGAGGGCGTCGTCATCGAGATGGTCGGCACCTTCTCCAAGGGCATGACCGGCCTCGGCTTCCTCTACACCAACAAGGAGAGCATCTCGGTCGGCCTCGGCTGTCTGGTCTCCGACTTCGCCGAGACCCGCGAGAGCCCCTACGCGATGCTCGAGGGCTTCAAGAACCACCCCTCGATCGCGCCGCTGCTCGAAGGGTCGGAATGTAAGGAATACGCCGCCCACCTGATCCCGGAGGGGGGCTACAAGGAGATCCCGCAGCTCTTCGGCGACGGTTGGGTCGTGGTCGGCGACGCGGCGCATTTCAACAACGCCATCCATCGCGAGGGCTCCAACCTCGCCATGACCTCCGGCCGTCTCGCCGGCGAGGCGATCCACCGCATCAAGGCGGCGCGCGATCCCATGACCAAGGAGCACCTGAAGCTCTACAAGGAGCTTCTCGACGACAGCTTCCTGATGAAGGATCTGAAGAAGTACAAGGACATGCCGGGTCTTCTTCACACCAATTCGTCGAATTTCTTCCTGAGCTATCCCCAGCTCGTCAGCCAGGCGGCGCAGAACTTCCTGCGCGTCGACGGCACCTCGAAGCTCGAGAAGGAGAAGCGGACGAGCCGCTCCTTCATCGAGAAGCGTTCGCGCATCGGCCTGATCTCCGACGCGGTCCGCCTCGCCTTCGCCTGGCGCTGATCCCCCGCCGGACGGACCTCGGCCCGTTCGGCACGCCTTTCGCATTGCTCTCCCGGGGAGCCGATCCGAGGTCGGCTTTCCGACAAACCCCAGAGGCGCCGCGCGCGCCCGGTCGAAGCCCGCGAGACGCCCCGGCGCTCGCACTGTCATCGGAAAGGACGGACCCATGACGATCGCCGTGCGTGTCGAGGACAAGCTCTTTCAGAATCGCTATCTGGTCGATGCGGGGCGCCCCCACATCACCGTCGCCGCCCATGAGAAGCCGTCGGCCAATCTCATGGCGCTGACCACGATCTGCCCCGCCAAGTGCTACGAGTTGAACGAAAAGGGCCAGGTCGACGTCACCCCCGACGGCTGCATGGAATGCGGCACCTGCCGCGTGCTGTGCGAGGCCTCCGGCGAGATCACCTGGAACTACCCGCGCGGCGGCTACGGCGTGCTCTACAAGTTCGGCTGACCCCGGACGCCCTCCGGCGAGCCCCCCTTCGTGGGACGGGACGGAGGCGCCACGCGCTCCCCCTTCTTCCCCCGTGGGAGAAGGGGCCCCGTCAGGGGCGGATGAGGGCGCGCGCGAGCACGAGAGCCTCGCGATCGCCGCGCGCCCGTCGTCCTTCGCCCTCCCGGCCTTGCCCGAGCGGGCTTTCGCCCGCGCCCCTCATCCGGCCCTGCGGGCCACCTTCTCCCGCGAGGGGAGAAGGAGAGCGCCTGCGGCGCGCGTCTCTCGCGTGGATCCCGCAGCGACGCCCATCGCCCGATCCCCATTCGCGCTTGCGCTGGTCCCGTTCCCGTGGTCTCAGGATGGACGATCCCCGTCCGCCCGAGGCCGCCATGACCGACACGCCCACCCCCGAAGACCGCCACAAGGCCAAGATGGCCGCGCGCAAGGCCGTCCAGGACGCCGAGGTGGCGGGCAAGACGATCACCGAGAAGGGGCTGCTGATCGTCAACACCGGCCCCGGCAAGGGCAAGTCGACCGCCGCCTTCGGCCTCGCCCTGCGCATGCTCGGCCACGGCCGCCGCGTCGGCGTCGTGCAGTTCATCAAGGGCGCGTGGTCGACCGGCGAACGCACCGCGCTCGAGCGCTTCGACGACCTCGTCTCCTGGCACACGATGGGCGAGGGCTTCACCTGGGAGACCCAGGACCGCGCCCGCGACGTCGCCGCCGCCACCCGCGCCTGGGAGAAGGCGTGCGAGCTGATGGCCGACCCCGAGATCGCCCTGGTGATTCTCGACGAATTGAACATCGCGCTGCGCTACGACTACCTGCCGCTCGCCGACGTCGTCGCCGCGCTGCGCGATCGCCGCCCCGATCTCCACGTCGTCGTCACCGGCCGCAACGCCAAGCCGGAACTCGTCGAGGCCGCCGATCTGGTGACCGAGATGAGCGCGACGAAGCACCATTTCGCCGCCGGCGTGAAGGCCCAACAGGGCATCGAATTCTGATGACCGCGCCCGCCCGCCGCGCCAGGACCTTGATGCTGCAAGGGACGGGGTCCGACGTCGGCAAGTCGCTGCTGGTCGCCGGCCTCGCCCGCGCCTTCGCGAACCGGGGCCTCGTCGTGCGCCCCTTCAAGCCGCAGAACATGTCGAACAACGCCGCCGTGACGGTGGACGGCGGCGAGATCGGCCGCGCCCAGGCGCTCCAGGCCCGTGCCGCGAGGGTTCCGCCGTCGGTCCACATGAACCCGGTGCTCTTGAAGCCGCAATCCGACGTCGGCTCGCAGGTGGTGGTCCAGGGCCGGGTGATCGGCAACGCCAAGGCCCGCGAGTTCCAGTCGTGGAAGCCGCGCCTCGAGGCCTCGGTGCACGAGAGCTTCGAGAAATTGGCGGCGGAAGCCGATCTGGTGATCGTCGAGGGCGCCGGCAGCGCGGCCGAGGTCAATCTGCGCAAGGGCGACATCGCCAACATGGGCTTCGCTCGGAAGGCGAACGTGCCGGTGGTGCTGGTCGGCGACATCGATCGCGGCGGCGTCATCGCCCAGGTGGTCGGCACCGAGGCGGTGATCGATCCGGCCGACGCGGCGATGGTGGTCGGCTTCCTGGTCAACAAGTTTCGCGGCGATCCCTCGCTCTTTTCCGCCGGCATGGAGCTGATCGCCGAAAAATCCGGCTGGCCGGCGCTCGGGCTCGTGCCCTGGTTTCGAGACGCCGGGCTTCTTCCGGCCGAGGATGCGGTGGTGCTCGAGAAGCGCCGCGCGGCCGGGGAGGGCGCCACCACCATCGTCGTGCCGCGCCTGCCGCACATCGCCAACTTCGACGATCTCGACCCGCTCGGCCAGGAACCCGGCGTCCGCCTCGTGATGCTGCGCCCCGGCGAGCCGATCCCGGCGGAGGCCGATCTCGTCCTCCTGCCCGGGTCCAAGGCGACCATCGCCGATCTCGCCGCGCTGCGCCGCGAGGGCTGGGACGTCGACATCCTCGCCCATGTCCGGCGCGGCGGCCGCGTCCTCGGCATCTGCGGCGGCTATCAGATCCTCGGCCGCGTCGTCGCCGATCCCGACGGCGTCGAGGGCCCGCCGACCTCCGTCCCCGGCCTCGGCCTCCTCGACGTCGAGACCGTGCTCGGCGGCGACAAGTGCCTGGAGAGCGTGACCGGCACACTCGCCGGTTCGAACGCCCCCTTCGCCGGCTACGAGATGCATGTGGGACGCACGTCGGGGGCCGATCGCGCTCGGCCCCTGGTGACCTTCGCCGACGGCCGCGACGACGGCGCGACGCGCCCCGACGGTCGCGTCTCCGGCTGTTACGTGCATGGTCTCTTCGCCGACGACCGGGCGCGCGGCGCCTTCCTCGAGCGGCTCGGCGCCGCGACGTCGGATCTCGCCTACGAGGCCCGCGTCGAGGCGACGCTCGACGCGCTCGCCGTGCATGTGGCCGATCACGTCGATCTCGATCGTCTCTGGGCCCTGGCGCGCTGAGGCCGCCGTCGCGTTCAGGGTCGAAGTCGGGCCGCGCTCTGGCGAGCGGCGGCCCGACCTCCCGTCATTCCGCCTGATCGAGGCCGAAGGCCGGATGATGGATCAGCTCGCCCCGCGGCGCGACGCCGTCGAAGGGGAGGGCCTGAACCACCTCCGGCGGACAGCCGGCGACGCCGAAGCCGGGGAAGGCGCGGAAGCCGAACCGGCCGTAATAGCCGGGATCGCCCACCAGCGCCGCGCCCCGGCAGGTCGTCCGCAGACGGCGGAGCGCCTCCGCCATCAGCGCCGAGCCGATGCCCTGGGCGTGCCGGGCGGGGAGGACGGCGAGCGGCCCGATCAGCCCCCAACCCTCCTGTGCCCCGATGCGCGCCGCCGAGGCGGCGAGATGACCGATCACCTCGCCGTCCTCCTCGGCCACCAGCGAGAGGAGGAGCGCGTCGTCGGCGCGAAGCCTCTCGACGATCGCCGCCTCGGTGCCGGTCGCCTGCGGCAGGAGCCGCATGGCTTCGGTGACGACCCGGCCGATGGCCGAGACGTCGCCGGGCGTTTCGTCGCGGATCAACATGACGGACCTCCCTGGTTGTCGAGCTGGGCGCGGACGGAGACGCGGCCGCGTCTCGAGATCCGATAGGGGCTGCCCGATCGCGATTCGATCAATCGCTTGCGGCGCAGGCGTTCGAAGACGGTCGCGTCGAAATCGGCGAGGATCATGCCCTCGCGCGTGACGCAGGTCACGGAGGTGATCTTGGGGCCGTCGTCGCGCTCGTGGAGGATGTGGCCACCGAGGGCCAGCACGTGCAGGGCACGTTGTTCGTTTCGAGAGATGTTCATGGAAGTCTCGTGTGACGGACATGAAGAAACACCCCGGGGCACGCGGGCACCCGGCGGCTTCGAAGTCACGAGGCTCTCCGAGAACCGGAGAGCCGTATCACACAAGCTCCGACATCCAATCTCCATCGGCCGACCCGCGACCCTCGTCGCTGGACGGCAGCTCTCATCTAGGAGCGAGAGGGCTGAGATGCAACCCCGGAGGACGGCGAGGTCGGGTGGGGCACCGCGCCCCGAGGGATCGGCGAGATCCGCCCCGTCTCGGGACGCCGGCGTCGACGGCCGTCTTCCGTCGCGTCTCGCTTCGATGAAGACGAGCGGACTTCCATGATGCGGCATTCGGCGCCGCCGAGCCATGGAACCGTCGAATGAGCGGTATAAAGCGAAATCAACGCAATATGATTCGATGGATGGATATCGCGAGCGCTCGACAGAGAAAGTTCATCTCGTTCGAAGATCTCGTATGATTTGGCGGCACGCGAATGAAGCCGACGTTCGAAGATAAGGCGGGTTACGCGATCCTCGGGGCGATCTTCGCTGCGCCGATCCTGGTCGTGCTCGCCGTCGTCGGTCTGTTCGTTCGGGTCTCCGCGCCGAGCCCGGTCGATCGTCTCGTCGTCGAAGCGGCGGCGCCGGATGGTCGAGCCGTCGTCCGCGTCATGCGTCACGACAATGGTCTGGGCTTCGGCCTCGGCGCCGAATGGGGTGTCGTCCATGTCGATCGTGAGGACCGATGGTTCGGCCGGAAGGTCGAGACCATCGCGGAATTCGATTGCGATCGGCTGGAGGATCGCGCGGTGCACGCCGAATGGCGCGATGCCCGCCACGCGGTCGTGAGATTGCCGCCGGGCAGGCATATCCGTCGCCTCACCGCGCCCGCTGAGGGGATCGAAGTCGAGATCGTCTCGGCCGAGTGACGGTCTCACACCACCAGCGCCGTGATCGCCACCAACACCGCCGCCTGCACCATCAGCGCCGTGCGATAGAGGCGGAGCGCGCGGCGGATGTCGGTCGCGCCGAGGTCGCGGCGACCGTCGCCCATGTAGGCGCCGTCGTAGACCTCGCCGTGGTAGACGCGCGGGCCCGCCAGCGCGAGGCCGAGCGCGCCGGCCATCGCCGCTTCCGGCCAGCCGGCGTTGGGGGAGCGATGCGCCTTCGCGTCGCGGCGGATCGCGGCGATCGCCGCGCGCGGCGAGGCGCCCGGCGTCAGCGCGGCGGCGGCGATCAGCCACAGCGCCGAGAGGCGCGAGGCCGGCAGATTGACGAGATCGTCGAACCGCGCCGCCGCCCAGCCGAAGGCCTCGTGGCGCGGGGTGCGATGGCCGATCATGCTGTCGGCGGTGTTGGCGGCCTTGTAGAGCGCCCCGCCCGGAAGCCCGCCGACGGCGGTCCAGAAGAGCGGCGCCACGATCCCGTCGGAGAAATTCTCCGCGAGGCTCTCGATCGCCGCGCGCGCGACGCCGCCCTCGTCGAGCACGCTCGGGTCGCGCCCGACGATCATCGACACCGCCCGTCGCCCCTCCTCGAGGCTCGCCGCGAGCCCGTCGGCGACGGCGCCGACATGGGTGTCGAGGCTGCGCTGCGCCGGCAGGCTCGCCGCCAGCGCCCCGACCGCCAGGACACCGAAGAGGCTCGGCAACAGCGAGAAGAGCAGCGCCTGCACCCCTAAGGCGAGCCCGCCGACCACCCCGAGCAGGATCGCCAGCGCCGCGACGCCGGCGGACTTGCGTCGCGCGAAGGGCTCGTCCTCGCGATTGAGGCGACGATCGAGCGCGCCGATCAGTCGACCGATCCAGGTGACGGGATGGCCGATGGCGGCGTAGAGAGGGGCGGGCCAACCGACCGCCGCCTCGATCGCCAGCGCGATCAGCGCCACCGCGAGCGACGAGCCGGGCGAGGGAACGAGCGACATGAGTGATCCGCAAGCGAACGAAATGGGGACGGGGCCGAGGGGCGAGACGCCGGCCGGCGCGGCGAGCCCGGTCTATCACGGCGGCAACCTCGCGCAAGCGCGCGCCGCCCATCCCGACGCTCCGACGCCCTGGATCGATCTCTCCACCGGCATCAACCCCGTCGCCTGGCCGGTGCCCGCGCTTCCCCCCGAGGCCTGGACGCGCCTGCCCGAGCCGGCCGACGTCGTCGCGCTGGAGGCCGTCGCGGCGACGGCCTTCGGCCTGCACGATCCCGCCGATCTCGCCGCCGTGCCCGGGACCCAGGCCGCGATCCAGATGTTGCCGCGTCTCCTCTCGGGGGCGACCGTGGGTATCCTCGGCTTCACCTATCAGGAACATGCCCACGTCTGGCGCGCCGCCGGCCGGACCGTGACCGTGGTCGAGCGGCTGGAGGATCTCGCCCGCTTCGACGTCGGTCTCCTGGTCAATCCCAACAATCCCGACGGCCGCCTCGTGTCGCCCGAACGCCTCGCCGCGCTGGCCCTCGACATGGGGGCTGCTGGCCGCCGTCTCGTCGTCGACGAGGCCTTCGTCGACATCCTGCCCGATGGCGCGAGCCTCGCGCCGCGCCTGCCGCTCGCCGGAGCGATCGTGTTGCGCTCCTTCGGCAAGACCTGGGGCCTCGCCGGGCTCCGCCTCGGCTTCGTCGCCGTCGATGCCGCCTTCGCGGCGGCGATGCGCGCCGCCTTCGGCCCCTGGGCGCTGTCGGGCCCGGCGCTCGCCATCGGCCGCGCCGCGCTCGCCGATCGCCCCTGGCTCGAGGCCGCCCGCGCCCGCACGGCCGTCGACGCCGCCCGCCTCGATGCCCTGCTCATGCGCGCCGGCCTGACCGTGATCGGCGGAACCCCGCTCTTTCGCCTCGCCCGTTCGGAAGATGCGGCGCGCCTCGCGGAAGGCTTGGCGCGGTCCGGCATTCACCTCCGCCGCTTCCCCCACGACGCGCATCTCCTGCGCTTCGGTCTCCCCGGCGACGCGGCCGAATGGCGCCGTCTCGCCGAAGCCCTCGAAGATCTCGCGCGCCGAGAGGCCGGGATCGCGGGATGAATCGCGCCCGCGCCGAAGTCGATATGTGACGTAAGGTAAATTTCAGTCGATCAATCTCTGGTCGCAGCTGGGACTGCTTCGAGATCGGAAGTTCTATGAAGTACAACATTCATCGATGATCGGAATGCCGACTCTCACCGTCTCACGTCGATGAAGACGGGGTCTGAAACATTTCGAAATATGAAGTCGTGAATCATAAGGGAAGATGACGAACGCGACAAGGGCGGCGCAGATACGCTCGAAGTTGCATCGTATACGGTTCAATACGAATATGACGTTGCGGAATCCGTTATCATTTTATTCATCGGCGATGGGCAGTCTCCGCGCAGTGAGAATGCGGCGGAGGGCCCCATGCAGTTTCCCTTCCTCGGTCCGAAGCGGGCGGCGTCCGGCGGTCCGGCCCGACAGAAATTCGCGTCGACCGTCCATCCGTCCGGGGTCGAGCGCACCTTCTCCCCCGACGACGTGATCGTCTCGAAGACCGACGCCAAGGGCATCATCACCTACGCCAACGAAGTGTTCCTCGACCTCGCCGGCATGACCGAGCGACAGGCGATCGGCGCGCCCCATTCGGTGATCCGCCATCCCGACATGCCCCGCGCCGTCTTCAAGCTCCTGTGGGAGACGATCGCGGCGGGCGAGGAGATCTTCGCCTATGTCCTCAACATGTCCTCCAACGGCGATCACTACTGGGTCTTCGCCCATGTCACGCCGACCTTCACCCGCGACGGCGGCATCGTCGGGTATCACTCCAACCGCCGTGTGCCCGAGGCCCGCGCGCTTCGCGTGATCCAGCCGCTCTATGCCGAGCTGAAGGCGATCGAGACCCGCGCCGCCGATCGCGCCGCCGGTCTCTCCCGCAGTTTCGACCACTTGACCGATCACTTGCGTGCCGAGGGCGTGAGCTATGATGAATTCGTCTTCTCTCTCACGCGCTGAGTGGGCGCTGGGCGCGATCTGCGTCCTGCTGATGATCGGCACCGTGCTGCACACCGCCGTCGAGCTGCGTCCGCGCGACGCCGCCGCGATGGTGTTCCTGTGCACGCTCTCGGTGCTCGCCTTCGTCTTCGTGCGCCATGCCCGCCGTTCGATCGATCAGGTCTCCGGGGTGTTGCGGGCGGCGGCGTCCGGCGATCTCGAGAGCCGCGTCGTCCTGCTCGCCGAGGGCGGCGAACTGGCGGTACTCGCCCGCGACGCCAATCGCCTCCTCGACGTCTCCGACGCCTTCGTGCGCGAGGCGGGGGCGACGCTCGCCTGCGTCCGCGACGGCCGGCACCATCGCCGCATCGTCGAGCGCGGCATGGTCGGCACCTTCGGCCGGACCTCGCAGGTGATGAACGAGGCGGTCACCACCATCGCCACGCGCCTCGACGGCTTCTCCCGGGTGATGGGCGAGTTCGAGACGACCGTCGGCGGCGTCACCCTGTCGCTCGGCGAGGCGGTGGAGAGCCTCGCGCGCTCCGCCGGCACCATGCGCGACACCGCGACCGATACCGAGCACCGCTCCACCACCATCGGCGCCTCGGCGGAAGAGACCTCGGTGACCGTCGCCACCGTCGCCGCCGCGACCGAGGAACTGACCGCCTCGGTCGAGGACATCGCCCGGCAGTCGGAACTGGCGCTCACCATCTCGCAGCACGCCGGCCACCGGGTCGAGGAGAGCCGCGAGGCGATCGGCGACCTCTCCGGCGCCGTCGCCGACATCGTCGGCGTGGTCGATCTGATCCGCTCGGTCGCCGAACAGACCAAGCTCCTCGCCCTCAACGCCACCATCGAGGCGGCGCGCGCGGGCGAGGCCGGTCGCGGCTTCGGCGTCGTCGCGACCGAGGTCAAGGCGCTCGCCGGCCAGACCGCCTCGGCCACCGAACAGATCGCCGAGCGCATCCAGGCGGTCGAGGATCGCGCCCGCCGCTGCATGGCCTCGATCGACGGCATCACCGAGATCGTCGCCGAGATCGCCACCGCCGCCAACGCGATTTCCGCCGCCGTTCAGGAACAGACGACCGCCACCCAGGAGATCGCCCGCTCGATGCAGATGGCCTCCACCGCGACCGACGACGTCTCCTCCAACGTCGGCAACGTCGCCGCCGCCGCGGGCGCCACCGGCCGCGCCGCCGGGGAGGTGGCCCATGCCTCCGGCGATCTCGCCGACCAGACCGAACGGCTGCGCCATTCCGTCCGCGCCTTCCTCGATCGCGCCCGCGACGTCACCGGCGGCCGTAGGGCCGCCGCCTGAGCATTGCGGCGGCCGGGCTCCCGCCCGACCATCCGCATTTCGCTCGAACGTCGCCTTCGGGCGGCGTTCGTGTTTCGCCCGGGCGGCGTTTACTTCGCCCCGACCCGTCGCTATGGTCCGCCCCCGACCCGTGAGGCGCGACCGTGCCTCGCCCCGAGATTCGTCGAGGACAATCCGATGAAGGCAGAGATCCAGTCCGTCGTGGACGAGATCGAGCAGGCGCTCAGCCTGCTGAGGAGGCATCTTTGACTGGGATGTCGCGCTCAAACGACTGGACGAGCTGAACGCGCTCTCCGAAAGCCCCGATCTGTGGAACGACCCGACCAACGCTCAGAAGCTGATGCGTGAACGCGATCAGCTGTCGAAGTCGATCGACATCGTCCAGGGCATCCGCCGCGACCTCGACGACAACGTCGGTCTGCTCGAGCTCGGCGAGATGGAGGAGGACGAAACCGTCGTCGCCGAGGCCGAGGAGGCTCTGAAGCAGCTCGGCCACGACGTCGCCAAGCGGCAGGTCGAGGCGTTGCTCTCCGGCGAGGCCGACGGCTTCGACACCTATCTCGAAATCCACGCCGGCGCCGGCGGCACCGAGTCCCAGGACTGGGCGCAGATGCTGGCGCGCATGTACGTGCGTTGGGCGGAGCGTCGCGGCTACAAGGTCGAGGCGGTGGAAGCCTCCGAGGGTGAAGAGGCGGGCCTCAAGTCCGTCACCTACATCATCAAGGGCCTCAACGCCTACGGCTGGCTCAAGACCGAATCGGGCGTGCATCGTCTGGTGCGCATCTCGCCCTTCGATTCGGCGGCGCGTCGCCACACGTCCTTCGCCTCGGCCTGGGTCTATCCGGTGGTCGACGACTCGATCAACATCGTCATCCCGGAATCGGACGTGCGCGTCGACACCTACCGCTCCTCGGGCGCCGGTGGTCAGCACGTCAACACGACCGACTCCGCCGTCCGCCTGACCCATATTCCGACCGGCATCGCGGTCGCCTGTCAGGCCGAGCGCTCGCAGCACAAGAACCGCGCCAAGGCGTGGGACATGCTGAGGTCGCGCCTCTACGAGGCCGAACTGCAGAAGCGCGAGGAGAAGGCCAGCGCCGAGGCCGCCGCCAAGACGGACATCGGCTGGGGCCATCAGATCCGCTCCTACGTCCTCCAGCCCTATCAGATGGTCAAGGATCTGCGCACCGGCGTGCAGACCACCGACCCGGCGAAGGTGCTGGACGGCGATCTCGATCCCTTCATGGAAGCCTCGCTCGCCGCCCGCGTCAAAGGCGCCGCGACGGCGGTGGTCGAGGACATCGACTGACGAGGAGAGGGGCGCCGCGAGCGCCCCTCTCGCGTTTGCCATCTTCTCATGCCGATGTTGCAGCGCAACAGGGCCGCCGTCAGGATGATGCGGCGAAGCCTCGCGAACCGCATCGCCCCGCCCGTCCGCACGTCGAGGACCCCGTTCGATGGATCTGATCTACCTCCTCAAGGCCGCCGTCCTCGGCATCGTCGAAGGCCTGACCGAGTTTCTGCCGGTCTCTTCGACCGGCCATCTCATCCTCACCGACGATCTGCTGAACTTCGATTCGGGATCCGGCAAGGTGTTCGAGGTGGTGATCCAGCTCGGCGCGATCCTCGCGGTGTGCTGGCTCTATCGCGAGAAGATCCTGACGCTCATCGGCGGCGTCCTGCGCCGCGAGCGGGCGGCGCTGATGTTCGCCGGCGCGGTGATCGTGGCGTTCCTGCCCTCCGCCGTGATCGGCTTCCTCGCGCTGAAACTGATCAAGGCCTATCTCTTCAAGCCGGTGATCGTCGCGATCACGCTGATGGTCGGCGGCCTGATCATTCTCTGGGTGGAGGAGCGCGAGCACACCGTCACCACCGAGGTCGCCGATCGCATCACCTGGAAACAGGCGCTCGCCGTCGGCGTCGCTCAGGTGGTCTCGATGATCCCGGGCACCTCGCGCTCCGGCGCCACCATCATCGGCGGCATGCTCGGCGGCATGTCGCGCTCGGCGGCGACCGAGTTCTCGTTCTTCCTGGCGATCCCGACCATGCTCGGCGCCACGGTGCTCGATCTCGCCAAGAACGGCGCCCATCTCGACGCCCAGGAGATCGCGGCGATCGGCGTCGGCTTCGTCGTCGCCTTCGTCTCGGCGCTGATCGTGGTCAAGTTCCTGATCCGCTACGTGGCGCATCACACGCTGAGCGTCTTCGCCTGGTATAGGATCGGCTTCGGCGCGCTGCTCTTCGCCTGGTACGGCATCTGGCCGCTGGTCGCCTGAGGCTTCAGAATCCGAGAGTCTTGCCGGCGTCGAGCCAGTCGCGCGGATCGACCGGCTCGCCCGCCACCCGCGTCTCGTAGTGGAGATGCGGCCCGGTCGAGCGTCCCGTCGAGCCGGCGAGCCCGACCGTGTCGCCGGTTTTCAGCTTCTCGCCGACCGAGACCGAGAGGCTCGACATGTGGCCGTAGCGGGTGACGACCCCGTTGCCGTGATCGACGTCGACGCAGAGCCCGTAGCCGCCCTGGCGACCCGAGGCGATCACCGTGCCGGGGCCGGTCACGCGGACGGGGTCGCCGGTCTCGGCGCGAAAGTCGAGCCCCGTGTGCATCGCGCCGATGCCGAGGAACGGATCGGAGCGCACGCCGAATTCGGAGGTGATCACCCGGTCGCCGTCGAGCGGGCGCGCCAGCGGCAGCCGGCGGGCGACCGCCCGGATCCCCGCGAGCCGCGCCAGCGCCGCGTCGGCGCGCGAGAGCGCGTCCATCGGCGCCGGCACGAAGGGGCCGCCGACCGCCTCGCCGCTCGGGCGGGGGGAGGGCAGGGGATGGGGATCGTTCACGCGGAAGCCGACCTTGGCGAGCGCCCGGGTCCACGACTTGCCGCGGCTCTCGACGAGATCGGCGAGCCCGGCCAGCGCCGCCGCCTGCCGGTGCTCGAACTGGTCGATCGAATGCTCCGCCGCCGCGATTCGCACGGCCGGATCGCCGCCGGTCTCCGCCGCCTGGGCGCGGCCGGTGAAGGGGATCAGCCAGGAACTGCGCAGCGGCGTCGCGAAACGGTCGGTGTCGAGCGGCGCCGGTGCCGGCGCGATCGGCGCCAGGGCGGGCGCGGCAGCGGGGGCCATCGGCGTGCCGATCGGCGCGATCGCCGGCCCCTTGGCCGGGGGCATCGGCAATCCCAGCTCGCCGACCTTGGCGACGAGACCGGAGAATTTGGCCTGGGCGGCGACGAGCTTCGCCTGCCGGTCCATCAGGGTGTCGACCTTGGCCTCGAAGGCGTCCTGATCGATCAGGCGGCGGCCGTTGATCCGGTCGATCTCGGCCCTGAGCGCCGCCACGCGGTCCTCGTAGACCCGCTCCATCCGGACCTGCCGCGTCAGCGAATCCGCCAGAATGTCGTCGCGGAAGAAGAGGTAGCCGGTCGCCCCGAGATAGGCGAGGGCGAAGACCCCGACGACGGCGCCGACCGCCGCCAGACGGCCGGTGTCGACGTGAAAGGCGCGCACCCGATCGCCGTGGACGATGGTGATGCGGTGGAGGTCGGAGCGGCGACCGAAGCTGCGCGATCTGTCTTCGGAAGGGGTCATCTCGAACGGGCCTCGGCGGGGCTTGTGTCGAGACGATTACACTTCGTTAGGGTTAAGAATTGCTTCCCGAAGGGCCTTCATCCCACGATCACATGGGGAAGAAAGCGCGATCGATCGGTGGTGATCGGCCCGGCGTCCTCGCGCAGGCCGATCCCGCAGGCGGCGTCGCCGACGATCCAGCTGCCGATCACCATGTGGTTTCCGTCGACGTTCGGCAGAGGCGCCAATTGTTGCACGACGCTGCCCTCCGCCCCGTAGCTGCCCTCGGACCGGGCGAGGAGGCGGCCCCGGTCGACCAGCATCACGTTGCCGCCCTCGCGTGAGAAGAGCGGCTTGATCGCATGGGAGGAGAGGCCGTCGCGGCGCGGATCGTCGTCGAAGAAGGTCGGCAACAGGTTGGGATGGCCGGGGGCGAGATCCCACAACATCGCCATAGCGCCCTTGTTCGCCAGGATCGCCTTCCACGCCGGCTCGACGAATCGCGTGCGCGCCATCCCCGGCGAACGGCCGAAATCCTCCGCGAACAGCCATTCCCAGGGGTAGAGCTTGAACAGGGTCTCGATCGGCCGCTCGTCGAGGTCGACGAAGCGATCGTCGAGGAGCCCGATGTCGGCGACGTCGAGGATCTCCGCCTCGAGCCCGGCCGCCACGGCACAGTCGGCGAGATAGGCGACCGTGCCGGTATCCTCCGGCGAGTCGGTCATGGCGGCGAGATGGAGCCGCGAGCCCGCCGTCACCTCGGGCAGGCGGGCGATCAGCCGCTCGTGGATCGAATTGAACTGGTCGGCGCCGGCCGGCAGCGTGCCGCGCGCGAGCCCGTCCGCGAGCCATGTCCATTGCACGACCGCGCTCTCGAAGAGGCTCGTCGGCGTGTCCGCGTTGAATTCGAGCAGCTTCGCCGGCCCGTGCCCGTCCCAGGAGAGGTCGAACCGGCCGTAGAGCGAGGGTTCGCCCGCCTTGCGGCTCGCGGCGATCCGGTCCCAGGCGTGTTCGGGGATCCTCAGCCGGGCGAGCCGCTTTTCGTCGGCGATCACGCGGTCGACCAGATCGAGACAGAGCGCCCACAAATCGGTGGTCGGATCCTCGATCCCGTCCTCGATCTCGCGGAGCGTGAACTCCCAATGGGCGGTCTCGTCCCAATAAGGCTCGCCGCCGATCTCGGCGAAACCGAAGCCGATCGCCGCATGGCGCTCGGCCGCGTCGGGACGGGGCGTGTCGCGGCGGCGGCGCATCACGAACCTCCGAACAGGTGGAAGGATCCGGTCGAACCGAACCCGCCCCGGCTCGCGGTGCTCTTCACCGGGCTCGGCGCGACTTGCGCGGTCGGAGAGGCGCGGAAGGACGATCCGCTCGAGCCGGAGCTCCCGCCGCGCCAGAACCAGTGGCCGAGCGCGGCATGATTGCCGGAGCGGTGGGGGCGGTCGGCGCAGTCGCCGATCTTCGATTCGTCGACCGTCGGCGTCGCGGGGTCGTCGACGCAGGTCCGCTCCCGGCTCTCGGCGAACCACAGGCCGGCGGCGGTCAGCGCCCCGGCGGTGGCGAGCGAGAGGCCGATAGTGCGCTTGCGCGCCCGCGCCACCATGGCGGCGCCGTCGGGCAGGAGCGAGGAGGGCGGCTTCGGCACCACGGCGCGCGGCTTGGGCCCCACGGCGCGCGGCTCGGGCGCCGCGCCGGGATCGGGCACCGTTCCACGTCGACCGAAGGGGCGTCGCTCGACCATCGCCTCACCCCGTCATGGCGGCGGCGGAGAGGAGACCGGCGGTCAGCGACACCGCGCCGAGCCAGATCGCCGCCGAGAGGGCGTTCGCCTCGATCGCCTCGGAGAGCCCCGGATGGGCGAAGCGCGCGAGCCCATGGGCGGCGAGCTGCACCACGAAGGCGACGACGGCCCACACCACGAATTCGACGATCGAGACCGACTGCGCCATCGCCCGCGCCAGCGGCACGGCGAAGCCGAGGAGGCTCCCCCCGAGTGCCACCGCGGCGGCGGCGTTGCGTTCGCGCACGATCAGATCGAATTCGCGATGCGGCGTCAGCCGCGTGTAGACCGCCACGAACAGCGCGGTGAATCCGGCCGCCGTCACCAGCCAACCGAGAAAGGCGAGAACGGCGGAAGCAAAGGGCGGCATCGGTCACTCCGCGTGGGGGACGAATCCCCGGATCTCCACAGATTACGCGAAATCGCGCCCGCCGGCCCCGCCGATCAGGCGGGAAGCGCGTCGACGGCGGCGAGCACCGCCTCGGCATGACCGGCGACCTTCACCTTGCGCCAGATCGCGGCGATCTTGCCGTTCGCGTCGACGAGATGGGTGGCTCGTTCCACGCCCATGTACTTGCGGCCGTACATCGACTTCTCGACCCACACGCCATAGGCCTCGAGCACCGCCTTTTCCGGATCGGAGCCGAGTTCGACGCCGAGATCGTGCTTGGCGCGGAACTTCGCGTGCGCGGTGACGCCGTCGGGCGAGATGCCGATCACCACGGCGTTGCGCTTCTCGAATTCGGGCAGCAGCTCGGTGAAGGCGATCGCCTCCCTGGTGCAGCCCGAGGTGTCGTCCTTCGGGTAGAAATAGACGACGACGGGCCGCCCGCGCAGCGCCGACAGGCGGATTTCGCCGCGATCGCCGGCCAGCGTGAAGTCGGGGGCGAGATCGCCGATGGAGAGGGCCATGTCTGCCTTCCTTTCGTCTCGAAGAGATGGTCTCGGAGGGGCGCGCGAGCGCGGGGTCGAGTTCGGGAGAGCGAGCCTAGACGCGACGCCCGCGCGCGCCAAGCGGTTCGCGTCGCCTCGGCGGCGGCCCGCGTTCGACCGGAAGCGCGAAAGCGTGTACCCCGGCGCGAACCGTGGCGTGTGATCCGGATCGATTCGTCGTGAAGGCGATCCGAACGAGGAGTCCGAGCTCGCGACGTTTCGACCTGTTCGAAACTTCGCGAGCGAAGGCAAGCCCGAACGGGCGTCGGCCGGCCAGGCCGAAACCTCGGGACACCCCGACGAGTCGGGATGTCCCGAGACTGGTGATGAGAACCGTCGGCCTCGGGTCGACCGGAAGGGAAAGAACGGGACAGGTGCAGGATCGGGTCGACGACAATGCCGTGGCGTGCGCGCTCCCGCGTCGATCGGGCCGTCGCTTCCTGACCAGATGCGGCCTCTTCGCCGCCTGGAGCTGCGGCATCGGCACGCTCCTCGTCGTCCTCACCACGCTCGCCGCCCTCCTCGTTCTGGCGCGCGGTCCCTTCGAGACCGAGGCCGCCGCCCGCGCCGCCGAGCGCGCGCTGGCCGAACTCGGCGGCCCCGGCTCGACCGCCCGCGTCTCCGGCGCCGGGCTCGACTGGTCGTGGTCGGCCGGTCTCTCGGTCGCGCTCAGCGACATCGCCGTCGAGCGCGACACCGCGCTGCGGCTCGATCTGCCCCGCCTCGTGGTGCGGCTGCGCCTGCTGCCGCTGCTGATCGGCCGGGTCCAGCCCCGCGCCGTCGAGATCCAGGAACCGCGCATCTCCGTCGACACCGCCGAGTTGCGTGAGCGCGGCGAGGGCGGCGTGCCGACGCCGGCCGAACGCGTCGAGCCCGGCACGGCGCCCGCCGGCGGCGCGTCGCCGGCCCCGGTGTCGACCCGTCTGGCGGAATCGGTCGACGCGGTGATCGAACGCGCGGTGGCGCTCGCCCACGATCAGGGTTTCGAGACCTTCCAGCTGCGCGGCGGGCGCATCGACGTGCATCACGTCGGCGCCACCGGCATCGAGCGGCAGGTCCATTTCGTCGAGATCGACGCCGACGGCGTCGTCGACGGCCCAGCCGGCGAATTCGATGCCGGCATCTCCGCGCGCGGCGACGTCGGGCGCTGGTCGATGCGGCTGACCCGCACCATCCGCGAGGACGGCGGCCGCCGTCTGCGCTTTTCCGCCGAGGACGTGACGCTGCCCGATCTGATCGGCCCCGGCGGTCCGGCCTTCGCGCTCGGGGTGCCGTTCTACCCGCGCCTCGTGCTGGGCTTCGCGCCGGGCGGCCATTTCGACGGCGCCGATCTCGATCTGCGCCTCGGCGCCGGCCTCTTCCGCTTCGGTCAGATGCCGGAAGACCAGATCCTGCTCGACGAACTGACCGCGCGCGCCGCCTGGAACCCGAAGGAACGGGTTTTCGCGCTGGAACAGCTCGCCGTCTCGGTCGGCGAGACCCACGGCGCGCTCCATGGGCGCATCATGCCGCCGCCGGTCGCGACCGGCCCCTGGGGCTTCGCCCTCGCCATCGACGAGGGCGCGCTGAAGCCGCGCGACGTCGCCGGGCCGGCGGTGCCGATCAAGGGCGGCGGCCTGACCGGCTCCTTCGATCCCACCACCTCCTTCCTCGACGTGACCCTCGGCGAGATCCGCTTCGGCGCCGCCGAACTGCGTTCGGCCGGCCGCCTCGATCTCTCCGGCGAGGAACCGAAACTCACCTGGGATCTCCAGTTCTCGCCGATGACGAGCGCCGAGGTGGCGCATGCCTGGCCGCATTGGGTCGCGCCCGACGCCCGCGCCTGGTTCGTGAAGAACGTCTCCGCCGGCCGCCTGACCGAAACGCGGATCCAACTGGCGATGCCCCGCTTCGATCGGCCCGAGACCTGGCCGGGCGACGCGATGCGCATCGGCGCCCGCTTCGACGGCCTGCGCTTCACGCCGCTCGGCAATCTGCCCGCCGTCACCGCCGCCGAGGGCCATCTCTCGGTGGCCGATCGCCGCTTCGAGGCGGTGGTGGAGAAGGGGCGCGTCGCCACCAAGGGCCGCGAGCCCACCCTCGAGAGCCTCAAGTTCTCCGTCGCCGACATCTTCTTCAAGCCGCCGCGCGGCTCGATCCGCTTCCGTGTCGCGGGCGACGCCGCCGCGCTCGCCGAGATCGCCGACGCCGAGCCGCTCGCCGTGCTCTCCCAGGCCGGGATCGCCGCCACCGGCCTCTCCGGCACCGGCTCGGTCGGCGCCCAGGTCGACGTCGTCTTCGACAAGGTGATCGACGCCAAGTCGATCGACTACAAGGTCGACGCCCAGCTCGACGGCTTCTCCGCCACCCAGCCGATCCAGGGGCGCCGCTTCCAGGACGGCAAGTTCAAGATCACCGCCGATCCGCGCGGCCTCGACGTCTCCGGCCGCGCCGTCGTCGACGGCGTGCCGACCGACGTCCATGTCTTCGATCCGCGCGGCGGCTCCAAGACGGCCGAGAAGCGCGACTTCAAGATGGAGGTCGACGACGCCGCGCGCCAGCGCCTCGGCATCGATCTCGGCGGCATCGTCGAGGGCGCGATCGGTCTCTCGGTGTCGCAGCCCGACCCCAATCAGACCCGCAGCCACGTCGAGGCGGACCTCGCCCCGAGCCGGCTCAATCTCGCCGTCCTCGGCTGGACCAAGGGCCCCGGCGTGCCGGCCAAGGCGTCCTTCGATCTCTGGGACGACGATCGCGGCCTCCACCTCGACAACGTCGTGCTGGAGAGCGAGGGCCTGACCATTCGCGGCAATCTGCTGCTCGACAAGGACCGCAACCTCGTCGCCGCCGACTTCCCGAAATTCGCCCTGCGCAAGGGCGACGACGCCAAGATCAAGGTGACGCGCGGCGCCGACAAGGCGCTGACCATCGCCTTCGAGGGCGGCAAGTTCGACGTCCGCGGCCTGTTGCGCTTCAACCGCCGGCCGAACTCCGCCGGCGGCGACACGACGACGCCCGATCTCGTCCTGAAGCTGCGCGCCGGGGCGCTTCTCGGCTTCAACGACACCACGCTCTCCGACGTCTCGATCGACGGCCGTTGGCATGCCGGCGCCTTCCAGGCCCTGGAACTGAAGGCCCGCACCCAGGCGCGCCGCCCGCTCTCGGTGTCGATCCGTCCCGAGGCGGGCCGGCGCCGGCTCACCGTCGCCTCCGAGGATGCCGGGGCGGCGCTGAGCTTCCTCGACCTGTTCGATCGCATCCAGGGCGGCACCCTGACCGTTTCCGCCCGCCTCGACGGACCCGGCACCTCGATCGGCACCTTGCGCCTTCTCGCCTTCCACCTCCTCGAGGAGCCCAAGGCCGGCCGCATCACCGCCTCCAAGGAGGGCGCCGACGGCATTCGCCAAGTGCCGATCCGCCGCGCCGAGATCGATCGCTCGACCAATTTCGACCGCGCCTCGGTCCATTTCGCCATGCACGACGGCATCATCGACGTCACCGAGGGCGTCGCGAAGGGTGCCTCGGTGGGCGCCACCGCCACCGGCCAGATCGACGTCGCTGCTCAGCGCCTGTCGCTCTCCGGCACTTACATCCCGGCCTACGGCCTCAACAATCTCGCCGGCCGCATCCCGATCCTCGGCGCCATCGCCGGCGCCGGCTCCAACGAGGGCCTCGTCGGCGTCACCTTCCGGGTGGTCGGCGCCATCGACGATCCGATCCTCCAGATCAATCCGCTCTCGGCGGTCGCCCCGGGCATCTTCCGCCGCATCTTCGAGTTCCAGAACGAGGAGATGCCGCAGGGTGGCGGCGACCCCAATGCCCCGACCCGGCTGATGCCCGGCGACGGCCCGACCAAGATCACGCCCTGAGCGGCGCGCCGGCCCCGCGCCTCATCCGTCCGTGGGCGCCGGGCAGGGGGGATGCTCCGCCTCGCCCTCGAGACAGGCCTCGCTCATCGGCGCGGGCGGTGTCGCGAGCCCGATCCAGGCGGTGACGAGATCCGTGTCGAAGCCGACCTCGCGCCGCCCGTCGGCTTCCATCAGCGGCCGGCGGATGAGGAGCGGATCGGCCAGCATCGCCGCCAGCGCCGCCGCCTCGTCCATCGCCTCCGGCACCACCTCGCCCGCCTTGACGCGCGGACTGGCCCGGTTGAACCACGCCGCCACCGGCCGATCGCCGAAGAACGAGCGCAGCCGCGCCGCCTCCCATCGTTCGGTGAGGAGGCTCCGCGCCTCCACCCGGTGCCCGGACGCGGCCAGCAGCGCCTTCTGCCGCGAGTTGTTGCCGCATCCCGGCTTTTCCCAGAACGTCACCACCGTCATTGTCGGCTTTCCTTCACTGCGCACCATCGCGCCGGGGCCGAGCAAGACCGATGCCGCGCCGAGGGGACGTGCGGCACTTTCGTTCAAACGATCGATTGATTTACTGGCGGAACCGGCTATGCTTCCGCCATGACCGACGACATCCAGCCCACCGCCGCCCCCTCCCTCGACCCGCCCCGCGCGCCGGAAGGCTCGGCCGCGGCCGGGGAGAAGACCCGCGCCTCGCTGATCCGGGTCGCCCTCGACCTCTTCGGCCGCAAGGGCTACGACGCCACCTCGACCCGCGACATCGCCGGGGCCGCGGGGGTCAACATCGCCGGCATCGCCTATCACTTCGGCGGCAAGGCCGGGCTCCACAAGGCCTGCGGCGAACTGGTCGCCGGCGTCCTCGCCGAACGGCTGAGCGCGCTCACGGTCGGCGACCCGGCCGCCGACGCCGGCCTCTCGCCGGACGAGGCCGCCGCTCTGTTCGAGGGCTCGATCACCGGCCTCGCCCGCTTCATGCTGGCCCGGCCGGAGGCGGAGGCGATCGCCCGCTTCATGGTGCGCGAGCAGATGGATCCGACGCCGACCTTCGAGATCCTCTATCACGGCCTGATCCGACCCCGTCACGAGCGGCTCTGCCGTCTCTGGGGCCGCGCCACCGGCGAGGATCCGGCGAGCGAGGCGGTGATCATCGCCGTCTCCGCGTTGTTCGGGCAGGTCATGTTCTTCCGCGTCGGCCGCGCCACGGCGTTGCGCCGTCTCGGCTGGGCCGACATCGACGAGACCAACGTCGAGACTATCGTCGAAGCGGTGCGCGAAGCGACCCGCGCGATGCTGGCGTCGCGGCGCGCGGGGAGGGCGGCATCGTGATCGGTTGGCTCTGTTCCCTCGCGGTCGTCGGCGGGCTCCTGCCCGGATGCGACCCCACGATCCGCGTCTACGGCTACGTCGAGGGCGAATATGTCGCCATGGCGCCGCTCGAGGCGGCCCGCATCGCCTCCGTCGAGGTGCGGCGCGGCGACCGGGTCGAGCCCGGCGCCGTCGTCGCCCGCATGGAGAGCGACGACGCCGAGATCGCCGAGCGCGACGCGACCGCCCGCCTCGCCCAGGCCGAGAGCGACCTCGCCGACCTCCGGCGCGGCCGCCGGCCCGAGGAGATCGACGTCGTCGCCGCGACGCTCGCCTCCGCCCGCGCCACCGAGATCGACGCCCTGCGCGCCCTCGAGCGCCGCCGCGATCTCTTCCAGCGCAAGGTCGCCTCCCAGGCCGAACTCGATCAGGCCCAGACCACCCGCGACGTCGCCGCCGCGCGCGTCCGCGAACTCGAGGCCAATCTCGAGGTCGCGAAGCTCCCCGCCCGCGACGACATCGCCCGTTCGGCCGAGGCCCGCGTCGATCAGGCCCGCGCCGCCCTCGCCAACGCCAGATGGCGCCTCGAACAGCGCACCCTGACCGCCCGCGCGCCCGGCCGCATCGCCGATCTCGTCCGCCGCCCGGGCGAGGTCGCCGGCCCCCAGGCGCCGGTCGTCAGCTTCCTGCCCGACGGCGCGGTGAAACTGAAACTGTGGGTGCCGGAACCCGCCTTCTCGAAGATCGCGCTCGGCGGCGAACTGCCCGTCGCCTGCGACGGCTGCGACCCGGGGCTGGTCGCGCGCGTCACCTATGTCTCGCCCGAGCCGGAATTCACGCCCCCGGTGATCTATTCGGTCGAGACCCGGGCCAAGCTCGTCCACCTCGTCGAGGCGCGTCCCGAGGCCGGCTCGCTCGGCCGGCTGCGGCCCGGCCAACTCGTCGACGTGACCCTGCCCGGATCGGCGCCATGAGCATCGTCTCGGTCGAGGGCCTCACCAAGCGCTTCGGCGATCACACCGTGGTCGACCACGTCTCGATGGAGATCGAGAAGGGCGAGATCGTCGGCTTCCTCGGCCCCAACGGCTCCGGCAAGACGACGACCATCCGCATGATCTGCGGCCTGCTCACCCCCGACGGCGGCTCCGGCACGGTGCTCGGCCACGACGTCCTGACCGAGAGCCGGGCGATCAAGCGCCGGGTCGGCTACATGACGCAGAAGTTCTCCTTCTACGAGGACCTGACGATCGCCGAGAACCTCGATTTCGTCGCCCGCCTCTACGAACTCTCCCCGCGCCGCGACCACGTCGACCGCACCCTCGAGAACCTCGGCCTGACCTCGCGCCGCGATCAGCTCGCCGGCACCCTCTCCGGCGGCTGGAAACAGCGCCTCGCGCTCGCCGCCTGCATCATGCACGAACCCGACCTGCTGCTCCTCGACGAGCCGACCGCCGGCGTCGACCCCAAGGCGCGGCGCGAATTCTGGGACGAGATCCACCTGCTCGCCCATGGCGGGCTGACCGTGCTCGTCTCCACCCACTACATGGACGAGGCGGAACGCTGCCACCGCATCAGCTACATCTCCTACGGCAAGATGCTGGCCACCGGCACGGTCGACGAGGTGGTGCGCAACGCAGGCCTCTCCACCTTCGTCGTGCAGGGTCCCCGGCTCGACAAGGTCGCCGAGGCGCTGCGAGGCCGCCCGGGCGTCGACCAGGTCGCGCCCTTCGGCGCCACCCTGCATGTCGTGGGCGCCGACAAGGCGGCGCTCGAGGCCGCTCTGGCCGGCATCGAGAAGGAGTACGAGGGCGTGACCGTGGCCGCCGGCGAGACCAGCCTGGAGGATGTCTTCATCCAGTTCATGGCCGGCTCGAAGGACAATATGGGATGAACGCCGTCTTCTCCTTCGCCCGGCTCGGCGCGCTGCTGATCAAGGAATTCATCCAGATGCGGCGCGACCGCATCACCTTCGCGATGATGCTCGGCGTGCCGCTGATGCAGCTCGTGCTGTTCGGCTTCGCCATCAACAACGACCCCAAGGGCCTGCCCACCGCGCTGGTGGCGATGAGCAACGACCAGTACACGCGCGCCATGGTCTCGGCGCTGGAGATGACCGGCTACTATCGTTTCGACCGTGTCGTGGGGAGCGCGGCGGAAGCGGAAGCGCTGATGGCCAAGGGCGCCGTCTCCTTCGTCGTCACCATCCCGGCCGACTTCGCCCGGCGCGTCGAGCGCGACGACAGCCCGCAGATCCTGATCGAGGCCGACGCCACCGACCCTTCGGCGGCGAGCGGCGCCGTCTCGACGCTGAGCACGGTGGCGAGCCAGGCGCTGCTGCGGGCGCGCGGCATGCAGGAGACGGCGGCCGAGAATGCAAAGCAGCAGCTCCAGGTCGTGGTGCACCGGCGCTACAATCCCGAAGGCATATCGCAATACAACATCGTGCCCGGCCTGCTCGGCGTCATCCTGCAGATGACCATGGTGATGATGACCGCCATGGCGCTCACCCGCGAGACCGAGCGCGGCACGAT